>Ga0315905_10000696_pt1 | contig 36542 bp, 56 predicted proteins | sample LakEriMetagenome_5_FD_203522 | JGI IMG/M metagenome (GOLD analysis project Ga0315905, IMG submission 203522) | Freshwater fungal communities from buoy surface, Lake Erie, Ohio, United States - Buoy 4 MA121 | ecosystem: Environmental > Aquatic > Freshwater > Lake | place: USA: Lake Erie, Ohio... | reverse complement strand
GGTGTTAAAAAATTTACACCTAACAAAAAAATAACATCGGAGTTTAATTTTAGAAACTCTGTATGTAAATATAATATACAAATAATTTCTCACATGGAGCGAAAACATGAAAAGAAAAGTAATAGTAGGCTTAGTTGCCTTCTTAACACTTTCAGTAGCGGCACAAGATACAACTACGGTTAACACAAACAATACATCAACAAGCACAAGCACGGTTAACAGTAACAGTACGGCAACAAGCACATCTACGGCCACAAGTGCATCTACTGTAAATAGTACATCTACAAATACTAATAATAACACCAACGCAAGTACCAGTACAAGTACAAACGTTAACACAAATAATAATGTAAATAGCGGGACTCAGACGTTTAATAATAACAACGTCAACTCTGGTACATTGACATACAATAACAACAATGTCAATACTGGAACAATGACAAACAATAACAACAATGTCAATTCAACGACTAGTAATAACGTCAATAGAAACGAAAATATTAATAGTGGAACCCAAACGTTCAACAACAATAACAATAGCGTTAGCACATCTACCAATATCAATAAAAATGAAAATACTGGTACAATGACGTACAACAATAACAACGTAACAACAAGCGACAATAAAAATACAAACGTCAATACAACAACTAGCACAAACGTGAATAAGAATGAAAACACTGGCACTATGACAAATAATAACAACAACGTCAATGCGTCAACTAGCACTAGTACAAACGTGAATCAAAATGCTAATGTGAATCAGAACATCAATTCTGGTGATATGACTAACCGCAACATCAATGAAACAACAATTACTCAGCGTGTGATTCAACCTCCACCAACTGCTGTAGCACCAGCAATGATGAGTGGGGGTAATAATGATTTGTGTTCTACTGGTTCTTCTGGTTCTGTTCAGACTCAAATCTTTGGCGTATCTTCTGGTGGTACAATTAGAGATTTGAATTGTGAGCGTTTAAAGTTATCTAAGACTCTTTTTGATATGGGTATGAAAGTTGCCGCAGTTGCTACCATGTGTCAAGATAGAAGAGTGTTTGATGCTATGATGGCGGCAGGTACGCCTTGTCCATATGATGGTAAAATAGGTGAGCAAGCTAAAACTTCATGGGAAGCTAACCCAGATAAAATACCTCAATTAGAAAAAGAAAAGAAATATGAAACTGTTAAAAATATTGGCTTTGGCTCTTTGCTTGGCATTATTGTTCACGCCGCTTTTAAGTAAAGCGCAAACACTAGACCCAACGCAAGTCTATACTACAGGGAATATTGTACAGACAACTCCCCAAGGTGGACCTACGCCTTGGGTGAATGGTGTCTATCAAAACAATCTTACATGTTGGGGATGGGGTGATCCTGGTTACTGTGGGCCGAATGCAATTGTGCGTCCTGGAGATAGCATTAACTTTTCATATGGTATGACCAATCTATATCAAATGCAAGCAATTGCTAATGTTCTACCAAACAGCGGAACTGGGCTTTTAGTAAGCGGATATAATTTTGGATTTACTGCTAAGAACGGAAATGGATGGGATGATGGAAGAATGGACTATCTTACTGCTTATGTCAGTTTATATGGTACAAACGGTTCTACAGTATTCAATAAAAACTATGATTTAAATTCTAGATTTAACTGGACAACATTTAACTATTCCGAAACATTTAATAGTCCTTTCGCATCTAAAGATTTAGGAAGTGTTCAATACGGATTTGTAGGAAGAGACAATAACTTCTGGGCTGGCCCTTATGGTCCTGAAATTTACAATGTAAATTTTAGTCTGAAGTATTCTGTAGACCCATGTGCAACAAATATTTTGAGTAGTCCAACTTGTCCTGGTTATTTTGATGCACTTGCTAAACTTGCGCCTGCACCTATTGCACCGACTGTAGTTACGGAAGTAGCACCGCCACCTCCAATACTTGCAGACTCGACTATACAATCTGGACAGCCAGCACCTCCACCAGGAAGTCAACCACCCCCACCACCTGGAAGTCCTGCTCCGTTGGACAATATTCAAGCACCGCAACCTATGCAACAAGCAGGACCAGCGCCAGCAGGTGCGCCTAGTCCCATTCAACAACAAGTAGCGGCATCACAACCAAGCGTAACTAGTCCACAAACTAAAATTGGTGAAGTATCAGACTCGGGTGGTGGTTCAAAGACTACAGTATCTCTATCGTCAGTTCTTAGTATGATTGGTTCAAACCAAGAGAAAACTGCGGCACTAGAAAAATCTGTAGTACAAGCGGCTGATGCACAGGCGTTCTCTGCAGGCGAGACTGCAAAGCAAAATGCTGAAAAACTTGCTGGTGATGTACAATCTCAAAGCATTGCAAATAGTGGTGGTTCATCACAAACAGGAACAGCACTCGCATCGGGCACACAATCGGTTACCCAATTGCAAGGATCATCTATATCAATGCAAGGCAACCAACAAGGAAACTCTGCATCAAACTCTGCGAGACTTCAACAGTCTATCAATAGTGGTAGCATGAGTATGCAATCTGATACAGTTACTTCTAGCGCAACAACTCAACAACAGCAATACAATATTCAAAATATTGCAAGACAAGAGTTTAATGTTGCAATGGTAACACCACAAATATCTTACAGTTTAGTTGCGCCGACAAGATATGCACCAGTTCAAATTGAATTGCCATCGACAGAAGGAATCAAATTTGGATATAGAGGTCCAGTTGACAATGCTATGGAATCTAAACCATTCTTATCGCAAATGAACAATGGCTCCGAACAGAATGATACAGTTAAAAAGAATGTACAAAACAATGAAGCCGCAGGCAACATAACTATCGAATCGATTGCAAAACAACCTGAAAATTATGCACAATATTTTACTGCGATTCCAGATGTTGCATTCTATGCACCAAAAGAAATTTATAAGAATCAAAAGATAATCGATAATACAAGAGTATTAAGACAAATGAGTTCGGATAAACTACATCAAGACATGATTAATCTACAATACAAATAAGGAAATAAAATGGGAGAAGAAATAAAAAATGTAAATGCTAAAGTTGATGAACTTGAAGCAGCCGCAAAAAAGTATGCATCCAAAGATACTGTTATCAGTATCGGTGGCTATGAATTTACGCCAGCTAAACTAATGGTAGCCGCTACTATTGTTAGTAGTATACTGGGCGGATTATATGGAACATTTGAAGTGTACAAAGACTACGTGGGCATGAAAAAAAAGATTGCTGATTATAGTGCACCAGACCTAAGTGAGTTTGACAAGCGTTTAGCTGTGATAGAAGAAAATTCCAGCAAGACCAGCGACTATACTCGTGATATCAAAACTGACTTGAAGAATGATATTCGTCGTAATGAAACTGTGACCGAGCAAGTAGAACGCAGTGTCAAAACAGCACAACGCGAAACTGAATTAGAGATGCGTGATATGCGTAAGGCTGTGCGTGAAGACCTAGAGAGAGCCAGGACTGAAGCGGCTGCAATTCGCAGGGATATGGAAGCAACACGTAAAGAAATTAACAGTGAATTTACTGCGGCTCGCAGAGAAATCAACCGTGAAGTAGAAACACTAAAGCGTGAAGTTGATAGCAAGATACAAAAAGCCATTGACAATCCATTAGCAAACAAATAATTTTTTTGTAACTAACTATTTATTTTAAAATTACATAACAGATAATTGCAATAATTCCTGCAACTATTATTACTCCTCATACTATATTATAAATGCGTTCGCCGTACATACCATCTCCTAACCAGGTAAAAATCTACCTATTAAACCATTGACTATTTTATCAGATAGGTCATCAGGTAAGAATTTTAAAAAACCTAGGAAGTATAAAGCTACACAGCCGTAAACAAATATCTTTAGGCACATATCAAATGTTTTTTGGTATTCGTTCATCTTCCACACCTGTTGCCTGTTTCGCAGAACTTCATTAGTTCATAACCACCAATAAACATTATGAATAAAATAAATGAAACTGCGCCTATAATTACTGCCCATTCGTTTAACTCTTGTTCTTTTTGCTTACGTGCTCGTTCTTGAGCATTAAAGAGTCTTATTTCTTGTGCATCATCCGCATTCATTTGGGCTTCACGTGCTTTGATCTTGTTCCACACGTCAATCTTGCCTGTCTGCATGAACAACATTTTGAGTTCTTCTTCAAAGGCCCTAGCCTGCTCCAGAGCCATTTCGATCTGAAGTGCAGTTCCCATGTTGGAACCTTTCTTGGACTTCTTGGCCTCTATCAATGCTTTGGTTGCTGTACTCTTGGCATCAAACATCTTGCCAATCATGGGCGCAAGAGAGCCAAGATCGTTAGCTACTTGGCTAGCTTTTTTAACCATGCTGATTGCAGATTGTATACCTGCAAGTGCTGTTAGTGGATCAATCATTTTTTCTTTGGCTCCTTATCTGTGGGCGGAAGCTTTGCCCATTTCAAACATACGACTTTTCTATTGTAAACGTCACCGGTCCAGGACCATCTAACACACTTTGGCTCGTTGGGATTAAACCCAGCTAGAAATATGCTCAGAATTAGCTCCATATTCGCTCCTACAAATATATTTACCAAAATAGTTGCGTATAAATACAAGGACTGTTATAATAACAGTTATTGTTGTAATCCCTTCAAAGAGGATGTGTTCAAGACGCGAGTTCGAATCTCGCCAGGTCCACCATAAAGCGCATTAGCCAACACCCAACATACTGGGATAGTAAGATGGCATAGCCGCTAATGCGTTTTATAATGGGCCTGCTCCGGTAATCGATTGGGCAAATAGTTAGAGACGGCAACACGGTAGGCGATGACCGTAAATCAAGCAAATCAAGTAAATGCAAAAGCAAATACATTCGAGTATTTCACAGTTGACTTCGACATTTCAGCAATGAATGACGAGCAATTTGAAATGGCAGCCTAAGAAACTGCAACTCCGGGGTAGGACTTACCTTGTAAAATAAACAACCATAGGCTCTTCAGAGCCTATCTTTTTGGCTACATTTCCTATCTTTCTTATCGAAGTTGTGCGCACACGCACATGTTTTGCCGTCAGAACTGTGTATAATCTTAGTATAAACCACTAATTAAGTTTATGACTCATATTATTAAAGGAAAATTATGACAACTACAATTACAATCAAAGACAAGGCAATTAACGCAACCTACCAAAATGTTACAGGCTTAACTGGCGGATCAGGTGATGGTGCTACATTTGATGTTACAAAAACTGACGGAGTATATTCAGTTGTTCTTGACAGTCTAGCAGCCTCGGCAGGTACAGGTTATGTAGCAGGTGATACTATCACTCTTGCTGGTACAGCCTTAGGCGGTACAGTTGCCAACAACTTGATCGTTACAGTAGCCACAGTTGGCACTGCTGGCAAAGTTGCTACATTCGGTGTAGTAGGTACAGGTCGTACAGGCGATGGCACTGTAGATATTACCGTTGATGTTAGTGGAACCACAGGTGTTGACACTTACGCCATGGGTGGCAAGAGCACTGAGTTCACAGTCACTAAGACTACTGACAATGTAAAGTTAGCCAGCACGTTAGTTAGTAACATGGAATTCAATCTTGCTAACCACGAGCGTGTGGTGTTCACAGACAAGGCCATTGCATATGACGCTGCCGGTCGTGCAGGCGATGTCTACGCATTGTTGGCGGCTGCATTGGGTACAGCAGATGTTACCAACGCATACAAAGGCATTGGTATCAGTCTAGCTGATGCAGGTTGGACAAACAAAGAATTAGCAACAGCATTGTTGGCCACTGACACTTACAAAACTGACGCCGGTGGTGTTAGCAATGAAACATTTATCAAGCACGTTTACAAAAACGTATTTGGTACTGATGCTACATTGACACAGGTCACAGACTACACAGCTTGGATGACCAACAGCAATCTAAGCCAAGCTGATGTGCTAGTTGCCGCAAGTGAATTGGCAGCATTTGAAACTACAATTGGTTTAGTCGGGCTAGCAACAACAGGTATTGAGTATACTCCAGTAATTGGATAATCAATTTTGATTTAATAAAAGGCTCTTCGGAGCCTTTTCTATTATTAATTTTTCCTATTGCCGCTATTAAAATATATTAGTCAAAACCTATGGTAAACCATAGATTTATAGTGTAAATAATAGTATAATATAAAAATAGAACGCACAGTTCTTAATATTCATTTCACACACAAGGAGAAACAAATGAAAACAGTTGGCGACAAATTAGCCCCATTCTCAATCACAGGTGTCAAACCTGGACAACCAGAAGATGCTTTTTACACTATTACAGAAAAGAGCTTTGAAGGCAAGTGGAAAGTAATCGTTTACTATCCAAAAGATTTTACATTCGTTTGCCCTACAGAAATTGTAGCTTATGATAAACTAGCCAGTGACTTTGCCGACCGTGATGCAGTATTGCTAACAGGTTCAACAGACAACGAGTTCTGCAAAGTGGCCTGGCAAAAAGCACATGCTGATTTGAAGAAAATCACACACCACCAGTTCGCTGATACACAACGTGGTGAGTTGAGCTTGATTGAACAACTTGGTGTATTCTATGCTCCAGCAGGTGCCGCACTTCGTGCAACATTCATCGTTGACCCAAGCAATGAAATTCAACACGTTACAGTTAACAACTTAAACGTTGGTCGTAGCCCAGAAGAAACACTTCGTGTGTTGGATGCATTACAAACAGGTGAACTGTGTGCTTGTAACCGTACTGTAGGCGGCGAGACATTATGATGCTAAAACTCTTTGGACGCACAGCAAATCACAAGTATCCGTTGATGAGGCAACCTGATCAACTGCCCAGGTGTTACGAACTAACAGACCACGAACGTTTGCAAAAAGCCAAAGAGTGGAATAACCGTAATGTTTGGAACACTCCTGAACTTGCTGAAGAAGATAAAGACACTTATTACGGAGCATAATCATGTTAGAAACCATTTGCGATACCTTGGTTGAAGCATATAGACGTAACTGGATTACCAGTCGTGATGGCAATGTTTCAATTCGTCATCACGACCGTGATCACTTTTATATCACACCCAGTGGCGTCCGTAAGCAGACCATGCAACCTGATCAATTCAAGAAGATTGGTATTGAACAAGGCTACTATGATCAACCTCCTCGATTGTATTATGCCAGCAAGGAATTAGAGTACACTGATATTAGTGCAAATTTAAAGCCCAGCGGAGAGCTTCCACTACACTTTGGACTACAAAGAGCAATGGGACAGCACAGTAATGATGTTAGAGTAGTAGTTCACTTGCATCCTACTTACTGTATTGCTGCTATGCATGCCGGCATTGAGTTAAGTAACCTTGCCAACGACTTTCCGGAACTAAGTCGATATACTCAAGTAGCACCTAACGTAGGTGATGTTGCTCCTATTAGTCAGGAACTTGCTGACCAGTGCCACAAGCAGTTACAATTAGATAATGAGGGCAACATTGCTTATGACATTGTCGGGATCAAAGGCCATGGTGTTGTTGCAATTGATACTAGCCCTTGGCGAGCATTTGAACATATTGAACGATTAGAACATATTTGTCAAATTGTATTATCATCAGGGAAATATTAAAATGAGTTTTATAGAATCAGTAAAAAGCGCATTACCAGATTATGCAAAGGACACCAAATTAAATCTTGATGCTGTTCTATTACGTAGCACATTGGATGCAGATGTGGCTATGGGTTGTGCTGTAGCCGCACTCGCCGCAACTGGCAACGGTAAAGTACTTGCTGTTATGTTAGCAGACGCACCTGTTCACGCAGATAGTGCTATGACAGCCGCAAGTATCATGGCACAGAACAATGTATGGTATCCATTCGTTGAAATGGCAGACGACCCGGCACTAAAAGGCCTACCTGCCCAATTACGTATGAACGCTATTGCTAGTCACGGTGGAACTACTAAATCAAACTTTGAAGCATTCTCTTTGGCTGCAAGTATTGTGGGAAAGTGTCACTTCTGTGTGAAAGCACATTACGAAACACTCAAGACAGAAGGCTACACAGTAGAACAACTTCGTGACATTGGTCGTATTGCCTCAGTGATGAACTCTGTAGCTAAAGTGTTGAACAGCTAATACTGTTATTTGTGTTTTAATCGTGTTAAAACTTTTAGAACGTTAGGCCATGTTTTTTGAACATTCCATACTACCATAGTCGATCCGTGATTCCAAGACGATAGTCTATGCATTTTTCTAGTATCAACATAGTAGGTAGTATTTGGCAAAAATGTTTTAATATTACCTTCTACTTCCCATTCCAGCTGATCGCTTGAGTTACCTAAAAAAGTAACAAGTCTAAATGTATCACGATTAAGTAAAAAATGGTCTCTATGTCTTGGATAAAAGCCGCCGGCGTTTAATCTTATGACAAAACTACGACACATAGGGGAGAAGAACTCTATAATTTCCTGACAAGAATGTAGTAGAGGAACAGCATCAGTTGGATAGGTAAATTCAGTTTCTCTTGGAAAACGACCTATTTTTGCGTGAACATGCGACAACCCTGTTGGACTGATTGCAGTGTCACCATTTAACCCAAACAATAAAATTGAATCTCTATCGTTGGTTATTCCTTCTTTTGGCTGGAACGGCCGCCATAAGTCTTTAAGCCTGCCTCTGTCGTCATCCCAAATTGACTGATTAATTATAAAGTCCAAAGGCTCCCAGCAGCCTATTGCACTTAATTGCATCTCGCACATTAAATGTTCTGTTGATACATTAATATTTAAAGACGATGAAAAGTCGTTTGGTTTAGTAGGAAAAGCAAATTTAGGATCAGTGTTCATGCTGTATTTAATAAATAACCACAGTATGAAAATAACAATTGGTCCTAAGCATTTAGAACGTGAGTTCACTTTTACTATTCCGGAAGTAGATAATATTGGAATTTTTATGTCCGGAGGCTTAGACTCGTCTGCAATGTTGACTTTGATTTTAAAAGAACTAGTCGAGACTAACCGATTAAAAACAGTATCACTAAATGCCTTCACCCTAGAAAAACCAACTGGCGAGCCACTGTATGCAACTCGTATTTTAAAAAAGTTTGAAGATCATTTTCAAGTTAACATAATGCACGTGAACAATATTCCCAATACCGAAGAAGCTATTCGCCAGGGCAGAATGGCATCTACTGTTATTGTTGAAACATGCAAACAGTTTAATGGGTTGATGTATCTTAGCGGAAATAATATGCCGCCGCCAGATATTAAGATATTTAAAGGCGGCCTGGGGTTTACCTACAAACAAACTCCCTTGTATCAGCAACCGTTTTTAAATCTACTCAAACCGCACATGACTGATATATTGTACAAACTAGCAACTGACTTTATAATACCATATACACACTCTTGTTCTCGACAGCTTATAGGAAAATGCAATACATGTTATTCTTGCGAGGAAAGAAGTTGGGGCTTTGAAGAATTGGGATTAGCGGATCCTGAAACTATAGATTTATAATATAAAATTAACAAAACCAAATTGTTGTAAAAATACCACATAACAACAACGTTCTTGACAAGAGATATAAATACTCATATAATAGAAACAAGTTAGCAAGCAAGGCGTCTGTAACTGTTGTAAAAATACAACAAAAATAAATGCCAAAACATGTTGACAGGGGCACTGCAAGGTGCTACAATAGATACAAGACGTTAGCAAAAGTGCTAGCAATTTTAGGAAACAAGAGAAAGCAAATGAAAAACTGTTCGAAACATTATCAAACGATATCCAATCAGGTAGGCTTTATGCCCTCTGTATGGTTCGCGTCAAGTAATGATCGTTCACCAGAGATTTGCCCGGGGTCCCAGGAGACCTTAGTGTAACACAAATTACATTATAACTTCCAAGGACCCCAGGATTAAGAACCCTGGGGTTTTTTGTTGCTCAAAGGATTATGACAGAACTAGATAAGAAAAAACAACGAGAAGCTGAGTTTACACGTGAGCATACTCTATCCAAAGAAGATCTTCGCAAGATGATCTTAGCAAAGATGGAACGTGCAAAAGTGTATAGCAAAGCTGTTAGAAAGCGCGAGATTGCTCACGAGTGATTGTGGACCGCAAAGTGTTATAGGAAACGAGATCCTAGCCTGCACTTTAAACATGGGCAAATGGGCGGCCTGTAGGATAGAGTCTCTTTTGTGAGATGAAAAATTACAGCGTATTAAAGCATTCTTTAAGAACAGGCAGCCTAAGTATTTTAGAGTGCTTTAATACACACATTCTTTATAAGCAGACATAGTTTGCTTATGGACTAGGGGTTCCTGGTCATGAGTGTGTTTATATTTAGGCTCGTTCGTATAATGGTCATTACTTCGGATTGTCTATCCGATTACGGGGGTTCGATTCCCCCACGAGTCGCCAAATTACATCGCGGTTGACTTCTGGGCTAGGTCACTACCCTTTCAAGGTGGCTAGGCGGGTTCGATTCCCGTCCGCGATACCAAACATGGAAGCATAACTCAGTTGGCTAGAGTATCTGGCTTTTAACCAGAGAGTCGTGGGTTCGAATCCCACTGCTTCCACCACATATGGTAATGTAGGACAACGGTAGTCTTCCTCCTTCATACGGAGAGTGTTACTGGTTCAAATCCAGTCATTACCACCAAACAAGGGGCGTGAGATAATATCAAGACGATCGTCGCCGGAGCACCTACCCGGCAATAATTTTAGCCTAGTAGCTCAGTGGTAGAGCAACCGCTTGATAAGCGGTAGGTCGGTGGATCGTTCCCACCTTAGGCTACCAAATAAAGGAAGTATGGCTGAGCATGGCTTAAGGCAGCAGTCTTGAAAACTGAAGGCTCGAAAGGGTCCGTGGGTTCGAATCCTACTACTTCCGCCAAACTGTTGGGGGTTAGTTAAATGGTATAACTACGGATTTTGATTCCGTTATTAATGGTTCGATTCCATTACCCTCTGCCAAACAATGGTGACCATAGTGTAGAGGTTCGCACCCTAGTCTGTGAAACTGGTAGTATGGGATCGTTCCCCATTGGTTACCCCAAATATGCAACTTTAGCTGATGTGGTCATAGCGGTGGTCTGAAGAGCCATTGAAGCAGGTTCGATCCCTGCAGGTTGCACCAACTAAGTCAGATTTTCAGAACCCGATGTAGTTAATAAATACCAGTATGCAAAACTTTTATAAACACTTTCCAGAAATAGATAGTGTTTATTGGACTAATTATTTTTTAAATGAATTTATTCCAAAAAATAAATTCTTTGAAAATACATCGTTTAATACAAGACCTTCGTACATATCATATTTTAAAAAAGATTTCAATGATGAATCTAAAATATTAGAACTTAGTTCATTGCTAACTGAAAAATTAAAATTTCCTCCAATTGAATATTTTATAATATTTAGGCATGTTGTGTCTCAATTTATTCATGCTGATGGACAAACAGCATTAAGAAATTCTAGTTTTAATTTGCCTCTTACAGGATATCAAGGAACAAAAATGTGGTTTTATAATACAAAATCAAATATTGTACCTGAAATAAGAGACGCTCATTATTTTAAAAAGGACGATGTTCGTCTTATTTCGGAACTTTCTGGAACTAATGAATGGGTGCTAGTAAATAGTGCTGTTCCACACAATATTGTAAATATAGATTCTAATAATCCTAGACTAACTGTTTGTATTAGGTTTGTCGGAAATCCAAAATTTGAAGATTTAATAACCACTGAGGTTCGATCCCTGGGGGTATGCCACTAAAATTTAAATAAAATATTCGCGAAAGTTACTAACTACAGTATCCCATGATTCTTGCTGGTGATCTAGTGAGCGAATACTAAGAGCGTATCTGCTGTCATAACCAGTAACAATATGCGGAACGTCAACCCGCATTAAATGCATTCCGGAAGTCATGGTATATATTTCCATTGGAGCCGCAGTAGGCGTAGGCCATGCTAGTCTATAATTGCCTAATTTATCTGGGATCATTGATCCAGGACCAATTACGTTAGTGTCATAATACTTTACAACTCCGTGGCCTAAATTTATATAATTAATTGCCCAAGCTGCTTTTGGTAAATCACTATGCAGGTCTCCAGTAGCTCCTTTGCTTTTATAAAACAAAAAAGAAGAATTCCATTGGTAATGTTTAAATGTTAAATATTCTTTCTTAAGATAAGAATTGGGATTATAATATAAAAATTTAGAATTCTCAGTAATAGCCTCAAATATTTCTTCATATTTATGGGGTAATAACATTTCCTTAATATCGGGAAAATTTAATTTATAAATGTACTTAACCATAAAAATATTTATTTTAATATTAAACTAGTGGTTCTATTAGGTTTTTTAAAATAATAAGAGATTTTATTTCTTTACTTCTAAAACTTAATACATGGATATAATTGTCAGAGGTATTTCTTACAGTATGCCAGTAAGATCCAGGGTCAAATATACAGGCGCCATCTTTCATATTCCAGAACTCTACTAACTTAGCAGTTGTGGGATCTAAGTAAGTTAATGGAAAATTGCTTGGTGCATTAAAAGTAAGCAATGTTGTTTCAGGAGTTTCTTCGTAAATTTCTAAAAAACAATTATCATGCCCATTTGGGCAGAATACTAAACTCCAAGCGCATCCCGGTTGGCCCAGATGGTCAAGATCTTTGTGTATTTCTAAAAACTGTTGAGGCTTAATCAATGCCTTGAGGCATTGTAAATCAAAATAGTCGAATTTTGGTACTCCTAATGTATGCAGAATAGAACTTGGATCAGTGTACACAACTTTCTTAATTTGTTGTTTTGGTAATTCTAGATTAAATTTTGGAAATTTAATAGGTGTGATATATTTCATAATTATTTATTGGTAGATGAACAGGTTTCCGGACTCCAATAAATTGCTGAATCTTTATAATGTTCGGCAGAAGTTAAGACTAAGTCTCGAAGATGTTGTGGCATTGAAACCATGGGTTTACCGGTACTTACTATTACAGCAAATCTTTTTGAATTAGGTATACTTTTATTCACAGTATGGATTGCCCTAACGTTATTAAGATAGAATACTTGTTGCGGGTTTGGAATATTAGCCGCATATTGAATATCTTGAATAAACTCCCAAGGTCCAACAGGATTAATTGTTGATGGCAATTCTGAATGAAAATTGTGTGGAAGTTTTGTTGGTTTAATTAATAGAGAGTTTTCTAATTCTGTATTTTCTAAATACATACGTAGTCCCCATTTATCGGGATCGCGGTGCCAAAATCCTAATCCACGATGATCGTCTTTTACAGGTAGTAACACAACAGAGTCAATTTCTGAAGTTGCTAAGTTATATGCATCTCCAAAGAAAGCTGCTAATTCTGGAAATTCTTTATCAAAATTGAAACGCCATGCGTAATCGTATTTTGCATATATAATATTCCACGGATATATATCACCTGATATACGTTCACTGCTATCTGGTCGATTTTGAATTGTTTGTGTAGAATAAAATTTATGTATCCATGATAACAATTTTGTATAATCATAAGATGGAAAATCTGGCGACATTAACGGAGTATATAAAACATCATTTGGAGTCATGAATATATTTAACAGATATATTATTCATAATTTAAATTAGATTAGTATTGGCTACTAAATTAAAGCACCAAAATCAGTTGACACATACAGAAGAAGACTGTATAATAAACACTTGTTAAGCAGTTAACAACGTTCTTTAAAAATTCATAGTAACAATGTGGAGCCTTCGTCTATCGGTTAGGACATTAGGTTTTCATCCTAAGAAGAGGGGTTCGACTCCCCTAGGCTCTTCCATTTAGTAATAGCATAGCTCGCGGGCTAATGTACACGGCCAACCTTGTTCGAATCGGAGTCCTGAGATACTAGTAACTAACAGTCATAGACTGTTAACATCAGGTAGAAAGAGAATAGTAAACTGTGCTATTACTAAATGGAGATGTAGGAAAATTGGTAACCCCAGTGGACTGTAAATCCGCCGCCCGAAAGGCACTACTGGTTCGACTCCAGTCGTCTCCACCATTTTTATCGCGGGTTAGAGAAACGGTAACTCAAGAGTCTCATAAGCTCTAGATCCTGGTTCGATTCCGGGACCCGCAACCAAACAATGCCGCCATGATGGTAATGTAAGAGATTTGGGTGCTTGGATATAAATGCATAAGATAGTTCAAGCTAAGTGGTATCCCGTTATGGGGCCAGCCCACCAGAACGTTCCGGGTGTCTCCGGATACTGTGACCCACAGGATGAGAAGTAGTGTGACAACTACGGGTGGTAGTCTTTGAACCAAAAGGCCGCTGGCAATGCGATAACGATCCCTGTCGGGAAGCGGGTGGAAGGTACGTGTGATGGGTACGATAGCGTCGTATCTTTCTGTACTATAATTACCGCCGGGGGATGCAGAGCATATTGAAGCACATTAAAGATAGGGTCGTAGCGGTTCTATGAACTTGAGTACATACCAAGGTAGTTAGTGTGTTTCAATATGCCCCTGTAGTTTAATGGTAGAACAGCGGATTTATATCCCGTATGCAACAGATAATTGGTTAGTGTGGGTTCGAATCCCGCCGGGGGTACCAATTTTATTTTTAAGTATCCATAGTGTAATGGCAGCATCGCGGTCTCCAAAACCGTCAGTCTAGGTTCGAGTCCTAGTGGGTACGCCAAGTTTATTAGTAAAGGACTATGATCCAGGTGGACTCGTAAGAGAGATCAGTCTATGCCGGAAGCGTAGAAGGATCGGTCGTTTTAAACGGCTCGACAGCTTCAGAGACACTCAGGGTTTACAGCCCGGGAGAGTGTGACGAACAAGCAGGATCCCATGTTAGGCGGGACAAAAGAAGCAGGGCTGTAAACTCTGGGCCGCCAGCACTAAACCAAAACTTCGTGGTCCTTTTCTAATAAACTTTTTTAAACAGGAACTATATGAATTTAAGAAAAACAGCAAGTCGTGGCACAACTCTAAACAATGATCTGTGTGTTGAAAATGTAGGCAATAGATTCGACCTAGTTATCGTTGCCGCTATTCGTGCAAAAGAACTAGCAAGACAACATAGACATAGCGAGCAAACAACTCAATTGAATGCTCCGGTTACTGCCTTACTTGAAATTCAAGAAGGTAAAATAGGCAGTGAATATTTAAAACGAGTTCGTTAAGATACACAGTGCGGTGGCAGAGTGGCCCAATGCAGTGGATTGCAAATCCGCAAAATCGTCGGTTCGAATCCGACCCGCACTTCCATTTATAGTGATAAGTAAAAATACGCCCAGGTGATGGAATTGGTATACGTGTTGGTCTTAGAAGCCAAATTTTGCGAGTTCGAGTCTCGCCCTGGGCACCATACATAAAGGAGTAGTCATGAATTCAAAAGATATCTTAGATCGTGCCTACGGGGGCATCGCCAAAGAACCTACTCCTTACATTGACTTAGGCTGGTTGCCAACGCCACGTGGCGTCAAGTATTACTGGTTAGTGTTAGTGCGTAAATTTACAAGATAATGCGGGATTAGTTTAATGGTCAAACGAAACCTTGCCAAGGTTTAGTCAGGAGTTCGATTCTCCTATCCCGCTCCATCGGTCCTTAGTTCAATGGATAGAATTTCTGGCTTCGAACCAGAAGGTGTGGGTTCGATTCCTGCAGGACCGGCCAAACAAATATATCAAATAGGTTGACCTATGCATGCGATAAGTATATAATTACTATGCGATCGTAAGCAAATAGGCAAAGCTCTCACCCTTGGGTCGAGGACGGGGCACGACAATATGTCGCCTTTGTAGGTTCGAAGCCTACCGATCGCACCATATGCAAGCACATTAACAAGTGTGTTTACATATGGAACGGTCCTATAATGGTATTAGAGCGGATTGCTAATCCGTCGCTCGACGAAAGTCGGGTTCTGAGTTCGAGTCTCAGTCGTTCCGCCAATTTATTCCCCAGTAGCACAGCGGTAGTTGCACTTGACTGTTAATCAAGGTGTCGGTGGTTCGATCCCACCCTGGGGAGCCAAACATAAGGAAATAAAATGAGTAAAGGTTCGAGACCAAGGCCATACAGTGTTAGCCAGGCAGAGTTTAGTAACAATTTTGATAATATTTTTAGGAAAAATAACATGCAGGTAAGAGTTCAAGAAGACAATAGTAAAGTTGGCCAATGTGGCTGCGGTCGAAGCCCTACAGGTAAGTGTTGTGGCTGGCATGGATTAACTGAAGAACAGTTTGTAGAACGTAAAGAACTTTACGAAACTGGTCGAGTAGACCTAGCCGGTAGAGAAGTTAAATGAATATTTGGGGGTTTAGCTCAGTTGGGAGAGCGTTTGCTTTGCAAGCAAAATGTCGCAGGTTCAATCCCTGTAACCTCCACCAAGTATTGCCCTTATAGCTCAGTGGTAGAGCAGCGCCCTTGTAAGGCGAAGGTCCCGTGTTCAAGTCATGGTGGGGGCACCAGTAACCCGGTTACACTTTGACGTCTAAAGTGGGTGGGGCAGTCACCATAGAGAGTGCTAGGTTTGTAGTGCAATGACCATCCGTACTCTGTGGTGGAGTGGCGGGAACGCATTAGGTGAGGTATAGCACCTTTCCAAAAGAATAAATGTTATGGACAGAGTAACAGCTCAGTTTAGGGCCTATGTGGTGTAGGTAGCTAGACACTAATTTATGCGGGGTTCGTATAGTGGTAATACCTCAGCCTTCCAAGCTGATGCGGAGAGTTCGATTCTCTTACCCCGCTCCAATATTTGCGTCCTTAACTCAGTTGGTAGAAAAACATAGACCTATGCTAAATATATGTGGAGGTCTATACTATGCCAAGTGGAATAAAAGGAAGTAACAGAAAATATAGTTGTCTACATTGTAACAAAGAAAACTTGTGGGGACATAGCAAAATTAATAAATTTTGTGATAATGTTTGTCAAGGGCAATACAAGTGGATAAACGAAACTATAGATAGAATTGAAAAAGGTGAAGTACCAGGTGGATCACCTTCTCTAAAAAAATATCTAATAGAAAAATTTGGAGAAAAGTGTTTTGAATGTAGACAGGAAGGTATTTGGAATAACAAGCCTCTTGTGCTACAATTAGATCATGTAGACGGAGATAGTGATAACAACTATCCAAAAAATTTAAGATTGCTTTGCCCTAACTGTCATACTCAAACAGAAAACTTTGGTAGCAAGGGTAAAGGAAGCAGATACAAAAAGATTACAAAACGTAATCAGTATTTGAGAGAGTATAAGAGCCTGGGTGCGTAGAGAGGTTATACGTCTCCTTTACACGGAGAGCGATACTGGTTCGAGTCCAGTCCCAGGTACCAGTAAACTCGGATTAGCGTAATCTGGTTATCGCGCCTGCTTTGGGAGCAGGAGACTGAGAGTTCAAATCCCTCATCCGAGACCAATTTAGAGTGCAAGGTTCGAATCCTTGTACTCCGACCAAAATATAAACCCTGTCCAACTTAGGTTGACAGGGTTTTCTTTTGATAGTATAATAGTGGCATGTACAAAGTAATAGATAAAGAAATAGAAACAAAATTCCCCAGTTTGGATTTGGCAATGGCCTATGCTAAGACATTGGATGCGTTTGTCAGCATCACAGGAAATGAATTTGAAATCGTGGGCATGTTTGGCGTAGACTCTGTTAAAGACGGACTATGCCCAGATGGTGTTAAATATGATTGGAATAAGGCTAATCGAATTGGCCGAGTTAAAAAGGAGCGAACATAATGGAAATATCAAGAGCAGAACAGAGTGTTATAAAGTATAATCTAGAACAGTATCGTTTGGACCAAGCTCGTTTGGAAAAACAACGAGAACAAGATTATGCTAAAAAAATTGAAGAACGCAGACTTGAACAAGTCATTGCAGAACGAGTAAGCAGAAACCTTCGTTTAGATTTGGACAAAGGTCGTCACATTGATTTAGAATGTTAGGAATATAGAATGAAAGATCGTGTAATACGAGATGGACGGGTAGCTGTAGTCTACAGTCCGGGATTTGGAGCAGGATGGTCTACTTGGGCTCACGGTGAGCACGGGAACGAATTAGTTTTTGATCCTATGATTGTGGATTGTGTAGAAACTAAAGATTTTGCTAAATTGGCAACCTATATGGCCGTGCGTTATCCAGACATGTACACAGGTGGCATGGACGACCTAACAGTTGCATGGCTTCCAGTAGGAACAGCATTTCGCATCCATGAATACGATGGCAGCGAGTCAATCGAAGTAAGAGAAGAGTTAAATTGGATTATAACATAAGGACTATATGGCAGGCAAAGCAAAATCGGTTTATTTGACTATAAACCCAAAAGGTACGTTTACAACGGCATTCCACAAGGTATTCTTTGATGCTAAGTCATATAACGAATACGTTAAGACTGATGAATTTAAAGCCAAATGGCCTGCTGAAGAGTATGATATTGTAAAAGAAACTTACTAAAAGGAGGCAATATGCCAAGTGTATTCTTAGTAAGCGACACGCACTTTGGACACATGGGTGTATGCCGCTTTACTCGTAACGATGGAGTTACAAAATTACGACCATACGACAGTCCCGAAGAAATGGACGAAGATATGATCGCCAAGTGGAACGCTAAGGTCAAGCCCACGGACAAGGTTTATCACTTAGGTGATGTTGTTATTAACCGTAAGGCATTAAAGACATTAGGTCGCTTAAACGGCGACAAGGTTTTAATCCGCGGCAACCACGACATCTTCCGTGACGATGAGTATAGGTTGTACTTTAGAGAATTACGAGCGTATCATGTGATGAACGGGATGATCTTAAGCCACATTCCATTACACAGTGATTCAATGGGGCGTTTTGGTGTTAACATTCACGGTCACACTCATGCCAACCGCGTGAAGAAGGCTCGAGGTGTTGATGTACGTACAGGAGAAATCTTATACAGTGACGAGAACGATGTTCGTTATCATTGTGTCTGTGTTGAACAAACTGATTTCGCTCCTATCTTATTCGAAGACGTGATTGCACGAATTGAAGCAGAAGGTGGCAGTGTAGGTTTTAAAAACGGAAACTTTAGTAATGCCGACTGATATTAAGTATTGGGGGTATCATTTAATGTTGGATTGTTCTGGTTGTCACAATATAGATAATCGAGAACATATCTATAATTTTGTTAATGATTTAATAACACAAATAGATATGAAAGCACACGGAGAACCCGTAATTGAATATCTGTTGCCGGGAGACCCTAATCAAGGTTATAGTTTAATGCAATTAATAACTACATCAAACGTATGCGGACATTTTATGGAATTAAATGGAACTGCATATTTTGATGTTTTTAGTTGTAAAGAATTTGATCCTAGGACAGTTAAAACTGTAGTTAAGAAATATTTTGATCCTAAAAAGATTAAATCTAGACTAATAAAACGGCAAGCCTAAATAGGACCTTCGGGTCCTATTTTTTTGATTAATTATCGAGTAAAAATACAGGGTCTCGATCAAACCCTAGTGTTAGTGTTACCCTAGGTGCATGATTTTCATCCAAGTGTACCGAGTGTGCAGCTTTAACACGTATAACAGTTGCCTGATCAATTTCTACTTTATCAACTAATTTTGCTCCAATAATCCTAGTTGCATTAGTTCCAGTAATCGGATTAGTATATGATAAAGTTTTTCCACCTTCGTAAAATTCAGTAAATGTATTTTGACAATTTTCTAATGGTATATTAATACGTGCTTGATCTGTACCTGCATCAGCATGCACAAAAACCCCAGCATTAGTATAAACGACAAATACAGCGGCATATATACATTTTATATTATATCGATCAAATGCAATTAACAACTCCGGACAAGATGTAATTAATTCGTTAAAATTAAGATTTCGATAAGCTCCTAGTGGCTTTTGATAGTAAATGTCTCTTTGAGTTTTTATATATTCTAAACACTTAATCTTAATAATATCTAAGTGATCTATTTCAATTTTTTGATAGTAGCGTGACATTATAATTCCATAATACGGTTATAATAATGATCTTTAATCAAGTTGCCTTTAATTATTAAGTCATTATTTAATTGAGATCTATCGTATTCTACAATAGAAGTAAATTCTTCAGAAGGTCTACCAAAGTTGTAAACATTGCCGCCTTCTCGTTTTTCCATTAGTGTACAACTAAATCCTATAAGGATAGTTTCACTTGTTACAAATTTGTTAATAATTTTTTCTAATTGAATGTAAGTATAATAGCTAGACAAGTCGACTACTTGACAAGAATACCCTGCTGCTCTAAGCTCAGTTGCTACTTTGTAAGTTCCAGCATATTTGCCATACCCGATAGTATCAGCAACATCAGTGAATAAAATTACTTGCATTGTATTGTAGCCCAATCAAAATTAAAAGTAGGATCCAATCTTTCATAGATAATCCATTGTTTAGTATACTGTATCGTTACCGGAAAATCAACCTCATTGAAGTTATTATAAAATAAATGATACAACTGTCTAGTAGTTCGATGTTCCCCAAATCGTTTTCTTTTAAATGTTTCTATTAAATTTTTATTATAGTCATTGAAAGTAATTGCTATTACTTTACAATTATTTTCTACAGCCCATTTTTTATGTAATGGCAAAAATAATTCTCTAGGCAATCCTAAATGACGATATTCCTTAGATACCCATGTCCTGCACCCACCTATAGCTACTTCATTATGAAACAAACTTTTATAGACTCCGGAACATGCTACAATAACTTCGCCATCTAGTGCCAGGTGAAAGGCTCCATTGGAGTCAAAATAACGATGACGATTATGTATTTGGTAAATTAGTGTGCTAGGACATGATCGCCAGTCAGCAGTCCACATATTTTTATGTGCTGGTTGATTCGTTTCTTCTGATGCTTGCTGACAAAATTTAAAAAATAAAGTTTTATCTTCTAATTGATCATAGGTTATAATTTTTAAATTAGACATTGGCAGCTAGTTCGGCAAAATTGAGATTTCCACAGAATCTCATAGTAAATGTAGGACTATATTTAACTCATCAAGATGTTGTTTGTATATTTAACTTATACCTAATCCTGTTGCATAAATATTTAAAACTGCACATTATGATAGTAGCAACACCATTAGATCTTCCATTAATACAGCCTGATAATTGGGATGTATTTTGGAACATCTGGAATACTCATGCAACAAACCTAGTTAAGACTTATCAGAACCATAAAGGGTCATCTGCTAAATTAGGTGATACAAATATTTGGAAAGGGTTAGACATTTATAAAAAGAATCAATTTTGTGTATCGTGGGACGCTCCATATTACGATATACAAAAAGATCTTCCATTAATGTACCAAATGATTAAAACGCTTCCGTTATTTGCAATCATTGATCGCATTAGGGTCATAGAAAGTTTACAACATATTGATCCGCATACCGATGATAATGTAGACCAATGGAATGTTAGGGCAATATTACATTATACTGATTCGAAGCCGCAATGGATTTTTACTAAGCCGGGAGATAAACATTCTCGAACATTTTTAAGTTTACCGGAAAATACAAACTGGTTTGCATATAACGATAAGTATTGTTGGCATGGATCAATTTATAATCCTGCATGTCCTAAATTGTTAATTCAAGTATTTGGATTAGGATTTAAGAATAAAGAACTGTTAGCTAAGAGTATGGAAAAATATAAAGAGTACACTATATCATATGAGTAATTTATTTCAGGCCAGCGTAACATCTGTTCGATGTTTTCATATTCTTGCTAGAATAGGTATTATCGCTGGTGCATTTTTTGTAACTGTTAATATAAATTTATTGATACTATCTATCATTGCATATCATATTTTTCTAACAATTGGTATAAGCATTATGATGCACAGATACTTTAGTCACAAAAGTTTTGAGTTTAAAAACGGTATAGTTAGAAAACTTTTTATTTTAATTTCGTTGCTGTCTTTAAGAGGTAGTCCAATTGCATGGGCATATATTCATAGAATGCACCACGAACATGTAGATACTGATAGTGACCCTCATACTCCGGTAGGAAGAAACTTTAACTTTTTTGGGCTAGTTGATAAAACTAATAAATCTGATGATATACAAATATTTAAAATTAGGTCTATGATGACCCAAGAACATCTTTTTATTAATCAATATTACTGGTTGATTTTGTTAATTGTATTAATGCCGTTTGCATTTATCGATTTTACATTATTCTACTACGGCTGGTTAATACCTATAGTCTGTGTGCAGTTTTCTATTAATTTACAAAACTATTTAGGGCATATGTCAGGGTTCGGCGCATATAGAACTTATAATAATTCAACTAGTGGAAATAGTCAAAACAGTTTATTACTTTGGCCTCTATACCTAGGTGAGGCATGGCATAACAATCATCATGCATATGCTAGACATTACCATTATGGAAAAGAAATAAGTGGAAAATGGTGGGAATTTGATCCCGGTGCATCATTAATTAAATTATTAAAAAGATGATAAAACTTTTAACAGTAGATGACTTACCTACTTGTATGGAGATATCATCGTTAAAAAACAGAACAGCAGGCACTGTCCCATTGACTGCTGGAGGCTTCCTTGAAGCTTTTGAAAAGTACTTTAATAATAATTTAGATTATCGTGCAATTGGATATTTTGAAAACGATATTCTTATAAGTTTCTTGTTTATCAGTATGTTTGAAAACACTATGCGAGGAAAATTTTGGGTTATTTCAGGATTATACACTAAAGAATTTAATAGCTATTTTACATTTAAAAAATCAGGTGTCGGCGAGTTAACTAAGGCTGCATTTAAATACACAGAATCAAGAGGCTGGTATGAATATTATTACTGCACTTCGGAGCGAGTAATGAATGTATATGAACGACAGTGGAAAAAATCAGAGTCTCACAGGTATGATCATATTTTACTCGAAATTGTTCCTCCTAACACTAAACCGTTCTATGAATTATATTGGAGATTAATGGGAGGCTCTGTTAAACCTGACCCTATGGTCTTTAAAAAAAGAACATTAAAACCCGAATTTAGAAACATAATAGGAGATCTTAAATGACTGCATTTTTGGCCAGCAGCACTAGAGGAGCCCAAATATTTTTAACATTAACATTGTTAGGAACTGCTTTTGCAATATATTCTTATGGTTTAGATTTGCAGGCTATGATGATAATTCTTTTGGGATATTTTTTGTATGGTTGTTTAGGAATTGTAGTTACCTATCACAGACGATTAACACATAATAGTTACACAACATACCCGTGGTTAACTAAAATATTGTCAGTGATCGGTTGTTTTGCAGGCACAGGCAGTCCGCTAGCTTGGGTAGCGATTCATATCAACCATCACTTAAAAAGCGACAAACCAGAAGATCCACACAGTCCTTTACATAAAGGCATTAAAATTTTTACACTAGATTATGTTAACCAAGTTAGTGCCGATACTAAATGGCGTATGCGTGAGCTAGTTACTGATAAATTTCAGCAGTTCTTGCACCGTTATTATTTTGCTATCCTTGCAGCCTACAGTGGTATACTTTTTATCATTGGCGGATTTTGGCTAATGATATTTGCACATTGGATGCCTGCAGCAATTACAGGATTAATGAGTAATATTGTTAATTATGTAGGACACATGCCAAATTGGTACGGTGGCTATCGCACATATAATCTAGCAGATCAAAGTACAAACAATTGGCTATGGGCTGTTCCTAGTTGGGGCGAAAGTTGGCATAACAATCATCATAGATTTCCTAAAAATGCATACTTTGGTACCAAATGGTGGGAAGTTGATATTTCTGGATTTATAATTAAACTGATAAAATATAAATGAAACTTCCAACACTAGACGGATGGCTAAGCTGGAGCTTTGACGACATTGCATACAGTCAACGTACAGATAAAAATTCTGTATATAAATTTCAAATAAAAAAAAGATTAACTTTGCCTGTTGGATCATATTATGAAGAAATTTATAATAACGCAAGACACATGCGTGACTATTACAGTGGAACATTTGACGTATTGTTGTCAGGCGGAATAGACAGTGAAGTTGTAGTAAGAACTTTTAAAGATTTAGGTATTAAACATAATACATTTATATTTAAATACGAAAATGATTATAATTATAGAGATGTAGATTCTGCTGTTGAAATTGCAACTAGTCTAGGAATAGATTATAAAATAATCGATTTTTCTTTACAAAAGTTTTACGAAAATGATGCATATGACCTATTTAAAAAAAGTAAATGCACTAGATCAGCAAGGCTTACACATTTAAAATTTTTCGATTACCTTGATAATATTCCTGTTATGGGTAATGCAGAACCTTACTGGAAAAGAGTTTTAGGGGCTGACTATTCTAAAAAATCAGAATGGTTATTTCCCTTAAGCGAAAGTGATCATAGCTGGTCTATATACTGCCATAATTTAGGTAGAGAAAACATCTGCGACTGGTACGAATTTTCTCCCAACGTTATAAGATCATTTAACAATTTGCCTATTGTACAAGATTTAATAAATGATAAAATAAATGGTAAAAAGAGTTCTTGGACTAGCAGAATATCAATTCACAGAATACTTTGGCCTGATATTAAACCCAAGCACAAACTAGTTGGATACGAAATAGATAAGCTGCCAGGAACGTATCCAGAATTTGTAACGACGTTGCAAGAAATAATGACTAGTGAAATTGGCGTCGGCAACGAGTACTGGCTTACTCAGAGTCAGTTAAACGATTTGCTTTAACCCACTTGCCATAATGTATGCAGTGATTTTCTAATCTGTTTTCACTTTTCATTAATGGAAACCAGGGTCCTTTTTGTTTTTCAATTGCTACTACATCTTCGTGAAACACATCTTCTAACTTTTCAAAAACACGTCTACGTTCAACTGTAGTATCAGGATCGTAGTAGAATTGAGTAACCCAATCAAATCCAAACTCATTGTTTTTATCTTTAGGTATTGTGTAATTTACAGACACACATCCCTTGCTCCATTCTACAAATGTAAAAGGATAGATAAACAACCACCAACCTGTGCTACAACTTTGTAGGATCCAGTCATCACCTTCTTCCATATCCACAACATCTAAATCTTCTATAGATGATAGCCAAGGATGTACTGCATCCTCACCTGCTCTGATATGTAACAGATCACATTGTATTTCCATCATCCATAGCCAGCTACCAGTACTTGTACCTTGAGTAGTGTGACTATATTCTAAGTTAGTTTCGCTAGCTAAATCATCAACCCAGTAGTGATTTGGCTCAACAAAATCTTTAAAAATTAATCCACTACGGCCTATACTAGCATGACCGCAACCAATCTTACGGTCGTTATTAATACTAATACCATTTTTGTCCCATCTAAAATCATGAAAGTTGCATCGTATCTCATCTACCTGATCACCGGGAGAATGCATTGGATACATTCTGTGAGGACAGTATCGATGAAATAAATTTATTTGATTATCACCTTTGTTAAGGATATATTCGGGTGTTACAAAGTTTGATTTATTAACAGACGAAACGTGAGCTAAAATTTTAGGAGAATTTTTAAACATGGGTCTTTGATATGTAAATACTACTTATACTACAGAGGCAGCTACTATGAAATTTCAAAGACTAACAGACGAATTAACAATTTATGATAGGACCATTCTAAAAATAAAAGTAATAGACACGCATTACACATCTAATTTAAAAAATCATTCAACATTTATTATTGGAAATAATTGTAAAATGGCATCAGCATCTTACCAAATTAACGGAAAATTTGGTGCCTGCATAAATGAAAATATTGTATTAGATGGAAATGCACTTGTTATTGAAACTCCTGGATACAAGTTTCAAGAGCAACAATTGGTAACATTCGATCCTACCATTCAAGGACAATTAAGTTATATAGATGGTTGCTCAAATACCAATATTATCAATCCGTTACGTAACGGAGATCCCTGTATAAATTATTTGTTTTTTCCTAGCGATATAAAACAAACATTTCACACACATCCTAGTATTCGAATAGGCGTAATACTAGAAGGTAATGGGTTTGCTGAAGTTGACAAAGAAATATTCGAATTATCCAAGGGTGATCGATTTATTCTAGACAGACACGCTAGACATAGATTTTTTACAACAGACTCTTTTATGAGTTTAGCTGTTTTTCATCCAGATAGCGAAGATGGTCCGAGAGATGAAGCTAACCCTATGAAAACTAGAACATATATAAATAATCAATAATTGGAGATAATAATGATTAAAATTAAAAGAGAATATACAAGACCTGCTGTAGACATTCCATGGCACGGCGAAGTCTTGCCATCCTACGAATTTAAGATGAAATTACAAACCTATATTGATTCAAATAAACACATCTCGTATAATATTACATATAGCGAAGATGGATTGAAAATGTTTTATGAAGGGATTTGGATCGATCGTGCGGCGTTTGACGAATATGATGTTGACCCAGATCTTGTTCCGTACTGGGAGTTAAGAAACCAATACTACGATTCTGTTGGTATTACTATAGGTCCTAAAATTTTTGAAGATATTTAATATATCAAATTTTTAGGAACTAATACAACATCTCCTATATAAGGGTCCCAATTTGCGGACCCTTTATTTTTTAATATATCTATTATTTTATTCACTAATTCTGTATTTTCAAAATTTAAAGTTTTAAGAGGAGACACGAAATTCATCTTTACTAAATCTGCCAACAATATACTCTTAGGATCATAAAAAAACTTACCATTAGTTCTCAATTTATTGCTGTTTAAAATATGATACCACGAATCAAAAATTCTACTATAAAAATTCATTTCACCAGATTTTTTATAAAAATTTAAAGATTGCTGATATGCTATTTCAGTTAAATGCATGGGTATATAAAACATATTAGAATCGTAGTTGACAATTTTTCTATTAAAGATAGTTAGATATTTGTTTACACTATCTTTTTCTAGATCTCCTTCTCCCACAATTACGTAAAAATCATTCGGAATCAATTTTAAAATATACGGAACTGTAGAATATGTGGGCCAACATACTTCAGCAATTTCAAAATTTTCATGTATTATTGATTTTAGAATTTCATCGACGGTAAATTTATAAATGTTTAATTTAACATCATATTTTTTAGCAATCTCTTCAACAATTATTTTTGTAGAATCATTAATGCCATTAATATGAAAGAAAAAATATTCTACCGGAATATCGTTTAAGTGTATGTAATGTGCAATTAACTCACTGTCAATTCCAGAAAGACACAGACCAATTTTATCAAGTCCCAATGTTGTCATTTCTTTTTTAATGTCTTTTACAGTTTTATCAACTGCATCAAAGAACGAGTCTGTAGTTATTTTATCAAAATTATCTATTCGATATGTGAACTTTTTTGTATTTTTATCAAATGTATAAATTCTATTCATGTTTAAAATTTGTAATATGATTGGTATCATCAAATACATTACTAAGATCTATAGATTGTGTCACATTTTGATCAGCAGTAATTGCATTAAATCTTGGACGTAGATATAATATATTTTTTAAACTTGGTCTTTTTACTTTTTGCAAATATTCATCAGACCCTAATATACTACACACAAACTTTTTTGCAGAAATTTTATATGTATTCCATGATCCTAAATGTTTAGACTCTTGATTATTCATACTCCATAGTTGAAAATTTGGAGTATCAAAAAATGGAAAATATCGATCATTTAACCAAGAAGTATTAATGTTGTTTGTTACGTTGCTAAACAAAAATAATCGATAATAGACATATATCCATTTCCATGTAAAATTGTACCACCAAAACAGATCCCAAACTTGGTTGTTATGATTCGGGCACGTTTTCAAATTTTCGATAAACAATGATGTCCACATTTTTGCCGATCTTAATGATATTTTTTTAGAATCCATAAAAAACTTTACCATTGTATCAAAATTAATCGTCTTGTTTAATGAACCGGGGCCGCCCCACAGCTCATAACTTTGTTGAATGTCGGCGCCAAATAATTGATCATTTAGTTCACCGATAACATAAATCCAATTACCTATGTCCTTATCACTGTAAGAAAAATCACTATTTTGAATTTTGAAATGTGGTCTTATAAATTTATACCACATTTCTGGATTTTCATCGACGCTGTTTTGATTCATTTTTATAGTAATTCTTTTTGATGCTTGTTCTACACCTAGAAGTTTAATAAACGAGGATACAATCACACTTGAATCAATTCCTCCACTATACATAATTTGTATCGGAATGTCAAGATCTTCTTGTTGTTTTAATATTTGTGCAGCACGTTCTAATACACATTCTTCATATGTAATACTTGAATTTTTAAATTCTGGTAGCTTAAATTTATCAGGAACGAATGTTCGTATAGGAAATCTAAATGTATTAGTTCTATCATTAAGGCCTATACACCGATCTTGAATAATGCCATAAACATCTAACCATTCTTTAAATTTAGGGTCAGGGATTAATTGAGCATTAAGAACATCAGCTTGGTATGCTATTAACGATTGTGTCATACAATAGCCATCCTACTGATAATTTTGTTTTCTATAATATCTAATTTACTAATATCATTCTCTAAAATAATCATTTCCATAAAATAATCGATAGTAGATTGTAATTTTATTAATGTATGATTAAACGAATCCGATTTAATTTTTAATTCTTTTAGTGCTTCTTCTTTTGTTAAGCCTCTACCGCTTAGATATTCATCTAATAATTTTTCGTTTTTTGATTCTAACATATCATTTATTAAGTAGGTCATCGATGGATTAAAGAAAAAATTACAAGTTGACAATGATTTTTCAGTAACAAAAAACAGTATTTTAACAATTTTTCGTTTTTTTAATGCCAACAATTTTTTAAGTTTTATGTACTCGGGAACTTCAGTATCTAGTTTTAATGTTATGCCTTGTTTAGAAATGCACAAACAATTATCTTCAATATTTTTGTCTGTGATATTTTTATAAAAATCATAGTGTGAATAAAGTGTTATGATGTCTACATCAAATAAAGAAGATTTTAAACTTGTAGATAATCTGGTATCTTCTACATATGTGAGTATTACGCGGGTCGACGCATCGACTATAATGTATTTCATGTTAAATGCTGGAATTTTTAAATTTCTTTAATCATCAAGTGATATCGAGGCTGCATTCCTACCTTTTCAGCAGACTTCTGTCGAACAAGATTGTTAACGTGTACATAACTTGAAATGTATTTGCAACCTTTTTCTTTTGCAGTTTGCTCAAAGTATTTGTGAAGTATTGTATAGATACCTCTGCCTCTATAAATTTCATCAACAGCACTTAGAGTGATCCAAAGTCGCTCGGGCTTCTCTGTGTCATATACAATATGACCTAGTATCTTTCCATCTTGTTCTGCATACACAGCTCCGCAGGTTTTATCATTCCATACAGTAGCAGCCGTTCCAAATCCGTTATCAATTAGTTCTGCCATTTGTCGCAAAAAAAATGTATAAATGGGACTTCTGGCGACGTGATCGGTCCTGAAAATGTTTATTTCATTGCCTAGTTTGTCTGTTTCACAGTTTAGGAATATTGGTTTCATGTCTATATTTATCCATCAACTGTAGGTGCTTAAAAATTATATGACAGGATAGTCGTTTGAATTAAAATATTTAGAAAAACAAATTAGTGTTTGCTATCATATATACTTTGAACAATATGATGTTGACATTAGCTTAGACCTTTGCTATAATCACAGTATGACTAAGATTTCTAAAAGCCCAGAACGCCATACCTTTCAAGCAGATAATTATGTTAAACGCTGTGAAGAAGAAGGTACTACACCCCGTGAAGATTACCTAGATCTTTACAAGTCAGCACGTCAGCAGGATGAAGAAAATATGGTTGATCCTAAGTGGCAAAAGAACAATATGGAATATGATCTGCGTTCAACTGAGTGGATACTTGAAAAAGTGCGCGGAGACGATGTCTATGCTCAAAACTTATATGCTGCCATGTGCAACAACGATTTTATCAAACGTGAAATGTGGCAGATACTTAAAGAAGAAACCTGGTCATGCAGTTGGCGGCATAGTGGCGGAATTGTTGCCGACATGCAAGAAAAAGGTGACTATATCGATTGGTACTGTAGTGGCATTAGAGATACTAGAACACTCAGTGAAAGTGAACTTGCTGTACTTACCGAACAGGAACAATTTGCCTACAAAGCAGGCCAAGGATATGTCGGTGAGGGCGTTGTTACAGACGAAATAGAAAAAGACCTATACAAGTTAGGTTGGTTAGTAGTAGAAAACAAGGAATAATAAATGACACATTTAAATGGGTATCAAGAAAAAGGCTGGGGTTACGAAATCATTTGGGCAAATAATGATAAGTACTGTGGGAAAATATTAAGTTTTAATACAGCTGGTTCAAAAACTAGTTTACATTTTCATAAAGAAAGAGATAAAACTTGGTTTATAAATGCTGGACAATTTAAAGTTAGATTTATCGATACGCAGACTACCGAAATAAAAGAAGCTGTTCTTAAAGAAGGCGATGTGTTTCAAGTACCTGCATTACAACCTCATCAATTAGAAGCATTAACTAATGGTGCTATGATTTTTGAAGTAAGTACTACATACACAGTAGAAGATAATTATAGAGTAGCAGCCGGCGATTCACAAGTTAATAAGGTAGAACAAAATGGAAAATCAGACGTTTAATGTAGAAGATATTTTTGAAGATATTCCTGGAGATCCAGATAATGTTATGATGAAAATTCCTCCGGAGATTTGTGAGTTGCAGGGTTGGAAGGAAGGCGATACTCTAGATGTTACTGTGGAAAACGGAGCAATAGTTATAAAGAAACATGGCTAAAAAAGAAGACTTACTAGAACTCACAGGCACAGTTGAAGAAGTATTACCAAACTCTACATTTAGAGTTAGAGTAGCAAATATGCAACATCATGTACTTTGTTACATGGGTGGTAGACTAAAGAAGAATAAGATCAAAGTTATCATGGGAGATAACGTAAAGATTGAAATGAGCCCTTACGATCTTACCAAAGGCAGAATAACATATAGGATGTGACAGATGAATGCAACTCTTGAACGTGTAAATCTAGTATGCAACTATGTTCGAGAGTCAAACAAACACGGTGTCACTTTTAAAAAACTAATAGGTTTTACTCGTACTGCATTTAAATTACGAGATTTAGATCTTAACATAAAAACAAAAAAAGATAAATTTTTATCTACTGCTGAATTTTATGTAAATGCATATTACGATGCCGAGGATGATTTTAATAATGAAACCCCAATAGAAATTATTATACATCATAACTTTAATGACACTGATGTATTCAGTCAAACACAAATAACAGATTTTTTAATTCAAATTTATGATGCTGTTGTACACGAATATCGACATCAACAACAAAGTTTAAAAAGAAATTACGAAGTTTATTCTGACCACGATCAAAGTCCATATAACGAATATCTAACTGATCCTGACGAAATAGATGCCTATGCATTAAGTATTGCTATAGAATTGCTTAGGCATATGAATAAAGAACGAGCTAAACGATATATGAGTCGTATAACTATTATGGCTAAAATGAGACAAAATAATATGTTAGTAAGCCCAAATTTAAAATCATATATTGATCATTTTGGACTAAATCAAGTTACCAAAAAGATATCCAAAAAGGTCTATAAACACCTAGAGGCTCTTGACAGACGACATATTTTCCTGTAAAATACTAGCATTGTTCAACAACCTAGGAGCGCAAGGTGTCAAAAGAATTTCCCCTACAACAAGTTTTGGAACTGGCCTGCGCCGCTCAACGAGTTAACGGTGAGTATCTTAAAGAAGTAGAAAGCGTTTTTGACAGCGAAGGCAAGTTTATGTACATGAAACATGCCAATAAGGTATTGGTTAGAAAGTCTCTCAAACTAGGCGACTCAACTAATACAGCTCCAGAGTTTGCGCCACAAGAAATCTTTGTAGAAGATGCAGATCGTGAGTTGGCTAACGAAATCCAAAAGTATTTCAAACGATTGATGTTTGCCGCAGTCAAAGGCGATAACGAATTCCAAATGGAAGTTAATACCTTGTTGACATTAGGTGTAGTCCCTGACAACAAGATTGGTTTTATTGCCTGCTTGCCTAGCGTTTATCGTAGAGACTCTGCTAACAGTCAAATTGAAAAACGTGCCAGGAATGCAGATAAGGAATATCTGTCTGCCGTTGGATCAAGTCTTTTTGATAAGGACTGTGAGATTCTAGCGTCCCAACGCTCAAAGAACTTTGATGCTTGGAATGTTGATGCTATAATAGACAATAAGATGGTATCGTGGTTCAGCAAAGTAGATATGAAAGTTGGGCCATGTGTAGTAATTAAAAGTAAAGTCAAAGACCATAGCCTACATTGGAAGTATGGTAATCCGGTAACCCGTTTAAACTTTGTAAAGGCAGTACAATGAAATGATCACAGGGAGTATTTGGTTTGCAGGCAACGAATGCATTGGCATCGTACAGATTGTGCAAGAACACGAACGTGATGAATATCGCCAGACTGGCAAGGCTGATTTCAAATATTACATCGGAGTAGCGCCTGGTCAGAATGAAAAGACTGATTCTAACTATATCGCTGATTATGGTGTGCCATTTGATCGTGAAGCCGGCAACGTACTATTTGGAGTTATTCGATGAGTGAAGAATTTGAAAAATATGACGCTTTTGTTAAGCATATGGAACAACGTTTTCCAAAGATGTTTGAAACTCCATATGGTGGATTCTGCTGTGGCGAAGGCTGGTGGCCTATTCTAGAAAAACTGTGCAGTAACATACAAAGTCATATTGATTGGAAGAACAAGCAATCAGAAATAGTGCCACAAGTAACAGTGGCACAGATTAAAGAGAAGTTCGGCGGACTACGTTTCTACTATGATGGCGGTGACGATCATATTAATGGAATGGTTCGTATGGCAGAAGCATGGGCAGATGCCAGTTGTGAAGAATGTGGATCTCCAGGTAAGAGAAGAGATGGCGGGTGGATTAAGACTCTGTGCGATATACACGAAGCAGAGCGTCAACAACGAGTAAAACAATATGAAAATCAAATTAGTCAGTGATCTCCATTTAGAGTTCTCTGATATAAACATTACTAACTATGAAGGCTGCGATGTTCTAATCCTCTCTGGCGACATTATGGTTGCTGAAGACCTACACAATCATAGCGAAGAAAGTGTAAGAACTGCCGCCATGATTGAAAGTTTAGGCAGTAGGCAAGCGTGTGCCCAACGGTTTCGTGACTTTCTTAAGCGTGTTAGTTTCCAGTTCCCACACGTAGTTTACGTTGCAGGCAATCACGAGTTCTACCACGGTAGATGGGATCAGAGCTTGATCACACTAAGTAATGAGTGTGCCAAGTTCCCTAACGTCTACTTCTTGGAAGCAGGCAGTAAGAAGATTGATGATGTAACTTTTATTGGTGGAACACTTTGGACTGACATGAACCGAGGCGATCCTCTAACATTACACTCTGTACGTGACATGATGAACGACTTTACTGTTATTAAAAAGGATCTTGAAGGCTACACTAGACTTAAGCCTCATGACACAGTTGTTCGCCATAAGCACATGCTGGGCTATATCAAACAAATTGTTGCTGAACGGCACGATGAGAAGTTTGTTGTAGTTGGACATCACAGTCCTAGCAAGTTATCAACTCATGAGCAGTATAAAGATCAATACCTAATGAATGGTGCTTACAGCAGTGACTTGAGTGAGTTTATTCTTGATCGTCCGCAGATCAAACTGTGGACGCATGGGCATACCCATCATCCGTTTGACTATATGATCGGTAGTACTCGTGTAGTTTGCAACCCTCGTGGCTATGAAGGCTATGAGCCAGAGAGTGGCTGGAATCCTAACATTGTAATAGAGGTATAATATGGAACAATTGAGTATTGTAGAGATGGCTAAGAAAACAGCCGAAGGTATGAATTTTTTAATTGTTAAACTTGCAGAACGAGTTGATGAATTAGAAAAAGAAAATGCAGACCTTAAACAAAAACTGAGTGCGCATGATGACGACCTTAAGTGAGAAAGATGTAAAGATCTTTAAGAAGTGGCTGAAAGGTCACTTGGCATATGGTCCTACTACTATAGTCTTTACTAAGAAGGACGGCACAGAACGAACTATGACTTGTACAACTAAGCCAGAGCTTGTTCCTGCCGAATCTATCGTAGAAGGCGTGGAGAAAAAGGAAAAGAAAGTCAACGAAGAAGTTATCCCAGTCTACGATTTAGATGCTAAAGGATGGCGTAGCTTTCGGTGGGATTCAGTTAAACAAGTAAGGTTTACATTATAATGAGACAATATGTAGAAGATACCTGTGAAGTTCTATGTGAAGATAACGGGCGTAAAATGGTTGCAGATCTTTTGAGCTTTCGAGAGCATGATCATCTTGCGGTTAGTTTAGAAAAACAGTTAAAATTAGAAATGCGGTGGAACGGCCAAATCTATGAAGGCAAGATGGGACGTTTAAGTTTTACATCAGACGGCCCTCTAGTTCGAAACGTTAAACAAGGCAGAAGATGAAAATCGGATTAAGTTATAGTCGTTGCGTTCGTGATATTGTTGACGGCGTAGTAGACATTGCCGATGTGTTGGTCATTATCAGTCGTACAGATTTCGATCCGCATGACAATGAACAATGGCAGAACATTTGGCAAGGATATCATCAGCGTGGTGGTTGGAGTAATCCCGAATGGGGCCACTATGCAGAGGAAGATGAAGACCGCTTTCGTTCAGTAAGCATTGAACTTTGGGAGACTGGTAAGTTACATCAGCCTCGTAAGTTTGGCGCTCACCCTAGTCGCCGCCCGGAAATTTGGCTAGAAGCAGTATTGCCTAGCAGTGAATTAAAAAAGAATCCTGCCGCTAAAATTGCTTGGGACAAGTTCCAAACAGTTGCAGGTTTAACAAATGTAAATTTAGATAAGGATTATCAATAATGCCAAATTTAGTACCAATGGTAATTGAGCAAGAGGCTCGTGGAGAACGCAGTTATGACATTTATAGTCGACTGCTCAAAGATCGTATTGTTATGTTGGATACAGATGTCAACGAACACTCTGCTAGTTTGCTTGTAGCACAGTTGCTATTTTTAGAAAGTCAAGGCAATGAAGATATCACATTCTTTATTAACAGCCCCGGAGGTGTAGTTACTGCTGGTATGGCTATCTACGATACCATGCAGTTTATTAAACCAGATGTGTGTACTGTAGTTATGGGCCAGGCCTGTAGTATGGGCAGTTTGCTAGCTACAGCGGGTGCGGCAGGTAAGCGTAAAATGCTCCCTAATGCTCGCCACATGATTCATCAGCCGAGTGGTGGTGCTCGCGGCCAAGCTACAGACATGGAGATCCAAGTCAAAGAGATTTTGATTATGAAGAAAAATCTAACTCAAATCTATGTAAATCACAATAGCAAGGATAAAACTTTTAATGAGTTTTATGCGGCAATGGAACGTGATAACTTTATGAGTGCGCAAGAGGCTTTAGAGTTTGGGTTAATTGACGAAATCATTACAAAACGACCATGATAAACAATATTATAATTTTAGATGACGTTGTTAGTGTGCCGTATCAAGATGCGATCGAAGCAGCGGTAATGGCTCCGGATCTACCTTGGTACTATAAACCAGTGTTAACTAAGCCTGTAAAAAATGAAATAGTTCAAGATAATGATAGTCCTGGGTGGTTTCATGGATTTTTTAGTACAGATGACGGAGGTCCTACTAGTCCGTTGTCATCAATATTATTACCGTTAATGTACGAAGGTCTTGGAAAAGCCGGACACTATCCTAAAAATTATTTTAACGGTAGGCTTTTTATGATGCAGCCAAGATTTAAAAATTCTCCCGATATTGACAACTGGATATGGCATATTGACAAAAAAATCAAACATTTAGTATGTCTGTATTATGCTAATAATTCTTCCGGACCAACTATTATTTCAGACGCAATATATGGCAAAAATAAGTTTGATCAATTTTTAGAAAATGTAGATTTGCCTGTACTGCAAAAAATAGAACCAAAAAAAGGTAGAATGGTTATATTTGACGGGTATAGATATCACGCTGCATCTAATCCTGAAACAGGTAGACGAATAGTTATTAATTTTAATGTAGCTATATAATTGCTGATAAAGTTATCTCGGAATGCCCATAATTAAAACTTAGATAGATCTAATATACGTTGTAACTCTAGGGATTCTTTTATTCCTAGCTTTGCCATAGCGGTACGAGTTTCTGGACCCATTTTTCCATCGGCACCATGTTTGGGCAATGCGTTAGGATCTTTAGCCAGTATTCGATCTTGTAGAGCTTTTACTTTGGGATCAGTGTTGTTTGATCCTACTTTGTTAGTAGCTTTATATTTTGGATTATTTTCGTATTCCCAACGAGGGCTAGTACTACTTCCGGCACCTGAGGTATTTGCCCATGCATCGTATTCTGCTTGAGGCAAAGACTTTAACCATTGATTTAAAGTTCCTTGATC
>Ga0315905_10000694_pt1 | contig 36557 bp, 36 predicted proteins | sample LakEriMetagenome_5_FD_203522 | JGI IMG/M metagenome (GOLD analysis project Ga0315905, IMG submission 203522) | Freshwater fungal communities from buoy surface, Lake Erie, Ohio, United States - Buoy 4 MA121 | ecosystem: Environmental > Aquatic > Freshwater > Lake | place: USA: Lake Erie, Ohio... | reverse complement strand
TGCTTTTCTTTCTTCTGGCTCCAGTCTCACTATGTATTTTTTTTTCGGCATCATTTCTCTTGACAATTTAGGACCTCCCCATTCTCCCTCTTTTACCCATCAATTACTACTTGACTGACTACTAACTTTAACTGTTCGATAACAGCTTGCAGCAATTGAGGATATGTTTTCTCGAAGATTTCGGTTAATTCTCCTTCTGGTGGGACTGGTTCTGACTCTGGTTCACTAACAGGGCGATTATCAACCGCTACCAAAAAATCAAGGGCTGCTTCAACTGCGATTTTTGCCCCCAGGTCAGAATGCTTTGCACTCCCCGCCCCATCGGCTACCGCCCCAATCAAGACATCCTTGCCCAGGTGGAGATAAGCCCCATAATCCTGACAAGGTAAACCCGTCTCGACATGAAAACTGCCGATCGCCGACTGACAAACCGTTCTCCACATTTTTAAAATCCTCTAGGTCGTAATTTGACCCCAATTCATGGGCGGCAGGGCGACTGATTCGCCAACTCGACTGCCAGAGATTCCTTTCATCGAGCCACTCAACCACTTAAATAGGTCACGGAAATCCAAACCATTAAGCCAAACGGGGGGATTGTTTGAGATTTGTGCTAATTTCCCCATATCTGCACCTTCTACACCAACCGAGAAAAACAACACACGATTTTCTGCCTCTGCTTGTTTTACCCTTTGAGCCGTCGTTTGCCATTGATCGGTTGGTGAGCCATCAGTAATCAAAAACACCCAAGGCCGATAATATTGAATTCCGTGGCTTTTATAAATTGCTTTGCGGTCTTGCACCAAATCTAACGCTAACTCAATCGCCCCGCCCATCGGGGTTAAATCTCCCGCTTCCAGGTTGGGAGGCCTAAACTGATCAATTCCAACAAAATCCTGAACCGTTTTTACGCCGCCATGACCAAAGGTCACAATGGCAATTTCCACACTCAACGTTGCTTGGGTATCCCGCAACACGTCTTGCTGAAACGTTTTAATCCCCTCATTCAACGCCCTAATGGGCGCTCCCTGCATAGAACCCGACGTATCCAGCACCAAAACCACCGGGCAACGTGGTTCCTGGTTTTCCATAAATTCAGCCACACCGATAGGCATTATTCCTTAACCTCCACAGATCGTTTTTTGGAATTATGTCTTTATTGTATTAATAAATCGATTAACGAAGATTACGCATCTCAAAACTCAAGCGTTCCCCAAACAATTTACTTTCACCGTTGACATCATTCGTTGTTTGAGGGGTTCGGGATCGCCTTGGGCAACAATTTTGCCGTTTTCTAACAAAAAAGCGCCGTCACAATAATTCAATTCTTCTAAACGGTGGGTGACCCATAACGCGGTAATGTCCCGATCCTTGACTAGTTTTTGGACTTGAATGACCAATTCCTGTTGGGTGTCAGTGTCCAATAATGCCGTCGGTTCATCCAGCAATAGCACTTCGCAATGTCTGGCGATCGCCCCGGCAATGGCAATACGTTGTTTTTGTCCCCCACTCAAGGCATAAATAGGGCGGCGTTCCATTTCTCCCAAATTCACCGCTTGCAGGGCCTCGGCTACCCGTTCTCGCACCTGGGGAAAGGTTAATTTTTCCTTGACCAAACCAAAGGCAATATCCGCCCCCACCGTCGGCATCACCAATTGATGATCAGGATTTTGAAAGACAAAACCCATCGGTTCCGCGAGTTTAACCATGCCAGCTTTGGGGGTCAATAAACCCGCCATCAGACGCAACAGGGTTGATTTGCCGCTGCCATTGGTTCCCAGCAACATCCAAAATTCTCCCTTAGGCACAGCGAGGTTACAGTCCACTAAACCGGGGTTGTCGGCGGACCATTGATAGCAAAGATCCTGGGCGATGATGGCAGGGGCGGGAACAGACATGAAAGATTTAAAAAAGAAGAGGCGGTCTTATTGAGTTTACGGGGTTAAGGCTTAGGGTTTGGCCGTAAGGCGATTTAAGGGGCGAAAATATTGTTCCGTTACCCCGGCGATCGCCGCCAGATAGCTCCAACTCAGTAGATTATTGCGGAGGTCAAACAGGGTCACATCGGAGAGATTATAGAGACAAAGCGCCCCAAAACCGACTAAATAGGACATTAACAATAAATACTGGGACTGACGACGGGGCGATCGTCGTAATTGACCTAATCGGATTAATAGACGTACTGCCCGTGACAAAATCCAGCCCACCAAACCCAACATCAACACCGTGCCCACCAAACCCGTCTCCGCCAACAACATCAATGGCAAACTATGGGGATGCCCCAGCCACACATTCATCGCTTGCTTATACAACGGCGTGAAATTGCGTAGACCCCAGCCGGTAATGGGTCGGTCAAAAAACATTTGTCTGCAAAAATCCCATTGGGTACTCCGCATGGCCGTCATATAACGGTCTGGGTAAAGTTCATCGGATAATCGGCCCCAAATGTAACGGGGCACAATTTGCCGTAGGGGTTCTTTGCCAAAGGGGCCAAAGGAGGCCCACAGGACAACCCCTGTCACCACTCCCGCCAAACCCACCAACCAATACCAACTTAAATAAATCGCATAAACTAAGCCAATTAATAATCCAATGCCCCAGGCACTGCGGGAATCGGTCAACCCCAGGGCGATCGCCTCCAGTCCACAGGCGATCACTAAGCCCCAAACATCCACGGGCGGGGTCACAACGTTAGTTTTTTGCCAACGCCGCATTGCTTGGATCAATAATCCCAAACTTAGGGGGAAAATCAGCAATAACCAGGCTGAAAATAAATTTGCATACATCAATAACGACGACATCCGCCCCTCTGGTCGTCCCCCCGCCACTAAATTCGTGCCGATCGCCGCTAACCAAGCCGGACTTTGCCAACCGCCATAAACCTGACCCAAACCGAGAATAATTAAAACGACAACACTGCCCGTCAACAACCAAGCTAAGTGTTCTAAGTGGGAAAAGCGGCGAATAATCTGACTAAAGGCAATAAATAGAGCAAAAAAAGGCAAAAAATTGGCTAACCCCAATGCCGCTTCCCCTTTATCGTGGGCAATTAGGGTTGTGAAGATTAACCAGATCGCTAAAATTCCCCAACCTTTGGCCGTTGGCACAGCAGTCAATTGTTTAAACGCCCGAATCCAGGGACTCAGGAAAGCATAAAGCAGAGGCACAATGCCAAGAATGGGATTAAATGGGAGCAGTGTTAAACCCACATAAATCCCTAGCCGTTCTTGGTTGAATAGTGTTAGCGAATATTTCTTCAATGGGTAAAACCTTGCTTTGCCAACAATTTATTTAATGATAAAAGGTAAAAATAATGAATAAATTACTCAAACAAGCATTTGATCAAGTCCAAAGCCTACCGGAGGAACTACAAGCTGAAATTACCACACAATTCATCAATGATCTTGAGCAAGAAGCCCAGTGGCAAAAAATTCTCCCCTATCCCCAGGCAAACCGCTTAGATGAATTAGCAGAAAAAGCCCTTCAACATTCGAGCAATGGCAGGACTAAAGTTGATTTTGTTGACATTTAATTGTTCCGCTACGAAGATTTTGTTTGCGAACGTTGCGTTTCAAATGCCAAAATCTCTTTCCCTAAAGACTCTACCGTTTCCTCAGCAAACAAACACTCTCGTAATTTTAAATAATTTCCCTGGTCTGACTGCCACCGAGACAATAACACAGCCATTTTAGATAACGGCAAACTCTGTTCCAAAATCAACAAAGCTTCTTGGACTATATCTTGTTCTTTAGAAATTTCGAGATTCATTGTCATTGTCCTGTAACCGCCAAAATAAAGCTTACTGGATTTAAACTTTTCACTTTTCCATCATAACGACGTAGTAACCGATCATCGCACGCTAAAAAAAAATCACATTCTCCTGCTTCTGCGCTTGCTACATGGAGCGCATCCACTGCTTTAACTCCGCAGCGTTCCAATTCTTTACCCCGCGCAATAATTTCTTGACTCATGGGAACGTAAATCTTTGCCAAAGCCAAACAAGCCTTGATCCATTGTTGTCTTGCCAGATAAGGGTTTTTTCGAGCTTCAAACTCCAACACTGAGGAATTTACTAATTCTGCTTGCTCTGCTTCTACCAACTGCAAGATCATTCGTAATGCCTGGGTTTCCAAAGCAATGCGGGCTTGGGTTTGATCGTCGAATACCCGACTGAAGACGCTGGTATCTAAATAAATTTTCAACCGATTACCTCAACCCCTAAGCCAGTTGCCAGCAGGTATCCCGCGTTAGCCGAATTTGGGCCAAGGCGAAAATAACCGGAATAATGCGACCGTAATTTGTGGCGATCGCCCGCCAGCCTAAATCCGCTAAGAACCAGCCCCACAACACTGGGCCCAGCACAGAAAATACCGTTCTGACCGCCCCATAACGAGCTGTACTCATCACTACCCCTTGGCGGGCCGTTTGCAAAGCCAGTTGATTTTGTAATTGGGTCGCTGCACCGATGCCCCCGGTCACCAATGCCGATTTAGCCACTTGATATTGGGCAATGTGCAAGGTCACTTCTTGCAAAATTCGTTTCAGCAATAAGGGTCGCAGTAACGAACTAACGGCGATCGCCCCACTGCCTTTGAGGAGAACGGTGACGGGATTGTGTTGAATTTGTAGCGGTAACGGTTCAGGTAAAGGCGAATTGGCCAGCGATCGCTGAATTTTAGCGGTTAAATTATTTTGCTCCGACTTTGGTAACTGTTTCCACGCCTGACTGACCAAATGCAAAAATATATCTGTTTCAATATCCAACGTGGTCATCTGCTTAGCGTAGGGCACTTTCAGAAATTGACAGACCCGAATTAGGGTATCTCGATAGCTAAATTCCTTGGCTTTGCCCCGCAATACTGTCAAACCATCCGCCGCCAAATAACGGAAGCGATGCTCCAGGGAGTCCATCCAATGGGGTAAATCTTGACTCTGCACCTCCAACGGTGGGGGGGTTTGCAGATAGTCTAGGGGGTTAAATTTGCGGCAAAAGAGGATTTGAGTTAACTGACTCAGTTCTTCCTCCGTCGCCAACTCTAACGCTGACCGTAATTCATCCAACGCTTTGTCCTCCACCAATCGGGCTTTGACGACCCCCACATTTTATCGCAGGAAGTTAAACCTTGAACAAAGGCAGTGATTGGGGTGAGATTTGTCAATCAGGTCTTTGGGCTTCGGGTGATCGGCGATCGCCCTGAAAAATCCTATTAGTTATCGCTAGTTATCGCAACATCGAGCCGCGTAGGGGCTATTAACCAGACGATAGATTTCTAGATACTGTTGTAGGGCCGCAAATTGGGGAGGGTTGAGACGATAGTAAATCCAGCGTCCGGCTTGGCGAGTTTGCACTAACTCCGCATCTTTCAAACGTTTGAGATGGAAGGATAATTTCGATTGGCTAATATCTAGTTGATCGCACAAATCACAGACGCATTGTTCTTTGTTTTGAATAAGGGTTAAAACCTGCAACCGAATCGGATCGGATAGGGCATGAAATCCGAGGCTAATGAGATCCTTTTCGGTGGGGGGTTCAGGGTTCAAAACAAATGTCAAAAGGGATTGATTAATCCTAGTTTAACCAAGGAGATTGGCTTAATTGGGTTTGCCGTGGTAGGCGATCGCCAATTGGACTAACTGATCGACCAAATCGGGAAAGTCAATGCCGGAAACCTGCCAGAGTTGGGGATACATACTAAAGGCGGTAAAACCAGGCAGAGTATTTATTTCGTTGATCACAATTTGGCCAGTGGTGGTTTGGTAGAAAAAGTCTAAACGACCTAGCCCCGCTCCATCTACGGCTTTAAAAGCTTGAATGGCCATGGCTTGTAGGCGTTCCACCACCTCGGCGGGCAAATCGGCGGGAATGTGTAATTGGGCCCGACCATCGGTGTATTTAGTTTCGTAATCGTAAAAGTCGGCGTCGTAGCTAATTTCGCCAATCACTGAGGCTTTGGGGTTTTCGTTGCCTAGCACTGCACATTCTACTTCCCGAATCTCCCCGAAACCGGCTTCGACAATAATGCGGTGATCGTAACTGGCAGCACTGTCTAACGCGGCTTCTAATTCTGCCCGGTTGCGAACCTTGGCAATGCCCACCGAAGACCCTAAATTAGCGGGTTTCACAAAACAGGGATAACCCACTTTTGCTTCAATATCGTCACAAAGTTTAGGGAAAACGCAGGGATTTGACCAAATTTCGTTCCGTTCTACCCCCACATAATTCACTTGGGGTAATCCAGCCTGGGCAAAGGCCATTTTCATCGCTAATTTATCCATGCCCACACAGGAACCGAGGACGCCACTGCCCACATAGGGAACTTGCATGAGGGTTAACAGTCCTTGTATGGTGCCGTCTTCGCCGTTGGGGCCGTGCAGAATGGGAAACCAAACGTCCATGTCGGCCGCTTCGAGGGGAAATTGCCAACGCTGGAACGGTATCGCCGGTTCATCGGGTAAGGCGACGCCCTGGTTCAACACGGCTTCAGAGGTTAAATGGTTGGCCCAGACACCATTTTTTTTGATATAAAACGGGGTAACTTGGTATTTTTCGGCATTTTGACCACTGCGGAAAGCATTGGCGATCGCCCGGGCGGAATTAATCGAAACCTCATGTTCCCCGGAGCGTCCCCCAAATAACAGCCCAACACGCATGGCATTTTCCTTTAAAAATCTAAAAGTCTACGTTTATCTCGGTTAGCGTATCACAAAAAATCCGGCTCTCAGTGGGAAAATTGGCTTAATTTCCTGGGTTCATTCGATGTTTGGTTTGTCTCTGCCACCGCTGATTACTCTCATTGTTAAACGCTTGGCAATCGCCGCTGTAACCTTATTGGGCATTAGCTTGGTGATTTTTAGTTTATTGGCCCTTGCCCCCGGCAACCCGTTAGGAGAATTAGCCACCAATCCCTCCATTTCCGAAGCGGTCAGGGAAAATTTACGCCGTAGTTTAGGGTTAGATCAACCGTTGCCCATTCGTTATGTCAAATGGTTGGCCAGTTTGCTGCGGGGGGATTTGGGCTATTCCTTCACCAGTCGTAGTCCGGTGTTGGGTTTAATCGGTCAACGCTTACCCACGACTTTATGGTTAATGGGATCTGCTTATGTAACCAGTTTGGCGATCGCCGTACCGTTGGGAGTCATCACAGCGGTCTACCGTCAACGGTGGTGGGAACCCGTGATTACTAGCCTGAGTTTAGCAGGCTTTTCCTTACCTACATTTTTGACAGGCTTATTGTTTATTCTGATTTTTAGTGTGCAATTGGGCTGGTTACCTTTTATTTATAACAGCACTTTGTCTATTGAAAATGTCCAAAGTTTAGGGCAACAAATTCAACAATTACTAATGCCAGTGGCGGTGTTAGTAATCTATCAATCAGCGGTGATTTTACGGTTTGTGCGATCAGCAGTGTTGGAAGAATTACCCCAAAATTATATTCGTACTGCCTATGCTAAAGGATTAGGGCAATGGGGAGTTTTAAAAAATCATTTATTCAAAAATGCGTCTCTGCCTCTGATTACCTTAATTGCTTTAGATATTCCGACCCTATTCACCGGGGCATTGGTAACGGAACAGGTTTTTCGAGTGCCAGGGATTGGGGCGTTATTAATTGAGTCAATTTATCGCAACGATACCCCAGTGGTGATGGGCGTCACATTTTTGTATGCAATCTTAATTGTGCTGTTCAGCACATTGGCGGATTTAGTTTATCAATTTATCGATCCCCGCATTCGGCTGCGATAAAGAGGCGAAAAAGGTGAACGAGATTTCAATCTTTCAGCATAGTCAAACTTTGTGAAATCTTGTTCCCCAAAAAAAGGAAAAGGTATAGTCAGGATAAGGGCTAGAGAACTAGATCTGAATTTATGAAAACCGTATCTTTCAGCACGAGAAAATAAGACTTAAAGAAATTGTTTACAATATGCTGACCTATCTAAAACGCTTTTTCGAGTAATAAATGAAAGTTTTCTTGCAATCGTGCTCAAATGGGATTGCGTACAGAAGTCTTTCATATATCATTACCGTGGAGAGTATTTTACGAAAAGTTTCCGTGCAGTCCATAATTATGTGGCTTTAACCTTGAATCGGGGTACTAGCAAGAGGGTTTTTACAATTGCTAAGGCTATGTAATACGAGTTACAAGACTCCTGCCAATACGTAATTGAAAGTAAACGCTAGAATTGTTTTAGAATCTTTCTTTAAAGTATTTTCAGAGTACCGACATGGTTTTCCCGTCTGACGTAAAAGGCTGTATGCGTGACTGTATTCTCTCAGTAATGTGGAAGAAGTATGACATCTATTCCTTCTTCAAAAATCATTGTACGAAGTCCGATCTTAAAGTACTAGATAATTACCAAGAGGAACTCAGTCGCGCTGCGATGATTGATCGCGTATTTAATCATCTCTCAGACAGGGTTGATGGAGGGATAAGCTCGTTTAGAGCGATGCTTCAATCGTTAATAAAATGGTCACATTTTGATCCCTATTACTTCGATACACTCAAAAAATTAAACCGTGATGAAGCTAAAAGAAACCTTGATCATCTTCGCCAGCTACAAGAAATTCGAGATGCTAAATTCCAGATAGAAAGAGAGCGAAAAGAAAAGTTAACACGTGAACAACAAGAACCCAAAAATACTATTCAGGAGCTTAAGAAGAACTTCTTAAAACTTCATTGTGGCAAAACTTCTATCCAACAAAGGGGATATGAATTAGAGAAGATTCTCCTTGAATTAGGGCGTTTATCTCGGTTGGAAGTAACAGAGCCTTTTCGTGTTGTAGGAGAACAGATCGATGGTGCTGTTAAGTATGATGGGGAACACTATCTTATAGAAGCAAAATGGCAGGATCAATCATCTAGTAATGAGCCTGTTTATCAATTTGTTGGTAAAGTTGAAGGCAAAATGTATGGGCGAGGAATTTTTGTCTCAATTCATGGCTTCAGCGACAATGTTGTAAAAAGTATTGTGCAAGGTAAGGCAATCAAAACAATTTTTGTTGATGGTGAGGATTTAGTTTGTGTTTTGGAAGATAGGCTCACTTTTCGTCAACTAATAGACGCGAAGGTCAAAGCCGCTCAAACTAAAGGGGAGATATACATTCACCCCTTATCAGGAGAACCTAAAATGCGTTGATTTACGTCTCAAGTAGCAATCAATAAAGCCTAGTGGGTAATTTGCTGTGAGTATAGCCATTCCTGAAAGCTTAAAAAGCTTATAGGATAAGGGATTACCGCTTTTGAATGTAGCCTCATTCATTACAAATGACCCACTAGTAGTTCTTATGCAACCCAATTGCCGAGAAGTAATTGGCTGGAATTGAAAGGTGATATAGAGCGATCACGATCTGTTAAATTAGGGAGGCTTACCTACAACATTGCTGTCAAATTATGCGCTCAAGTGTCGATCCTCAGAAAATCGAACAACTTATGGAAGCATTAGGAAAAGAAGCGCGTGGCTCAGGCTGTATCTACTTTACCAGTGGCGCTAGTGCTTTACTGATTGGTTGGCGTAGTTCCACTGTAGGTATAGATATTCGTCTAGACCCAGAACCATCGGGAATTTTTCAAGCGATCGCCAAGCTCAAACAATCAAACGATAATGAGTTTAAATAATTTGCCAGGCGCGGAGATAATCTTACCGGGATTAAATGATATTAAACGTGGCAATTCCCATACCATTGGAGCATTACTAGTGGCGATTGCCGCAACACGCTTAACTGAAGCAGGTTTAGACCTTCAAAAATATCATCTAGCCTCAGAGCCAGAGCTAAATTTGTATGCGCTTCTCCAAAACGAACGAGAAGACGCTTACCCTTACTATAATGCTTTACTAAATAGCCTTAATAGCTTTTGCAACGCCCTTGAACTTATTGATTGCGGTGTCAGTAATGGCAGCCAGTGTGCCGGAGTGAGAGGGAGCCAAAATACTCTTACAAAAGGTGAAATAGAAAAGTCCTCCTCGTGCTCGCCTAATTCGGATTTTTGTCGATGGCGGTTTCAGGGGTGAGGCGTTAAAGAGGGAAAAACAGCCTATAAACCCCTGCGACTCCCGCTACAGCAAGGCTCAGTCCTGGTGTTAATGAAGGCCTAAGCGACGGGCGATCGCCGTTTCCCAGGGTTCAGTGAGGGTGGCGAGATCTAGGTCAATCAAGGCCGTATTGTCAGCATTGAGAATGGTTAAATGACCGAGGTTTGTCCCAACGACGCCTAATTTTTGCCAAGTATTATTTAAGTTCGCCTGTAAATATTGTTCCCACGCTGGTTGAAATTGGGGATGAACCGAAACCACAATGCGGCTAGCGGCTTCCCCAAACAGCAGTTGATCTAGGCGTTGACGATCCGGATTAATAACAATTTCTGCGCCCAACTTTCCAGCAATTGCCATTTCTGCCAACGCCACCCCTAATCCCCCTTCGGCACAGTCATGGGCCGCAATAATCCACCCCTGGGCAATACCATGACGGCAGGCCGCTTGCACCGCTTTTTCCAATTCAAAATCAACCTGGGGCGGTTGACCAGCAACGGTGTGATGCAGTAAGGCTAAATAGTCCGAGCCGCCGAGGGTATTGTGATCATTGCTGCCTAATAAATAAATGCCTTCCCCGGTATTGCGCCAGCCCTGACCGACCACTTTGGTAATATCTGCCACTCGTCCCACCATACCAATCACCGGGGTTGGGTAAATGGCCTGGGGTTTGCCTTCCGAGTCCAAGGTTTCGTTATATAAACTGACATTGCCGCCGGTAACAGGGGTATCGAGTGCCCGACAAGCCTCTGCAATGCCTTGACAAGCCAATGCCAATTGCCAATAACCCACAGGATTTTCGGGGCTGCCAAAATTCAAATTATCCGTCACTGCTAAGGGTTCAGCCCCCACACAACTTAAATTTCGCGCCGCTTCTGCTACTGCGGCCTTGGCTCCCTCTAAGGGGTTGAGATAGACATAGCGGGCATTGCAATCCGTGGTGGCCGCTACCCCAATGGAACTCTCTAACGGCGACGCATCAATGGGACGGACTCGCACCACGGCGGCATCGGCTCCGCCCGGAAGAATTACTGTATTGTTTTGTACTTGATGATCATATTGGCGATAAACCCAACGCTTAGAGGCGATCGAGGGACTATCGAGGAGGGTCAATAAAATTTGGTTCCAGGTTTGGGGTTCGCCGTTGATGTCAATGCCGTCAAGGGTTGCGGGAGGTAATTGATCTGCCTGCCATTGCCAAGCGATTTGGGCGTAATCGGGGGGAGTTTCCAGTAATTCCCGATGATAAATGGGGGTATTGTCCGCTAAAGCTGTGGCAGGAATTTCGGCGGCGATCGCCCCTTGAAAGAAAATTCGCACAATGGGATCGGCAATGACTTGACCCGCGACCACGGCTTGTAATCCCCAACGGTGAAAAATGTCGATCAATTCCTGTTCCCGTCCGGGCTGGGCCACAAACAACATCCGTTCTTGGGATTCCGACAGTAAATATTCGTAGGGGATCATGCCCGTTTCCCGCACAGGGATTTTGTCTAAATCCAATTCAATGCCCACACCCCCTTTGGCGGCCATTTCTGAAGTGGAACAGGTAATCCCGGCGGCTCCCATGTCTTGAGCGGCCACCACTGCCCCACTTTTAAAGGCTTCCAAACAGGCTTCAATCAGGGATTTTTCTAAAAAGGGATCACCAACTTGCACCGCCGGGCGATCGTCCATGGATTGATCGGTAAGTTCTGCACTGGCAAAACTCGCCCCCCCCATGCCATCCCGTCCCGTGGTGGAACCCACATATAACACTGGATTGCCGATCCCGGCGGCCCCTGATTTAACGATGGTTTCGGTTTCCATTAGGCCCAACGCCATGGCGTTGACCAAGGGATTGCCGGAATAGGCGGGATCAAAATAAATTTCGCCGCCCACGGTGGGTACTCCAACGCAATTGCCGTAATGACTTATTCCATCCACAACCCCCATAAAAATCCGCCGATTCCGAGCGTCGTCTAAATTGCCAAATCGCAACGCATTCAAAATGGCGATCGGTCGCGCTCCCATGGTGAAAATATCCCGCAAAATACCGCCGACCCCCGTCGCGGACCCTTGGAAGGGTTCCACCGCAGATGGATGATTGTGGGATTCAATCTTGAACGCCAACTGTAGTCCATCCCCCAAATCTACTACGCCCGCATTTTCCCCTGGGCCGACCAAAATTCGTTCCCCTTCCGTCGGAAAATTTTTCAATAGGGGACGGGAATTTTTATAACAACAATGTTCCGACCACATCACCCCAAACATTCCCAATTCCGCTTTGTTCGGATGCCGGCCTAAGCGTTGCACAATATCGGTATATTCTTCGGGTTTAATTCCTTCGGCAGCAATTTCAGCAGGGGTAAAGGGGGATGCAGTCATGGGGCGTCCAAGAAATTATGGTCAGGGTCATTTTATCCTGAAGTTGGTTGGGGAGCCGATCATTCAATGGCGATCGCCTTGTAACCCATTAACCGACTCAGGTTTCTCTGGCATTACCCCGCTTTCTCTACTGTTGGCATTTCTCCAGGAGGGGCAACGATCGTATTCAGTAATGAACCAATGCCTTCAATTTCCACTCGCACACGATCGCCGACAATTAAAGGATTAATGCCTTCGGGAGTGCCGGTTAAAATCACATCGCCTGGGTAGAGAGTCATAATCTGGGAAATATAGGACACTAACACCGCTGGGGCAAACACCATGTCACTGATGGGACTAGACTGTCGGGGTTCAGTTTCGTCGTTGACAAAGGTTTGTAACAGCGCATCGGGGCTAATGTGGCGGACGGCCCAAGGCCCAAGGGGACAAAAGCCATCAAACCCTTTCGCTCGCGTCCATTGGGAATCCTGACGTTGTAGATCGCGGGCGGTAATATCGTTGGCGATCGTATAACCCCAAATGGCGTTGGCAGCTTGTTCTGGACTGATATTTTTACTTTCTTTGCCAATAATGACCGCTAATTCCCCTTCGTAATCGACCCGTTGGGATTGAGACGGATAGATAATCTCCTGTTGGTCAGCGGCGATCGCCGAGGGCGGTTTGAGAAATAGTAAGGGTTCTGTCGGCACGGCATTGCCCAATTCCGCTGCATGGGCTTGATAATTGCGTCCCACCGCCACAATTTTAGACGGCGAACAGGGAGCTAAGAGTTGGTAATTTGTTTCAGTAATGGCGATATCCGATGCCTGACCACCCAACCAAGGCGCGTCACTGAGCTGCAATACACTGTGGTCTAGTTGCAACAAACCATAATGGACTGTCCCAGAATTGTCTTGAATACGAACGTAGCGTTGAGCCATAGTAGTTAGAAAAAAAGGGCGATCGCCGTTCAAAAAAATGCGCGAAGGAATAATAACAAACTCAATTGGTCGCTAGATCCTTGGCTACCCTAGAGAGTATGATAAAAGATCCTTGCTTTTACTCAAACTGTGACCCGCCTAAGTTTTATGACAATGGCGAAAAAATCACCCCTTGAGTCCAAGCCCTAAAGTCCATAAGGAGTTATTTTTGTGAATAGTTACGAGTTAATGGTTATTCTACGTCCCGACCTCAATGAAGAACGGGTCGGCCAAGAAGTCAGTAAATATCAAGACTTTTTGCGGGACAATGCCGCCGAAGAAGTGAACGTCAAAGTTTGGGGCAAACGCCGCCTAGCTTACCAAATCCGCCGCTTTAATGATGGCATTTATGTGTTGTTTACGTTTACTGGGGCTGGCCATCAGATTGCTTTGATTGAACGGGATATGCGCCTCAATGATAATGTCATGCGTTTCCTGAGCATTAAACTCACCCCCGAAAAACCTGAGAAAGAGGACGAAGAAGCTGTTAAAGAGGTGATCGAAGCCTAAGTTGCGTGGATTTTAATAATCCAGCATAAAAACAAAACCCATTAATTTCCCCCCAGCTCCGGCCCTTCAGGGGGATTTTGTTTATTGAGGCAAATTTAAGCCCCCATGCCTGAATATTGTTTCAAGCCCTGCCGCCATAACCAACGGTTGACCACCATCAAAATGCTTCCCCAAAGGCCAATGATCAATAAACTTTTAAAAAACGGTAACGGTAAGCCGACCAAAGCCGCCGCTGGAAAATAAACGCCATAGGGAAAGGGGGTTAGCAACACGATTTGGCGTACTGATTCGGGAAAGGTTTCTAAGGGGGCAACAATGCCGGAAAGAAAAATATAAAACAAAAACCAGAGATCTTGTAAGGCGCTGGCCCGTTCCGTCCAGAAAGCACAGAGGGCAAAGGTGTATTGAATGAGGAAATATAAGCCAAAGGAGCAGATAATTCCCACGATCGCCTGGAGTAAATGCAAAGGTTTCGGCAACCAAAAGGCCTGGGGGTAGAGGGCAAAAAATAAGCCAGTGAAAACCACTAAAATCGGTAAACGGGTTAATTTTTCAGCCCAGTGACGAGCGACATGGTGCCAGACGGGATCGAGGGGCTGCAATAACCGAAAGGACAGGGTTCCTTCGAGCACTTCCCGTTCAAATTCCCAAACGACCCAAATGGCGGTCAGTTGACGGACGAGAAAAACAGCGAAAAAATAGCGGGCAAATTGCAGAGAATCGAGGCTAAAATCTCCACTAGCGGCGGCTTTAATCCAAACCCCCATCAAAATTAGGGGCAAGGAACCCGAAAGAATCCAAAAGAAAATTTCGGCGCGGAACTCTACCATTTGGGCAAAATAAACTGAGAGCAGCACCCTCAATTTGGCAAATAATCGGGACATAAATTGGCTGGGGAAAGGGCAAAGGTAAGGCAGTGAGACCGTTGATTGAATTTTAGCCTGTTATTTTCGGGGTTTTGGGAATGGTATTTGTGCAGGGTGATCTCTCGATGAAGAACCAAGGACAATGGCGTTTGATTCCCTTTCTGACGACGACCGGGGCACAGCAAATGGCGATCGATGCTTGGCTGTTGCGGGATTATTTACCCCAAACTGGGCGATCGGTGCTGCGGTTTTATGACTGGTCGCCAGCGGCAATTTCCCTGGGCTGTTTCCAAAAGTCCTGGCTCGATGGCTGGGCGGATTTAACTTGGCAAGGAGCACCGATGCAATTGGTCAAACGGCCGACGGGGGGAAGGGCTGTGTTACATCAGGGCGGTTTAACCTACAGTCTGGTGATGCCCAGGGGCAAGACAAAACGCCAGGAACTTTACCCATGTATTTGCCAATTTTTAATTCAGGCTTGGCGACAATTGGGCGTTGGCTTGGATTTTGGCGAGGGGGGGCGGGGCTATATCCGTAATGCCAGTTGTTTTAATACTTCAACCCCAGCGGATTTAGTGGCGATCGATGGGAGTAAGTTAATTGGCAGTGCCCAACGTCAAACTCAAACGGGATTATTGCAACATGGCTCCATGGTTTGGGCTGGCGATCGCCATTTATTTGAGCAGGTTTTCCAGCAACCGGCCCCGTGGCATCAAACCTTGGCGGAATTAACAGGATGTTTACCGTTGTCCCAAATTTTACACACCTTACAAACTGCGGCCCAAGAACATTTTCAGTGTGAATTAATTAGTCAGCCTTTAACGGAGCAAGAATGGACGGCGATCGCCGCCTATGTTGACGAGTTTCGGGTCAGTTAAAATTTAAATTTGATCACCCGTTTTAGCAAGAATTATGGTTTCTTTTTTCAATCGTTATTTTGGGGCATTTCTCAAACAATACAGGTTAGTCTGCCTGCTGAGTATTGGCTGGGCCGTGGGTATTTTCTTTTTTCCGGCAACGGCCATGGCCACAGAAACAAGATTGCAATGGCAAGGGGATCAAGGTTATCAAGTGCAAGCCCGTTTGACTTATCCTGACACCTTAACCGAGGGCATGGCGGCGATCGAGGGAAGGGGCAAACCCCAAAATTTAGACGCTCTAACGGTCGAAATATACAATCCTAATGGCCAAAAATTAGCAGTTTATAACAATTTGATCGCCGGTCAGTCGGGGCAAGATGATTTTTTACAACTACACTTCGATGTTGCCCAACAACAATTACAGGGCTGGCTCGATATTGGGGGAGTGAAACCGGGGGAATATTTTCTCAAAGGGCAACCGGGCATCAGTCTTGATCTATTTTATCTGGATGTCCAGGGTAAGGAAACCAAGGTTGCCCACAATGATGGACAAATGAGCCTTGGTTCGTCACTTCCCTGAATGGTTCGCAATTTTATTGTCCCTCAACTGATCAATCCATTGATTGGCAAAAAGCTTGTTATTTTCTTAGAACAAGAATTAGCCGCGTCCGATGAACCGAGGCAATGAAGCTTTGGAGGGTAGCCACCTCGGCTGATCCAGAAATGGCCAGAGCGGCCGCGGTGTTTAGTCAATGACAACACAATGCTAAGGGACTAAATTTTTTGTGGGTGAAACCCGATGACTCCGGGGCAATAAGTACAAAGATCTGATGATTACGCCGGGAATGCTAGAGTTTTGACCCTTAATTCCCCTCCTTAAGCTGCCAAATTTTGACCGTTTTGTCCTCTGCACCGCTGTACAAAGTCTTTCCATCGGGGCTAAAGGCTAGGGATAATACCCAACCGTTATGGCCATTGAGGGTGGTAATCATTTTTCCCGTAGCAATGTCGAATACCATGATGCTGCCTTCTTTGTTGGCGGTGGCTACTAATTTGCTGTTGGGGGAAACGGTGATCGCGTTAATTTCTAAACTCGGCCCCTTGGTGGAATGGAGTTCTTGACCACTACTCAAATTCCAAACTTTGACGAAATTACGCACTGCCACCACTAAATTGACCCCATTGGGAGTCACCGCTAAACCGTTGATGAAACCGGGCTGCTGTTCTGACGTTTTGAGTAATTTAAAGGTTTGAGCATCCCAAAATTTGATGGTTCGATCGCCGCCAATCGCCCCAGTAATAAATTGACTGCCATCGGGGGTAAACACGACGTTGGTGGTGGGGCCAATGTTATCGGCTAGGGTTTCTAGTAATTTTCCCATTTCAACGTCCCAGATCCGAATGGTGCGATCGCCACCGCTGACACTGACTAGGATTTTTGCATCAGGACTAAAGGCCGTGCTGCTGACTTTATTGGTATGGCCACTCAAGGATTTGATTCGTTCTCCATCCGTCACCCGTCGCAGCTCTACATTATTACCAGCGGCGATCGCCATTAATTGTCCATTTTGACTAATGGCAATATCAGAAAAGTCATTGATTTGACTGTTTTTAGTATAAATTACGGATTGCACAAGAGTATCAGAATAGTCATTAGGCTGACTTCCCTGGGTATAGCTCACGATTTGTTTAGCGATATCAATTAAGTTGATCGTATTATCCCCCGTTCCCACTATCAAATATTTACCATCAGGGGTCACATTTAAGGCCGTAATAATGCCATTAAATCCCGCTAAATCTTGGACAGTTATTAGCAGATTACTGTCGGATGAAGCTTTGGCAATTGCTGCTGTATTTTCTGTAGACCTAGACGGTAGAAACTCTGTCAATTCAGCGGCGATCATTGGGGCAAGAGGCATACCAACACATGGCGTGGTTAAGCAGGTCAAAGACAGACAAAATGTTTTTAACATAAAATATCACTCGAAGGGAGAAAGGTCACACTAATAAAAAATCAACACCAAGACGAAATAAACCAATAATATTTAATTAGATAATCCTAAGATAATGTCATGTCAAGTTAGTTTTTTCATTTACTATAAAGCAGAAGATTAATATAGTTCATATTTCAGCAATGTACAGGGCAAATTACCGTTATTAACTGGAAAACGGGCCGCTGTCCGTAAACCAATGCGTTTGGTTAAATTTTTGTTACCACTTAAAATAAAAGCTGTCCAACCCTTAAAGCGTTGTTTTAAGATATCTCCCATTTGTTGATAAAAATCTCCTAATTCTGCTTCGTCCCCCAGGCGTTTACCGTAGGGCGGATTACAAATAAAAATTCCTGTTGCCGCTGGGGCTTCAATGTCCTTAAAATCACAATATTGCCACTGAATTTGGGATTCTAAACCACAATATTTAGCATTAATTCTGGCTTGTTGAATGGTGTCTAGATCGCCGTCACTGCCCCAAATGGGAGCAACTAATTGAGAACGTTCGCCCGCTTCGGCCTGGGTTAATAAATTTTGCCAAAGTTCTGCATTGTAATCGGGCCAATTTTGAAAACAAAAGTGGGGCTGAAATTTGCCGGGGGCGATGTTTAAACTCTGCAATCCGGCTTCTAGCAAAAACGTGCCGGAACCACACAGGGGATCATACAAAGGCTGATCCGTCGTCCAACCGGCGATCGCCAATAGAGCCGCGGCCAAGGTTTCCTTCAACGGTGCTTGACCCATGGCTGGCCGATAACCCCGGCGATGGAGACTAAAACCCGTACTGTCTAAACTTAATTGGCAATGGTTTTGGTGAATATGGGCGTTAATCACCAGATCAGGACTGTCCAGATCAATGCTAGACCGTCTTTGATGGCGATCTCGTTGTTGGTCAACAATGGCATTTTTGATTTGTAAGGCGGTGAAATGGCTGTGGTTCAGTTTGGGATTTTTGCCGGTGCAATTAATTTGTAAGGTTTGATCGGGGCTGAGAAATTCCGACCAATCAAGTTTTTTAACGCTTTTATATAAATCTTCAGCATTGAAAGCTTTAACCGTGGCGATCGGCATCAACACCCGATAAATCAGCCGCGACCACAAATTAACCCGATACAACAAGGTTTGATCGCCTTGGAATGCTACCCCCGCAAATTCGGGTTTGACCGCCTCTGCGCCTAGCTGTTCTAATTCCTGGGCGGCGATCGCCTCTAAGCCTCTGGCAACGGTAGCAAAATAATTTTGGGTCATAACACAACAAAAAAAGGCGGGGTGTCCCACCTCAAAGCTTAATTGTTTTTGGAATTTGGATTAATGCGGGAAAGATTAGGAACCCGGTGTCACCTTATCAATCACCGCTAACGTACCATCGGGTTTAACCGTCCAAACGTCGTAACTCCCGACGACATCACCGTTGGCGTCAATATCAACGTTACCGCTTGCGCCTTGGTAGTTAATCGCTTTGCCTTCTCGGATCATGGCGATCGCCTCACAGGCATCGGTTACCTCTTCCCCTGGGCCAGCGGCCACTTCCCGAATTTTAGATTGAATTGCCTCCCCGGTATTGGCCTTAGCAGCTTCCGCCGCCAACATCATTAAGATCGTTGCATCGTAGGTATGGGGCACGAAGGCAGTGACTTCTTTTTGGGTCGCGTCTTTCCATTGGGCGGTAAACGCCTCTAACGCTTTACCATCCGCACCGGGAACCGTTCCCAATGCCCCCGCCAGCAAGGAATTGCCCTTGTCATCTTTACCCACTTTCTCGACAAAATCAGCGGAGTACACCCCATCAGTTAACAGTAAAGTCACCCCTTTCGTTAAGCCCTGTTTATATGCCGCTTGCACCAATACACTTCCCGTATCAGCATAGAGAACCGCCGCAACGGCATTAGGACTATTGGCAAAGGCTTGACCTGCTTCTGAATCGAGGGTGGCCGCCTTGGGGTCATAACGGACGGGGTTATCTTTGTTGATGATCGATCCGCCATCTTTTTCAAAGGATTCCACAAACACTTTTTCAAAACCGACGCCGTAATCGTTATTAATCACCACAGTGGAAATTTTTTCAAACCCTTCTTGTTTGGCTAACGCGGCGAGGGCTTGGGCTTGGTAGGTATCCGGTGGTGCGGTCCGGGCCCAATAACCTTGGAAGTCGCCTTTTGCGGCCTGCTGGGTAAACACAGGGCTGGTGCTACCAGGGGAAATCATCATGACCTTATTTTTGACGGCGATCGGCACAGCAGCGCTAGACACACTACTGGCAAAGGAACCGACAACCCCCGCCACCCGGTCAGCTTCGGCCAACTTGGTCATGGCGGAAACCCCTGCTGTGGGGTCGGTTTGGTCATCTTCAATCACCACTGTCACGGGTTTACCATTAACGCCACCACATTCATTAATCGTATCCATGGCTAATTTCACGGCTAAGGGCATATTTTGGCCAATGGAAGAGAGATCCCCCGTCGCTGGCAATAGCGCCCCTAACTTAAGACTGCCGTCACCACTGGGGGCTTCACTGGTCGGAGATTCGGTACCGCTGGGAGCCGGGGCAGGTTCACTACAGGAACTGAGCAAACTCGCTGTTCCCCCAGCAAGGATTAGATTTAAGGCGATCGCCGTTAAGCGACGGGGTGATTGAGCCCAAAAAAGACGCATCCTAGCAAACTCCTCCCACAGATTATTAATGGGTTAACATTGACTGATCATCATAGCCAACTACGACCCGCCCGTGAGCCAAATTGTTGCGTTTTGGGGTTATCCAGGTAATTGGAGCATTAGGCTAAGTGGGCTTCAAGGAACCAAAGCCGTTTATTGATCGCCAGAAAAACTTCGATGTTATAGATCTAGCGATGTCCTTGTCTCCGCAATCAACGCGGGTCAAAATGGTTAAGCTATCTATTGTTAACAATTCCGTTGGAGAGACTTCTATGATTCAGAAAAAAACACTAATGCTAATGCTTTTCCTTGGGTTGATGGTTCCCATTATGGCTTGTGGTTCCGGGGGGAAGGAAGAAACGGAGCTGAGGGAAAACGGTAGCGAACAACAACAAAATAGCACTGAAGAGTCGGAAGAAATGCCTAATGAGCAAGGCGAGCAAGAAAATAATCCAGAGTTAAACCAGAACGAGAATGAACAACAACCCCAAGACGGTACTGAAGAAACGGAAGAAATGCCTAACGAGCAAGGCGAACAAGAGAATGACAAGGATCAGGCCGGAGATGATGAGAAGGATGATAATTAAGGGGGACAACCAAAAATCATCCAGTGAATTTTCTTTTTGTTAGTAATGGCCATGGGGAAGACCTAAACGCTGGTCTGATTATTGACGCGCTACGGGAACGATCGCCGTCCATTACCCTTGCCGCCCTGCCTTTGGTGGGGGAAGGATCGGCTTATCAACAGCGTCAAATTCCGATTATTGCTCCGGTGCAACCGTTACCGTCGGGGGGCTTAGTGTATACCAGCGCCATGACGTGGTTTAGGGATATTGGCGGGGGCTTGGTGAGTTTGACCCTAAAACAAATTCGATCACTGCGGCAACAACGGCAACAGTTTGATCTGATTGTGGCGGTGGGGGACAGTGTGCCCTTGCTATTTGCTTACCTGAGCGGCCGTCCCTACGTTAGTTTTTTGGTGGCCAATTCCAGCTATTACGAAGGTCAATTACGCTTACCGTTCACGATGGATTGGTGGTTGAAATCCCCCCGCTGTTTAGGGGCGATCGCCAAAGATCAGTTAACTGCCAAGGATTTACAAAAACGGGGTATTAATGCCTGTTGTTTGGGTTATCCGATTATGGATGCGCTCAACCCGTCGGGCAGTTTACAAAAAAGTGATCAAAACCAGCCCCTAATTGCCCTTTTACCCGGCAGTCGTGTGCCCGAAGCCCTGAGAAATTTAGCCCAGTTACTGCCCCTCTGCGCTGCTTTAGCCCAGGCAAAACCCCTGACGTTTTGGATTGCCCTTGTTCCGGCCATTACGACGGAGCATTTACAGGCGATCGCCGTTGAACACGGTTGGCAGTATGAAAATAATCAATTAACCCAGGGAAAATGTGTAATTAATCTAAGTTGGCATCAATTTGCCGATATTTTGCACCAATGCGATCTGGTGTTAGGCATGGCTGGAACCGCCGTCGAACAAGCCGTGGGACTGGGAAAACCCGTCGTACAAATTCCCGGTTACGGCCCCCAATTTACCTATGGCTTTGCCGAAGCTCAGATGCGTCTTTTAGGCTGTTCCGTCACCACCATTGGCCAAAGCCCGGATGATCCCAATTTAATTGCCCTAGCAGTACCGAAAATTTTGGCCATTCTTTCAGATCTTGATTACCAAGACTGTTGCCAAAAAAATGGCTTAGAACGCATTGGTCAACCAGGGGCCTCAATGGCGATCGCCGATTATCTTCTCGAATATTCTATATGGACGTAACTGGATTCGAACCAGTGACCCCATCGATGTCAACGATGTACTCTAACCAACTGAGCTATACGTCCTAGCGATTTAGTAATATAACATGGCTTCCTTGCAATTCACAACTTTTGATTAATGCAGACCATTACTGGAAAAACCCAACTGCTCGGTGTCATCGGTCACCCCATCAGTCATTCCCTCTCCCCAGTCATGCACAATGCGGTACTCCGTCATCTGGATTTAGATTATCGTTATGTGGCCTTTGACATTGCCCCAGAGAATTTGCAAATGGCGATCGCCGGTTTGGGGGTTAGTGGGGTTAAGGGTTTAAACGTGACCATTCCCCATAAACAAGCGGTAATGCCTTTGTTAACGGCCATGACGGAGACCGCAAACCAAGTCGGGGCGGTTAATACCCTCTGGAAGGGGCCAAATGGCTGGCAGGGAACCAATACCGATGTTGAAGGCTTTATCGCCCCGTTGAAAGCGTTAGGCCACCATTGGCGCCGAACTATGCCAGTGATTTTGGGCAATGGTGGGGCGGCTCGGGCTGTCGTTGTCGGTTTAGCTCAGTTGGGCTGTCCAGAAATCGCGGTAGTTGGTCGTAATCTCGAAAAATTGGCGGACTTTCACCAGAGTTGGCAAGGCTCGACCTTGAAATCCCAAGTTGTGATTCATCCTTGGGGAAATTTACCGACATTATTGCCCCATACCCAGTTATTGGTGAATACTACCCCGCTCGGAATGGCCCCGAATGCTGATCAGTCCCCGGTAGATGAAGTTCTCATGGGTCAGGTGAACAAAACGGCGATCGCCTATGACTTGATTTATACGCCCCGACCCACACAATTTCTAAAATTAGCCCAGCGTCAGGGACTCAAAACCATTGATGGCTTAGAAATGTTAGTCCAACAGGGAGCAGCCGCCCTAAAAATTTGGTTAGAGCAGGAGGTTCCTGCCGAAATTATGCGCCAAGCCCTGCTCGATCACCTCGAACAAGCTTAGGCCCCTTAAACCAAAATCAACTGTTGCAAGAGGCGTTTTTTCAAGGTTTCTAGGCCAATGCCCTGCCGTGCAGCGATAAAGACAGCTTGGGGATAATCTTCTTTCGCTGCCTCCAAAGCCTCACTCGAAACTTGATCGATTTTGTTAAACACCATCAACATCGGCGCAGTGGCCAAGGGCATTTCACTCAAAATATTGGCCACCGACTCAATTTGTCTGCGCCAAGCCCGATCCGATAAATCCACCACTTGCAACAGTAAATCTGCCTCTGTTACCTCTTCCAACGTCGCGCGAAAGGCATCCACCAAGGAATCAGGCAATTGATGAATAAACCCCACCGTATCCGTTAGCAAAATTGGGTGATAAATCTGGTCTTCGGGATCGAACAAAGACAGACGGCGAGTGGTGGGATCGAGGGTGGCAAAAAGTTGATCCGCTGCATAAATATCCGCTTGGGTAAGGGCATTAAGCAAGGTCGATTTGCCCGCATTGGTATAGCCCATAACTGCCGCGCTGGGAACCGATTGCTGTTGTCGTTGATTCCGCAGGCGAGAACGATGACTTTGCAGTTCGTTAACTTGTTTTTGCAACTTGGCAATGCGGCTTTGAATGGTGCGGCGTTCCGTTTCTAGTTTGGTTTCCCCTGGGCCCCTCGTCCCAATTCCTCCCCCAAGTCGGGACATGCCTTGACCCCGACCGACGAGTTTCGGAAGTAAATATTCCAATTGCGCCAGTTCTACCTGTAATTTTCCGGCCCGGGACTGGGCCCGCTGGGCAAAAATATCCAAAATCAGTTCTGTCCGGTCAATCACCCTGACCCCACACCGTTGTTCTAAATTGCGAACCTGGGCGGCGGATAAATCCCGATCAAAGACGACTAAATTGGCCCCGTTGGTCTGGATGGCTAGGGCGATTTCTTCTACTTTGCCCTCACCGACGACGGTTTGGGGATGGGGATGATTGCGATTTTGCCGCATGATGTCTAGGACTTGACCCCCGGCGGAGTCCACTAATCGCCCCAATTCGGTTAAGCCTTCTTCAAAACTCTGATCATCCAAATCGCTGGTTTTTAAGCCCACCACTAAGACCCGTTCTTGACCGGCGTCCACTTCACGGGCGACAAATTCCCGCTCAAATTCGGCTTCTAGGTTATCAACAAGATCTAAAATCGCTTCTTCTGCTAGCTGGTCTAAGCTCAACGGCTCGGAAACTGTCCAGGCAGCTACGTTGGAGATGGGTTCCTCTGTTTCGCTTTGGGGCAGTAAATGGGCAATGTAGCCACTGTTGACGTAGCCGGTAACGCCGCCGCCCCGTTTTTCAAAGCCTTGGCCGGTTACGTTTAACACGACTAGGGCATCCAGGCGTTGCAGTGCCATGGCGATGAGGCTGGCTTCCTTGGGGGGTTCTGCTTTTAACTCTGTGGTCAGACAACGAATGCCGGATAAACGTTTTTCGCCATAGCGGGGTAATTCTAAGGGCGGAATCTGGGTTTGACGGGGGGTGCCGACTCCGACGCGAATGATTTGACCCCGTCGATTGACATACACGGACAGGGGTTGTTTGATTTCTTGGCTGATCGCCCCTAACCGTTGGGCTAATTCGGCCGTCAGCAGGCGATCGCCGGGAAGGCGTTGGTGATAAAGCCGTTTGAGTTGCTTGATGTGACTGGTTTTCAGTCGTTGGCATTGACCGTAGATGGTATCGATAAGCGGTTTCCTAGGGAACGTTGGGCTGGGGTCTAGATTCCAATTATCCCAAACAATTTTCATTCTTTCCCAATTCCCCTAAAAGCAGCCCTCCCAGACCATTTTTCTCGGCGTTAAATTCCTGTAAGCTAGGTCAACAACATTACCTTTAGCTATTACTGAAACCCTATGGCCTTCGCCGTCGATAGTAATCTGATTGGCAAAATTTTATCCCCTGCCCTCAGACTCTGGCTCCGTTCCCAAGTGGATGGGGTGGAAAGCCTCGATATTGCCATTGACGGTAAGGATCGCCAAATTTTGCGGGGCTATGTGCCGAGGGTGGAATTGACCAGTAATCAGGCCATTTATCAGGGTTTACAACTGGGTCGGGTATTGCTGAAAGGGGAAAATATTCGCATTAATATCGGCCAAGTCATTAAGGGTAAACCATTGCAATTACTAGAACCTATTCAAGTCAGTGGGGAAGTGCAAATTTCCCAATCCCATTTACAAGCCTCGTTGACTTCCGATTTGTTGGGCAATGCTTTTACTGAATTATTAGTCGCCCTTTTAGAACAGCAAGGAATCAGCAATCCCCAAGCTCAGCTTGCCCCCTATGAATTCCAATGGCAGGCGATCGCCCTGGAGCATCAATCTTTTCAACTGCGGGGACAGGTAACGGATCAAGAAGGGCACACCGCTGATTTGTTATTAAAAGCCCGTTTGCAATTGGTTGATTCCAAAAGCCTCCACCTCGAAGACATTATTTTAGAAGGCCTACCGGCGATCTTACAGCGATCCACTACGGAGGGCACTGCTCAAGATTTGGGACGTTTAATTGTTGATCTGGGGGATGACGTAGACATAGAAGCCCTCCACCTCAGCGACGGAGAGCTATCGTGCTTAGGGCGGTTACTGATTCGCCCCTAATTTTTTCCCTTGGTTAACTTAGGTTAACTTAGCGATCAACCGACCCCATAATGATGTCGATGCTACCAAGGATCGCCATAATATCCGCCACTTTGACCCCTTTCAAAATATGGGGCAAAATTTGCAGATTATTAAAATCCGCCGACCGAATTTTCCAACGCCAGGGAAAGACATCATCATTGCCTTGGATGAAAATCCCTAATTCCCCTTTGCCACTTTCCAAGCGGACATAATGTTCCCCTGCGGGAATCTTAAACGTGGGGGCGACCTTCTTAGCGATGTACTGATATTGAAAATCATTCCACTCCGATTTTTTGCCTTCCTGTAAGCGTTTGGCTTCGAGGTTTTCGTAGGGACCACCGGGTAGACCTTTCATCGCTTGGCGAATAATTTTGACCGACTCCCGCATTTCCCGAATCCGCACCAAGTAACGGGCAAAACAATCCCCAGCGGTTTCGTACTGCACGTCCCAATCAAAATCGTCATAGCATTCGTAATGATCGACTTTGCGTAGATCCCATTTCACCCCGGAACCCCGTAACATCGGCCCGGAGAGTCCCCAGTTGATAGCTTCATCCCGCGTTACCGTACCAACCCCTTCTACCCGACGGCGGAAAATAGGATTGTTGGTAATTAATTTTTCGTACTCGTCCACTTTGGGCAGGAAGTAATCGCAAAAATCTTCACATTTATCGATCCAGCCGTAGGGTAAATCCACAGCCACGCCACCGATACGGAAATAATTATTGTTAATTAACCGCATCCCAGAAGCGGCTTCCCAGAGGTCATAGATCATTTCCCGTTCCCGGAAAATATAGAAAAACGGTGTTTGGGCTCCCACGTCGGCCATGAAGGGGCCAAGCCATAACAGGTGATTGGCAATGCGGTTCAGTTCCAGCATGATCACCCGGATATATTGGGCCCGTTTAGGCACTTCAATATCGGCCAGTTTTTCGGGGGCGTTAACCGTTATCGCTTCGTTAAACATCCCTGCTGCGTAGTCCCAGCGACTGACATAGGGGACATACATAATATTGGTGCGGCTTTCGGCAATTTTTTCCATGCCCCGGTGCAAATAACCAATCACCGGTTCGCAATCCACCACGTCTTCGCCATCTAGGGTAACAATCAGCCGTAATACCCCGTGCATAGAGGGATGGTGAGGCCCCATGTTCAATACCATGGGCTCGGTTCTGGTTTCGATCTTGGTCATACCCTAATTAACCGCCGTTTGAGAGGATGGGGAACGAAAAACGTTCTTTGAAAATCATAAGTCATGCAATCTAGTCAAGCAAGAGATGATCTCCCATCCCGTGATCGAGAGGGCTTTTCGGGGGGATGCTGAATTGAGCGATTGACAGTGAAGTTAGGGAGGTTGCCTGGGCCCCTATAGGGTGATTCGGCAAATCCGCCAATCGGGTAACACCGTTGCACCAAGGGATTGATAGAAGGCGATCGCCGATTCATTCCAATCTAAAACCGACCATTCAAACCGGCCATAGCCCCGTTCTTGGGCCAAGGCTTTAAGCTGTTTTAACATCGCTTTGCCAATGCCTTGACGACGGTAATCGGGCAAGATAAATAAGTCCTCTAAATACAGCCCTGGTTGCATTAAGAAGGTGGAATAGTTGGTAAAAAAGAGCGAAAATCCCACCACTTTTTCATTAACCTCGGCGATTAGGGCTTCAATTTTAGGATCAGGGCCAAATAAATGGTTTTGCAAATCAGTCAGATTTCCCGTTACCTGATGTTCGAGCTTTTCATAGATAGCGAGTTGGTGAATTAAAAAGGCGATCGCCTCTAGATCCGGGGGGACAGCAGCGCGAATGGAATAGGTCAGAGAGGTCATTAATTAACGCTGAATAAAGGGCGGATTATTTTGATTGACTTGACTGGGCTGAAATTTGACCGGGGGATTGGTCAAGCTCAAAGATTGCAGCATCAAGGTTATGATATGGGGTCAACAGGTTATCTACTAATGCTTTTAATGGTTTCGGGACAACAACAGTGACCTACATTCTCGGTATTTCAGCCTACTACCATGACAGCGCAGCGGCGTTAGTGCGAGATGGGGTAATTGTGGCAGCGGCCCAGGAGGAACGTTTTACCCGCAAAAAACACGATGCAGCTTTTCCTGAACAGGCGATTCAGTATCTGCTGAAGGAAGCAAATATTTCCTTGCAAGCGGTCGATTATATTGTTTTTTACGAAAAACCGTTGGTGACTTTTGAACGGTTAATAGAAACCTATTTAGCCTTTGCGCCCCGTGGTTTGCCATCGTTTATTGCGGCGATGTCTACTTGGTTACAGGAAAAGCTGTATTTAAAAACCGTCCTAAAAAAAGCCCTGGCAAATTTGGCGGCTTGCAAACAAAAAGAATTGCCGCCGTTACTATTTACTGAACATCACCAATCCCATGCCGCTTCGGCTTTTTTTCCGAGTCCTTTTGAACAGGCGGCGGTGCTGTGTATGGATGGGGTGGGGGAATGGGCGACGACTTCGCTTTGGTCGGGTCAAGGCAATCAATTAACGCCCCATTGGGAAATTAATTTTCCCCATTCTTTGGGACTACTCTATTCTGCATTTACCTACTACACCGGCTTTAAGGTCAATTCCGGGGAATACAAATTAATGGGGTTAGCTCCCTATGGTGAACCAAAATATGTGAATTTAATTCTGGATCATTTAATTGATCTCAAACCCGATGGCACGTTTCGCTTGAATATGGCCTATTTCAATTACGCGACGGGCTTGACCATGACCAATCAAAAATTTGCGGATTTATTCGGTGCTCCCCGGCGATCGCCAGAGAGTCAGTTAACCCAGCGGGAAATGGATATTGCGGCGTCCATTCAATGGGTGACGGAGGAAGTGGTGTTGCGGTTGGGGAATACGGTTTGTGAGGAATTAGAAACGGATAATCTCTGTTTAGCCGGGGGCGTAGCGTTGAATTGTGTGGCCAACGGCCGGTTATTGCGGGAAGGAAGGGTTAAAAATGTTTGGATTCAACCGGCGGCGGGGGATGCGGGGGGGGCGATCGGGGCGGCCTTGTCTGTATGGTACGAATATTCACATAATCCCCGTGTTTCTCAAAAACCCGATGCCATGCAAGGTTCCTATTTGGGACCAAGTTTTACCACTGAGGAGATTGAAACCTATTTACAAGCGTCGGACGTACAGGCCGTTTATGACTATTTCCCCGATCCAGACTTATTTGATCAAGTCGCCAAACTCTTAGTCGCGGGTAATGTGGTGGGTTGGTTTCAAGGGCGCATGGAATTTGGGCCAAGGGCATTAGGTGGGCGATCGATTATTGGCGATCCCCGTAATCCCGCCATGCAATCGGTAATGAATTTGAAAATTAAATATCGAGAATCGTTTCGTCCCTTTGCGCCATCAGTTTTAGCGGAAAACGTGAATGACTATTTTGAATTAGATCAAGCCAGTCCTTATATGTTGATTGTGGCGGATCTGCAAAAAAAATTACGTATTCCCTTGACTGATGAACAACAGCAATTATTTGGCATTGAAAAACTAAAAATTCCCCGTTCCCAATTACCCGCCATTACCCATGTGGACAACTCGGCTCGGATTCAAACCGTTCATCAAGACACCAATCCCCGTTATTATCAATTACTCAAAAGCTTTGAACAATTAACCGATTGCGGCGTGTTAGTGAATACCTCCTTTAATGTACGGGGAGAACCGATTGTTTGTAACCCAGCCGATGCCTATCGTTGCTTTATGCGAACGGAAATGGATTATTTGGTGATTGAAAATTTTGTTTTAGCCAAAACAGCACAACCTAAATGGACGGATCATCAACAATGGCAAACGGAATTTGAGTTGGATTAGTTGAATTTATTCCCCATGACTACTTTTTTCGCCTAAAACACCCAATCCTTCATTGGTTTTTATTTATTAAGAATGCTCAGGATAGTACTGTGACCGGCAAACTTTTAAACTTTCTCACCAAAGACAGTCACCTAAAATTGCTGCTGATCGGGGCGATCACCATTACGTTGAGCATTTTTTTGCTGAAGTTTACGGTAACAGGTTTTGGCGTGTTTGGAGATGGTTTAGGATACTATACACCGCTAAGATCACTCCTGTTTGATGGGGATTTGCGGGTGGATAATGAATATCAATATTATGCTGACACAGCGACTCAATTTAGTAGTAGTCCCCGCGTGTTTGGCCCCATCCCTGAATACAGCAAATATACCCTCGGCTTAGGCATTATTTTATTACCATTTTTTGCCCTTGGCCATTTATTAGCGATTATTGTTCATCAATTTAGCCCGACCACTGCGGTTAATGGATTATCTTGGCCCTATGAATTAAGTTATTGCCTCGGTAGTATTGGTTTCGGCATTGCCAGCTTAATTGTAAGCTACAAATTTGCGCGGCGTTACTTTTCAAAAACCGCTTGTTTACTCGCAGTAGCTGGAGTATGGTTTGCGTCGCCGTTGACCTATTACCTATTCCTTGAAGTGTCCATGTCCCATGCCGTATCAGCTTTTCTGATCGCACTTTTTTTATATGGTATTTTCACTAAACCTTGGCAAAAACAATGGCCTTGGCAAGTTGCATTAGGGTTAACCATTGGTATGGCAGCCTGGGTTCGTCCCCAAGATGTGTTATTTATTTTGATTCCGATTTTAGTCGCGGCGGTCGCCTTTAAATTACCGGGAGATAATTCCCAACAGAACCCATTACCAACGCTTTCCTTCCCGTCGATTATTCAAGCTATTAAAAATTGGCAAATTTGGCGATCTTTAGTGATCTTGATTGGTGTTGCTGGTTTAATGCAATTACCCCAAATTTTTATTTATATTTGGCAATATGGCGGTCTTGAAAAAATCCCCTATTTAGAAGAAGGCAAAGCTTCCGGCAACAATGGTAGTTTTAATTGGTTCCAGCCTGCCCTTTGGCAAGTTTTAGTTTCAGGTCATCGGGGCTTATTTACTTGGCATCCGTTGACGTTATTAAGCATCATTGGTTTAGGGCTTACTTGGCGCAAATTTCCCCGTTTAAATAGTGCTTTATTAATCGGATTTGCAGCTCAAGTTTATTTTATTGCCGCTTGGTGGTGTTGGTGGCAAGGGGCCAGTGTGGGGGGAAGAATGTTTGCTAATTGTACATTTTTGTTTGTGTTTGGTTTGGCGGCTTTATGGGATAACTTTTCGGGGCGACAATGGCAAAAATGGGGATTAGGAATAACAGTATTTTTAATCAGTTGGAATGGCTTAATTGTGTTGCAATATCAATCGGCAATGATTCCGCCGGAAGCCCCCATTACATTAACAGAATTATATCAAAATCAATTTAAGATAATTCCCTACTTTTTCAATCATCTAATGGAGAAATTTTAAGGGTCGGTTTAGAGCAAATTTAAGACAGTTTGGAGATTGACATGAGACTTTTTTGAACCCAACCCAATCGACAGGCGGATTTGTAACCCCGATGGGCTTGCTGAGAAAATAATTGCCCCTGACCCTAACATTTCGTTCCCCGATCGCCGTAAGATAAAGGCTGGCAAACCTGTCTTTATCAGCAAATTCAGCAATATACTATGGACATCTTGACATTAGGTTGGGTAAGCGTATTAGTCCTGTTCACCTGGTCGATCAGCATGGTCGTTTGGGGTCGTAACGGTTTTTAGAACAGTGGAAGCAACCCCCGTCCTCAACACCCTTTTTCTGATTGCCCTGGTCATGCTCGTTGTGATCAGTGGCGGTATTCTCTATCTCACTACTTTGGAATGGCGCGATCGCCGTCGTCAGGATCGAGATAAAAAAATCAGCCGTTAACGGCCAAATATTTCTCAACCTAGGGCTAAGGGCTTTGGGTTGGGCTTGAATCGTCATTGTTTTTTCAAACACCAGACATTATGGCTTTTCCCCGACTGCCAGTGGCCGGGGCTTTCCTTGCCTTAGCCGCCCTTACTTTGTTGATTGTCTTTAATTCGGGTCAACTCCCCCCCATAACCCAAAGCGATTCTCTGTCTGCCTCCCCCCTGACGCCAGCCACTGCTGAAATGTCACCTCAGCCCACAACGGCAGGCGGCTTTCCCGTGATTGTAGCGGCGGGGGATATTGCCTGTGCCCCTGATGATCCCGGTTTTAACCAAGGTAAAGGGACTGAAACTCGTTGCCAAATGCAGGCGACGGCGGATTTAGTGGCCCAAGCCCGGCCCGTGGCGGTATTACCGTTGGGGGATAACCAGTATGAACGGGGAGAACTCGAAAATTTTCGCGCCTCCTATCAGCCTACCTGGGGCAAATTTGATGCCATTAGCAGACCCGTTCCCGGCAACCATGAATATTATGACAAGGGCCATAAGGCAGCGGGCTATTACGATTACTTCGGGGAGTTAGCGGGCGATCGCCAAAAAGGCTACTACAGCTACGATCTGGGGGATTGGCATTTGGTGGCACTGAACTCCAACTGTGAATTTATTGGCGGTTGTCAAGCCGGATCGCCCCAACAACAATGGCTCAAACAAGATTTAGCGGATCATCCCCAAGCCTGTACCCTCGCCTACTGGCACCATCCCCGTTATTCCTCCGGTGTCCATGGCAATAATAATTCGATGACCGATATGTGGCAGACTCTCTATGAGGCGGGGGCGGATGTCGTCTTGTCGGGCCATGATCATCTTTACGAACGGTTTGCCCTCCAAACGTCACAAGGCCAAGCTGATCCTGACAAAGGCATAAGACAATTTGTGATTGGTACGGGGGGAAAAAGCCTTTATCCCTTTAAAAAAATTCGTGCTAATAGTGAAGTCCGAGCCGATGGGGTTCATGGGGTGCTGAAGTTAGGGTTAAAACCCCAGAGTTACACCTGGCAATATTTAGCGACGAATACCAAAGACTTTCGGGATCAAGGGGAAACCCCCTGCCATTGAGGGTCAGTCAACAAATCCCTAAAAAATGGTCAAAAGCGTTGGATTAACCAAGCCCTGGCGAACAATTCTAATCCCTGCCTTGATTTTGACTTAGCTCATAGATCCTGAATTTATGGCTATTATTTTGCAGCAAACCTGCGCTAAGCTTATTCGTGAGCATTTTTCGGTTGTACCTATGGACTTTTCTAGTAACGTTGCAGCGCAACTCAATGCGGGGACGATTTTGCCGGAGGGAATCGTCATTATCACCCTGCTCCTCGTTCTGATTGTGGATTTGATTGGGGGTCGTAAGGTGGTGTTTGCCCTACCCTATCTGGCGATCGCCGGTTTGTTGGGGGCGACAGGAACGTTAGTGTTGGCTTGGTCAACGGCAGACCCCATCGGTTTTATCGGTGCGTTTAATGGCGATAACCTGAGTGTAATTTTCCGGGGCATCATTGCCCTAACCACGGTAATTACCATTTTGATGTCGGTGCGCTATGTCCAACAAACGGGCACGTCTTTAGCGGAATTTATTGCAATTTTGCTCACCGCAACCCTGGGGGGGATGTTCCTCTCGGCGGCCAATGAGTTGGTGATGATTTTTATTTCGTTGGAAATGCTCAGTATTTCCTCTTATTTGATGACGGGTTACATGAAGCGTGATCCCCGTTCCAATGAAGCGGCGTTGAAATATTTATTAATTGGCGCGTCCAGTTCCGCCATTTTTCTTTATGGTTTGTCCCTCCTTTACGGGCTATCCGGCGGCGAAACCCAATTGTCTGCCATTGCGGAAAAATTGGTTAATGCCGAAACTAGCGGTCAATCCCTAGGGTTGGCGATCGCCCTGGTCTTTGTGATTGCGGGTATTGCCTTTAAAATTTCCGCTGTGCCGTTCCACCAATGGACGCCGGACGTTTACGAAGGATCACCCACCCCCGTTGTGGCCTTTCTTTCCGTTGGCTCGAAGGCTGCCGGTTTTGCCATTGCCATTCGTTTATTAGTCACTGCCTTTGGGGGCATTACCACCGAATGGCACGTCATTTTCACCGCCCTGGCCGTGTTGAGTATGGTGTTGGGGAACGTCGTCGCCCTCGCCCAAACCAGCATGAAGCGAATGTTGGCCTATTCCTCCATTGGACAAGCGGGTTTTGTGATGATCGGTCTAATTGCAGGCAGCAATGATGGTTACGCCAGCATGGTGTTCTACCTGATCATTTACCTGTTCATGAACCTGGGGGCGTTTAGTTGCATTATTCTGTTTACCCTGCGGACGGGGAGTGATCAAATTAGTGACTATGCGGGGCTTTATCACAAAGATCCCCTGTTAACCCTGGGTTTGAGTGTTTGCCTCTTATCCCTAGGGGGAATTCCACCCCTGGCCGGTTTCTTTGGCAAAATTTATATCTTTTGGTCAGGTTGGCAAGCGGGCCTGTACGGCTTGGTGTTGCTCGGTTTGGTCACCAGTGTCGTTTCCATTTATTACTACATCCGCGTGGTCAAGATGATGGTGGTCAAGGAACCCCAAGAAATGTCCGATGTGATCAAAAATTATCCCCCCATTCAATGGCAACTGGCGGGAATGCGTCCCCTGCAAGTGGGCATTGTGATGACCTTGATTGCGACTTCCTTGGCGGGAGTTTTGGCCAATCCACTCTTTACCCTATCCAGTGATTCCATCACCAGCACCCCCATGTTGCAAGCGGCGTTGGATGTGCCCCAGGTGTCTACGCTGTTGACGCGCTAAACACCCTTTATCTGTTCTAGAAAAGTCAGCTTAACTAGTGGACTCTACCCTTCTTCCGGTAGAGTTTTTTTGTGCGGTACGGTTTTGTTAGCCATCTTTTAAGGTTTGATATTAAAATTCAGCCAACACACCAAAATTTTTTTATCCATCCAAATTAACTAAATTGAGATTTTAAGGATTATGGGGAACGAAACAGTGAGAGTCGGTATTATTGGCGCATCGGGCTACGGCGGTATTCAGCTAATGCGTTTGTTGCTAGAACATCCTAAGACAACGATCACGTATCTAGCGGGCCATAGCAGTGCCGGGAAACCTTACACTGATCTCTATCCCCATTTGACCCATCGGGTTGATCTTAAGATTGAACCAATTGATCTAACGGCGATCGCCGAGCGGTGCGATGTGGTGTTTATGGGCTTACCCAATGGTCTGGCCTGTGACATGACCCCGGTGTTACTGGAAAAAGGCTGCAAAGTGTTAGATCTGTCGGCGGATTATCGTTTTCGCAACCTTAACACCTACACCGAATGGTACAAAAAAGATCGCCAAGACCAAGCGGTGAATAGTCGCGCCGTTTATGGTTTGCCAGAGTTATACCGAGAAACAATCAAGGAAGCCGAATTAATTGGCTGTCCCGGCTGCTATCCCACCGCTAGTTTATTAGCCCTGTCTCCTTTGCTCAAACAAGGTTTAATTGATCTTGACACTGTGATTATTGATGCCAAATCGGGAACTTCCGGCGGCGGACGGGAAGCCAAAGTCAATATGTTATTAGCTGAAGCGGAGGGATCTTTGGGGGCTTATGGGGTTGCCAAGCATCGTCATACCCCAGAAATCGAACAAATTGCCAGTGATTTAGCGGGAACAGACCTAAAACTGCAATTTACGCCCCACTTAATCCCGATGGTACGGGGAATTTTAGCCACGGTGTATGCTAAGCTCCGCGATCCGGGATTGGTACGGGATGATTTGATCACTATCTACAGTGCCTTTTACCGCGCCTCGCCTTTTGTGAAAATTTTACCCCACGGCGTCTATCCCCAAACTAAATGGGCCTGGGGCACGAACCTTTGTTATATCGGCATTGAAACCGATCCCCGCACCGGCCGGGTCATTGTTCTATCGGCGATCGATAACTTAGTTAAAGGTCAAGCGGGACAAGCGGTGCAGTGTTTGAACCTGATGATGGGCTGGGAAGAAGGGTTGGGATTACCCCAATTAGCCTTTTATCCCTAACGTTTGGATCAGGGTTTCATCACGGGTAACGATGAAAAGCTCCCTCGATTGAGTTGGAAAGATCCGTAAATTTCAGGAAAATCCTCTGGGATCGAATTTCTAGTTAGGCACTAATTTAGGCAAGTAACCTGATTAGTGCTCTACTTTTTGGGGTAATATTGGTTGCCTTTTCATCGATCTGAATAATCCTGAATAATCGGAATAGGGCATTTATTACAACCTGTAACAGGACTTATTACAAGGTGTGAAGGATTAGTGCCATCTCTAGAAAGCGGTGGGACAATTTGGATAGTGGCAATCTAGGAGGGAGCTGTTTGGTAATTCACAGACGATCAAATTGTTTTTTGATGGTATCAGAATTTACAAAATGACCCCTAACAGAATGATTCGGATGTGAACAAAATATTTTGCCCCTGGGGAGCGATTTAGACACAAAAATTTGGCGACCCTTTCACATTCCAATCATTGAGTTTGAAAATACTTTGCCCTGTCCACTGCCCATCGATTCAGGAGGAAATCACCCATGTTCTGGAAAATGAGACGCAATTATCACTTCTGGCTGTGCTATTTAAATCAACCCGTTTTTAATAAGCAGTCTAAAAGTCTGTGGCAACTAAACCGTTTTTGGTCAAGCTATCAAATTGAGTTGTTAGAAGCCTGTTGGCAAAAAAGCCCGGTTAAACAAACTTCACGGTAAATGAGGTCAATTTTCGGGTTAGGCTCGGTGAGATCAAGGGTTATTTTTCGTGGGGATCAGGGGAAATATTTGGTTCAACTGTTTAGGGGAGACCGGGGGACGAGAAAACGGTGTGCTATGATCGTGAATCAATTAGCCTTGTTAGGGAATGTTCCCCTCTAAATTACTTTTATGTCCCCATCAGAGTATCAAGAACCGGACATTAAAACGCCGCCCGTAGAAGTGGTTGATCCCAACAGTGATCCATCAGGGACGGTGGTTTCCCAGTTCAATCAGTATTGGTTACAGTTTCAACGCTGGTTCGATCGACTGCCGGTGCTGGCAAAGGGGGCGGTGGCGATCGCCTTGGTGTTTGTGGCGTTGTCGTTATTGACCAGGGTG
>Ga0315905_10000693_pt1 | contig 36660 bp, 29 predicted proteins | sample LakEriMetagenome_5_FD_203522 | JGI IMG/M metagenome (GOLD analysis project Ga0315905, IMG submission 203522) | Freshwater fungal communities from buoy surface, Lake Erie, Ohio, United States - Buoy 4 MA121 | ecosystem: Environmental > Aquatic > Freshwater > Lake | place: USA: Lake Erie, Ohio... | reverse complement strand
TTCTTTATAGGTTGCAATTACTTTTGGTTTACCGTTGGCATAAAATTCTTTATAGGGGCCATCTAAAATATGGTGGCTATCTTGATCGTAAAAAGTCAAGGTATTATAATGCTGTTCGCGCATCAGATTTCCTAGGTCGTCAAATTCTTGATGAATACCATAAGGTACGGTTAAACAGGTATAACCAAATTCGTCAACCGTATGAGGTGGATGATCTTTGATATGGTAGGAATCAATCTCTGATAAACGAATAAATGCATATTCTTGTTTGAAGCGCAACTTACCGTTGTAATGATATTCGGTTAATTGACTTCTCCGTCTGTTCTCCTTGTCCAAATAAAATCGCCAAGATCTTAGTAAAATTCCTTTTTCGCTGAATTCTTCCATTGTCCCCAATTCCTTGCTAAGAACTGGATAATGATTCATTTTTGTTCGGATTCTCTTTTGTATTGTTTGATTTTGGTTGAAATAATTCAGCTCTTCTTCAACTAAAAGCCCATTTTTTAAAATCCGTTTCTCGTATATTTTATTATTTACTTTTGTTTCACAAACGCCATCCCGTTTGGTTTGCATATCGTCCAGATAAAAGGTTGAAAACAAATAATGACAACCTTTCTTGTTGTAATAACTGAATTTACAATCTTGAGCCACTACCACAAATGGAGGAATAATAAGAACTATAAGAATAAAAAATTTCACAGTATGAAAGTACAGTTAAATTGCTAATTCGTTCAATTAATATACGAAAAACATAATTTATTTCCAACTTTTATTGATTTTATTTTAATCGTAAATTAGATTATAATTTAATCTATGCTGGTAAAAACGTTTTCTAGTTCGTTGTTTGGCATTGACGCAACAACGATTACAATTGAAGTAAACCTTGGGATAGGTGTTAATTTTTATTTGGTGGGATTACCTGATAGTGCGGTAAAAGAAAGTCAACAGAGAATTCGAGCCGCTTTTCAAAACAATGGGTTGAAATTTCCGGGTAGAGAAATCACTGTGAATATGGCTCCGGCTGATATACGCAAGGAGGGATCAGTATTTGATTTACCAATTGCTATTGGAATTCTAGCTGTGAGTGAGCAGCTACCGATTGATTTATTGTCTGATTATCAATTGATTGGCGAGTTATCATTAGATGGCAAAATACAACCAACAAAAGGAATATTACCAATAGCGCTACAAGCAAAAAAGGAAGGATATATAGGTATTATTATTCCAAAAGAAAATGCAGCTGAGGCTTCTGTTGTTGAAGGAATTGTGGTTTATGGAGTGTCAACTTTGGATGAGGTAATTGACTTTTTCAAGGATTCAACATCACTTTCTCCAACAATTCCCGATCCGAATAAGAATTTTAATCAGCTTTCAACATTTTTTGATGTTGATTTTAAGGATGTAAAAGGGCAAATGCAAGTTAAAAGAGCGTTTGAAATAGCGGCTGCCGGGGGGCATAACATAATTCTCGTAGGCCCACCTGGAGCTGGTAAATCTATGTTAGCCAAGCGTTTACCCACCATTTTACCACCAATGAATTTGGACGAGGCATTAGAAACAACCAAAATTCACAGCGTTGCTGGAAAGGTAAAAAATGAGTTTGGATTAGTAACCCAACGACCTTTCCGAAAACCCCATCATACGATATCAGAAAATGGCTTAGTAGGCGGGGGAAGTTATCCTCAACCAGGCGAAATTTCTTTGGCTCATAACGGTGTTTTATTTTTGGATGAACTACCCGAATACAAGCGTTCTGTTTTGGAAGTTATGCGTCAACCACTTGAAGATCGAACGGTTACAATTGCAAGAGCACGATTTTCCGTGGAATATCCCGCTGGATTTATGTTGGTGGCAGCCATGAACCCTTGTCCGTGTGGATATTACAATCATCCGGATAAAGAGTGTGTTTGCGGACCGGGAGTGGTTCAGCGCTATTTGAATAAAATTTCTGGTCCTTTGATGGATCGAATTGATTTACACGTGGAAGTTACGCCCGTTTCGTATGATGAGTTATCTACAACTATACCATCGGAAGGTAGCGAATCAATTCGCAAACGAGTAGAAAAAGCAAGGTCTGTTCAAGAAATTCGCTACTATAAAAATGATGGAGTTTATTGCAATGCGCAAATGAGCAGGTCTGATTTTGAGAAACATTGTGCTATTGATGATTCGGCTAAATTGTTAGTGAAAAATGCCATGATTAAAATGGGACTTTCTGCTCGTGCTTATGATCGAATTTTAAAAGTAGCGCGAACAATTGCTGATTTAGATGAATCAGCTGAAATTCAAACGAACCATGTGGCTGAGGCAATTCAATACAGAAGTTTGGACAAAGGAAATTGGGGAGGGATAAAATAATGTTCTGAAAAGCTTAAACTCTAAAAAACTCAGATGCAATAAAATCAGCTCTTAATTGACCTTCTTGAGTTAATTTAATCTGATTGTCCACTTCTAGCAACCAGTTTTGTTTGATATATTCTTCTTTAGTTTGTAAAAATTGATTGTCCTCATCAAACAGATTTTTAAGTTCAACTAAATTAATTCCATTCGTTGTCCTTAATCGCGTTAATATATATTCATTCCACCGTTCATTTTCGGATAATACTTCCACTTCAAACGAATCTATTTTTTTCATATATATCGCATTATTGGCAATATTCCATCTTCGTTTTTTCCCATCAAATGAATGAGCAGAGGGACCAACACCAATAAATTTTTGACCTGACCAATAATTTGAATTGTGTATAGATTGACATCCAATTTTTGAAAAATTTGAGATTTCATACTGATTAATCCCTACATTTTTTAGTTTGAATATCAATGTTTTGTATTGTTCAATTATGTAATCCTCATCCGGAATTGAGAGGCTTTTATTGTGTACTTTTTTTTGAAGTAAAGTACCTTTTTCAACGGTTAAACAATAAGCTGAAATATGATTTACATCGAATGAAATGATTTCATTAATATGTTTCTCCCATTCCGCCAGGGATAAATTAGGCAAACCATACATCAAGTCAAGTGAGATATTCGAAAAACCAGCCTTTTTAGCCAAATCTATGCAGTTTCTACTTTCTTCCAATGTATGTGCTCGATTCATCCAAGTTAAGTCTGATTCTTTAAAAGATTGAATACCAATACTCAAACGATTTATCCCAAGCTCTTTCCAATTGTTTAAGGTATCTTCAGTAATATCTTCCGGATTTGCCTCAAGTGTAATTTCAGAAAATTGTTTTAGCGGGTATTTATTAAATATTGGTTGAAATAAAATTTTCAATTCGTGTTTTTCAATCAAGCTTGGTGTTCCACCGCCAAAGTAAATGGTTTTAGGTTGGCAATCAGATAATTCAATCAATCGATCTTTTAATTCATCAGAAATTGATTGAATCATTTGGCTTCTGTAGGAAGAAAATGAAGTTGAGAAATGAAAATCGCAATAGCTACATTTTTTTCTACAAAATGGAATGTGGATATAGATTCCAGACATTTTTACATTCCTTAATATGCAGCCATAGCGTTTAAAACTGGTTCAATCAAATTAACTATTTCACCTTTGGAACAGGTAAAATTATTTACGGCAATAGAAAATGCTATGTTTTTTCCGGATTTTGATTGAACATAACCCGAATAAGCCTTGACACGCGTTAGTGTTCCACTTTTAGCTTTAACTCTACCTTGTCCGTCTTGTCCTGCGCAAACTTTACCTAAAGTACCTGAAACTCCTGCAACAGGAAGTGAACTTAAAAAAGTTGCATAATTCTTAGACCTGTAAATATATCTCAACATTTCAACATAATGTGATGGACTCATTGCATTGCTTCGTGATAGTCCACTGCCGTCATTGATAAATAATCCTTTTGAATTTATTTTTTTTGACCAAAATTGATTCATCTGATTTAAACCACTATCTGTTGAGCCATTTCCTGTTTTCTCAAAACCTACTAAGTTTACCAATCCTTCTGCAAAGAAATTTACGCTGTGCAAGTTAGTTTTTGTTATAATTTCAGATAAAGTGGATCCATAATTTGTGTAAACCAACTTCAACGTATTATAGTTAGGTGTATTCAAATGAGAATCTCTTACTGATTTCACTGAATTAATTTTAATTCCTTTCTTCTGAAAATACTCTTCTAGTAAAACAACAAATTGCAATTCTGGATCAACCATGGTGCTTTGAACAGGGTAACTAGTTTGATTTGGTGGAAGATACCCTTTCGCAAATCGATCTTTCGCTAATGGTCCGCCGTAAAGCGTAATTCCCCCTCCTGAACTAGCCACTTTAATAGTGCTGTGCATATTTACACCTGGAAGTTTTGGGTAAGTATTAACTAATGTTGCGATTGTGCCAACCGACCCGGATTTAAAATAGTAGCTCATTACATTGTCTGCAAAACAAATTCCACTTGGTGGCGCTCCGTAAGTCATGGTGTGATCTGACCATTCCCAACCATCTGGTGCCCCCTCATAACCAAACTCACTGCCGTCTGAAATTACCGAGCCTGTTATTTCTTTTATCCCCAATTTGATTAAGGTGTCTGCCCATTTAGATAAAAAAGCATATTCTTTTCCTGAATCACTAAAATACTTACTGCCAAGCGAAATATCACCGCCACCTCGGATCCATAAGTTTCCATTCAAAATCCCTTCTGGACTAAGATTACCCTCTACATAAAATCTTGTTTTGGGCTGATATTTTTCACCTAAAAGTTCTAAAGCGGTGTAGGTTGAAAATAGTTTTGCATTTGAAGCATAAGGCAAACTAGATTTATGATTCCACTTTCCTAGTGTATCACCACTTTCTAAATCTATAGCTAAAAAAACAACCGTTGCATTTTCGGTATTCGGATTATTTACAAGTTGATCTACTTTGTTTTGAATTTTGTTTTGAGCATGTGCAAAAAAGGTTAAAAGAACACTAAGAAAAAGTATGTAACTTCGCATAAAATATTTTTACTGTCCAAAGTACTAAAATTCAAACAAATTTTTTCGTTTTGTCGAATAAAAAAATTAAAGTTTTACGGATAATAAATCGATTCAACATTGGTGGGCCAACCTACAATGCCACTTTTTTAACTCGATTTCTATCGGATGATTTTGAAACCTTGTTAATTGGTGGCCTTCCAGAAAAAGGTGAGTCTGATTCGTTGCATATTCTTGAAGAGTATGGAGTTGAGCCCATTTTACTGCCTGAAATGAAGCGAAAGCCTAATTTTTTTAGTGATCGAAAAGCATTAAGAAGAATCAAAGAAATAATTGCTGAATATAAACCAGATATTGTTCATACCCACGCCTCAAAAGCAGGCGCATTAGGAAGAAAAGCAGCTCTAGACATGAAGGTTCCTGTGGTTGTCCACACTTTTCATGGACATGTTTTTCATTCGTATTTCGGAAAAGTGAAAACTGAATTATACAAATTTATTGAGCGGAAATTAGCTCAAAAATCAACGGGAATTATTGCAATTTCTGACTTACAAAAAAAAGAGTTGGTTAACACATACCAAATTGCTCATGAATCCAAAGTTAATGTAATTCCACTTGGATTTGATCTGGAGAAATTTAATCGAAATCTATCGGAAAAAAGAAAAATTGTTCGTGATAAGTTCCAGATTAATGAGTGTCAAATTGCAATTGCGATAATCGGCAGACTTGCACCTATAAAAAACCACTCATTATTCCTAGAATCTGTTGATTTACTTCATAGTCAAACAGAAAAAAAATTGGTCTTTTTTATTGTGGGGGATGGAGAGTTGCGCGATGTAATTGCCCAAAAGGTAAGTGAATTGACCAAAAAAGGGGTTGATATTCGCATGACTTCATGGATAAAAGACATAAATGAATTTAATGCAGGAATGGACATCATTTGTTTAACATCCAACAACGAAGGCACTCCGGTAAGTATAATCGAAGCGCAAGCTTCACAGGTTCCTGTTGTATCAACAAATGTTGGTGGTGTTCAAAACGTGATGATAGATAATGAGACGGGGTTTATTGTTCCTAAGAATAATGCTCGTATATTTGCAGATAAATTGCTAGTTCTTATTGAAAACGAAGCACTTCGCAACGAAATGGGCCATAAAGGTTGGGCCTTTGTTAAAGAGCGGTTTCATTTTGAAAGACTGGTAAAAGAAATGGGACACTATTACAAAGAGCTCTTGACTAAAGAATGATTCGCAAAAGTTATTTTTTTCTATTGATAACGATTGTTTTGTTACTGCAAAGTTGCAATGCCTGGAAAAATGTCAATAGCAATCAAATGTTTAAAACACCAAAAGACGGAAGTTTTAAGTTTGATTCTTTGCAAATGGCACCTTCTGAAGATTACAAGATTGGACCAGGTGATCGATTTTTGTTTTTATTTTCAACCAATAATGGTGAGCGTATTATAAATGGTTTATCAGGTGTTACCGGTTCCTCAGGAAGTGGTCAGTTTATGGGTCAAAATACACAAAACGTAATGGACTATTTGGTAAGAAGTGATGGAACTGCAGAGATACCAGTTGTTGGTGAATATCCTGTTGCTGGATTAACTATTGTTCAGCTTGAAGATTCCTTAATAAAAATTTTATCCAAGCAATTTCAAAGTCCGTTTGTACAAATACGACTATCTAATCAACGTGTAATTGTATTTCCTGGAAGAGGACAAGCCCAAGTGGTATACTTGCAAAACGTAAATACCTCCTTATTAGAGGTAATCGCTATGGCAGGGGGAATTAGTAACGATGGTTTTTCCAATTCAATCAAAGTAATGCGTCAAAATAAGTCAGGAAAACGCTCTATTTTTAAAATTGATTTATCAACAATCGAAGGAATAAAACAAGCTGAAATGATTGTTCAAAGCAATGATTACATATACATAGACTATAAACCAAGAATTGCAAGTGGTATTTTAACCGAGGTAGCGCCTTGGATTAGTTTGCTTTCAACAAGTATAACCTTGTTCTTCATATTTTTAAGAATATAAATGGCAATTGGACAAGAGAAAAAACTTATTGTAAACAAGGAATTCAACCCAATCATTTTAGGGCAGATAATTTCTCGACATTGGTACAAACCTTTTATCATAATTGCAATATTTGCTGGTATTGCTTATATATACCTTAGGTATACCAAACCGGTTTATCAATCTTCTGCTATTTTGCAGTTGGTTGAAGAAGATAAAATGAAGCAAGCTCTTGGAGATAAGGCACTTGGAGTTGTTAATCAAGGAGCGGATTTAAATAAAACAATTGAGTTTTTAAGATCTGAATTTTTGTTTGAAAAAGCAATGAACTCGTTGAATACACAGGTTAGTGTTTATTCTGAAGGAAAGCTTCTAACAAAAGATTTGTACAAATCTTCAAACTTTAAAATTAAACCTCTAAAACTCTATGATTCTTCAATCTGTGGTCAAAGAATAGATATTCAATTTCCGTCTTCAAACTCTAATTTAATGGAGTTGCGTTATTTAAAAAATGGCACTCTAAAAACTGCGCGAGGTATATTAAACGGAAAAATTAAAAACGAAGATTTCGAAGTTGATATTGAAGGTTCAAAAGCAGAATTTACGGAGATTTTAGCCGGTAATAAACTGTATTTTACGATTAATAAAAAACAAGTTTTGAAAAATGATTGGATGTCCAAACTTACAGTGATGCCTGTTGATCCCAATGCAAAAACTATTCAGGTTACCTTTGATCATTACAATCCTGTTTTATGTCGAGATGTAGTACAAGCATTGCTCAATGCATTTTTTAAATATGAGGAACAAGTTGGAAAACAAAATAATGAAAAAGTAATTGGCTTTGTTAGTGAACAGCTTGATTCACTCTCCAAAGTACTTAAAGTCGCTCGAGATAGTGTAACTAATTTTCAACGCAGAGAAAAAATTACGGATCCAAAAACGGAAAGTGAGTCTGTGTCTGAAAAAATGAATGAACTCAAACGTAAACTCCTTGAATACGAAGAGGAGTTGGTTACCGTTTATTTGATCAGAGGAAAAATATCACAAGATCCAGATCGAGTAGATGTGTACAAACTAATTCCCGAGATGATTGGGAAAAAGAGTTTTGAAGGGTCCTTAATGAGGCAAATAGAAGAATTAAACAAGCTCCTAGAAAAAAGGGATGAGCTTCTGAACGATGTAACTGAAGAGCATGGTGAGTATAAAAAGAATAAAAAGAAAATAGAATTACGTCAAGCTTCTCTGAAAAAAAGTATCACTGTGATTGAAGAAAGAATCAAAGGTGATATTTCACTAATTCAAGAAAAGCTTAAGGAATTAGAGGAACTCTATTTCGATTTGCCAGAGAAGACGCTAAATTTTGATAGACTGAAATACATTGAAGAATTAAACAATCGTTATTTTACCCTTTTTACTGAGAAAAAAATTGAATTTGCTTTATCTAACGCAGGTTACTCTTCAACCAACCGGATTTTAACAGCTCCAGTGCTACCTGAAACACCATTGAGTCCAAATGGTAAAATGATATATATTGTTGCTATAGTTTTTGGAGGAATATTAGGACTTGCTCTGCTTGTTTATTTTTACTTGCGATATAATGAGATTGTTGGCCCAGAAGACTTAATTAAAATGTTGCCGAAGGAAACAAACTTTTTAGGTGCTGTTCCATTGTACAAACGTCGCTTGAAATATTCTCAAGTAGTTGTAACGGAATCTTCTAAAAGTAGAATGGCTGAAGCAATTAGAAGTATTCGTGCGAACATGAGTTTCATCAATAAAGACGCTCGGGTTATTGCCATTTCCTCATCAGTTTCTGGAGAAGGAAAAACTTTTGTTGCCTTAAATTTAGCAGGAATGATTGCAGTTTCAGGGAAGAAAACATTAGTTATTGACCTCGATTTAAGAAAACCAAAAGTTCATCACGGGTTTTCTGCAGAAAATTTAATTGGGATGAGTAATTTACTCTCTCGAAATGCAAATTACGAAGAGGTTGTTCAGCATTCTCATATTGAAGGATTGGATTTTATAACTGCAGGCCCCATTCCACCAAACCCTTCTGAGTTAATCTTGAGCAAAGAATTTGAAGAATTTTTGGAAGATATGAAATCAAGATACGATATTGTTATGATTGACAACCCTCCTGTGGGAATTGTATCTGACGGTATTCAAATTTTAGCAAATGCGGATATTCCAATATACGTATTTAAATCGAATTACTCTAAACGGGTTTTCGTTCATCGGGTTGAGGAACTTTTCAATGTACAAAAATTAAAATCACTTAATGTTATTTTAAATGGTATAGAAACCAAACGTTCTATTTATAGCTATGCATATGGTTATGGATACGGTTATGGCTATGGCTATGGCTATGGCTATGGCTATGGCTATGGCTATGGAAATAGTTATGGATCAGGCTATTATACCGATGATGATGATTCTACTTTAATTATTAGAATTTTTCAAAAACTTAAGAAATTAGTGTGGAAATCGAAGAAAAGGAAATAAAAGGGTTAATTGAGATTTTTCCAAAAGTTTTTGGTGACCAGCGAGGTTTTTTCTTGGAGACCTTCAACGCACCTCGTTATAATGAAATTTTAAGAAATATTCAATTTGTTCAAGATAATTTTTCATCCTCTAACAAAGGAGTACTTCGCGGATTGCATTTTCAAAACCCACCTTATTCACAAGGAAAATTGGTTCAAGTAATCACAGGTTCAGCATTGGATGTAGCTGTTGATTTAAGAAGAAATTCGGAGACTTATGGTCAACACGTAAAAGTTTTGCTTTCGTCTGAAAAAAGAAACCAATTTTGGATTCCTGAAGGTTTTGCACATGGGTTTTTAGCGCTAGAAGACAATACTATTTTCTCCTACAAATGCACAAACTATTATAATCCACAATCGGAAGTAACTATTTTATGGAATGATCGTAACTTAAAGATTGATTGGCAGATAGATAATCCGATTATTTCGCCCAAAGATAAAGAAGGGGTGTTGTTTAAAGATTTTGATACGCCTTTTTAACTAGTTTAAATGACAGCTTATATACTACACTACACACTTTTTTTCTCCGGAGCATTAATTATCTCGGTTGTAAGTAACGTCTTGTTGTTACGATTCTCAAAATCACTTGGAATTAGGAATAATAATGATGTTGTTGTGAGATGGAGTAATCAATCTAAACCATCACTTGGTGGAATAAGTTTATTTGCTGGATTTTTATTTTCTACAGTATTGTCTCTCATGTTGTTCCCTTCTTTCAATATTTTCGGAGATTTGAATTATGTAGGGTTATTTTTAGCTTCTTCTCTTGCCTTTACCATGGGATTAGCAGATGATGCATACAATACAAAGCCCTATTTCAAATTGTTGATGCAAATTTTTTGTGGTTTACTATTTTTATTCACGGATGTTAAAATTGATTTATTTCATATTCCCTTGGTTGATTCAGTCTTTACTGTAGTTTGGGTGATTACTTTGATGAATTCTCTGAACATGCTGGACAATATGGATGGCATAACAGCAACAACAGTATTCTTCACATTACTAGCATGTCTAACAAGTTGTTATGTAATAGGAAACCCCAGTAAACCTTTTTGGTTATTTACCATAGTTTCTATGTTGGGTGCACTATCTGGATTTCTTTATTTCAATATTAACCCATCTAAGTTATTTATGGGCGATGCTGGCAGTCAGTTTTTGGGACTTTTTGTAGCGTTTTTCTCCATTAAGTATTTATGGAATCTCGGTTCAACAACCGAACACAATTCATGGATTAGCTTAGTTATCACCTTAGTTGCATTAACACCTGCCGCTGCTGATACATTGACTGTAGTAATCAATCGAATAAGAGCTGGAAAGTCACCTATGGTAGGAGGTAAAGACCACACAACTCATCACCTGGTGTACGCTGGTTATTCGGATAAACAAGTTTGGATTATTTTCTCATTCATAGGTTTGTTTTCATTTTTGCTTTCAGTTTTAATTGTTTATCTTACGATACATGATGTGATTGTTCCAAATTTATTTTTCATCATGTTTTTTGCAATTGTATTTGGTTTATTATACCGAAACACTCTAAAATATAAACCAAAAAGTCAATCCAAGTAATTTTTCATTATTTTTGGTAAAAAAATTGTTAGTATCGCTCTTTTTAAATTTAAAACTATGAAATCAATTGCACTTTTCTCATTCATTTTTCTATCATCAATCTTTAATGCCCAGGAGTCAGACCTCAAAAAACTTCCTTCAGTAGATTTAAAAGATTTAAAGGGAAAAAAAGTGAATACTTCAACAATGGGGTTCTCAGGGCCTGTGGTTATTAGTTTTTGGGCTACCTGGTGTTCACCTTGTAAAAAAGAATTGAATACAATCCACGAAGTTTATTCAGATTGGAAAGAAGAAACGGGAGTGACGCTTGTTGCGGTTTCCATTGACGATGAAAAAACAAAAAATGCAGTATCTACTTACGTTAATGGAAAAGCGTGGGAGTTTGAAGTGTTGTTAGACCCAAATGGAGATTTTAAACGAGCAATGGGAGTAAATAATGTTCCCCATACCTTTCTAATTGATAAGGATGGTAATATTGTTTATTCACACAATAATTATGCTCCAGGTGACGAAGAAAAGTTATTGGAAGAAATAAAAAAATTAGGAGCAAAATAAATCTCTTATGCCTAAATCGATTTTCCTAGTTGTTCTACTTGGCTTTACGTTCCTATCTTACTCACAAGATTTCACAAACGGCGGCACATTCACAGGAAATATCGAATCTACTTTTCAGTATTTGAACAATGATACTATCATTGACGCTAATCAACCTGCTCAAAAAGGATTGATTAATTCTTACATGAATGTTTTCTATACCAATAAAAACTTCAAAGCAGGGATGAGGTTGGAGTCCTACTTACCAAGAATTCAAGGGTATCCTAATCGTTTTGACGGAACCGGCATCGGAATGCGTTATATTGGATATACCAACAATCTTGTTGATGTAACTCTTGGATCGTTTTATGAGCAGTTTGGCGCAGGTTTATCATTGAGAGCTTATGAAGACCGTGCACTAGGGTATGATAATTTACTTGATGGCGCTCGTCTAATTGTTAAACCATACTCAGGAGTTACACTTAAAGGGGTTTATGGATATCAACGTTTATCATTTCAACAAGGAAGAATTGTCCACGGAGAAGGAATTGTGCGCGGAGTAGACGCTGAAATTAATTTCAAAGAAGCCTTTGATTCGTTATTGTCAGATGATTGGGATTTTGGATTGGGTCTTTCCTTTGTGAGTAAATTTCAAGCAGATAACGATAATGATTTAATTCTGCCTCAAAATGTAGGTGCCTATGGAGGTCGATTTAAAGCCAGATACAAAAATATTAATTTAGATGGTGAATACATTTTGAAAGAACAGGATCCTTCGAATGATAACAATAAAATTTATAATTACGGACATGCTGCAATCTTCAATTTAGGGTATTCCAAAAAAGGTTTTGGTGTTTTACTTTCTGGTAAGTCCGTTGACAATATGAGTTATAGATCTGACAGAACAAAGGACTTGCAGGATGTTTTTATCAATTATTTGCCGGCATTGAACAAAACCCATACGTATAATTTAGTCGCAACACTTTATCCGTATGCCACACAACCACTGGGAGAAGTCGCCTACCAAGCTGAAGTACTTTATTCATTTAAAAAAGGAACATTATTTGGTGGTAAATACGGCACAACAGTTAATTTGAATTTTTCAACGACGTACAGACCTGTTCAACATACATCGGGAATTAATACATTAGATTCTACTGGTGTAACCTATCGTGCAAGACCTTTTGATATGAGTGATAGCCTTTATTGGCGAGATATCAATGTGAACGTTACCAAAAAAATCAATAAAAAATTAAGCTTCATTTTCTCCTATTTTAATATAACCATCAACAACGATGTCGCAAAAATTTCTAATGATGCAAAAGGAATAATCTCATCACATATTGGCGTAATTGAAACATCATATAAGATCAATAAAAAACATGCTATTCGTTCAGAAATTCAAGGATTGTTTGTAAATCCAATTCAAAAAGGGCCTGATTCAGGAAAAATAAATGATAAAGGAGATTGGGCAACAATTTTAGTTGAATATACAATTTCACCTCATTGGTCTTTTGGGTTTATGGATCAGTACAATTATGGGAATCCTGTGGAGGCTAAAAGAGTTCATTATCCCATTTTCACCTTTGGATATGTGAAAGACGCAACCAGATTTTCAATTTATTACGGTAGACAAAGAGCAGGATTGTTCTGTGTGGGTGGAGTTTGTAGATTTGTTCCTGCATCCAATGGATTAACCTTTAGTTTTACGCAAAGCTTTTAACATGTATAAATTCGTTTTAGGTTTTTTTATTCTTCTTTTTGGGATTAGCCTAAATTCTTGTGATCACGTAGATAATCCATATCCTCCAACTGTGAATCTTGAATTGGACACAACACTTTATCCGGGAAATTGGAGCGATTACGTGGCAAATGAATGGCCTCAATTCATAGCAAATTCAAATACAAATAGAAATATTTTGATTGAAGATTTTACCGGTCATCAATGCGTTTTTTGTCCTGCTGCTGCTGATTTAGCTCATGCTCTCCATGAGGCTAATCCGAGTCGTGTTTTCGCGGCATCCATCCATTCAGGCCCAACAGGAATTGGCGATTTTCAAGTGGTTTCACCGCCGCAATACCCCACTGATTTTACCAATGCCCAAGGCTTGGAAATCGGCACTTACTTCGGCACAAATGATGGCGGTTTTATTGGTAATCCAAGGGGAACTATCAATAGATTTAACAATGGATATATTTTTCAAAGCCCTAACTCCTGGACGTCCATGGTAAATACGATGTTATCTGAAAATGTTTTGAAAGTTAATATTCAATCGAAGTTGAATTATTACCCTCAAACTAATGGAGCTTTTTTACATGTTGAGGTTGAGAAACTTGATCAGAACTTATCAAATGAATTAGGGATAGCAGCTTATTTAATTGAAGATTCATTAGTAGGAGATCAAAAAATGAGTGACAATTCTCATAATTCTTCTTACGTTCACAGAGATATTCATCGCGGAAATTTGAATAATCAAGCCTTTGGCAGAACACTGAACACGGATGATCTCACAAATGACAAGTACTATATTAATTATTCTTTTGTTGTTCCTAATCAGTTAGATGGCAATTATAACGCTGAAAATATGCATGTTTTGATATATGTATATGATCGTGTTACGTGGGAAATCTATCAAGTCATAAAACAAAAGATTATTCCCTAATGGAAATAGAAGCTATCTATTTAAAAGCATTGCGAGGAGCAGTTGAAGCTTCTAATCGAATAATTGAGATTTATTTGGCGGGTTTTGAAGCAGAATATAAATTAGACGGTTCTCCAATTACTTTAGCGGACACAGCATCAACAGAAATATTGCATAAATATCTTGATCCAACAGGTATTCCCGTAACAGGAGAAGAAAGTGTTAATTTTCATTTTTCAGAGCGAAGTAACTGGAACAAATGCTGGTGTATAGATCCTTTGGACGGAACAAAAGAATTTGTAAGTAAAAATGGTGAGTTCGCTGTAAACATTGCCTTAATTGAAAAAGGGGCACCTGTTTTTGGTTTGATTGCCTCTCCAGTGAATAAAGAGATAATAATTGGATCGAAAGAGTTTGGAGTTTATATCATTGATTTTGAAAATATTGACAAAAAACATCTTTGGAAAAAAGTAGAACGACCAACAACAATTAATTCACCGGTAGTAATGACGTGTTCACGAAGCCATCATTCAGGACCAGTGTTGAAATTTATTCAGACATTACAAACAATTTCTCCTGAAATAGACTACATTAAAAAAGGTTCTTCACTCAAATTTTTTGATTTAGCTTCTGGAAAAGCAGATGCCTATCCTCGTTTTGCGCCTACAATGGAATGGGATATTGCAGCAGGGCAGGCGATTTTAGAAGCACTTGGTGGAACTGTTTATCATGCAGAAACAGGCGAGCCCCTACGATACAACAAAGAAAACTTGACTAATCCCTATTTCATCGCTAAAACAGCTGCTCTTTGTGATATTTTGCCATGAAGTACTTGTTTTCAATTCTAGTTATTTGTACAAGTTATATTGTAATAAGTCAAAACAATCTGATATCTACGCACAGTTATTACCGAGATCAATTGATGAATGCTGGTCGCTCAAATGCTTATGTTGGGACAGGGTTTTTACCTATTACTGAATCTGAATATAATCTCCCTCATTTAATTCGTGATTCAACTGTTCTGTATAATGAATTTGCTGTTGGTTTATTGCGCAAACACATGGTTGAATTAGAGGGAAAAGATTACTTTTTAACTATTTCAGCTCTCGGTCAATTAAGCGTTGGGCGAGATTTATTGGATACCACTAAAGCAAATTTATTCCAAAATACGCGAGGGGTTTTGGTTGAGGGGGATTTATTTAAGAACTTTTCATTCTCTACCTCCTTTTTTGAAAATCAAGCGAGATTTAGTGACTTTGAAAGTCAATTTGTTGCCAATCATGGTGAAATGTACACATATTGGTATGGGTATAAACAACAAAATGGAGTTGTCTCAGGTGCAGCTCGAACTAAACCTTTTAAAACAAATGCTTTTGATTATTCCTATGCCATAGGCTCATTTATTTATAAACCGATTAAACAGTTGTCTATTATTGCAGGAAATAATCAACAATTCATTGGTTCCGGATATCGATCTATGTTACTTTCTGATAATTCTTGTGGCTCTCCCTATTTAAGAATTGATTATAAACTAAATTCAAAATGGACTTTTAATTATCTGCGTGCTCGACATATAAATTTAGTACGAAAAAAAACATATAATACCGTTGAAGGATATTACCAACCGAAGGGATTTTCAGCAAATTATATTTCCTATCAGCTTTCAAAACATAGTGTAATCAGTTTTTTTGAAGGAAGCACTTGGTCTATGGGAGATTCATTGACCACAAAATCACTCAATCCGCTTTATTTTATTCCTCTTCCGGGGGTGTCTGCGCTTATTTCAAAAAGCACCTATACTATTTATGGATTGAATTATTCCCAAATTATCCTCTCTAAGTTTCGAATTTATGCTCAATTTGCCTTAGGTAGCGGAGGGAAAAATCAAATGGCAGTTCAGTTAGGAACAAGATATTGTAACCCAGGTAAGATGAAGAATTCAATCTTGCAAGTAGAATTTAATTTAGCCACTAAAAATATGTATAGTGATTCCTATGCACGTTTGAATTATAGCAATTACAATCTTCCATTAGCGCATATAGCAGGAACAGGTTTTAAAGAGTTACTAGTCAGATTCAATAAAGAAATTCAGCGCTTTTATATTGATGTAAAAAGTAGTTCTTACTTTTTAACCGATTATAGTTCTCAAGCTCTTTTACCGGTGAGATTGACCACAAATATTAGAAGTGGGGTTGTTTTAAACAATCAACTAGAGGCAGGAATTCGTTTTAACTCCAAATTGAATGTCAATATTTTTGGAAGTATGATCTGGAGAACAGAAATGTTAGATGTTACAAAATCAAATCTAATTTTTCAAGCGGGAATTCGAACTGGATTAATGAGTCATTACAATGATTATTAGAATACTAATATTATTTTGCATCATTCAATTTTCTTGCTTTGGACAAGGGAAAGTTCAGTATTTGACGGAAGAATTACCCACTGACTCTATTCTGCCATTAAAATTTGAAGAACACACTTCCATTTTGCCAAGACTTGACCGTACGTCACCTTTTAAGAAAGGGTTAAAAGCAATTTTTTCAGGTGATAATCTTGCTGGATATGATAAAAATTCACCTACTTCAATCTATACACGCTTAGGCTTGGGTTTTCAATCAGAATTCAATATTTCTCCAAGATGGTATGCACGTTTGGGCTATAATTTTGCAACTCTCAGTAATGACACAAACTATTTGGATACTAGAAGTTCTTTTTATTCAAGGATACCCGGTAAAATTCCTATTTCCCACAATTTACTGGGTAGAATTTCATACACACCTAATCATATTTTCAATTTTCAAGTAGGGTTGGATCGAAATTTTATTGGAGAGGGAAGTAGGTCTTTGTTTTTGAGCGATTACGGCAAACCCTATCCCTTTGCTCAAATCAGAGCCCGTTTTTGGCATATAGAGTATTTGGTGATGTATCAGTTTTTCAAAGAAAATTATAACCAATCGTGGCAAGCCAAGTATGGAGCTATGCATTATTTGAGTTGGAATTTGGCAAAATGGTTAAATGTCGGAATATTTGAAACCGTTGTTTTTCAGCCTAAAGACACGCTATTGAATCGAGGGTATGAATTGGAGTATTTGAATCCGGTTATTTTTTATCGACCACAGGAATATGCGATTGGCTCATCGGATAATGTACTTTTGGGAGCTTCTATTTCTGCCAAATGGAAAGGGCATACATTATACGGGCAACTTATTTTAGATGAGTTTCTGCTCTCTGAAATTAGAGCAAAATCAGGTTGGTGGGCCAATAAATACGGAGCTCAGTTAGGAGCAAAAGGTAGATTTGAATTTAAAAAAGAAAAGTTCTTTTACCGCATAGAAGGAAATGCTGTTCGACCGTACACCTACGCCCATTTGAATCCCCTGCAGAATTATGCAAATGCAGGATTTACCTTAGCTCATCCATACGGAGGTAATTTTGGTGAAATTTTAGGTGAACTCAAATGGCAAAAAAATAAATGGATGATAAAAACATATATTTCATATGGAATACAAGGGTTTGATAAAGAAGGTAAAAGCTATGGTGGAGATGTTTATCAACCTTATACCAATAGACCCTATAATTATGATCACGAAATAGGTCAAGGTCAAAAAAATAATTTTTTTAGAAACCAATGGGTTGCAAGTTATTCTCTACACGGGTATTATACTATTTTTACCGAAGTAAATTTGCGTTACGATTCAGCATTCTCCAGATTTACCTTTCTTCCCATGTTTGGTTTTCGATCTAATCTGTGGAATGATTACCGAAATTATTGATAACTCAATTTTATTTGGAATTTAAAATTTGTAATCAGACATACTAAAGACATATATCCCGTATTGTAATTAATTGCAATTCAATGAACTAAATAGAAAAAAATAATTATATTAGTGTTTTTTACGTAAGCAGTTTACAATAGAATTATGTTATGATAAAACAAAAGATTGCAGTTATAGGTGGAGGTATAGCCGGTCTGACATTTTCAATTTCTTTAAATCCGGAAAAGTATGAGTGTCATATTTTTGAAAAAAAAGAAAGTTTTGGAGAGGTGGGAGCCGCGATTAGTGTATTTCCAAACGCGCTTTCTGTTTTCAAGGAACTTGGCATGATGGAAAAAATACTCCACACAGCAGGAGAATTAAAAAAAATTATATTAAAAACAGCAAAGGGTAGAATTATGAGTATTACTCAGCCCAAGGGTGAGTTTCCTATCCTCTGTATCCATAGAGCAGATTTACATAATGTTTTATTAAAAAATTCTAAGTCTGTGTTGTATTCAAATTATGGTCTTGATGCCATTGAAGAATTACCATCTAAAAAAATGCGACTTCATTATGAAAATGGCGAATCAAAAGACTTTGATCTTGTTGTTGGGGCAGATGGTATTCACTCGGCAGTAAGAAAATATGTAATTAATGACGGTACACCTATTTTTCGAGGCTACAATATATGGAGAGGAGTAATTAAAACAGATTTTGCAATTGGTCATGGAAGTGAAACGATGGGCAAAGGTAAACGTGTTGGAATTGTCCCAATAAAAGACGGAGTTTATGGATGGTGGGCAACTTGTAATGAAGAATTTATGCAGAGTGATGAACCTGAAGGAACCCGTGAAAAATTGATGAGGTTATTTGCAGATTGGCACCATCCAATTCCCATGTTTATGGAAAAAACGGAGTTTATTATCAAAAATAGCTTGGCTGATCGAATACCAACGAGAGGATGGCATAAGAACAATGCAGTTCTGATTGGAGATGCTGCACATCCAACGACACCTAATTTGGGACAGGGAGGATGCACTGCAATTGAAGGAGCTTATTTATTAGCTAAATGTATCGAAAAGTATGGTATAAGTCAAGATGCATATAAAAGATATGAGGAGTTACATTTTGACAGAGCCCAAGAAATAAATCAAGAGAGTTTGCGACTCGGTAAAATTGGTCAATTTTCGAATCCTTTTCTTATTGCTATTCGAAACATTATTTTTTTGCTAACGCCATCAGCTTTTTCTGTGAAATTATTAAGTAAATATTTTAATCGAAGAGTAACCAAGATTGAAGTTTAATGCAACCAAAATTGAACTCTAGATTTCCTTAGGATTTCAATTTCTCGAAGTAAAATCTTTTATTCTCGGAATTGATAAACAGCCAGATTTGATTTTGGAGATGAAGGAACTAGAGTTGAAATTCGTATAATCAGATTTATTTTAAGCTTCTTAAAAATTCTGTCCTATTCGAATGGCTCCATAGGGAATCGTATTAGTAAACGAAGACCCACTGTAACGCATCCAGGCTCCTTCAATCGAAGCATTAAATCCGCTTTTATTCATAAATTGAATCCCTACTGGAAGGTAAACCATAAAAAAACCATTCCAGCCAGATCCTGTTCCTCCATACCAACCAAAATTCAAATCTGGCAAGGAAATTCGACCCAAATTAATTCCTGTATATGGAGAAAATAATTGTTTTTGTCCCTTCTTACCAAAGTGAAACTTAGTTCCACCATAAAACCCTAAAAATCCTCCTCCTGCTTCAATGTTCATGTGATGATTAATAAAATAATTCATGTAACAAGAAGCGAATAATGTTGGTCCCATAAACTGAAAACCATATCCCACTTTTTTTGTAGTACGCGGATTGAATTCTTTTCTCTCAGACATTTTTACCTGTGCAATTCCACAAGATGAAATCAGAATAAAAATTAAAACAATAGCTTTTTTCATTTTCTTTTTTCAAAATTCCTATTTTTTTTAGAAAACTCCAAGTTGAAATTTAAACGGAGTTGTTTTTATAGGTTCAGCTAAAAATTCTTAGCAATGCGTATTGCCCCCCAAGGTGATGTTACCTTAATTGGTACACCAGTAGCTGTGTTTCCATGAATGAACAAAAAGGAACCTTCTACCGAAAAGTTGAATCCATTTTTTGTCATAAGTTGAACACCCAATGGTAAATTCACAGTGTAAACTCTTTTCCATGCCAATTCTCCACCAAAAATAATTATCAAAGGATCAGGAAGTTTAAATGTTCCAATATTAATTCCTGCGTATGGAGAAAACAGTTGTTTATTTTCTTTTTTACCAAAATAATACTTTGCTCCCCCATAACTACCAAATAAGCCGGTTCCCAACTCAATATTTATATTTTGGGTGGCAAAATAATTGAGGTAAATGGAACCTATGATGGTTGGACCCATTCCTTGAATACCAATTCCAAATTTGCGGAAACTTCGTGGATTTCCTTTTACTGTATCTATGCTATTTTGAGCGAATATTGTCGTAGAAAGAATGACAAATAAGGCAATCAATCGTGTTTTCATAGAAGAAATTTAATGTTAAAATTGTAGAATTTAATATTTAATTCAAAATTAAATAATGCAAAAGATGTATTTGAAGTTGCAAAATAAGCAACGCATACTTAAAGTAAATGAAAGAATAAAATGCTACAAAATAGCAAAATAAAATTCGTATAGGCCTTAATTAAATAATGCACAATAAGTGTGTTTTGTAGCAATGTAATAATAACGATTTATTAGCCTGTTGATTTTTCTACTTCTCGCGGTATCCATACCAAAAAGTAGTATTGTTATTGTATTAAGGTAAAAGAGTTTGCACCGAGATAGGATTATCAACTATTTTGAAAATTTGTTTTAAACTAAATACTACCTTTGTACTCAATACATTCCTATGGAAACACTTGCAAAAAGACACATTGAATTTGATCGTACAGGATTTGATGATAAAGAACTAATCGAAATATTCCGCAAATTGCTTTTACCTCGCATGGTAGAGGAAAAAATGCTCATTTATTTGCGTCAAGGAAAAATCTCTAAATGGTTTTCCGGATGGGGACAAGAAGGAATTTCTGTGGGCTGTGCCTACGCGATGAATGAGGATGAATATATTTTGCCAATGCACCGCAATCTAGGAGTTTTTACAACTAGAAATGTTCCACTTCTTCGCTTATTTGCACAATTTCAAGGAAAAATGTCTGGTTACACCAAAGGACGTGATCGTTCTTTTCACTTCGGAACGCAAGAACATAAATTAGTGGGGATGATTTCGCATTTGGGTCCTCAATTAGGAATCGCAGATGGAATTGCATTAGCGGCAAAACTTCGTAATGAGCAAAAATCAACACTTGTCTTTACAGGAGATGGTGGTGCTTCTGAAGGTGATTTTCACGAGTCTGTTAATGTTGCTTCTGTTTGGGATTTACCCGTAATTTTTGCCATTGAAAATAATGCTTGGGGATTATCAACTCCTTCTGTAGAGCAATTCCGTTGTAAGCAATTTATTGATAAAGGAATTGGGTACGGAATGAAGGCCGTTCAAGTAGATGGAAACAATGTTTTAGCAGTAATCAAAGCAGTTCGTGAAATCAATACTGAAATTCGCAAGGATCCAAAACCTTTTATACTTGAATTGATGACTTTCCGTATGAGAGGTCACGAGGAAGCTTCAGGAACCAAATATTATCCGGAAGGATTGCAAGATGAAAAGGCTAAATTTGATCCAATTGATAATTATACCTTGTATTTGAATGAATTGGGAGTGTTGTCAGATGAATTGGAAAATAGCATTCGCGATGAGCATAAAGAGTACATCCAAAAATCATTTGAAACTGCTTTGGCAGAACCGAAAATAACTCCGGACTTGCAGCGTGAATTGGATGATATCTATGCACCTTATATTCCAAAAATCATTGAAGCAACAGGTGAAAAAACTGAGAAAAGGTTCATTGATGCCGTTCAGGATTCATTGCGTCAATCCATGGAAAAATATCCAGATTTAGTTATAATGGGCCAGGATATCGCTGAGTATGGAGGAGCATTCAAGGTAACTGAAGGTTTTGTCGATTTGTTTGGAAAAGACCGAGTTCGAAATACACCGATATGTGAATCGGCAATTGTGGGTGCAGGCTTAGGATTATCAATTTCAGGAATGAAGGCGATTGTGGAGATGCAATTTGCTGATTTTGTCAGTTGTGGGTTCAATCAAATAGTAAATAATTTAGCAAAAATGCACTGGCGATGGGGGCAAAATGCCGATGTGGTTGTTCGCATGCCAACTGGTGCCGGAACAGCAGCAGGACCCTTCCATTCACAAAGTAATGAAGCGTGGTTTATTCATACGCCAGGATTGAAAGTGGTTTATCCATCCAATCCATTTGATGCAAAAGGGTTGCTGAATGCTAGTATTGAAGACCCGAATCCGGTATTGTTTTTTGAGCATAAATACTTGTATAGGAGCATTAAGGCAGATATTCCAAATGAGTATTATACGCTTGAAATTGGAAAAGCTAGCATTGAAAAAAGTGGAAATGATATTTCGGTAATCACTTATGGCATGGGTGTTCATTGGGCAAAGAATTATTCAAATGAACATCCTGAAATTTCGTTGGAAATTATTGATCTGAAAACACTACTTCCTTTAGATTTAGATACGATTTACAACAGTGTCCGAAAAACAGGTAAGGTTCTCGTTATTCATGAGGATTGCATGACTGGCGGTATTGGTGGTGAAATAGCAGCATTGATTACAGAACATTGTTTCGAACATTTAGATGCTCCTGTAAAACGCGTTGCATCATTAGATACACCAGTTCCATTTACTTCATCCTTGGAAAATCAATTTTTACCAATAGATCGATTTGCAATAGCAATAAATGATCTTTTGACATACTAAAGTTTCATGAAAACCATTGGAATAATTGGTTGTGGAAACCTAGGTTTATCCTTATCAAAGGGGTTCTTAGTTAATCCAAACTTTCGAATACTTGCCAATCGAAGAAATCCAATTTCAGTATCACTTGATCGATTTGAATGGGCTTCTGTTGAGGACATTATTGAAAAATCTGATATTGTAATTTTAGCTTTAAAACCATATGCAATTGACGATTTTTTTGCTCAAAACGGACAAATTATCACATCCCGAAATATTCCATGGGTCAGTGTTGTTTCTGGTCTAACGTATAAAAAATTCCTACTATTTCTTTCATTAGCCTCCTTTCCTTTTGTTCGCGCCATGCCCAATACCGCTGCTGAAGTGTCGGAATCCATGACGGCGTTGAGTTTTCACGACGTTAACTCAGATCAAAAAACAGATGTTCAAAAACTATTTAAACTCATTGGAAATGCCCTTGAGATAAATGAAGACTTAATGGAGGCAGCAACAATAATTGGCGCTTGTGGTATAGCCTATGTGTTGAGATTCATGCGTGCAATGATTCAAGGTGGTGTAGAGGTGGGATTTGATGCAAAAACCGCCACAGAGATTGTAAGTCAAACAGTGAAGGGTGCTGCTCAATTAATTATAGAAAACAAAACTCATCCCGAAGAGGAAATTGATAAGGTGACTACTCCTAAAGGTTGCACAATAGTTGGTTTAAATACTATGGAACATAGTGGATTTAGTTCAGCATTAATTAAAGGCATTGTGGAATCTTATCGAAAGATTGAGAATTAACTTTTCATTATTGTCTATTATTTTCTCGAAGGAAATTCAGAAATCCTAAACTATTTAAAATAATTTCAGTCTGATTATAAATTAAATGCCTTTTTATTTTGATTTTTAATTGTTTGTTTTTTTCTTTGCACCTTATTAACCAAATAAAATATTAAAAAATGTCAGATATTAGATCAAGAGTTATTTCAATTATCGTTGATAAATTGAATGTAGATGAAGCTGCAATTAATGATGGAGCAAACTTTACAACTGATTTAGGAGCAGATTCACTTGACACTGTTGAGTTAATTATGGAATTTGAAAAAGAATTTAATATTGCAATTCCAGATGAGCAGGCTGAGAAAATTCAAACAGTTGGCGCTGCAATTGACTACATCCAGAACAACGCTTAATAGCGATTTCTTTATTTGTATAATTTCTTATTAAGTAAGTATGGTTCTCAAACGCGTTGTTGTTACTGGGCTGGGTGCGTTAACTCCCATTGGAAATTCTGTTCAAGAATATTGGGATTCTTTAGTGGCTGGTAAAAGTGGAGCGGCACCCATAACTTATTTTGATGCTTCTAAATTTAAAACGTTATTCGCTTGTGAAGTAAAAAACTTTCAAGTTGAGGATTTTATTGATAAAAAAGAAGCGAGGAAATTAGATCAATTTTCACAATATGCATTAGTGACCGCAACGCAAGCGGTCGAAGATTCAGGCTTGGTAAATTTTACCGGCTTGGATTTGGATCGTGTTGGAGTAATTTGGGGTTCTGGAATTGGAGGATTAAAAACCTTTCAAGAAGAGGCTCGTGAATTTTTTGCTGGAGATGGAACTCCACGATTTAATCCGTTTTTTATTCCCAAAATGATTGCTGATATTGCCGCGGGTCACATATCAATTAAATACGGTTTCCGCGGCCCTAATTATGTTACGGTTTCAGCATGTGCTTCCTCTACAAATGCGATTATTGATAGTTTCAATTTAATTAGACTAGGTAAGGCAAATGCTATTATTACTGGAGGCTCTGAGGCAGCTGTGAACGAAATGGGAATGGGTGGCTTCAATGCGTTAAAAGCATTGTCTACGCGTAACGACTCTCCTGAAACAGCATCAAGACCGTTCGATGTAGATCGCGATGGTTTTGTACTTGGTGAAGGAGGAGGAGCATTAGTTCTGGAAGAATATGAGCATGCCATCAAGCGTGGGGCAACAATTTATGCAGAGGTTATTGGAGGAGGGATGTCAGGTGATGCATACCATATGACTGCGCCACACCCAGAAGGAATAGGTGCGAGAAACACAATGTTGGCAGCGCTTGAAGATGCAGAAATTAGTCCGGCTGACGTGGATTATATCAATGTTCATGGAACATCAACTCCATTAGGAGACGTAGCTGAGGTTAAAGCAATTCAAGCAGTTTTCGGTGAGCACGCATACAATTTAAATATTAGTTCTACAAAATCAATGACAGGTCATTTGTTGGGTGCGGCAGGTGCAATTGAAGCCATTGCTTGTGTTTTGGCTGTTAAAAACGATGTTGTTCCACCAACGATTAACCATTTTACTGATGACCCAGAATTGGATAATAACTTAAATTTCACATTCAACAAAGCTCAAAAAAGAGTTATAAATGTTGCACTTTCTAATACGTTTGGTTTTGGTGGTCACAACACCAGTGTTATAGTAAAAAAATTCAACAAGTAATTTATTGACTTGGTAAAAAGTCTTTTTAAACCTCAAAAAAGTAAAGAAGAACTTGAGTTAATTGGGTTTATTCTAAAGAAATTTGGATATCGTCCAAAGGAACTAAAATATTTTTACAAAGCAATTACTCACAAGTCATTCAGAAATCAGGAAATAGAATTTTCAAACGAAAGGTTGGAATTTTTAGGAGATGCTGTTTTGGATTCAGTTGTGGCAGATTATCTCTTTGTCAAATTTGAAGACGAGGACGAAGGATATCTAACAAGGATTAAATCAAAAATAGTTAATAGAAAAACTCTTTCTGATATTGGCGAAGCAATGAATATCCGTGAAATTCTACGGTACAATCAAGCGCGGTCAATAAATTTGAGCACACTGGAAGGAAACGCATTTGAAGCTATTTTGGGTGCCATTTACCTCGATGGAGGCTATGAATCAGTAAAAAAGTCTGTGCAAAATTACGTTTTTAGAAATTTTGTCAATATAAATCGTTTATTAGAAGAAGAGATAGATTTTAAATCAAGGTTATTTATCTGGTGCCAAAAGAAGAAACTACAACTTACTTTTGATGTTTTAAAAGAAGTTAATACAGGGAGTGGATGGGTGTATGAAGTAGAGGTTGAGATTAACCAAAAAAAATATGGAAGAGGAAAAGGTAGCGCTAAAAAATTGGCCGAGCAGGAGGCAGCAAAGGAAACCCTCGAACTTTTAGGCGAATTTTAATTTGTTTTGGATAATCGGAATTTTTTATTTTCTTTGTAAAAATATTTTTTATGAGTTCATCTGACGTTATTTATACCATAGGAGATTTATTAACTGCATCATTTAAGTTTTTTGAAGTAGTTGGTAACGTTTTTAATTATTCTTTAATCGTTCTTGGCTTTTTTGGATTCTACTATTGGATGAATATTCAAAAGAAACTTAATGATAAGGCATCACAAGACCCAAATCAAATTAAGTAAAGCAACGAGTAGTTGTTTTTTACGTCTTAACGAAAAGCTTTTTTCACAATCATGAAAAGAATTTCGTTTTTTATTTTATTTTTTACTTTTTTTATTAGAACATATTGTTTTTCAGGGGGAGCTATAACTGCTTCTGACTGTTCTAATGCAGTAAATATTTGTCAAAACTCATCTTTTCAGATTGATCCTGTAACTGGATCTGGTTCAGTAACTGAATTTCAAACTGGAACTGTTTCAAATCCATCAATAAATCCTGGTTCGGGTAATTCTGGTTGCTTACTTTCAGGAGAATTAAATCCAACGTGGATGATTATTAATGTAGCAGGAACAGGAACTTTAGAGTTTTCATTTGGCCAGGATAATGGAATAGGTTGTTTCGATTGGATTATGTGGCCATACACTGCGAATTCTTGTACACAGATAATTAATAATCAACTTGCTCCAATAAGATGTAATTGGAATGGCATGTGTGAAGGTTTTACTGGAGTTTCATCACCACCCCCACCTGGCGGAGACATCTCCAATTTTGAACCAGAAATAAATGTAACAGCTGGTCAACAATTCTTAATTTGTCTATCTAATTACAGTTCTCAAGTCACCAATTTACCACTAAATTTTTTCGGCACTGCAAATGTTTCATGTACTGCAGTTCAACCAGTTACGGTTGCTGGAACTACAATATGCCCTGGCCAATCGGCTACTCTTACTGCAAATAGTCCGGGAGCAACTACTTACGCATGGTCTAATGGCGCAACCACCTCGAGTATCACCGTGTCCCCCACAGTTACTACTTCTTATACCGTTACTGTAACAGCCCCCGCAGCTAATGGTGCAACAGGAACAGGGACAGCCACGGCAATAGTTACTGTTCTACCATCCACAAGTCCTCAATGTGGCTGTACTGTAACGGCATCGAATAATGGACCAGTATGCGTGGGATCTACTTTTAATTTGTCTGCGAGCAATGTAAATGGAGGATCTTTTGTTTGGAGTTTAGCTGGAAATCCAATTGGAAATACACAAAATGTTACAAATATTCCAGCAGCATCAGTTGGTAGCTTTCCCATAACAGTTACCGCTACTGATAATCTAGGTAATACGTGTACAGGAACAACAACGATTGTCGTTAATCCACTGCCAAACGTTTCAGCAGGTATTGACCAAAGTACTTGTTTGGGTAATTCGATAACTCTTACTGGTGCCGGTGCAAATACCTATCAGTGGTCTGTTGGGGTTCAAAATGGGTTGCCTTTTGCTCCTAGTTCTAGTTCTACGTATACCGTTACTGGAACAGATCAGAATGGCTGTATAAATTCAGATGACGTAAGTGTGACAGTTTTATACGCACAAATGCCATCGATTTCGCCAAGCGTCTCCTTGGGTTGTGTACCAACTCCAGTTACATTTACAAATAATGATGCACAAGCTACAAATTGTGTTTGGGATTTTGGTAATAATCAATCATCTACATCTTGTGTAGATGCAAATACTACATATAATCAAGTTGGCTGCTTCGACATTACACTCACTCAAACTGATATTCAAGGCTGTGACACAACAGTAACTTTCAATGATGTGGTGTGTATTGAAGATGTTGAAGCCTCATTTTACCTAACTCCTGGCACAATTGGACCGGGTAATTCTACGGTTTCTTTTTATAATAACTCTTCAAATGCAGTGAGTTATTTATGGGCTTTTGGTGATCAAACAACCGCAACTGACTTTGAACCCGTTCATACCTATAGTACCAATTTACAAACAGGTTACGTGACTACACTTATAGCGACCTCTGAGGCAGGATGTGTAGATTCAGTATCAATGCCCATTTCTTATCAAGAATTGTTGATTTACTATGTTCCAAACTCATTTACTCCTGATGCAGATGAGCATAATCAATTGTTTACTCCAGTCTTTACGTCAGGATTTTCCCCGGAAAATTTTGAAATGACTATATTTAATCGTTGGGGTGAATTAGTTTGGCAATCTTATGATCATACCGAAGGGTGGGATGGTTCATATGGGGTAGAGGGCTTAGATTCACCGTCAGGATCCTATATTTGGGTAATTTCATTTAAACCGAAAGATAACGATGACAAACTTAAAATAACTGGATTCGTCAATCTTTTGAGATAGCTTCATTATTTTTTATTCCAAAATTACTTGAGTATATTTGTGCTCATAAATCTTATTTTGAAAGAATGGATAAAATCTCAACAGATAAAGCACCAAAGCCAGTAGGTCTCTATCCTCACGCAAGAAAAGTTGGAAATTTATTGTTTTTATCAGGGGTAGGACCGAGAGTTGCTGGATCAAATTCAACTGACTCTGCTGTTCCAGGATTGGTATTAGACCATAATGGAAATTTCAAAGAATTTGATTTTGAAAAACAATGCAGAAGTGTTTTTGATAATGTTCGAATTATTCTAGAAGAATCAGGATCGAGTTGGGGTAAACTGGTAGACGTGACTGTGTTTTTGGTAAATATGAAGCGTGATTTTCACGTGTATAATCAAGTCTATGCTGAGTATTTTAAAGATAATTTACCTTGTCGAACAACGGTAGAAATAAACTCATTACCTACGCCTATTGCTATTGAATTAAAATGTATTGCTACAATTGATTAAATTATGATTCCTTTTATTATTCGCTGCTTTTTAGCACTACTTGCACTCTCCTTCAACACTTGGCTTTTTGTATCAAGTCATTGGGGCTGGGGTATCGTATTTATTTTTGTTACCGCCTTGATTATTTTGTCATTTTTTCGAAATGAAAATATGATTCTTGCTCTTAATCAAATGCGTTTAGGAAATACTGACAAGGCTAAAAGACATATAAATCGTATTACACATCCTCAGTTCTTGCCAAGAAAACAACATGCCTATGTATTGTACCTTCAAGCAGTAATGAATTCACAAGAATTTGGCTTTGCGAAAAGTGAACAAATTTTACGGAAGGCACTAGCGCTTGGCCTTAGAACAGCTCAAGATAATGCAGTTGCAAGAATGCATTTGTCTGGCATTTGTGCGCAAACAGGCCGAAAAAACGAAGCAATATCCTTACTTTCCGAAGCGAAAAAACTCGACAAAGATGGCATCATGAAAGATCAAATCAAAATGATGCAACAACAATTGACGATGGCACCATCTAAAAATCAAATGCGGATGGCACAAATGATGGGTGGCAGAAAGAAAATGCCTAAAATGAGGTAATTCTCGTTTGTTTTATGCAAGATTTAACTAAGACTTATGCTTCAGGTTGGGAAGACTATGAACTCATTGATGCCGGTGGAGGAAAAAAACTCGAACGCTGGGGAAAGATAATAACCATTCGACCAGAATTACAAGCTTATTTTAAATCAGAATTACCCTTTACGGAATGGAAGAAATTGGCTCATTTGGAGTTCATTGAAACCAAAGGTCAAGCTGGTCATTGGAAGGAAATTCAGAAGGCTCCAAAAACTTGGGATATAACGTACAAGAAAATAACGATAAAACTTGAACTCACAAAGTTTAAACACTTAGGTCTTTTTCCAGAACAACAAGTAAATTGGGATTATTTGCTCAAAGAGTTAGAGCCGAATGAGAAGTTTCTTAATTTATTTGCTTATACGGGTGCAGCCTCATGCATTGCAAAATCTCTTCGAGCAGATGTTATTCACGTAGATTCTGTAAAGAATCTTATTTCGTGGGCCAAAGAAAATATGATTAAAAGCGAATTGAATGATATTCGTTGGGTACACGAGGATGCGTTAAAATTCATAAAGCGTGAGGAAAAAAGAGGAAATAATTTCCGCGGAATAATCATGGATCCACCCGCCTGGGGAATTGGAGCTAAAGGTGAAAAATGGAAATTAGAAGATCAAATTGACGAACTTGTCGCAACTAGCTCTAAATTATTGACAGAAATTGGTTTTCTAATTATGAATACCTATACTCCCTCTATTGACATTGCTTTTCTCCAAGACCTAATTCCCTTATATTTTCCGAATAGAAAGCTGAATATTAGTGAACTTTGGATGAAAACCACAACCAAAAAAGACCTTTATTTTGGAAACCTGGTTCGCGTAGAAAAATCTGTCGCAGACTAACTTTTGCGTATTCCAAGTAAAATCGTACTTTTATACGTTCCTAATTTTGAATCGTATGAAAAAAATATACTCCGCGTTTCTTTTTGTAGCAATTTTTAATTTTTCTTTTACCCAACTATCCTCCTGGCAATCGTTTACAGACTCCATTCCAACACTTTCATCTCCAAGGGCTTGTGATTTAAATAATGATGGCGTTAAAGATATTGTAATCGGTGGTGGAACTGATGGCGTTGCTAGTAACAATGGAATCATGGCTTTCAACGGAGCTAATGGCTCGCTTTTGTGGAAACGAGGAAGCCGAAATGAAGTTTTTGGTAGTCCTGTTTTTCGTGATATTACAAATGACGGGGTTAAAGATGTTTTTATCACTGGCCGACAAGCGCAACTCCTAGCGATAAATGGAGCAAATGGACAATTGATTTGGGATTATTTCCCCTATTCAATCAACCCAGCTGATAGTGGATTATTCAACTTTTACAATCCACAGTTCATAAATGATGTTTCTGGCGATGGAATTTCTGATTTATTAGTAGCCAATGGAGGTAACCACGCTGCACCGGACTGGGAAACGGATCGTCCTCCTGGACATCTTATGGTTATTAACTCACAAAACGGACACCTTATTGCTAAAGCTGTTGTTCCAGATAGCGCTGAAACCTATTGCTCTCCATTAGTAGCTGATATTCAAGGAAATGGCAATTTATGGGTTTTATACGGAACAGGCGGTGAAAACTTAGGCGGTTCATTTTGGGCCTGCCCATTGAATGATTTGGTTTTATCAAATTCTTTATCAAATTCAATTGCCTTGGATACGGATTCTCAAAAAGGATTTATTGCTCCTGCAGCTCTTTGTAAGACAGCAAATGGAGGTCACGATATTGTAATTCAAAGTTTTGGAGGTCGAATAAGAAAAATTAAAGGAGCTAACTTGGGTCAAATTTGGCAGGTACAATTACCAAATACCGAATCAAGTGCTGAACCGGTCCTTGGAAATTTTGTAGGTGGAGATAATGTTCCAGATGTGTTAGCTATATTATTTAAGGGAATTGCACCTTCCTATTCTGATTTTTACCAAGTTATGGTTAATGGATCCACAGGCGAGATTTCATTTAAGGATAGTTTAGGTACATTTAATTATTTATCAGCTAACGCGTTGGATTTCGATAATAATGGTAGAGATGAAGGATTAGTTTCTATCACCTACATGGAAAATGGTGCATATAGACACCGACTTCAAAAAATTGATTTCACAAGTGGAACAATTACTCAAGTTGGTAATACAAAAACAGGAGTAAATCTTGGATCAACACCTTTAATCACTGATTTGGATGGGGATAATTTAATTGATTTCGTTTACGCGGTTAAAAAAGATAGCTTGAATCCTGTTGGTTGGAAAGGTGTTTTTGTAAACAGAGATGAATTAAACATCAGTATTCCAAATGCTGGCATAGCATGGGGAAGTTATTTGGGAACAAATAACGATGGAATTTATAATTTAAATCCAGTTGATTGTGGATTTGGGAGCGTTATTGCTAATGCAATTGTATCTCAACCAACTTGTAATGGAAGTTCAAATGGTTCTATTTCGCTATCAACTTTTCAGGGAACGGGTCCTCACACATTTTTATGGAGTACTAACAGTTCTGATTCGATTATTTCAAATTTGTCTGCGGGAACCTATACAGTAACTGTCACAAATGCACTTGGGTGTCTTGAAACACGTTCCTTTACCTTATCCGACCCCTTTATTATTAGTTTTGGTGGAATTATTCCCCCAGCTTGTCCTGGGGGAGCAAATGGAATGGCAACAGTAAACTCTTCAGGTTGTCCATGTCAATTTAGTACTTGTACTTTTCTTTGGGATAATGGAATTACTACCAAGCCAAATAATGCTTTAACAAGTGGTTGGCACTCAATTGTTATTACTCATCCTGGCGGTTGTGTTGTTACAGATTCTGTTTGGATTCCTGAACCTTTACCAATAATCATTGATACACAGGTTGTTCAAAATAATTGCTTTGGTCAAAGTTTCGGATCAATAGATTTAGTCAATTCTAATTATCAACCGGTGATATACAATTGGTCTAATGGCCAGGCAATCCAATTAAACGATAGTTTGGCGGCAGGAAACTATACAGCCATTGTCTCTGATGCCAGAGGTTGTTCTGACACATTAACATTCACAATTACACAACCTTCAGAATTGCTCGTTTCAACGGTTGTTACCAATGCCTTGTGTAATGGAGATGCAAATGGTGAAATTTTAATTCAAGGGCAGGGTGGTACAGGAGACTACTCTTTTTGGATGGACCAACAAATAACTAGTTCTTCCAATTCAAATTTAACAGCAGGAATCTATGAGGTATATGTAACTGATGAGAATAATTGTTCATCTCAAATGGAGAATGTAACTATCAATGAACCACAGCCACTTACAGTTTCACTTTCTTCTACGCCTCAAATAATAAGTTTAGATGGAACAGCAAGCGTGAATGTTACAGGTGGAACAGCTTCTTATTCGTATGAATGGAATGACATGAATAGTCAAACATCATCAATGGCTGTATATCTCAATAGTGGTTGGTATTCAGTAATTGTGACCGATGCAAATGGTTGTCAAGTAACAGATTCTGTCTTTGTAGATGCAGAGGTTGGAACGCAAACATTGACTCAAAACACTCTGTTTATCTATCCAAATCCAGCAAAGAATACACTTTCAATTCTTGGTCAGGGTCTTGCACTCCGATTATTGGATTTAAATGGTAAAATTGTACATCATTCTACTTTTGTAAATACAGTTGACATTAGCGCTTTGCCAAATGGGTTCTATACAGTTGAAGTAAAGACTTTAAATGGCGCAACACAAAGAATGAGATTTACAAAAATGGACTAGCGATTAGAAAATGAATTATTCTCCTCATTAACATCCGGTAAAACACCTTGAGGATCCAAGTTGATTTTTGAAATATCTTTCAATTTTACATCTTTCAGAACCACGCTGTATTTTTTTGACGCACATGACCATTTTGGTAATGTTTGAGTAGCTTTATTGAAATTAATTTTTGAATTATTGGTAAGATCAATAGGAATGTAATAATTGATAGATTTTCCATTTTGTAGTTTAATTTCAAATTCAAGAGGCATTGGAATTCCTTGATTTCCAAAAGTTATTTTCACTCCTTCTTTTGTTTTTTCCACAGTATCAATAGAAAAATCAATTTTTTTGGTGGTATTTAACCAATAATTTTGAAACCAGGTAAGTTCCATAGAGGAGACGTCTTCGAAAACTTTCACAAAATCATTTGGCTCTGGATGTTTAAATTTCCACGTTTGGTAAAAACGAGCAAACCCAACTTTCATAAGTGAATCACCTATGATATATCGAATGAGTTCAGGGAATAATTGACCTTTGAAATATGCCGCATTGTAGTATGGATAATCACTCTCAAAATGATTGGCAGCAGTTGAAATCGGTTCTTCATCGTAAGAAGAGGCTATCCAACGATAATTTGAAATGGCTCCTTTTGCCGGGTTATTTTGTGATTGATTTACATTACTTATTCGTTCCTCCGCATAACACGTGATTCCCTCATCCATCCAGTGGTATAAATTTTCATCGGTTCCAAAAATACCATAAAAATAGTTGTGCATGAATTCGTGACAAGCCGTGTTAAAGAAATCAGACCTGCCAGATTCAAGCATTGTGCACATAGGATATTCCATGTAACCTTCTCCCGCTTGAATGAATGAAAATTGAGGATAAGGATAAACACCAAACTCACTTTTACAAATTTTGTATGCTTTGGACCAATCTTGCATTAGTTTTGACCATGCCTCATTATATTTTTCATTATAAAAAAAATGAAAATCAATGCCATCTATTTTCTGTTCTTTATGCAGCCACTCCTTATCCATTGCAAAAGCAAAGTCATGAATGTTTTCTCCATAAAACTCCCATTTCTCTTGGCTTGAATTACTTTTACCTAGTGTTGAAACCCATCCTTTTTCAGTATATTTTTTGTTTTTCAGCGTACCCGTTCCAGCCACAACAAAGCTAGGGTCGCAAGTCACAGAAACGGAATATTTCCCGAAAGTGCCTGCAAACTCACGACCAAAATAAGGATCGGTGTGCCAACCCATTTTATCGTACCTACAAATTTTTGGATACCATTGCGTAAATGTATAATCAGTTCCAGCTATATTATCTTTTCCAGCTCTATTAATGCATGATGGAATATTTGATGAGAAGCGAATTTTAATTTCACAATTTTTGCCGGGTAAAATTTTCTTTTTAAGCTTGAGCTGACCGATTGATTCAAAAATATCTAACGCGTGAATCTCATTATTAATGGTAATTTGATCAATTCTAATTTCACCAAAGTCTGAATCTTCCAGCTCATACATATTTAGTTTTTCAAAAGCATGACTTCCTTTTTTAAATGCGTTCCAATACAAATGAAAATATAATTCTTTTAATGTATCGGGCGAATTGTTTTGATAAATTAGAATTTCTTCACCAGAGAGTTTATCTTTTGAATCATCTACTGTTACATTTATTTGATAATCAACTGCTTGTTGCCAATAATCAACTTGCCCGAGGCATTGAAAGCTAAGGAGAAAAACTACTACAAAATTTCGCATATAATCATGATTAGAACATATAAAACTCAAGGGTTAAATTACGTTACTTTTTTAAAAATGTGTCTAATTTTTTCATGCCTTTTTTAAAATTAATTGAAGGAATACACAAGTGAATGTTTGTGAGTAAGCATGTCATATTCAGATACTTAATAAATTCTAGTAGTATTATTATAAGTTAAAATTATGCATTATATTAAAAATATAAATAAAAATATATGAAAAATAGGCTTCAATTTTGTCAAAAATTAATTGAAGATGACAACAATAACGGTAGCAAAAGGAGACGGCATCGGCCCAGAAATAATGGATGCCACTTTAAGAATTCTAATTGCAGCGGGTGCTAAAATTAATATTGAAGAAATTGAAGTAGGTGAAAAAGTATATTTGTCTGGAAATACTTCGGGTATTGCTCAAGAAAGTTGGGATACTATTCGAAAAAATAAAGTTTTTTTAAAAGCACCGATTACCACACCTCAAGGTGGAGGTTACAAAAGTTTAAATGTTACTACCCGAAAATTTTTAGGCTTATATTCCAATGTTAGACCTTGTAAAAGCTTGCATCCCTTTGTAGAAACAAAGCATCCAGTAATGGACGTGGTTATTGTACGAGAGAATGAAGAAGATCTCTACGCTGGCATTGAGCACCAGCAAACAGATGAGGTGATTCAATGCTTGAAACTAATTAGTCGTCCCGGTTGCGAAAAAATAGTAAGATATGCTTTTGAATATGCCAAACAACAGAATCGCAAGAAAGTAACTTGTTTTACGAAGGATAACATTATGAAGCAAACAGATGGATTGTTTCATAAAGTGTTTGATGAAATTGCCGCTGAGTATCCAGAAATTGAAAATGAGCATTGGATTATAGACATCGGTGCGGCAAAACTAGCTGATACACCCGAGGCATTTGATGTTATTGTAATGCCTAATTTATATGGTGATGTGTTAAGTGATGTTGCAGCACAAATAACAGGTTCAGTTGGTTTGGCTGGCTCTGCAAATATTGGTGAAGAATGTGCAATGTTTGAGGCAATACACGGTTCTGCTCCTCGACGCGCAGGTCAAAATGTTGCAAATCCATCTGGTTTATTGCAAGGAGCGATTATGATGTTAAATCATATAGGTCAATCAGATATAGCTGAAAAAGTTCAAAATGCTTGGTTAACAACACTTGAGGAAGGTATTCATACATACGATATTTATAAAGAAGGAGTGAGTAAAGCAAAAGTTGGAACTAATGAATTTGCTGAGGCTATAATTTCCAATTTGGGAAGAACTCCTCAACATTTGAACCCGGTGAAATATGATGCAGAATACCAAATGATTTTGCCTAAATATACACGTAAATCCCCTGCTTTGAAAGAATTAGAAGGAGTAGATTTATTTGTGCATTGGAGTGGAGAAAATCCAAATGAATTGGCCGAAAAAGTATCAAAACTTGCCTTATCCGATCTTAAATTATCTATGATTACTAATCGCGGGATTAAAGTGTGGCCAGATGGATTCAAAGAGACATTTTGTACAGATCATTGGCGCTGCCGCTTCAAACCTGTATCTAGTTCATCATTAGAAAAAGAGCAAATTATTGAAGTATTGAAA
>Ga0315905_10000692_pt1 | contig 36691 bp, 31 predicted proteins | sample LakEriMetagenome_5_FD_203522 | JGI IMG/M metagenome (GOLD analysis project Ga0315905, IMG submission 203522) | Freshwater fungal communities from buoy surface, Lake Erie, Ohio, United States - Buoy 4 MA121 | ecosystem: Environmental > Aquatic > Freshwater > Lake | place: USA: Lake Erie, Ohio... | reverse complement strand
TATGCCAAGAATTTCAGCAGGACGTGTTCAATCAGTTGCAACTAGATTAATTGTTGAGCGCGAACGTGAGCGAATGGCATTTATTTCATCTAGTTGGTGGGATTTAGCAGCAGCCTGTGAGGCAGGATTTTCGGCAAGACTTTTATCTTTAGATGGTAAGCGGGTAGCAGCTACAAATGATTTTGATGCTAATGGTGGGATTAAAGATAAATCTGCTGCAAATATTTTATTACTTGATGAGGCAAGTGCTAGAGAATTAGTTCAATCATTTCAAGGTCAAGCACTCGTTGTTAAATCACTTGAGGAATCACCAAGAACAGAGCGTCCAAAACCACCGTTTACAACTTCAACAATGCAACAAGATGCAGGTTCTCGCCTTGGCTGGGGCGCACAGTTAACAATGCGTATTGCACAGCGTCTTTATGAAAATGGGTATATCACCTATATGAGAACAGATTCTGTGACGCTTTCTTCTTCATCAATTACTGCTGCAAGATCTTCTGCGCAAGCACTTTATGGCAAAGAGTTTGTGCCGGCAACACCAAGAGTTTATGAAGGTAAAACAAAAAACGCCCAAGAAGCACATGAGGCGATTAGACCAGCCGGTGAATCATTTAGAACACCAGGTGAATTAGCACCTGAATTGTCGCGAGATGAATTTGCGCTCTATGACTTAATTTGGAAGCGCACCATTGCTTCCCAAATGTCTGATGCAAAGAAACAGCAGATGCGAGTTGATTTTGATGTTAAGACTAAAACGGGCGCCGATGCAATATTTCGAGCAAATGGATCAGTAATTACATTTGCTGGCTTCTTAGCAGCTTATGAAGATATTGTTGAAGATAAGGCCGATGTTGAAGATACTGATCGCAGATTGCCAGCAATGAGTGTTGGCGAAAAGATAAAAGTAAATGAATATAGCTGTGAGGGGCATGAAACAAAGCCACCGGCAAGATTTACCGAGCCAACATTGGTTAAAAAATTAGAAGAGTTAGGAATTGGAAGGCCATCAACTTTTGCGTCCATTATGCAAACCATTCAAGATCGTGGATATGTTGCAAAACGGGGTCGAGCATTAGTTCCTACCTTCTTGGCGTTTTCAGTTACAGGATTATTAGAGCAGCACTTCACAAAGCTAATTGATTACGAATTCACCGCCTCTATGGAAGAGGATTTAGATCGCATTGCAAATGGTGAAGAGGAGCGGGTTGCTTGGTTAACAAAGTTTTTCTACGGTTCAGAAAATAATCCAGGGTTAGCAGATTTATCAGCAGATTTAGGCGCGATTGATGCGCAAGCAATTAACACCATGAAGATGGGTGAAGATATTGAAATCAGAGTGGGCAGATTTGGTGCTTACTTGCAACAGGGTCAAGGAGATGACCGTAAGTTTGCAAATATTCCAGAGCAAATGGCACCTGATGAGTTAACACTTCCTGTTGCAGTTGAATTATTAGCTAAACCATCAGGTGAGCGAAAATTAGGAGTTGATCCAGGAACTGGGCTAGAGGTTATTGCTAAGTCAGGACGCTTTGGTGCTTATATAACTGAGGTTTTTCCAGTAGAGGTAGTTGAAGAAGGAGCTAAGAAAAAACGTAAGAAAAAAGATGCGCCAAAACCTAAAACTGCTTCATTACTTTCAACAATGTCACTAGACACAGTTGATTTATCTGACGCGCTTCGTTTGCTATCTCTACCAAGATCTTTAGGTTCATATCAAGATGAAATTATTACTGTTCAAAATGGTAGGTATGGCCCATACATGAAACATGGTGCAGATTCACGCACTCTTACAAGTGAGGATCAATTATTTACTATTGGCTTAGATGAAGCAATTGAAATATATAAACAGCCAAAAGTGAGAAGACGTGGCGTTGCAAAGCCACCACTAAAAGAATTGGGTAAAGATCCACAAACAGAACGTGAAGTAATTGTTAAAGATGGCAGGTTTGGTGTGTATGTAACAGATGGTGAAACAAATGCAACATTAAGACGTGGTGACGCGGTTGAGTTACTCACCTTAGAGCGAGCACTTGAATTACTTGCCGGAAGACGTGCTTGGGAGATTGAAAATCCAGGTGGATCAAAAAAGAAAGGTAAGAGAGTGAAGAAAAGTGCACCAACACTTACTGAAAAAACTGTGAAGGGTGCAGGAGCGAAAAAGAAAGCCAAAAAGGCAGCAACTGGTGTTGGTAAGATTCTATGACAATGGTTAATAGAGAGTCTGACTTCATAATTATTGGCGCAGGAATTGTTGGCATTTCTTTTGGCCTTGCAATTCTTGAAAGAAATCCAAACAAGAAAGTATTAATAATTGATAAAGAACTAAAGCCAGGAATTCATGCTAGCGGACGAAATTCAGGTGTTTTACATGCCGGTTTCTATTATTCACCAGATTCATTAAAGGCAAAGTTTTGCAGATTAGGTAATATGGAGTTAAAAAATTTCTGTAAAGAAAACGAAATTCCAATCCTAGAAACGGGGAAAGTAGTTGTTTGTCAGACCAAAAGCGATGTCACAAGATTAGAAGAGCTATATCGCAGGGGCATCGCCAATGGTGTTGATATTGAGATATTAGATTCAAGTAATCTGGACAAAATCGAGCCTGCAGCAAAAACGATTGATAAATTTATTTGGTCGCCCACCACTGCTGTCGGCAATCCTAAAGTAGTTATAACAAAACTTGCTGAAAAGTTTGTTAAGAATGGTGGACAATTTCAATTTAATAGCTCGGTCAAGTTGGTAAGCACTAAAGATGAGGTTTTGGTAGAAACGATTGAAGGTACTTATAGTGCGACTTCAATAGTTAATTCAGCAGGGGCCTATGCAGCAGATTTGGCTAAGCAAGTAAATGTGGGCAATCAATACGTGTGCTTACCATTTCTGGGAGCTTATAAAAAATCTAAATTGGTAGATTCAAATCCAAAACGATTGGTATACCCTGTACCAAATCCTGTTAATCCATTCTTAGGCGTGCACACTACAAATACACTTAATGGTGAAATAAAAATTGGTCCAACAGCTTTTCCAGTAATTGGTAAAGAACAATATAAGTTAGGCAACGGATTTAGCAGAAGTGAGCTTTCGGAGTTTTATAAAGCCACAAAGGCACTTTTCAAATCAGATTCAGTAGATTTGATTGGTTTAGCAAAAGAAGAATTTATAAAATTATTTACAAAGCCGTTGTTGAACAGAACTACAAAACTTTCCAGCTCTTTGGATACCAACAAACAATGGAGTAAATATCCGGCTGGCATAAGGGCACAGATAATTAATTTAGAGACAAATGCAATTGAAATGGACTATATTGTTAAGGCGGATAGAAACGTGGTACATATTCTCAACGCTGTATCTCCAGGATGGACAAGTGCAATTCCATTCTCGCGTTGGGTTGTGGAAAATCAACCCCTATTGCAATAGGAGATACTCTTAAGCCATGTCATTGCCATATCCAGCGGCACCTGCGCAATCTGAATCACGAAGCGTGCTGGCAATTCCAGCATTTAGAAAACTATGGCAAGCGATGGCATTTTCATCCTTTGGCGATTGGCTCGGACTTCTTGCCTCAACTGCATTAGCCCAGCAATTAGCAGGTGGTGATTATGCAAAGGCAAACTTTGCGATTGCCGGTGTGTTTATTGTCAGATTATTGCCAGCGGTAATTTTAGGTCCATTTGCGGGAGTTATTGCAGATAAGTTTGATCGTAGAAAACTGATGATTGTCTGTGATGTTCTGCGCTTTTCGCTATATCTTTCAATTCCAATAGTTGGAAATTACTTCTGGTTGTATACCGCCTCCATTTTGGTTGAGATTATTACTTTATTCTGGTCCCCAGCAAAAGAAGCATCTGTGCCAAATCTTGTTCCTAAATCAAAGTTAGAGAGTGCTAATCAGGTATCACTTCTTGCAGCATATGGAACTGCGCCAATTGCTGCGATCTTGTTTTCTACCCTAGCTTTATTTACTGGCGCAATAAATGCTGCTTTGGGAAATACCACACCAGCATCGGCAGCGGATCTTGCTCTTTATATAAATGCTGTGAGTTTTCTATTTTGTGCGTACACAGTTTGGCGCCTAAAAGAAATCCCATCAGGACCAAGTCAGAAGCTATCCCAATCATCAATTGGCAAATCTTTATGGGAAGGCTTCTCATTTATAAAGGGTTCAAAAATTATCAGAGGATTAATCTTTGGAATGCTGGGTGCTTTCTTTGCAGCGGGGGCTGTAATTGGGTTAGCTAGAACCTTTGTTGATGATTTACAAGCTGGTGAAGCTGCATATGGAATTTTATTTGCGGCTGTATTTTTTGGGCTTGCACTGGGTATCTCATTTGGGCCAAAGGTTTTTGCACAATTTTCTAAAAGAAGATTATTTGGAATCTCATTAACTATTTCAGGATTGCTACTAGTTATTCTCTCTTTGGTATTAAACCTAGTTCTTGCAATATTTATTACTGTTTTACTTGGTTTATTCTCTGGCATCTCTTGGGTAACTGGATTTACCATGCTTGGGCTTGAGGTCGAAGATGAGGTCCGGGGAAGAACTTTTGCATTTGTTCAATCACTAATTAGAGTCTCACTCGTTTTGGTATTAGCGATATCACCATTAGTTGCAGCTGCAATAGGTGAGCACACCTACTCATTTAGAACCACAACAGTTACATATAACGGCGCTGCTTTTACGATGTTTTTTGCTGGGCTTATTGCAGTTTTAGTTGGAGTCATTTCATATCGGCAAATGAGAGATCGACCAAATGTTTCACTCTTAAGTGATATCAAATCAGCATTTCGTGGCGAGTTAGGAGCGATCACCGGTCAGGTAACAAGTGGAGTGTTTATTTCATTTGAAGGTGGAGAAGGCTCTGGAAAATCAACTCAAACTAAGTTATTAAAAGATTGGCTTGAGAAAAATAATGAAGAGGTGTTATTAACTCGTGAACCTGGTGGAACTAATTTAGGTAATCAACTACGGGATATTTTGTTGGATAATAAAACTGGCGTGATTTCTCCTCGTGCTGAAGCTTTGATGTATGCAGCAGATAGAGCCCACCATGTCTTTTCATTAATTAGACCTGCGCTACAACGAGGTGAGATAGTAATTACCGATAGATACTTTGATTCATCAATTGCATATCAAGGAGCTGGACGAGTATTACTACCAAGTGAGGTAGCAAGAATTTCTAGATGGGCAACAGAGTCCCTAACACCGACTTTAACTGTAATTATGGATTTACCAGCAGAGATTGGCTTAGGTAGATTGCATTCAACTGATCGATTAGAGAGTGAACCGTTAGCTTTTCACGAAAGAGTAAGGCAGGAGTATTTAAACCTTGCCCACCTTGATCCTGAACGTTTCTTGGTGGTGGACGCCTCCCTTTCTATAGAACAAATCCATCAAATTATTATTGAGCGAGTAGGCGCAATTAAAACTTTAAAGAGAAACCTGAAATAACTGTGAGTGTTTTTTCATCCTTGATTGATCAATCTCAGGTTGTTGAGATTTTAAAGGATGCTGCCCAAGCAGCTCATAATTCAAATGATTTAAGCCAAGTAATGACAAGCACCTGGCTTTTTACCGGTCCACCAGGCTCCGGTCGTTCAAATGCTGCAGTTGCATTTGCAGCAGCCTTAGTTTGCAAAGAGGGTGGATGTAGTAAATGTAATAACTGCCTTTCAACAATACTAGGTACGCATGCAGATGTTGAATTAATTAAAACTCAAGGTTTATCCATAAAGATTGATGAGCTCAGAGAGTTAATTACCAGAGCTTCCTGGGCGCCATCTGTTGCAAATTACCGTGTTGTTGTAATTGAGGATGCTGATCGCTTAACTGATTCTGCGGCGAATGCACTACTTAAAGTAATTGAAGAACCAGGCTTAAGAACCATCTGGTTACTTTGCGCTCCAACTTTAACTGATGTATTGCCGACCATAAGGTCTAGATGTCGACACCTTTCACTGCGCACACCATCTACTAAAGCAATTACTAACTTATTAATTGAGCGAGATGCAGTAGATCCAAAAACAGCAGAGTTTGTGGCACGTGCATCTGGTGGTCATATTGGACGAGCAAGAAGATTGGCAACAGATGCTAAAGCAAGAGCGAACCGTGCAAATATTTTGAAGTTACCTTTAATGATCAAAGATATTGCCTCAGCATTTAAAGCAGCACAGGTTTTAGTAGATGCAGCCAAAGCTGATGCAATAGCTGATGTTGAGAAAAAAGATGAAGATGAAATTTCGAAATTGAAAGAGGCTTGGGGTGCTACTGGCAGCAAATTGGCTAGTGGTGGATCAAAGGCTGTAAAGGAGTTAGAAAAAGAACAAAAATCAAGATCAACAAGAATGGTCAGAGATTACTTAGACAGAGCCCTCCTTGATCTTGCAACGCTATATCGCGATGTGTTGTTACTGCAATCTAATTCAACTGACTCGCTAATTAATCAAGATTTGATTGAGCAAATCAAATTAATGGCTACTTCGACTAATCCGACCAAAACTCTTGGCAAAATTGAAGCCATTTTAAAAACCAGACGAAATTTGGCTCAAAATGCAGCACCTTTATTACTTATTGAAGCATTGATGTGTGAATTACGTTAAGAAAATGGTAATTAGCACCCCTGAAGGTAAGGCAAAATACTCTCATGCGCCTTGACCATGTTTCCTATGTTGCTTCCCACGATCAGATCTCTGATGTTGTTAATCGAATAGGTTCACAGATTGGAACCGCATTCATTGATGGCGGAATTCATCCAAAATTTGGCACAAGAAATTTCACAGCGCCATTACTAAATGGACAATATATTGAAGTTGTATGCCCAATGGATCATCCAGCAACTGATACAACACCTTTTGGCAAAGCGGTGAAAAGTAAAGCGGAAGAAGGTGGAGGTTGGCTTGCATGGGTAGTTGCTGTAAAAAACATTAAAGATATAGAAGAAAAAATAGGTAGAAGCGCAGTAGAGGGGAGTCGTCGTAGACCAGACGGAACAGAATTAAAATGGAAACAGGTGGGATTGCTAGACACGATCAACAATTCTAAACAACCTTATTTTATCGAATGGCTGACTCCAAATCACCCTTCAAAAGATGGGAAAGCTGTGGTTAGAATAAAACAAATAGAATTGGCTACGGAAAATGATGAAGGAATTGAAATATCAGATCAACAGTTAAATAATCCAATCCAACCATTCAACTTAACACAACCACTACTGAGCACTGACAGATACAGCATAAAATTTATTTCATTTATCAGCGGAAACAATATCATTACTATTGAATAGCATAAGATAGCGCAATCGATGAAAATTCTTTTACTTGGCAATGGGCTAGTTGCTAAATCCATCAAAAACGTATTACACACTGATAAAGATTTTACAGTTTATGTAGTCAGTAAGAATGATTATGACTTAACTAATTTTGATGCCGTATACCAGATGTTTAGTGAGTATCAACCCGATTTGTGTATTCTAGCGGCTGGAGTGGTTGGAGGAATAGAGAAAAATATAAGCAATCCTTCAGAATTAATGTTTACAAATTCTAGGATTATAATAAATGTAATTGAGTCATTGCCAAAGTTTAACGTAAAAAACTTTATTAACTTAGTACCAGCCTGCGTTTATCCATCTAACTTGCTTAGACCTGCCATACCCAAAGATTTGTTTACCTCTCCAATGGAGTTATCCAGCCTCCCTTACTCAACAGCCAAAATTGCAAGTATTGTGATGGTTAATGCCTTACGAGATCAGTTTAAACTAAATTACACTTCGCTTATTTCTACAAATGTATATGGAGATGATTTGGAAATTGAAACACATAAAGCTCATGTAATACCTGCATTGATAAATAGATTTACAGAAGCGAAACTACTAAATAAAAAATCAATAACGTTGTTGGGAGATGGCTCGCCCGTTAGAGAATTTTTACATTCTGATGATTTAGCTATGGCCGTTTTGAGTGTTGTCAACAATAATTTATATCAAAAGAACATTTTAAATGTTGCTGGAGGTGAAAGTGTCACTATAAGTGAATTAGCTAATTTGATAAAAAGCGTCACGGGTTATTCAGGAGAAATACTGTTTTCTAGCAGTGAAAAAAATGGCACATCAGTAAAGTTAATAGACGGCAGTGAATTAAGAGAGTATGGCTGGAAACCACTAATCTCACTTAAGCAAGGAATAAAAAAAGCTTTCGATGCTAGAAATACAAATAAATTTTGATTTAGGGCGTATAGTATTCTCATGACTTCGAATGAATTCTTGAGTGGGAAAGCCAAAAATACCCGTAAAGAGATAATTCGCTTTAAAACAAACACGGGTGCGGGGCATTTAGCCAGCTCTTTAAGTTTAGTTGATGCACTAGTCTCGCTTTACTACGACGAAGAAACTTTCTTTAATCATAAAATAGGAAAAATTGTTTTTGGAAAAGCCCATGGAGGTCCGGCAGTATATCCAATTTTGGCAGATTTAAACTATTTTCCATTATTAGAATTAGAAAAATACTGTAAGCCAGATGGAATTTTAAGACTTCACCCAGACCAAACAATTCCAGGATGTGAATTTGTTGGAGGATCACTTGGTAATGCAATTGGTTATGCAGCCGGCCTGGCATGGGCAGACCGAGAGAAAACGATTGTTACGGTATTGGGTGATGCAGAGCTTTACGAAGGATCTGTCTGGGAATCGCTTATGTTTATTGCTCACAACAAATTAAATAATTTAATATCAGTTGTTGACAGGAATGGCCTTGGGATACTAGGTGAAACAGAAGTTCTTTTAAAATTAGAGCCATTAAGTGAGAAATTTACAAGTTTTGGGTTCGAAGTACTAATTGCAGATGGTCATAATTTCGATTCACTACGAAAAGTGTTTCAAACTATACCAACCAAACCCACGGTAATCATTCTTAACACAATTAAATCTAAAGGAGTTCAATTTATGGAGGGAAAGGCTGAATACCATACTATTATCCCAAGAGATAAAGATGTAGTTAAGAAAATGTTAGAGGATTTAAATTGAAAACTCAACGTGATGAATTTATCGAGAAACTCTTTGTAGAAGCTAAGAAAGATTCAAGTATCATTTTTATCTCTGTTGATATGGGTGCTCCAGCCCTTGATCAATGGCGCGAAGAGTTACCAAATCAATTTATAGTAGCTGGCATTTCCGAACAGAATGCAATAAATTTAGCTGCTGGACTTTCTAGAGCAGGTAAGAAACCATATGTTTATATGATGGCTTGTTGGGTCGCTAGATGTTTTGAACAAATTCGTTATTCATGTGCGATGGCGCAAAATCCAATAACGATTCTTGGTGCAGGAGTTGGGCTAGGTTACGCTCCAGCGGGGCCGGCTCACGAGCCTACTGAAGATTTGGCTTACATGCGAGCAATTGAGAGTATTGAAATTTTCTCGCCATCCTCACTTGGGCTAATTCAGCCAATTGTTAATCTAACAATTAATGTACCAAAACTACGTTATGTAAGATTGGAAAGAACCGTAAGTGAATATGTCAGTAACCATAAATCAAACAGTACATATTCTGAGGTAATTGATTTAGGTAATCAAATATTTAAAGATTATAGAATATCGAAAGAGAGTTCTAAAGTTACGATTTTAACGAGTGGGTATTTGCTTCAAAGAGTTTACGATGCGAGTCTAATTCTAGAAAAAGAACACGGAATTGACATTCAAATAATTGATGTGATTAGAATAAAACCCCTTAACATAGATTTTATTATTAATAGTATGCATGGTTCAAATTTTGTAGTGACTATTGAAGAGCAAGCAATTAGTGCAGCATTTGGTGCTGCAATTATTGAAGGTTTGTCAGATCGCCAATTCCAAGCCTGCACCCTGCGCCTTGGTCTGAAAACAGCTTATGTATTTGAAAACGGTACTAGAGACCAGCTCCTAGACAATAATGGTCTAGGAGTAGCTCATATTGTTCAAAGAATTAAAGAATTTGTCGAAGCTCAAAGAAATGTTGTAAAATAAAGTATGGATATAGTTTTTATAAACCCCTCAAATGCTTCTAACTTATATCAAGGGCTAGCAGATAAACTAGTTGCGATTGAACCACCAACTTGGGCTCTATTATTGGCACAGTCAGTAAGGTCGCAAGGCTTTTCTACCGCAATTATTGATGCAAATGCAGAGAGGTTAACTGACGAAGGAATTCTCAAGAAACTTTTAGAACTAAAACCGCGGCTAATCTGCATGGTCGTTTATGGACAAAATGTAAATGCAGGCACAGCTGGAATGGCAGGCGCTACCAGAACTTCGAAATTTATTAAAGATGGATTTCCTAAATCGATCATTTCTTATATCGGATCATACATTCAAGCGTTGCCTAAAAAAGCATTACAAGATGAGCCATCTATTGATTTTGGATTTACAAATGAAGGAGTTTATGCTTTATGGAATGTCTTAAAATTAGAGTCTATAGATGTTAAATCTATTAGTAATATAAAGGGTATAGTCTGGCGACATGGAGATAAAGTTGTTATAAACCCCGCAGAAGAGGTTGTGCCAACTGAAAGAATGGACCTGGATTTACCAGGTTATGCATGGGATCTGTTGCCTTACATAAATAAACCACTAGATTTATACAGGGCTCCAATGTGGCATGGTGAGTATGTGGAAGATAAAAGAAGTCCGTATGCTGCAATTCAAACCTCTCTTGGTTGCATGTTTGCCTGTTCTTTTTGCATGATAAATATTATTAATAGAAATGATGAAGAGGAGCTAGGCGTTGCAGGCAATTATAGCAAAATGCGATTTTGGTCTCCCGAATTTATCGTTAACGAATTTGATAAATTAGCAGCGTTAGGCGTAAGAACAATAAGGATCGTTGACGAAATGTTTTTACTCAATCGCAAATATTATGTGCCACTTTGCGAATTAATAGCCTCAAGGGAATATGCAAGCGAGCTTAGAATGTGGGCATATTCACGAGTCGATACTATTAAAAATCCTGAATTCTTAAAACTTGTCAGGTCTGCAGGAATAAAATGGCTTTGCCTTGGGATAGAAAGTGCCGATAGAAAAGTACGTTTAGAAATTTCTAAGGGAAAATTTGAAGATGTAGATATTAAAACAGTTATTAAATATGTGCATGAAGCAGATATTGAAGTTATGGCAAACTACATAGTTGGGTTGCCAGGAGAAAATAGAGAATTGATGCAAAAAACACTGGACCTTTCACTAGAACTTTGTACTTCTGGTTGGAATATGTATGCTGCAATGGCCCTACCAGGAAGCGCTCTTTACAAGCAAGCCATTCAAAATAACTACAATATGCCTGAAAGTTATGAAGGTTACTCATTCCATTCCTATGAAACCATCCCTATGCCAACTGAGTATCTATCTGCAGCGGAAGTATTGCAATTCAGGGACGAAGCATTCACTGTCTACCATACAAACCGTAAATTTCTAAAAAGAATTGAAGAAAAATTTGGAGCCACTGCAGCACAAAATATTCTCGAAATGACTAAAATTAAATTGAAAAGAAAGATTATAGAAGAGCCTACGCCAGTTTAAGTCTTTCCACAAGATCCTTTAGTTCAATATAAATTTCAGAATTTATATTTGGGTAATTACCGATATACCAACTAAAGTGATGAATAAAATCAACATTGGGAAGAGAGTCAGGCGTTGGTATTCCCTCAATGGTTTTTAAATATGGCTGCCTAAGTTGATTACCACCTCCTGCCAACCCTCTTCTAAATTCAATTCCTTTCATATTTAGTACATTTTCAATTTTATCTCGTAGAACAAAATCTGGGTTTTTCATAACTAAAGTAAAGGCATAATTTGAATTTCCTTCAATGTTGAAATCTGTCCTGAAAACGCCACCCTCGATTGATTTTAAAAACTCGCCAAAATTAGCTTTTCTTAAAGAAATATTTTTATCTAAGCTTTTTAGTTGAGACAATCCGAGAGTTGCATTAATTTCAGTTGATCTCATATTGTGTGATGGGTACAAGAAAATGAAATCAGGATTTAAGTCAGGGTGTTTTTGCGCATAAAAATTTCTGGTTTTGTCTAAAGATGCCTCTCTCACCATTCCATGAGATCTCATTATTCGTAACATTTCATACAAATTAAAATCATTTGTGGAAATCATACCGCCTTCAATAGTTGTCATATGGTGAGCATAATAAAAAGAAAAATTAGAGGCCCACCCGAAAGTTCCAACTTTTTGATCATTATGCTTAGCTCCATGGGATTCACATACATCTTCGATTAAAATAACATCTCTCTTTGCAAGTTCTAAAAGTAATTTATCACTTAGCGCATTAAATCCAAGTACATGAGTCAAAAAAACTGCTTTAGTTTTTGGCGTGATCGAGTTTAATATTAAATCAGCGTCCATCCCGAGAGTTTTAGGATCTATATCTACAAAAATAGGTTTATGGCCAGCATTTATCACTGAAGCAATATCAGAAACCCAAGTTAAAGCAGGAACAATCACTTCCCCGGTTCCTGTAATCTCTCTTAATGCAAGCATTGTTAAGTCATTAGCTGAAGCCCCAGAATTTAACATCACGGAATACTTAACCCCGAGCCATCTAGACCATTGCTCTTCGAATTCTTTTACCGCAGGACCATTAGTTAGTTTTGGATCATCATTTTCAAGCAACTTTATTACCGAATTTAGGTCACTGCGCGACAAATTATTACTCATTAACGGCCATTTTATGCCATGTGTCTTCATTTTACTCCTTCTAATTCTTCATATTATACATCACTCTTTGATTTTATAACTGTAAATTACCTAAAAATCATTTTTTATAATAATTTAGAAATACTCATCACAATAGAAACTTTAAAGTACTTGTGTACACCCTTCAAAATCAATTTTTACTGGAACGTGAACAAATGAACTCATACTTTTAATAAAATTTTCTCTTGAATTAGGCTCTACCCAAAATAAAAAAAATCCACCGCCACCAGCCCCCAATATTTTACCTGCTTTAGCACCTTTACGAATTCCCATTTGATAAAAATTTTCAAGAGTGTCAGTGACTGAGTAAGGGTTCAACTTCTTTTTTATTTCCCAGCTTTCTTTCAACATATCTGTTACATAATTCAAATCAGTATTATTTAACAAGATCTGGTTAAACTCTTCTGCCAACTCCTTAGTTCTAACCATCAATTTTGATTTAGTTTCTAGTTTATCCAGTAACCCGCCCGAAATATCTGAGCTTAAGCGAGGAATTCCCGTATAAATTAAAACTATTCTGGACTCGAGGTCCTCAACACCTTTATCTGCTAAATTAATTTTGTTTATTTTCCATAATTCATCTCTTTGAAATTCAATATGGTTAATCCCCCCCACGGCGCAAGCTATTTGATCTTGGGAGCCGACAGTTTCTGATAAATCCTTCTGTTCAAAAATTATTGCTTCTTTTGCAATTTCAACATTATCAATCTTAAGCTTATTTATTGCAAAAAGAGACTTTAGCAAGCCAACTGCAAAAGCAGAACTAGAGCCAACTCCACTTTGGGCTGGCAAGTCCCCATGGTGGTGCAATTCCAATTTTAAATTATTTGCATATTTCGTGAATGCTTTTCTTACTGCCGGGTGCAAAATATCTTCAGCTTTTTGTGTTACCTCTACCCTTGAATAAACAACTCGAAACTTATGAGAAAAAAAAGGCGGAAGCTCGCGCAAATTGATATAACAATACTTATTTATTGAAAATGAAACTACAGAGCCTCCATTCTCCCTAAACCATTTAGGATGGTCTGTCCCACCACCAAACATTGACACCCTATAGGGAGTTCTTGTAATTATCATGAGTTACAAATTTGTATGAGTGTAGGTTCGAAACATGCCTAAACCTTTAACAAGCTCATCAATGCCCTCGCTAAGACTTATTCTTGCCTTCATTCCGACAGACTCAATTTTATCATTTGAAACAAGGTAGTTTCTTTGATCTGGATCTTTAGCAAGTGGAGCTTCTAGGAAAGTGAAATCTGGTAAATGAATTTTTATCAATTCACATAGTTGTTTTTTCGAAATATTGGCCTCACTTAATCCGAAATTAAAGATTTCATTCTTAATTTTGTCCGGGTAATTTATCCCGAAAATAAATGCATCTACAACGTCTCTAACATGGACATAGTTTCTTTTGAAGTGTCCTTCAAATAAAATCACAAATTGATCGGTCATTGCTCTTAGTACGAAATTATTTACCAATAAATCTAGGCGCATTCTCGGAGAAATTCCGAATACTGTGGCAAGTCTATAACTAGTTGCATTTTCTAATTCCATTAGAAACTTTTCTACATAAACTTTGTCCTTAGCATATAAGGAAAGAGGTTTTAGTTCAGATTTTTCATCGCAATAATTATTTACATCTCCACTACCATATGCACTGTTGGTTGTTGGCATTATTATTTGCTGAGATTTAGAAAGCTTGTTAAATAGCCAAATCATTGAATCTTTATTAATAGAACTGGCGATTTCAGGATCTTTCAAACACGCTGGTGCGCCCACGATTGCAGCTAAAGGGATAATAATGTCAGCCTTAGCCATATATTTTGACATTAACTCTTTGTCACGTACATCACCATACACGAGATTAAAATTTCTATTTGTTATAACTGCAGCTAAGCTAGGCTGACGGTATAAAAAGTTATCAACAACAGTAACCTTATGTCCTTCTTGCAGTAAAGAAGGCACTAATACTGAGCCAATATAACCAGCACCACCAGTTACTAGTATGTTTTTCATTCAACACCCCTAGAAGAAATCAATTTTTCAACTACTCCTGCAATTATATGATAGGAAATTACGTGACATTCTTGTATGTGTTGAGTGTCGTTGGAAGGAACCAAAATTGCAACATTTACCTCTTGTGAAATTTCTCCCCCTAACTTAGTGAAGGCTAAGGTTTTCAACCCCTGTTTTTTGGCTTGAGTGACTGCCCTTAAGCAATTAACTGAAGCTCCACTAGTTGTGATGGCTAATAGAACATCACCTTTCTTACCTAAAGATTCTACTTGCCTAGCAAAAATTCCGTCAAAAGAAAAATCATTTGCATAAGCTGTAATCATCGAGGTATCTGTTGTTAGCGCAATTGCTGGATAGGAAACTCTGCTAACATCTCTCGAAAATGAGCTCATAAATTCTGCAGCAAAATGTTGTGAATCTGCTGCGCTACCACCATTGCCACATATCAGCAATTTATTACCGTTACTGAAACACTCCGCGATTAACTTAGCTGAATCGATGATTTGTTGCTCACAATTAATTCTGAATTCACTCAAAACTTGAGAAGTGCCATCAATTTTTTCATTAATGTATTTACTTATATCCATCTATTATCCAAAATCCAATTCGACGCATCCAAAACATTCTCAGCAGTAAAACTTGCAGTAGTCGAAAATTGTGAAGAAATTTTCACAGTAGTTAACCGCAAGGCAACTCCAAATTCAATGTCACTTTCCATATCGCCAATCATATAGCTACCACCGACATTAATATTGTATTCTTTTATAGCTTTTAACCCTAATGATATTTTGGGCTTTCTACATTCACATAAATCTACAGGACTATGAGGGCAATAAAGAATAAAATCAAAGTTTATTCCCTGAGCCTTAAATTGGAGAAGCATTTCATTGTTAACTAACTCTACTTGTTCTTTAGAGGCTATGCCTCGCCCAATTATGGATTGATTTGAAATTACACCTAATCGATATCCATTTTCAATCAAAGATTGAAGCCCGCAAAAAGTATAATCATTAATTACAACCCGATTTGGCTGAATTAAATAGTGTTCGAACTCAATTAATGTCCCATCTCTATCAAAAATAATGAAATTATCCACGTTTTTACTTTATCACCAATTTCATGAAAAATTCTAAGTGATATACTTTTTTGATGGAAAAAGTGAAAATTAGCGTAGTGCTTTCTTTTTTTAATGAAATGAATAATCTACAAGAATTACTAAACCGTATCCGTAAAATTTCAAAGTCCTCAAGCAATTTTGAAATTAACGAAATTATTTTTGTCAATGATTGCTCAACCGACGGTTCAGAACAATATCTTACAGAGCAAGCAAAAACTCACAATGACGTAATACTGGTAAATATGTCCCGCAAGACAGGTGTATCAGAATGTGTATATGCCGGAATGTCTATATCTACTGGAGACGCTACTGTGTATTTGGATTCTGATTTACAGGATCCACCAGAATTAATTCAAAGTATGGTGGATGTTTGGCTAAACAATCCAGAGTGTGAAGTTGTATATACAGTCAGAAAATCTAGAAGTGGAGAAGGAATTGTAAAACTTAAGTTTACAAAATATGGTTACAGATTTTTAAGAAAAATTTCTAGCATTAATCTCCCTCTTGATGCCGGAGACTATAAACTTGTAAGCAAAAGGATCGTAGATATTTTGTTAACACATCAGGAATTCAAGCCATTTATGCGCGGCATTATAACTTCTATCGGATTTAAGCAACTGCCGGTGTATTACGACAGAGAACCTCGAGGTGATGGCAGAAAAAATACAAAATTTGTTTTATTTTCACCTAGAACGGTATCGGGCTGGCTTGATAGCGCACTAATTTCATTTTCAGATATTCCACTTAAATTTGCCTTAGCAACCGGCAGTATAACGGCAATATCTTCGTTTCTATATATTTTTGTGGTGCTAATTCAAAAAATACTAGGGCATGTTATTCCTGGATGGCCATCGTTAATGGCGGTAATTTTACTTTTAGGCAGCATGCAACTGATGATTTTAGGAGTTATTGGTCTTTATATAAATGCTACCTATACTCAAACTAAAAATCGACCAATTTATATCATTAGAAACATCATAAGAAAAATCTTATAATGCGTCTAATATCAAAAGCACAAACATTAGTTGGCAAAAAATTTGATTTTTACTTGATTTTATTTATTGGGACAATAAATTCTTTTGCTTTAATGCCGTCCGTCACAACTTCTTTAGGCATAACATCATTAGAAGATGGCCCTGTACAACCGGCTGTAGTTTTCAAAAATCCCGAATATTTCATTAACGATTTCCACGCCAGCGAATTTCAAAGATTAATGTGGACAACATCAACTAAATGGTTACCCGCCCTACTTTACAAGTACCTAGATATAGACCCAAAATTAGCACATATATTTTTAACATACTCTCAAACAGTTGTATTGCTAATTGGGACATTTTATCTAGCAAGCTCAATATTTAAATCACGCATGGTTTCATACATCTCTGTGGCATTTGTAATTATGTTCGCTCCCTATTTCAACAATTTTGGATTATACGGGGATCAATTCTTTATGCCATATGGAACCTGGATTTCAATTGGACCACTTTTGCTTGCCTGGTCGAATTCAATAAATAGGAAAAGAAAAAATGCTTTTGTTTGGTTATTTGTGGGAGCCTCAATACATCCCTCAATGGCATTAGTTGCTTCGGTAGCAATCCTATCATTTGAAGATTTCTCACTAAAAAATTTAAGTCAAAGTATTAAGAGACTGTTAGAAATATTTTTACCAGCAATATTTTTTAGCGTGATAGCTAGCATGGTGAGAATTAGTTCTTCTGCAGACCAAATACCAGCGGAATGGTATTCAGCATTAAAAGAAGTTTTACATTGGTACGCTTGGAAACTGAATCCAGGAAATACGGGAAATGCTGGGGCAACAACTGGTATCGATTACTTTGAAACAACCGCCTACTCAATCTTATTAATATTTGCTGCTTTAATACTATCTCAATCAAGTATTTTCGAATTTTCGGAGCGAGTAAAGACGAGCACCATAAAATTAATGTTGTTGTTTATCATACTATTCATTTTGCAGGCTGGTTCATTTCTATTAAATGTTTCAGTTTTATTTAGCGTATCTTTCGGCAGAATTTCTATATTTACTTCAATATTTTCAGTAATTATTTTTGCGTCATGTATTACATCCATAATTCAAAGAAAAAATCCATTAAAAAAAATATTTTTAAGTCCTATTCTCACTTTTTGTCTCCTGGTACCATCATTCTTGAATTTTGCATTTCTTGGCTTAATCTTAATACTCAATGAATTAAAATTAAAAAAATCAAATAAAATTTTTAATGCAATTTGTTTAGTTTTCATCACATTATCAATTCTTTTTGCAAGAGCGAATTATAATAATGCTTGGGTGAACGGTTCAATCCTTAAATTCATTCCCGATGCGCTGCAAATAGTTCCGAATTACCTTTCACTCAAAATGTTAGAGAATTTGTCAGTATATTCATGGCTACTAATCTATGCAATACTCGTGGCTTATAGTTTAAAAATTTTTAAGGAATATAGAAAGCATGTAGTTATTACAATCATAATCTTGTCTACATTTTTTACTCTCGGAGGCAGATATATATTAAGTGAACGAAGAGATATAAAACATAGCGACTGGATAGAAACTCAACTATGGGCGCTAAATAATTCTCAAGAAAAGTCCAGGTTTATTGTGAACTCAGGATTTGATGTTTATGAGTCCTGGACAACTCTGTCAAGAAGACCGAGACTAATTGCAGATCTTAATGCAGGATTTCTATATTTCTATACAAAAGAAGACTTAGTTTATGATCAAAAAAGATCTCTTCTCCCGACCGCCCCAAACCCAAAAAATACTTCAGCGACGGATCTAGAAGCGTTTTACCTGAATTTCAGTAGGGAATATACAGGTGATTATTTAGTATGGAAGAAAGAATTCATTAAACTTTCTTTCGATAAAGTATATGAGAACAAACAGTTCATAATTTATGACATACCTTAATAGCGAAGTTAATCGTAATAAAAGTATTCAAATCTTAAGAGGTGTTTCAGTCTTGGCTGTTGTATTGTTTCATGCTTTTCCTTCAATTTTCAAAAGTGGATATCTCGGAGTCGACCTATTTTTTGTGATTTCTGGTTTTGTCATTACCCCTGTAATTAACAAAATCATAGGATCTCAAAATAAGATAATGGAACTAAAAAAGTTTTATATCAAACGTTATTGGCGTTTAATTCCAGCTCTTACAATCGCTTTAATTGGAACGCTTATCCTAGGACTTTTCTTTTCCGGGATAGGATATTTAAAAAATTTATTTAATATGTCGTTAAGCACTCAATTAATTGTTGCGAATTACTTCAATTATAAGAGTGTTGGTGATTATTTTAGGCCCCAACCTCAACCGTTAATTCATACGTGGAGCCTATCGGTTGAGGAACAGATTTACCTTCTACTTCCAGTAGCTTTGATGCTCTTTATAAACATAACAAAAAAATCTTTGAAAATTCCATATTTTTATTTATTATTTGGAGTGTTATCGTTTGTATTCTACTTATATAGCTGGCCAGGAGGAGAAGTTTTTAGTTTTTATTCTTTTCATACTAGGTTTTGGGAATTTTCAATAGGTGCTTTGATATATTTTGCAAGCTTGAAAAACCACAGTAATAACAAATCTTTAAGAAGATTCACTGGTGTTGTCTTTGTGCCATTACTCGTTTTAATATTTTTTGGACCAAACAATTTTATCTATTTGGTTGTATTTATTATTCTCGTTTACAAATATTTGTTTTTTAAATTAGATAAGATATTGCCAAATTCAATTGTGAAGCTAATGGTTAATTTAGGAGACAAATCTTATTCACTATATCTTGTGCACATGCCGATTCTTTGGATATGTAACGAAATTTCAATTTTATTGAATTTGAATCCTATTCAACAATATAGTTGCATTTTATTTGGCATAGGAGTAACTTATCTGATTGGGAATTTACTATATTTACGTATCGAAAATAGATATAGATATCGAAATTATCGAGTTAAATCAAAGAAAATGGCGCATATTAAATTGCAGGTTCTGCTGTTGGCAATAACTTCAGCAGGAATTGCTACAGGTACTAATAATTATTTCCTGGCTAATTCAGTATTAAATCGACCTTTAAATGAAATGGACCCACTAGTCGGGGATAAATGCAACGTGATGCTGTCGGATGTAGCTTGTAAAAATGTATCCTCTGTTGGCAATAAAAAATACTTACTTATAGGTGACTCCCATGCTGGTTCTATCTCGCGAACCATTAGCGAGATATTTTCGAACAGAGGCGATCTAGATATATATCTAAAAACAGGTTGTCAACTTATATACAATGAAGTAATTTCTTCTATTTCGTTTAAGCAAAATATCAATTGCCAAGCTTATTATAATAAAGTAGCAGAATATATAAAATTTAATAGATATGAAGCTATTTTAGTAAGTTTCATTTCAGTCGATGGTGAATCATTTAAGAAAAAAACTGAGTACGATACATTACTCGAGTATAAACTATCATCCATTAAAATTTTACAAAAGTTATGTAATTGTAAAGTTGTAGTCTTGGGTCCAACTCCACTATTTCCGGTGGATAATAATTTCTTTTCTCCGAATCGAAAATTAATTCAAGGCAACGAAAATCCTTCCAAAAAAGTAAAAATCATTGACATGAACGATTTTGCTTTTAAAGAGGATATATTTTTGACTAAAAATCTACTAAATAATCAAAACATAAAAATGATAAATTTAATGGATGAATTCTGTGACTTAAATTATTGTATTAGATGGTCGAATGGTTGGTTATTTGCTGATTATTCTCATTTATCAAATTTGGGTGCGAAATATTTGAAATTTAAACTTGTAAATGAATTAGATAAGGCTAAAATATAACATTAGAAAAGTAACTTAATTTAAGGGAGCGGACCGTTGTCATTTATAAGATTGTATGAAAAAATAGGTTTAGATCCAGTTTCTCAATTAGTAAAAGTTATTGAAAGTTTGGCTTTCGAGAATTTAACAGTATTAGATCTTGGGGCAGGTAATGCAAACTATTGGAAATTAGGAAAACTGGGCGAGCTACTTGCCACTAAAAAAATTCAGGTGACATGCTTAGATATAAGTTATGCAAAAAATAAAAATGATGGCATAACTTATGTAACTGGAAGTGCTCCTGCTTCACTTTATTTATATGCTGAAAATTCTTTCAACTTAGTCATCGCGTTTGATTTATTGGAACATCTAACAAAATCTGACGGCTATTTAACGTTATATGAAATGCAAAGAATTTGTAGTCATGCAAGTGCTATTTTCACTCCAAATGGGTTTTCATGGCAGCCGCCAAGTGATAACAATAAGTTTAATGCCCATATTTCTTCCTATAGCACTCACGATTTCAAAAGCTTTGGTTTTGATAAAATTTTTGGAATGGTTAGTTTAAAACAATTAATCGGACCTTATAGTTTGCCTAAGAACAATTCCTCAAGAATAAGAAGAGAAGTAATAGCACTATTTGGGATACTTGTTTTTAAACTGCCTAAACTTGGATATTCCATTTTTGCAGTGTTTTTAAAAACTAAGTCACATAAAAGAATTAATAATCAGGAGATATAAATCATTAATAATAAATTAAAATTTACTGTTATAACCCCAGTCTATAACGGCGAAAAATACATTGAAAATACTATTTTATCTGTTCTTAATTCAACATCAGAAATTGATGTCGAATACATTGTCATAAATGATGGTTCAACAGATAGTACCGGTGTCATTCTTAACAATTTTTCCTCTCGGATACAAGTGTTGACTATAGAAAATGCTGGTGAAGCTAATGCTGTTAATTTGGGTATTAGTAGAAGCAACAGTGAATACTGCTTAATTGTAAATGCAGACGATCCCTTAATGAGCGGAGAACTTTTCTATGAAGCGGCTCAAATACTGGACTCTGATAAAGAAATAGTAGCTGTATACCCAGATTGGCAAATTATTTCTGATTCAGGTGAAATTGTCACTATAAAAATTACTGATGATTTTTCTAGGGAGTTATTAATTGGCGAGTTTAATTGTTTACCCGGTCCTGGAGCAATTTTCAGGACAGAGATCGCACGTTTAATTCATGGCAGGAATCCTAAGCTAAGATTTGGAAGCGATTACGATTTTTGGCTTAGGTTAAGTCTGCATGGAGATTTTAAAAGAATCCCAAAAGTTTTAGCACAATGGCGATCTCATGAAGATTCTACTTCGATAAATTCTAAAGGTTTGGCAATGGGTAAGGAAAGAATAAAGATTATTGAAGATTTCGTAGATAGCGTTAATTTGGAACAATCATTAAAGAGAAAAGCCCTTGCACACGCTTACTATCATGCTGCATTACTTTCATATTTTTCGTCCGACATCCCAGGTAGAAAGTGGATGTTAAAGGCAATATTTATTCAAAGAGGGTGGATTAAACAATCAGATTTGCGGATAATATGTTTTTGTTTACTTTATCCACTAAGTAGGTATTTGTTACCCATAGTAAAGAAATTACCATTAATAAATACTGTATTAAAACGCTGAACACCGAGTACGAGGTAATCTATGCGTGTCTATTGAAATTTTGATAGTATTACGATGTGATTCGATCAAAAAATTTACAAACAGAGTTTTTATCAAACTCAGTTTTTTTCCAAAAGATTATTGGGAGAGAAGAACTTGAATTAATTTCTCAAAAAGATATAAATAAATTTTTTAAATCAAAGCGAATAATGATTATTGGTGCTGGGGGAACGATTGGATCTGCTGTCGCCCGTAGGCTCGTTAACTCACAAGTCAAAGATGTTTATTTTTTAGACAGAGACGAATCAGCGCTTCATGCACTAGCTTTAAGTTTGTCAGATAAGGCTGCATCACACTCCGAACTTTGTGTTGTGGCAGATATTAAAGATTTTGAAGGATTAAACCTAATTCTTTCTGAGTATAAGCCTGACGTAATTATTCACGCAGCAGCTTTAAAACATTTAGTTATAGTTGAGAGATTCCCTCGCGAGGCATACATAACCAATGTATTAGGAACTTTAAACGTCTTAAAAGCAGCTAAAATCAATAATGTTTCACAAGTTATTAATATTTCTACAGATAAGGCAGCAAATCCAACTTCTAATTTAGGAAAAACAAAGAGAATAACTGAATTATTAGTCAACGAATACGGCAAATCTAAAGACTTAAACTGCTGTTCAGTGAGGTTTGGTAACGTTTTTGCTTCTAGGGGCTCAGTGATAGAAACCTTTATACATCAAATTCAAAACAATCTGCCTGTAACGCTAACTGACCAAAATGTATCTCGATATTTTATGTCTCACGACGAAGCAGCAAATCTAATTCTTGCGTCTGCTAGATTCGAACAAAATGGTATTTTTGTTCAAAACATGGGTAAAGAAATTATGATGAGCGAATTAGTTGACTCTTTAGCAGAAAATTTAGGAGTTAAGCATTCAGTTCGGATAATTGGGCTACAGCCTGGTGAAAAACTTCATGAAGAACTTTATGCTGGAGAGTTTGAGCAAACTACCATAAAAGAAATTGTCAAAGTCGAAATAAAATTTAAATCTGGTTTAGTAGATTTGGTTCAATTTAAGGGTGAACCCAAGGATAATAAAGATACTTTGAAAATTCTTGAAGATATTCTAAATCAGTAAACGCAGATGAAAAAAACATTAATTATGGTTGGCATGATTGAATCGTCTCATTTACAGAAATGGATCAAAGCGACAATTAGCACCAAATCATTTAGCAAAATTATCGTGCTACCCTCCGACTATCCTCTAAATAAAATTAATTTAGAAAGTTTTAGATTAGGGAAAAAACAAAAAACTAAACTTATTGTATTCAAATTACCAGTGGGTAAGAAACTAAATAATTTTACATTTCAGATTCTGGATTTAATCTTTGGTTTAAATTGGCGGGCTTTGGTTCTTTTCATATTTATAAAAATCTTTCAGCCTAGAATTGTGCATTTTCACGAGTTGCAACATGGTGGTTATATATATAATTCAAAAATCTTCAAATCAGCAAGTAAGCGGAATTACAAAGTTATTTGTTCATCATGGGGAAGTGATTTAATTTTATATGGAAAATTAGCATCTCATAAGTTACCATTAAAGCAACTTTTATCAAATACAGATGTATTAACAGCAGAGAGAAAACTTGAAGTTGAAATTGCAAGAAAACTTAATTACTCTAAAGCATTTCTAGCACCAGTATACAACACAGTAGGTGCAAAAGTTGTATCAAATGTTTTATTAATTAAGCCTAGTCACCGGAAAATGATATTAATAAAAGGATATCAAGATAATCACGGTAGGGCGCTTAATGCATTGGCTGCTCTTACTTTAATTACAGAACATTTGGTTGGTTATAAAATTGGAGTTTTTTCTGCATCAACAGCTGTTGCACTGCAAGTAGATTATTTGCAAAATAACAGTTCATTAGATATTGAAATTATTGAACGTACATCAAATGAAGAAATCAGAAATTATTTGAGTCAATCCAGAGTTTACATAGGATTAGCAATTTCAGACGGGCTATCAACATCAATGGTTGAGGCCATGGAGCAAGGGACTTTTCCAATACAGAGCGAGAATTCCGCAGCTAGTTCATTTATAAAGAATGGAATTACTGGCTATATTGTTGATCCCTGGGACATAACTGGGGTCGCTAACTGTATCGAAAAAGCAGTTAAAGATGATCAAATGGTAGATACAGCAGCAGTTGAGAACACAAAAATTTTAGAGGCAAAATACAATTATGAAAGCGGATTGAGTCAAATTAAAGAGTTGTATAAGTGCTAGATAAAACTCAATACGGTTATTGATGTGCACCATTATTACTCTTTTGAAGTCGAAATGTGACGTACGAATGAAAAATTATACTAAGGCGACCACGTTCGAGATTGGTTATAGCACTTGATAGAATTAAGCAATGATCAATTTTCGAGCGTTCAATCTACAAATTTCATTTGGCAAAGTTTTTGATGAATTGATTGGAATGAGTGAAATTAAATGGACAAGATCTGTACAATCTGTAGACGGGCCTAAGGTAAATGAACAGTCAACGTTATTTTTTGCTGAACTTTTAAATTGATGTTTTCAATGCAGAACAGATTAATTCTAGTTGGAATGATAGAATCTCCTCACTTTAAAAAATGGATTCGGGCAGCGATTATTGCAAAACATTTTGATAGTATTATTGTTATTCCCTCAGATTATCCACTCAATAGATTGGACTTTAAAAGTTTAAACTTGCAAGAGCGGAATTATTGTAAATTACATGTTTTCTCATTTCCAATTTTTGGAAAATTTAATAAATATTTATTTCACGCAATGGATAAATTCTTTGGTTTAAATTGGCGGGCTTTGGTTCTTTTCATATTTATAAAAATCTTTCAGCCTAGAATTGTGCATTTTCACGAGTTGCAACATGGTGGTTATATATATAATTCAAAAATCTTCAAATCAGCAAGTAAGCGGAATTACAAAGTTATTTGTTCATCATGGGGAAGTGATTTAATTTTATATGGAAAATTAGCATCTCATAAGTTACCATTAAAGCAACTTTTATCAAATACAGATGTATTAACAGCAGAGAGAAAACTTGAAGTTGAAATTGCAAGAAAACTTAATTACTCTAAAGCATTTCTAGCACCAGTATACAACACAGTAGGTGCAAAAGTTGTATCAAATGTTTTATTAATTAAGCCTAGTCACCGGAAAATGATATTAATAAAAGGATATCAAGATAATCACGGTAGGGCGCTTAATGCATTGGCTGCTCTTACTTTAATTACAGAACATTTGGTTGGTTATAAAATTGGAGTTTTTTCTGCATCAACAGCTGTTGCACTGCAAGTAGATTATTTGCAAAATAACAGTTCATTAGATATTGAAATTATTGAACGTACATCAAATGAAGAAATCAGAAATTATTTGAGTCAATCCAGAGTTTACATAGGATTAGCAATTTCAGACGGGCTATCAACATCAATGGTTGAGGCCATGGAGCAAGGGACTTTTCCAATACAGAGCGAGAATTCCGCAGCTAGTTCATTTATAAAGAATGGAATTACTGGCTATATTGTTGATCCCTGGGACATAACTGGGGTCGCTAACTGTATCGAAAAAGCAGTTAAAGATGATCAAATGGTAGATACAGCAGCAGTTGAGAACACAAAAATTTTAGAGGCAAAATACAATTATGAAAGCGGATTGAGTCAAATTAAAGAGTTGTATAAAACTTAGAAGAAAACAATTGCCTTAGGAATTCAAAAATGGTATATATTGCTAGCATTGTAAACATAGATATTGGAGATAACTTGCAGAAGGTATTAGTCCTTGGGTCTACAGGAATGCTAGGTAGTGCGGTTGTTAAGATACTCTCAAAAAGCAATACTGAAGTTTTAGGAACTTCTAGACAAGATAAAAACAATATCGCTTTCAAGGCGGGCTTAGATTCAATTGAAGATGTTTTCAAATCTTTTAAGCCAAACTGGATAATTAATTGTATTGGTATAATTAAGCCATACATTAATGAATCAGATAGTAATTCTATCTTCAACGCAATTAATATTAATTCAATCTTTCCAATGAATCTATCGAACGCCGCGGCAAATATCGATGCAAAGGTGATTCAAATTGCTACAGACTGTGTTTATAGCGGAAGTAAGGGGGCTTATTCAGAAAATGATCTTCATGATGCGACTGATGTTTATGGTAAAACTAAAAGCTTAGGCGAGATACCTGCAGAAAATATGATGCATATCCGAGCTTCAATAATCGGTCCTGAATTGGGGCGTTCAACATCCCTGCTTGAGTGGTTTAAGAATCAACCAATTAATTCAAAAATAAATGGGTTTACTGATCACTTATGGAATGGTATTACAACTCATGCTTTTGGAAAGTTATGCGCAGGAATCATAAAACAAAATTCCTTCAGGGGTGGTAGGTACCATGTTACCCCAAGAGATATTGTGACAAAAGCGGATTTATTAAGAATATTTTCTAAAGCATATAAACGATCAGATCTTTTGATTACAGACACGGTTAGTCCAAATAAGGTGGACAGAACACTAAGTACAAACGATCTTAATATTAGTAACAATCTTTGGAAATCTGCGGGTTATGATTCTGCACCATCAATTGAAGAAATGGTTTTTGAACAAGCAGGGCTTAGTCCTTTATTCTCTAAAACTCAGGGTTGAAAACGGTTCATATTTTTTCGGCAGGTGACCATTAAAGTTTTCGCTTTTAAATCTACTCACTAAATCTTCGACTATTCGGTATGAGGCCTTCCCATCACCGAAACTGTGTTGCCATGAACCAGCCTTAATTTTAGAAAACTTTTTTATCACTTCTATTGGCAACGAATTGGAGTTTGGGTCGAACTTTACTGCGCTTCCAAATTCATAAACCTGAGGCCTTTCAGTTGATTTTCGCATCTGTATTGCTGGGATTCCCAGTATGGCAGCTTCTTCAATTACGGTTCCCGAGTCAGTCAATACTCCCTTTGAAGCAAAAATGATTTCCAATAATTCTAGGTAGCCAACTGGGTCTACCATTATTACGTTTTTGGGTATTGAAAGCCTAAATAATTTTATCTGCTTTTGTGTTCTATAACCTGCAGGGAATATAACTTTTTTATCGAAACCACTAGCTAACTCTAATATCTTCTTTAAAGAACTTTCATTTTCAACATTTTCGCGCCGATGGCATGTCATCACTAAAAAGTCTTCACTTGAAATCTTATATTTATTTTGGAGTAATGACTTAAAATTTGCTTCATTCATTCTTAATTTCCCACTTAAAAAATATTCTTTAAGTACGTCTACTATTGGATTTCCAGTCACAATTATATTTGAATCTGGTATTCCTTCAGCAACTCCTTGTGCTCTATACGAATCTAAATAGGCATAAATATAATCACTTAAATGGTCAGCAATTGTTCGGTATTTTTCCTCTGGCATACGCCAATCATATGAACGCATGCAGCCCTCGATATGCACTATCGGGATATTTAATTGTCCGGCAGCAATTGTTCCAGTAACAGTATTAGTATCTCCTAGAAAAACTGCTACCGAGGGTTTAATTTCTTGAAATACTTTCGATAACTTTAAAATTGTACTTGCAACTAATTCAGCATCACTATTTCCTTCGATATTTAATTCTATATCTGGTTTTTCAACTTCCAATTCATTGAAAAATACGTCCTTAAGGTTCTCAGAGTAATGCTGACCAGACCAGATCAATTTAAAATTACTCCCTAGCGAGGCTCTGAGTTCTCTCAATATGATCGAAGCCCTAATCACATCTGGCCTAATACCGAGGACCATAACAATTGGTCCAGGAGTTTTATTATCTTGGTTCAATTTGCCATGGATTCCAGTAGTCATAAGGGAACCTGTAATCATCGCCTTGACTATCTTCAAGTGTTGAAGAGGAGAAAATTAGAAGAACAGCGTCAGCTGATAATGTTTTAAATCCATTAACGTAGCCAGCAGGCACAACCAGAATACTTGGCGAACCAGCAGAGAGAACAAACCTATGCACTTCTTTGTCTTTGTCAGGCTTCTTCGTGTCTGTCATTTCAACCGCGGCTACAAGAGCGGTGCCAGTAATAACCATCAATGCCTTAGATTCCTTTAAATGCCCATGCCAAGCTCGAATAAACCCTTCTGTATGGTTTTTAACTGTATAGCACCGTCTGTATTGCCTAAGGTCAAAACTATTTACAAAACTCAATGATCCACGGTCATCAAATGCGATACCACCCTTTATCAAAGTGGGTAAATCTAGATTATTGCTCATACCTACCCTTTCCATTGCAGTCGTAAGCTTTCAGAATTATTAAACTTTGGATTTCCAACATCTTTTATCCGTTTTTGCGTAATAGCATTTGCTACTTCTTGAATTCCATTCTCTATTGTATATCGAGGAACAAACTTTAGCTCTTTATTAACTTTATCTGTGCTTACCCGGTAGTTTCTAGCATCTTGAAAAGATATCTCTGTTTGTTCAATCTTAACTTTATTGACAATCTTTTGGATTCTTTCAGCCAACTGGAGAATTGTTACATTTTCTGTACTTAAATTATAAATTCCAGAAGTAGAGTCATTCAAATGTGGAATCACGGCAGTTGCTACATCTTTCACATGAAGTAGCGGCCTGTATTGCTCTCCACCAAAAACACTCATTGTGCCTTCAAGAACCGCTCTAATTGTTAATACATTTAGAACTAAATCAACCCTAAGTCGGGCATAGGTATCGCTAATCCCAAATAAAGTACCAAGTCTGAAAATTAACGGAGTTGCATTGCTTTTTAACAATATATTTTCAGCTTCGAGCTTTGAAGCTGCATACAACGATAAAGGTCCAACAGCACTTTCTTCATTCAGCAATCCATTTTGGGCACCATAGACAGAGCAAGTTGAAGGAAATATAACTCGACCATCGAAATGATCTACTAAATTCTTAACTGAATCAACATTTATTTTTTTCGTAAGACTTGGATTAATTGCACACGCTGGGTCTCCAACCAGTGCTGCCAGCCAGACAACCGTATCTGCCCAGGAAAGATTATTCTTAATTAAATCAAAATCAAGTACATCTCCAAAAACAAAATCCACATTTTTTAAGTATGAATCCTCATAAGTCAAATTGTCTATAACTCGTACTTCATGCCCATCTCTAATTGCTTCATCCGTTAGCCATCCACCCACATAGCCAGCGCCACCAACAATAAGTATTTTAGACATAACGCTCTGATTTCATAACTGCATATTACTACATTTCCATATTATTAGTTTAAGCCGTATGTAATTAGGTCTAAGAATAATACTTATCAGATTGGTAGAGTATTGCTATGAAATTGAATCGATTTGCCGACTCCGTGGTACTTACATGTTTCAATGTTTTTGGTAAAAGAGATAAGATTAAAATTCTTTTCGTATTAGTAGTTCAAGTGCTACTAAGTATTTTGGATTTAATTGGTGTAGCACTCGTTGGAGTTGTAGGTGCGCTAGCGATACGGGGAGTAAGTTCGCAAAATCCCGGTGATAGAGTGAGTAAACTGCTTGATTTTTTCAATTTAGAAGGTTTTAGTTATCAAAACCAAATTGTAATAATTGGTTTATGCTCTGCACTGTTTTTAATCTCTAGAACATTACTGTCAGCATATTTTACATATAGGTCGCTAATTTTTTTAAGCAAAAAAAGCGCACAACTTACTTCCAATTTACTCAACAAGTTATTAGCGCAGCCAATACTGCGAATCAAACAAAAAACGTCAACTGAGACGCTGTATGCGTTAACTGATGGCGTAAGAACTGTAACCTTAGAAATATTAGGTTCAATTATTATTTTAATCTCTGATATTTCACTTTTACTAGTTATGGCAATCGGTTTACTTTATGTAGATACCGTGATAGCACTTACTACATTTATAATTTTTGGTTCAATAAGCTATTTGCTATATAGGTTAATGCATTTAAGGGCAATTGGTCATGGTAAAAATGTCTCTGAAATGTCAATAAAAAGTAACGAAAAAATTCTAGAAATACTTAATTCGTACCGAGAGGCTTTTGTACGAAATCGTAGATTTCACTATTCGCGTGAAATTGAAGCAATACGAGGCAAATTTTATATCTCTAATGCAGAGATACAGTTTCTTCCGAGTCTTAGTAAATACATAATTGAAGCATCAGTAGTTTTAGGGGCAATATCTATTGGGTTTGTACAATTTTCTACTCAAGATTCATCAAGAGCAATTGCAAATTTACTGATCTTTATGGCAGCAGGCTCTAGAATTGCCCCGGCATTACTACGAGTCCAACAAAGTGCGGTTGCTTTGAATGTTGCACAAGGTAGAGCCAAACCCACACTTTCACTGATTTCAGATTTAAAGGATTCACCTTATTTGCCCGCAGAAATAGATGTTCACAGCTTCAATCACGCAGATTTTAACCCTGAAGTAGTTATAGATGGTATTAGTTTTAAATACCCTGGCAGCAGTAGTCATGCGATTAAGAATCTGGACCTTACAATCAAGCCCGGTACTACCACAGCAATCGTAGGCACATCAGGCGCTGGAAAAACAACATTGGTGGACATTCTATTAGGCGTTCTTAATCCAACTAGTGGGAGTGTTTCAATATCCGGAATTCACCCATCAGATGCAATTAAAAAATGGTCTGGAGCTATTGGTTATGTTCCACAGCAAACATTTATGCTTAATGGAACAATTGCAGATAATATTAAAATGGGTTTTCAGTCGATCTCGAATGAATCTAGTCAAATAAAAGCAGCACTTTCCTCATCACACTTAAACGATTTTGTTGATTCACTTCCTAATGGCATAAATGAGAGCGTTGGCGATGGGGGTACTCGACTTAGTGGGGGACAAAAGCAAAGGCTCGGAATTGCGAGAGCTTTATTCACTAGCCCTCTCCTACTAGTTTTAGATGAGGCAACAAGTTCACTTGATGGAATAACTGAGGCTGATATCTCTAATTCAATTAAAGAATTAAAGGGTTCCGTAACAGTAGTTTTAATTGCCCATAGATTATCGACAGTAAGAGCAGCAGATAAAGTGGTATTTCTTGATAAAGGAGAAATAGTTGCTGAAGGATCTTTTGATGAAGTTAGAAAAAAATCTCCTGACTTTGATCGCCAAGCATCTCTTATGGGCTTATAATTGGTAAATTAAAATCAAAATACGAGGTAAACTTAATTCAGTAGTTCCCCATGTGCTTACAATTTGTAAGTGCCTTGCGAGTCTTAATCTCAAATCACCACCAAGACGCGCATCATGTCTTGATAGGTTGATATATGTCATTTAAAGATTTAGGCGTTCACGCTGCGCTTACCAAGGAGTTACATACCTCTGGAATCGAAAAGCCATTCCCAATTCAAAAAGCAACACTGCCTGATGCAATTGCTGGCAAAGATATTTTAGGTCGAGGTCAGACCGGATCAGGAAAAACTCTTGCTTTCGGCCTGGCATTGATGACCAGACTGGCTGGCAGGACTGCTGCCTCAATGAGACCACTTGCTTTAGTTTTATTACCAACTAGAGAGCTTGCTATGCAGATCAGTGATGTGATTGCGCCTTTATCACGGTCAGTTAATTTAAATTCACAGGTTGTTGCAGGTGGACTTTCTTACTCAAAACAAATTCAAGCCTTAAAACGTGGTGTGCCAATTGTGGTGGCAACCCCTGGCAGATTAATTGATTTAATTCAAAAAAAGCATATTAAGTTAGATGATATTGAAATAACAGTTTTAGATGAAGCAGATCAGATGGCGGATATGGGATTTTTGCCAGATGTTAAACGAATTTTAGATTTAACTAAGCCTGGTGGTCAACGAATGCTATTTAGCGCCACATTGGATAAAGATGTTGACTCATTAGTTAAGAAGTACTTAAAAAATCCTGTTACACACTCCCTAGCTAATGAGAAGTCAACTGCTGGAAACATGACTCATCATGTGTTGATAATGGAGCAGTCACATAAAGATTTAATTACCTCACAGATCGCAGCTAGAAAAGGAAAGAGTATATTCTTTGTTAGAACAAAGCATGGTGCGGATAAGTTAACTAAGCGGATGAATGAAGCAGGAGTTGCTGTTGGCGCACTTCATGGTGGCAAAACTCAAGCACAAAGATCTAGAGTATTAGAGGCATTTAAGTCTGGTGTGACTAACGCATTAGTGGCAACAGACGTAGCAGCACGTGGTATCCATGTTGATGATGTCTCACTTGTAGTACATGTTGATGCACCAGAAAATCACAAAGATTATTTACACAGAGCTGGCAGAACTGCTAGAGCTGGCGCTGTTGGAACTGTGGTAACTCTTGCAACTCATAAACAACGAAAAGGTGTGCACGGGCTTGCAGCAAGAGCTGGCGTTAGATTAAATGAATCAACTGTCCGGCCAATGGATGCCAATTTAGTAAAGGTAACTGGGGCAGCAGAACCATCTGGGATTCCAATTGTTAGCGCTCAAAGCACAAAGGGTGATGGCGATGGAAGATCTGGTGGTTATCGCGGTGCAAGATCAAGAGGTGGCGGAAAGAAGAAGAAATCTAGGCCACGTCCACATGAGCGCCGAAAGCGCCCAAGGTAATAGTTAAGACAAGTTAAATAGATTTCCTATGGCAACTATATTTAACAAGGTTGAGTTAAACAGCATAAATTTTATTAACAAATCAGAGCGAAGTGGCACTGCTCGTTCTTTATTTTGGCCATGGGCGGCAGCAAATGTTTCATTTCTAGCTCTTTCCTACGGCTCATTTTTTCTTGGATTTGGAATCTCTTTTTGGCAGGCAACTGCTGCTGCAATAATTGGCACACTTGGTTCCTTTGCATTAGTTGCAATCTCATCATTAGCAGGAAAGCGCAGCAACGCACCAACTATGACATTATCCCGCGCAGCATTTGGGGTTAGAGGAAACCGATTACCAGGTTTTTTGTCTTACTTAATATTTGTTGGCTGGGAGACAGTTCTAGTATCCCTTGCCACATTAGCTTCTGAAACAGTTTTTACTCGTGTGGGCGATATTGATCCAGATCTATCCAAGGTATTTGGCTTTTTGCTAGCAGGTGGCCTAACCATAGTTGGTGGTGTTTTAGGTTTTAAAGTAATTATGAAAATTCAATTCTTTCTCACAATAACCACAATTGCGCTAACTGTTGGATACATATTATTAACGATTGATTCAGTTAACTGGGCAAAGGTTTCATCCCTTCCTTCAGGATCATCAGCGGGGTTTATTGGCGCACTTATTTTTGCAATTACTGGAATTGGCCTTGGATGGGTTGGCTGCGCAGCTGATTACTCAAGGTATTTACCAAGAACTGTTTCTGGAAAAGCTGTAGTTGGTTGGACCATATTTGGTGCATCAATAGTTCCAATTGTTTTGGTTATTTATGGTTCCTTGCTGGCAGCAAGTAGTGTTGATTTAAATAAACAGGTAGCAACAGATCCAATTGGCGCCCTAACTACATTACTTCCAACCTGGTACTTAATTCCATTTGCCTTTGTGGCAATTCTTGGTCTGATCGGAGGAGCGATATTAGATCTCTACTCATCTGGTTTAACACTGGTCTCTATTGGATTACCGGTTAAAAGATATGTTGCAGCAAGTATTGATGGCTTGATTATGACAATTGGAACTATTTATTTAGTTTGGTTTGCCAGCGATTTTTTTGTGCCATTCCAAGGCTTTCTAATTACTTTAGGCGTGCCAGTTGCTGTGTGGTCTGGTTTATTTGTGGCAGATGTATTACTTCGCAAAAGCTACGCCGAGGATGAGTTATTTGACCCTAATGGTAGATATGGTGCTTATAACTTTAAATCTATTGGCTTAATTGTTTTTGGAACAGTTATTGGTTGGGGATTAGTTACTAACTCACTCGCCTCTTGGCTTTCATGGCAAGGCTATTTATTGGGACCAATTGGCGGCAAAGAGGGTCAATGGGCCTATGCCAATCTAGGCGTGATTGCAGCATTACTTATTGGATTTGTTGGACACATCTTGTTATCTAGAAAACAAATTAGAATACAGGAATTTTAGTAGCTTTTTATTTAATTACCTCAAGAGCTTTAATCAACGTAGTGCCAGATGCACCTAAGTTCTTTTTCCAATCGTCCCCAGAATCCTTCGAGACATAATCTGTAACGAATTTAAGGCTTCTCCAAGGGAGCCCTTTTGAATAACATGCATGAGCAATTGCGAACAATTCCATATCTACTACATCAATATGATTATCAACCAACCATGGATCTTTGGATCTGACAAAAGTGTCACCAGTTCCACATGAATACTCTCCAAAACTCGAAGTTAGAACCTCAGGTTTATTGTCAAAAGGCACCTTCCCTTTTGGGGATAACGGTTCGGCGTCAAAATCTCTTTGTAAGACTTCACGTATTTCAACAACACCAGAAATTTTGTTGTTTAAGGAACCCACAGTTCCTAAATTCAAAACAAAATTAGGCTTATATTCATCTATAGCTTTGATGGTTGCGATTGAAGCATTTAGTTTGCCAACTCCGGAATAAATAAGTGGCTCAGAAAAAGTCCAAAGCTCTTTAGGTAATTCGCTTGGCAATGCCACAATTGCAACAAATCTTGTCATACTAAATTATTTAGAAGTCCAAGATGTAAATAGCGGTCTGCCTTCGGCATAACCTGCAGCTGATTGGATTCCAATTACTGCCTTTTCATTAAACTCAACTAAGTTCTTAGCACCGCTATATGTGCAAGATGAACGCAAGCCAGCAATGATTTCATCAATTAAATCTTCAACTCCAGGTCGGTTTGGATTTATATACATTCGAGAGGTGGAAATTCCCTCTTCAAATAAAGATTTACGTGCTCGATCAAATGCATCTTCGCTAACAGTTCGTGCTGCTACCGCTCTTGCAGACGCCATGCCAAAGGATTCTTTATAAAGTCTGCCATCAGAATCTTTTCTTAAATCACTTGGGGATTCATATGTGCCAGCAAACCAAGAGCCAATCATTACTTGGGCAGCCCCTGCAGCTAGAGCTAGGGCAACATCTCTTGGATGGCGAACGCCACCATCTGCCCAAATTGTTTTGCCATGTTTTTTAGCTTCAGCTGCGCACTCAAGCACAGCGGAGAATTGTGGGCGGCCAACACCAGTTTGCATACGTGTTGTACACATCGCACCTGGTCCAACACCAACTTTAACAATGTCAGCGCCGGCTTTAATTAACTCTCTTGTGCCATCGGCTGTAACAACATTTCCAGCCACGATTGGCACATTTGGATTTAACGCTTTAATAGTTTTAAGGGCTTCAACCATCTTCTTTTGATGACCATGGGCGGTATCAACTACTAATACATCAGCACCTGCTGCAAGTAATGCTTTTGCCTTACCCGCAACATCACCATTAATTCCAACTGCTGCTGCAACCTTTAACTTACCGGCAGCGTCCACTGCTGGTTGATACATAGTTGCTCTAAGTGCACCAGTTCTTGTGATGATTCCTACTAATTTGCCTGATTTATCAATTACTGGAGCTAATCTACGGCGCTTTTCATTTAAGAATTCAAAGGCTGCCTTTGGGCTCACATCATCATTTAAAGTCACTAGATCTTTAGACATAATCTTATTTAATTGGGTAAAGCGATCCACATTTTCACAATCTGCTTCAGTGACAATTCCAATTGGCTTCTCATCTTCAACCACAATTAACGCGCCATGAGCACGTTTAGTAATTAAATCAATCGCGTCCGCCACAGTTTCATTAGGATTCAAAGTAACTGGGGTATCAAAGATTAGATGTCTAGATTTAACCCAGGTGATTACATCTGCAACTATTTCAAGTGGGATGTCTTGTGGGATGACTGCAATACCACCACGCCTTGCAACAGTCTCAGCCATTCGTCTTCCACTTATGGCGGTCATATTTGCAACTACTAACGGAATTGTGGTGCCAGTTTCATCGATGGCGGTTAAATCAACATCCATTCGGCTAGCAAGCTCTGAAAAGGATGGGACCATAAAGACATCGTCATAGGTCAGATCGTGGCTTGGGTTATTTATGAAACGCACGTGGGAAAACTATACTCGCATTTATATGTACTCAGAAAACCAGAGCAACTACCTTAAAACTGTGCGTGAATCCGACGCTATAACTGTTCACTTAGTCTGCCTAGGCAATATCTGTCGCTCACCCTTAGCCAATGCTCTACTCGCCAATAAATGTGCTGATCTAACAAAACCAAAGGTGGCAGTTGATAGCTCAGGTACTGGGGGATGGCATGTTGGCGAAGGAGCATCGCAGTACTCGATACAAGTTTGGCAAGAGGCTGGATATAAGTATGAACATAAA
>Ga0315905_10000691_pt1 | contig 36694 bp, 32 predicted proteins | sample LakEriMetagenome_5_FD_203522 | JGI IMG/M metagenome (GOLD analysis project Ga0315905, IMG submission 203522) | Freshwater fungal communities from buoy surface, Lake Erie, Ohio, United States - Buoy 4 MA121 | ecosystem: Environmental > Aquatic > Freshwater > Lake | place: USA: Lake Erie, Ohio... | reverse complement strand
CCGACACATACCGCCGAGCATTCGCCCTTGAAACCGAAGTAATTGAAGAAAACAAAAAAATTCGTTCTCTCCTTCAAGCTTCTCAACCTTATTTCGAAGCAAGCAAATCACAAAATTCAACGGATTCGAATAATCTAAGTTCGAACAACACTTCAAATAACTATTCGTCGAACAACACAACTTCCAATAACACTTCGGAATCGAACACTTCCAATTCAAACAACAACACTTCGAACAATACTTCGTCGAACAACACGTCTTCCAATAACACTTCGGAATCGAACACTTCCAATTCAAACAACAACACTTCGAACAATACTTCGTCGAACAATACAACTTCCAATAACACATCGGAATCGAATACTTCCAATTCAAACAATAACTCTTCCAACAATACTTCGTCGAACAACACAACTTCCAATAACACTTCGGAATCGAACACTTCCAATTCAAACAACACCACTTCGAACAATACTTCGTCGAACAATACAACTTCCAATAACACTTCAGAATCGAACACTTCCAATTCAAACAACAACACTTCAAATAACTCTTCGTCGAACAACACAACTTCCAATAACACATCGGAATCGAACACTTCCAATTCAAACAACAACTCTTCGAATAACTCTACATCCAACAGCAGGTCGAGCAGTGTAACTATTCCTGCTACTGTAACCTCAACATTGTACGGATCAATTGAAAACAATAATCTTCAACCTCACAACGATTCGAATCCAATTCCTACACTTACGTCTTTGCCTGATGGATCATTTTACACCATTCAAGTAGGTGCATTCCGAAGACCGGTACCGAACAACACATTCACACAGTTCTCACCTGTTTTTGCCGAGCAACAAGCCAATGGTTTTATTCGATACAGCAGCGGATTTTTCGTTGCATATGGCGAAGCTAAATCCGCTCGTGATGCCATACGTGCAATGGGATACAAAGATGCTTTTATAGTTGCTTATAAGAATGGAAAACGCGTTGGTTACACTGCAATAATGACCACGGAAGAATTGGTTTCTTACAATGCTGGACAAAACAGTTCCAACAATACAAATTCGAACACGAGTAATAATTCTGCATCATCTATTGTTTCATCAAATAACAATACCACTGGCAGTATAAATACCACTTACTATAATCAAGAAGAAGGTGTATCGGCCAAATTGATTGAAACTTCTGAAGGTATTTTCTTCACTGTACAAGTGGGCGTGTATACCAAGCCTACAAAAAATAATGCGCTAGAATCCTTACCCGCATTGCATGTTGAACTCATGAAAAACGGGAATATTCGCTACATGGCCGGAAATTTCAAAACACTTCAAGAAGCATCTGCATTCAAAAATGAATTGCGAAATGGCTCAATTCCCGATGCATTTATAACAGCTTATGAAAATGGTAATAGGATTACCATTTCTGAAGCAAAACAAAAATTAGGAATAGCAAAGGAATGATGTTAACACCATAAAATCAGTTAACTTTGGCTTAACATCTTACACATGAAAAAATTAGTATTTCTTTTTGGACTTTTCGCAGGCACTTTGAACGCTGAAGCCCAGACGCTTTTTATCAATGAGGTTATTGCATCAAATGACTTTGGTCAAATGGATGTCGCTTTTGAATATGATGATTGGATTGAAATTTATAATGCAGGTGGAATTATCAATTTAGCCGGATACTATTTATCTGATGACCCTTTGAACCTCACCATGTATCAAATTCCAGCAACCAATCCAGGTATCACTACAGTACTACCAGGCGGACACATCATCTTTTGGGCAGACAAAGACAATCTGACCCAAGGAGAAAATCACACCAACTTCACTCTCAGCGGGAATGGCGAAACGGTTTTCTTCACTGCTCCAGATGGTGTTACAATCATAGACCAACTGACCTATCCACAGATGGCAACAGATATTAGTTATGGCAGATCGTGCGACGGTTGTCCCGCTTTACAGTACTTCAATAACGTAACGTACAACGCATCTAATTTCGAGACTGCGCCCAATGCAGAAATTCTTTTCATCAATGAAATTCAAGCAGAAAATACGGGCATTTATCACGACCCTGAATTTGAGTTTGACCCGTGGATTGAAATTTACAATCCCAACCCGTATCAAGTTAATTTGGGTGGATATTACCTCAGTGTAAACGGCACACCTACTCAATGGCAAATTCCTACAACTGAGCCATTCAATACGGTTATTCCTGCAGGAACATTTCGTGTTTTTTGGTGCGACAATGACCTCGCTTTCGGAGCATCGCACACCGCACTAAATATTAATTCGGCAGGGGGAACAGCAACCCTAACCGCCCCCGATGGAACATCTACCGTAGACGCCCTCACCTGGTCTGCTCTACAACCGGGTCAAAGTGCAGGTCGATCCACAGACGGAGCACCTTCAATCATTACATTCAACCCCTCAACTCCAATCAACTCCAACACACTCATCTTCATTACTCCAGATGCTGTAGTCATCAATGAAGTGATGGCAGACAATGTTGCAACCTTTACCGATAATTTTGGTGAGTACGATGATTGGGTGGAAATTTACAATCCGCTCGGACATGCAGTTAGCCTTGCCGGATATTATATGTCTGACGATAGTAACAATCCAAGACGTTGGCAAATACCTACTTCATTTCCAGATAGCGTTACAGTTCAGGCATACTCATGGCTTACTTTCTTTGCCGACGGTTCACAATCAGAAGGTGTTCGGCACTGCAACTTCAGTCTGAATAACAACAATGAATTTGTTGGTCTATACAGCCCAGACGGATTAACACGCGTTGATGAAATTGTTTGGAATCACATGGGAGCCGATACCAGTTTGGGAAGACTCACAGATGGGGCAGCTCAATGGGTTAGCTTTATTGTTACCACACCAGACTACAGCAACAATCAGGGAGTGGTAAGCATCAGTGAATTCAGTGATTCGAATGCATTTTCTTTGTATCCCAACCCAACACGTGGAATTATTCAATGCAGCAAAAAATCAGACATTCGTATTTACAATGCACAAGGCCATTTGGTATCAATTCAAAACGGAATTTGGCAAATCAATTTCACTTCCTTTGCTTCAGGAATTTATTTTGTTCTCGATGAGACGGGGAATACAATCCGCGTGATACGCGAATAACTAATCTACATTCAAATACTTGTGTATTTGTAGACCCACACGCCAGTGTGGGTTTTTTATTGCGAATTCGAAAATCAAAGGCATCATACGTTCTTTTTTCTCCCATTCAGGTTGAAGGAAAAATGTCGTTTGAGGGCTCATTCTTTTTGCATGATTCTCGGCCCATTGTAAATCACTTTCATGATTCACTACTACTTTGAGTTCATGAGATTTGGAAAAATATTCTTCTAAAGGTTCTTTAAACTTCTTTGGAGAAAATGTAATCCAATCAAAATATCCGGTTAAAGTTTCCGTGCCACTCGTCTCCAGGTGTACACGGAATCCCAAAGCAGCTAGCTCGGTGGTTAACGGATTCAAATCATGCATGGTTGGTTCTCCACCCGTAATAATGACAACCTTTGCATTGCTCGCAGTTGCTGAATCTATAAGTTCACGAACCGATTTTTTTGGGTGCCCTTCGCTGTCCCAGCTCGCTTTAACATCGCACCACACACAACCAACATTGCAACCGGCCAATCGAATAAAAAACGAAGGCACTCCCGAAAAAGCACCTTCACCTTGAACACTTGTGAAGGTCTCCATAACCGGATATTTGACTGCCTCGTTCACAACTATGCATTTTTTATTTTTCCAATCAAATCATAATGCTCCGCGCGTACAATTTCTATTTCAGCAAAATCACCTATTCTTAAGTATCCTTCAGATTTTGGAATAACCACCTCATTATCTACCTCAGGTGAATCGAATTGCGTTCTTCCAATGTAATAATCTCCTTCTACTTTATCTATCAAGGTTTTGAAAACCTTACCCACCTTCTCTTCATTTAATTCTAAAGAAATATGTGATTGCACTTCCATAATTTCATCGGCTCTTTTCTTCTTTGTTCGTGCAGGTACATTGTCTTTTAATGCAAACGCATGTGTATTTTCTTCATGACTGTATGTGAACACACCCAACCGATCGAAGCGCATGGCTTCCACCCAATTCAAAAGTTCTATGTGATCTTCTTTCGCCTCATCGGGGAAACCGGATATCAATGTGGTTCGAATTGCAATGTCTGGAACCTTCATTCGAATGTCTTGAATGAGGGCATCTGTTTTTTCCCTTGTAATTCCTCTTCGCATGGCCTGCAGCATTTTTGTAGTTCCATGTTGCAAAGGCATGTCTAGATATTTACAAATATTCTCTCGTTCATTCATCACGTCTAAGACGTCCATTGGAAACCCGCTTGGAAATGCATATTGTAGGCGTATCCAGTCTATTCCCTCAACATCAGATAACCGTTTTAGCAAATCGGAGAGGGTTCTTTTTTTGTGAATATCCAAGCCGTAATAAGTCAAATCCTGCGCAATGAGTATCAACTCTTTTGTTCCATTGGCAGCCAAATTTTTGGCGTTTAGAATCAACTGTTCCTCTGGCGTGCTTAAATGTTTTCCGCGCATGAGAGGAATTGCACAAAACGAGCATGGCCTATCGCACCCCTCAGAAATTTTGAAATATGCATAGTGGCTTGGTGTAGTGAGTAAACGCTCTCCTACCAATTCATGCTTATAATCTGCTTTTAGCGTCTTTAAGAGTCGTGGCAATTCTCTTGTCCCAAAAAAAGCATCTACCTCAGGAATATCGCGCTCCAATTCGGGTTTGTATCGCTCACTGAGGCAGCCTGTCACATATAACTTAGACACATTACCCTCTTCCTTTTCTTTTGCCCAAGCTAAAATGGTATTGATGCTTTCTTCTTTTGCATTATCAATAAATCCACATGTATTAATAATGACAATTTCTGCGTCTGCCTCTTCACTTTCATGCTCAACATCAAATGAATTCGCTTTCAATTGCGCCATCATTACTTCAGAATCAAAAATATTCTTTGCGCATCCCAGGGTGACTACATTCACCTTGTTCTTCTTTAATGTTTTTGTTTTCATTCTTGTTTTTGAGCAAATAGGCTATCTACAAATTCAAATCTATTAAACACTTGAAGGTCTGCCGCTTTTTCTCCTACCCCAATAAACCGAACTGGAATACTGAACTGATCAGAAATTCCAATAACTACACCTCCTTTCGCAGTGCCGTCAATTTTAGTAATGGCCAGTGATGTAACTTCAGTTGCTGCGGTGAATTGTCGCGCTTGTTCAAAAGCGTTCTGTCCGGTTGAACCATCTAATACCAGCATCACATCATGTGGAGCATTGGGAACCACCTTCTGCATGACACGTTTAATTTTGGTCAACTCATTCATGAGGTTCACTTTATTATGCAATCTACCTGCTGTATCAATAATAACTACATCTGCATTTTTTGCTACCGCTGATTGCAGGGTGTCAAAAGCCACAGCCGCAGGATCAGCCCCCATATTTTGGGCAATGATATCCACTTGTGCTCTCTCAGCCCACACTTTCAATTGGTCAATGGCAGCGGCTCTAAAAGTATCTGCAGCTCCCAACACCACTTTCTTCCCTTGTTGATTCAACTGATACGCTATTTTACCAATAGTTGTTGTTTTTCCAACACCATTAACCCCCACAACCATAATAACATAAGGGCCTTCTGAAACTTTGGGAATGGTAATTTCCTCTTGATCTTCACCTCCATGACTAACCAGGAGATTTGCAATTTCTTCGCGTAGCAAAACTTGCAATTGATCTGCTGGCATGGCCCGCTCTTTTCTTACACGCTCCTGAACACGCTGAATGATTTTTTCTGTTGTTGCAACTCCCACATCAGATGTAATTAGAACTTCCTCCAATTCATCTAACATGTCATCATCAATGGTGGCTCTTCCGGTCACCAAACGCGCCAATTTACCGAAAAATCCTTCCCGGGTTCGTTCAAGACCCAGGTCTAGTTTTTCTTTTTTTTCTTTGGAAAATAATCGTTTAAAAAAACTCATCGTAAAAAATAAAAAAAGGCCTTCCATAAGGTGAGGCCTTTTAAATTATGCTTGCACTGAATTAGCTCTTAGAGAACCATTCACTGATGTTATCATTGTGTACAATCTCTTCTTTGAAAGAATAAGCACCTGATTTTGGTGACTTCACCATTTTAATCACTTTCGTGTGGTTCTTACCACCACCGGTCTGAAGTGTTGCAACTACCTTCTTAGCCATGTCTTAAATTATTTGATTTCTTTATGAACAGTCATTCTCTTTAAAATTGGATTGAATTTCTTCTTTTCCAATCTTTCAGGAGTATTCTTTCTGTTTTTTGTTGTTATATAGCGACTAGTACCAGGCATGCCTGATTCTTTGTGCTCTGTGCACTCCATAATTACTTGAATGCGATTACCTTTCTTTGCCATTGTTACAGAAATTGGACGGCAAATATACATTACTTTTCCGAAATTCCAACACTGCACATGAAATCATTGCAATATTTCAAGATTTCCATGTTGAAAACCCTCGGAACACCCGCCCGAAATGCCTCAAAATCTCCGCTAATTTCGAGGTTTTAACCAAAACGCGCAAATTGGCCCGAGCAAAAAAAAATACACCGAATCCAGACGAAACTTCAACACGCAATGAAGATCTTGGTCGCGATGAGCGTCCGGCACGAATTGCAGGTCTCTTTCTTTTTCTATTCTCTCTTTTCTTAACACTTTCTTGCATTTCATATTTATTGTCTGGAAGTCACGATCAACAATACATACTTACGGCAAACGCCGAAGGTGCCGTATATGCCAATTGGATGGGAGCTATGGGTGCACACATTGCACACGCCCTCATGTTCACGTTTGCGGGTGTCTCCGCCCTGTGCATTCCATTTTTACTCTTACTCATATCATTGCGCCTGCTTTTTGGAACTTATCTTTTTCCGATTTGGAAATCAGTGTCTGTTTCCGTTGGACTTCTGCTTTTCGTTCCCCTTGCTATCGGTTTCTTCGCTCACAAATCTGTCACTACTCCTCTACCCGGTATTGAATTTCGCATTAACGGCCTGTTCATAGGTGGCTATGGAAAAATGTCGACCCTGTGGTGTGTGAGTCATTTGGGATGGATGGGCACACTTTTAAGCATTTTATTCGTCTCCATCACCTTCGCAATTATCAACTTCAACCATCATGTTGATGCTGCCATGAAGCGGTTGACCATATTGTTTAGATCGAAACCCAAGGAGCAAGAACCAAGACACGTTCAAGAGGTGGAAGAGGAAGACCCCTTACCTTTCCATGGTGCCACTACCGTTGAAGTTCAGGTAGAGCCTTTGTCTGTAGAACCGGACCCAGTGGTTGAACCTATACAACCCACAACAAAGCTTCCCCAAGAACCTGTGCACGCGCCTTTAGAAACTTCGTTTGATTTCGATGCACCTCCAAGTGTACCGGATCCCTTCATCCTCATCGAAGAAGAGGACGAAGAGGATGAAAAAAAAACGACCAACCTTTCTGAAGCACCTATAGAATCAGAGGTTTTCCATTTAGATCCAACCCCTGAAATTGTAACTCCGGAGACAGATCTTGATTCGTTAGGTATTGAAATAGCTCAGACCAATGAGGAAGAAGTTCTGAGCAAAGAAGAAATTGAAACCAAAGAATTCGGGGAGTATGACCCCAAGTTAGACCTTTCAAGATATGTTCTCCCTTCCATAGATTTATTGGCCAATCACGGAGGGCAAGGACCTCAAATTTCGAAAGAAGAACTTGAAGAAAATAAAAATAGAATCATTGAAACGCTCAATCACTATAAGATTGAAATTTCAAAAATCAAAGCTACGATTGGACCTACGGTCACGCTGTATGAAATAGTTCCTGCTCCCGGTGTACGAATTTCAAAAATTAAAAGCCTTGAAGACGATATTGCCTTGTCATTGGCGGCCTTGGGCATACGTATCATTGCACCTATACCAGGTAAGGGAACAATTGGTATTGAAGTTCCGAACTCCAGACCCGATGTTGTAAGTATGCGCTCGCTCATTGCCAGCGATAAATTCCAAAATGCCGATATGGAGTTACCAATAGCATTGGGTAAAACCATTTCGAATGAAATTTTCGTTACCGATTTGGCTAAGATGCCACACTTACTCATGGCTGGATCTACCGGTCAGGGTAAGTCGGTAGGACTAAATGCAATTCTTGTCTCCCTGCTCTACAGAAAACACCCATCACAAGTTAAGTTCGTTCTTGTGGACCCGAAAAAAGTAGAGTTAACACTGTTCAATAAAATTGAACGCCATTTCTTAGCGAAACTTCCAGATGAAGCTGAATCGATCATCATTGATACCAGTAAAGTGGTTAAAACACTGAACAGTTTGTGTATTGAAATGGATGAACGCTATAAACTTCTTACAACGGCAACCTGCAGAAACATTAAGGAATACAATAAGAAATTCATTGAACGTAAGCTGAATCCGAATGATGGTCACCGCTACTTACCATACATTGTTCTGGTTGTGGATGAATTCGCTGATTTAATTATGACGGCAGGAAGGGAAGTTGAAACACCAATTGCGCGTCTTGCTCAATTGGCTCGAGCTATAGGAATACACTTAATTGTGGCCACACAGCGACCTTCAGTCAATGTCATTACAGGACTTATCAAAGCAAATTTCCCTGCTCGAATTGCGTTCCGTGTGACTTCCAAAATTGATTCACGAACCATTCTCGATGCCGGTGGAGCAGATCAATTGATTGGACGCGGGGATATGCTTTTCAGCACAGGGAATGACTTAACACGCATTCAATGCGGTTTTGTAGATACTCCAGAGGTAGAGAGCATCACAGAATACATTGGTAACCAACAAGGCTACCCACACGCCTACCACTTGCCTGAGGTGCAAGATGAGAACAGCATGGAAATTGGAAATTTTGAAGATCAAGATCGAGATTCCCTTTTTGAAGATGCCGCTCGAATTATTGTACTCAGTCAACAAGGGTCTGCGAGTTTACTTCAACGCAAGCTAAAATTAGGATACAACAGAGCAGGTCGTTTGATAGATCAGTTGGAAGCTGCGGGAATCATTGGGCCTTTTGAGGGAAGTAAAGCAAGAAAAGTATTAATTCCAGATGAAATTAGTTTGGAACAGTTCTTGAAAAACCTCGGGTGAAATATATTTGCACCATGAAACATCTACTCTTCACCCTTGGATTACTTACATCGATTGTTAGTTTTTCTCAAACATCGAAAGAAATCCTAGACAAAGTATCTACAAAAGCAAAATCTTGGTCTACTACCTCATCTGATTTTACTTCCACCCTTACCAACCCTAAAACGGGTAAAACAACCAAACAAGATGGCACCATTAAAATAAAAGGAAATAAGTATCAACTTAATCTCCCAGATTACAATGTCTATTGCGATGGTGGAACTGTATGGACCTACAACAAAAAATCTAACGCTTGTACCATTGATAATTTGGCCGATGTAAAAGACGGTGGTTTCGATCCATCTGAAATGTATACCATCTGGAACAAAGACTTCAAGCATGATATGAAAAATGCAAATGCTACCGTAGACGGTGTTGCTTGTTATGAAATAGCTTTATTTCCGCTGAATCCAAAATCAAAATCATTTCATACCATCACGCTTTTCATAGACAAAACAAAATTGGAATTGGTAAAAGTGAATGTGAAAACCCGAGAGAATTCAGATATTTCATATCGCATTAAAAATTTCAAAGTCAACCCGCAGATTTCCGATAATGATTTTAAATTCAATCAAGGCGGATTCCCTGGCGTGAAGATGAATGACAACAGACTTTAAGAGGATTATACCAAATAAAAAAGCCCCGTAACGGGGCTTTTTTATTGTATCCAGTTGAATCCTTTCTGCAAATAACTCAATGTTTCCTGCTCTGCTGAATCGGGGGCAAATTCGGGGGAATATTCCCACGAAGCAAACTGAGGTAAGCTCATGAGAATACTCTCTGTTCTTCCACCTGTTTGCAATCCGAACAAGGTTCCTTTATCCCAAACCAAATTAAATTCAACATAACGCCCTCTGCGCAGCAATTGCCAACGCTTATGCGCTTCAGTGAATTCTCTATTTTTATTTCCTGACAAAATTGGAATGTACGCCTTATTGAAGGTATGACCTATTGCCTTATTGAATTCCCATACGTCTTCAATGGACTTGCCGTTGGTTGTTTCTGGCTTCAAGTAATCATAGAAAATTCCACCTATACCCCGTGTTTCATTTCGATGTTTCAAGAAGAAATAATCATCGGCCCAAGTCTTAAACTTGACATAAAATTCTGGATCAAAAGAATCACATGTCATTTTCAATGCGCTATGAAAATCTCTGGCTTCATCCTTATTAACATAAATTGGAGTGAGATCTATTCCGCCGCCAATCCATGCATCGCCTTTATCAGATTCAAAATAACGGACATTCATATGTACAATAGGAACCCAAGGGTTTTTTGGATGAATAACCAAGGATACTCCCGTGGCGAAAAAGGTTTTTGCATCCGGATGCATGTTTCCTTTCATCATAGGAGGTACCTCACCTGTTACCATAGAGAAATTCACTCCTCCCTTCTCAATGTGGTTACCCTTTAAAACTCGAGTTCTACCACCGCCGCCGCCAGAATGTTTCCAAAAATCTTCTTGAAAATTCTGACCATCTTCTTGCGATAACGCATTACAAATACTTTCTTGAATGGCCAACAAATCGTTGACTACTCTTTTTTGAAAATCAGAGATTTTGAGTCCAAAGCGTTCTTCTGTATCCATATTCCTTCATTATTCTGAACAACATTCACGAATGAATTTTCAAATCCAGCTTTTTCGCTAACGCGAAAAAAATCAAATCCCATTCCCACTAAACCTGCCCCATCTACCTCATTCAAATGCTCTTGAAATTCACTACCAAAAGCTAAAAGTGCTTTTCCGTAATACATGAGAACATCATGACCAATTACAGCATATTCATTGGGTTCTGCTTTGAAATTCGATCTAAATTCTGCAATCCATTTTAAATCACTCTTTTGATTATAATTCAACAAAACGGGTTTTGAAAAGACAAACGCCGTCTTCGTTCTAGTTTGCTTTGATAATTTTTCTCCATCTTCGAATCCTTCACCGCCAACCAGTTTGTAGTCTAGACCTGCTAATGCGGTAACTGCTGTGCTCCATTCTTTCTTATCTGAACATGTATTCAAAATTACAACGGGCTGCTTACATGATTTTACGAAATTGACTAAACTCACTGTGCCTTCTGACACATTGAATGCTTTCAGAGAATCTCCAGAGAGCGAAATATGACCTAAGTTAGCTGCATCAGTTGCAGGTTTATCTTTACTTCCATAGACAGCAATTACAGTTGACCCCGGATTGGAAGTCATGGCGTATCGGACCATATAATGCCACTGTGGAATTGCACTGGTATATACCTTGCTCACGTTCTTTCCTTCCAATAAAATTTTACTACTCATTTTAATCGGAACCACCACATGCGCATTGTTTTTGTCTGCCCATTTAATGACAGACATGAGTGATTCTTTGAAGAGAGGTCCTATAATGAGATCGGCATTTTTTTCTTCCAGAATTTTAACTACACGATCCCCGCTCTCTTTCGAACCTCCACAATCTAATATTGAAATTTCCGCATTTAATCCAATCGCCTCTAATTTTTTATCGGCCATCATGGCCCCTCTATACAATTGCAAAGCTACCTGACGGAGCGCTCGTGAACGCTCGTCAAGAGAGTCAGCACTCGACTCACCGCTTGAAAACGGTAAACAAAAAACAATGCTGTACTTCTCTTTTTTAGCTGTCTTTACTTGAACAATTTGCTCAACAATTTCTTGACTTAGTGGTTCAGAATCTAATTTTTCCACAGCACCAACACACGGGATGCACATTTTCGAACCGGCTTTGATGTTCTCTGTTAAACCGGGATTCGCTGCTTTAATTTGATCTATACTGCACGCGTATTTTTTAGAGATGGCGTAAAGCGTTTGACCTTGTTCTACCGTGTGGTAATAGGGACAACTTTGAGCTGTAAGCTGATTCGAAAAGATTCCAAAAAAAAGAAGAAGGATTAAAAGTCTCATATGTATTTTTTCAATTGCATCAATCGAACCAAAATATTATTCCCATTCTATGGTTGCTGGAGGCTTGCTGCTAATGTCATATACCACACGATTCACTCCTTTCACTTTGTTAATGATATCATTGCTCACCTTCGCTAAGAAGTCATAAGGCAAATGCGCCCAGTCAGCAGTCATACCATCTGTACTGGTCACCGCCCGCAATGCAACCGCATTTTCATATGTGCGTTCATCACCCATAACACCCACACTTTGAACAGGAAGCAAGATTGCACCTGCTTGCCATACTTCGTTATACAAACCGCTTTGCTTCAACGACTCTATCCAAACATAATCTACTTCTTGTAAAATACGCACTTTATCTGGAGTAATATCGCCAAGAATTCGAATTCCCAAACCTGGCCCAGGAAAAGGATGTCTGTTCAAAATTTCATCTGGAATTTCCAACTGCCTTCCCACGCGTCGCACCTCATCTTTAAATAACGGACGAAGCGGTTCAACCAATTGAAGCTTCATGTAATCTGGAAGTCCACCAACATTGTGGTGACTCTTGATTGTTTGTGACGGACCACCAGAGACCGAGACCGATTCTATAACGTCTGGATAAATAGTACCCTGCCCCAGCCACTTGGCATTTTCAATCAATTTACTTTCCTCATCGAAAACATCAATGAATGTTTTTCCTATGGCCTTTCGTTTACCTTCTGGATCTGAAATTCCGCGCAAAGCGCCATAAAACAACTCACTGGCATCTACCCCCTTCACGTTCAATCCAAGGGCTTCGTAGCTCTTAAGAACTGCTTCATATTCATTCTTACGAAGTAATCCATTATTCACAAAAATGCATTTCAAAGCTCCACCAATGGCCTTGTGAATGAGCATGGCTGCCACCGTGCTATCCACTCCTCCACTTAATCCTAAAATCACGTGATCACTTCCCAATTTCGCTTTCAATTCGGCTACGGTTTCATCAACAAATGAAGCTGGGGTCCAATCTTGTTTGCATCCGCACACATCTACCGCGAAGCTTCGTAGCAATTCACTTCCTTCAGTGCTATGAAAAACTTCAGGGTGGAACTGAACTCCAAATACAGGTTTATTTTTAAACTGGTATCCTGCTACCTCAACATTTTCAGTAGAACAAATGATTTCCATTTCTTCAGGCAATGTTGTGATGGTATCCCCATGCGACATCCACACTTGCGAATGCTGCGTCAGATTTTTCATTAATGGACTCGAGGCATTGAACGAAATTAAATTTGCGCGTCCGTATTCTCGATGCGTGCTTCGCTCTACTTTTCCACCGGCCAGTTGCGCCATGAGTTGAGCACCGTAGCAAACACCCAACATGGGTAGATTTGGATTCAGTTCGAAGACACTTGGCAAGGGGGCACCCTCTTGATGCACACTGAACGGACTACCAGATAAAACAACACCTACACAATTTTCTGGGAGTGTTGAAACCTTGTTCCAGGGATGAATTTCGCAGTAGATATTATGTTCTCTGAATCGACGTGCAATCAATTGCGTGACTTGCGATCCAAAATCTAGAATGACAATAAGTTGATGCATGCGCGAATTTACGGGTTAATTTTGTTGGAATGGAAGATTTATTGCCTCAATTAAAAGATTACCACATTGTCTTGGGATCTGGCTCACCGCGGAGAAAGGAACTCTTAACAGGATTGGGATTAGCATTTACAACACGCGTATCGCATGCCAATGAATTGATTTCTCCTGATTGGGAAACCGCGGTTATTGCAGAGGAGTTGGCCAAGATGAAAGCTCAAGCGCTGTTAAGCACATTGAAAGCGAATGAGCTATTAATTACTGCAGACACAGTAGTTGTAACAGAGGAGGGTGTTTTAAATAAGCCAGAAAATGAAGCCGATGCATTTCGCATGCTTGGGATTCTGAGTGGAAAAACGCATCGGGTGTATACTGGTGTTTGTTTGGCTACCCGAAAAAAAATGGTGCATTTCAGTGATTGCACTGAAGTTCAGTTTTCGAACTTAACTCCGCACGAAATGCATTACTACATTCAAAATTATGCTCCATTTGACAAGGCGGGGAGTTATGGTGCACAGGACTTCATTGGGCTTATGGGAATTGTACGACTGAGTGGCAGTTATTTCAATGTAATGGGATTACCCACCCACCGACTTTACGAAGAATTAAAAAATTTTTGTTGAACCCATTCCATTTCTTACCTTTGCGCTCCTTCTTGCGAAGGAAAACAGCCAAAGGAAAGGTGGGTGAGTGGCTGAAACCAACAGTTTGCTAAACTGTCGTACGGGAAACTGTACCGGGGGTTCGAATCCCCCCCTTTCCGCGAAAAGCCTCTTCGGAGGCTTTTTTTATGTCGGCAATTTACCCTCCGGCCATTTGTCATTCTCTTTGTGAATTCAACTAGTAGAATTAGAAGGAATAAATGAAAAGCCCTAGAGATAGATGACAATCTTTATTTTACGAATAAACAGCATTTAACCTGCACATAAATATTGGTGTAATTCCAAAATGCTTGTCTGAATTTTACTTCAAGAAAAAAAATAAAATTTAAATCGAAAGTTTCACTTTGGTGAAACTTACTAAATTTGTATGGAACAAAGTAAAAAATTCAGGAGAGTAATTTTCTACAAATCCTATTTCGATGATTTTCTTGTTGCTCTGAGTTTAAAGGTTCAAAAGAAAATTATTTGGACAATAGAACTTGTTGAAGATCTAGAAATGGTGCCAGAGACTTATCTCAAACACCTTGAAAACGCGAAAGGTCTCTACGAAATAAGAGTGCAGCAAGGAAAAAACAACTACCGAATCTTTTGCTTTTTCGAAAAGGAAAAACTCATTGTTGCCACAACAGGATTTTACAAGAAAACGCAAAAAACACCGGTCAAAGAACTACCATTGGCAATAAGAATAAAAGCAGATTATGAAAAAGAAAAACACACAAACCCTAAGTGAAATCAAAGAAAAACACTTTGGAAAGAAAGGTACTAAGAGACGCGATGAACTTGAAGCCGGATATGAACTATTTAAATCGGGTGTTCTGATTCAGCAAACTAGACAGCAATTGGGAATGACGCAAGAAGAACTTGCGATTAAAGTTGGAACTACAAAATCTTACATCTCGAAAATAGAAAACAACCTCAAAGAAGCCAGAATTTCAACACTTCAAAAAATTGTTGAACTCGGTTTTAATGCTCGGTTGGAGGTAAATATCCTTTTCTAATTCTTCTCATTCTCCTATTGCAACCACTCGTAGAAATAGACAACAGAATAAAGTGATACTCAAGCAACAATTACATCTCCACAGAAGAACTATCTTTGAAGCATGAAAAAATACGTGATTATTTTGACCGCGCTGGTGTTGCTTGCAACCAATTCATTTGCCCAACTCCTATATAAAATTGAAGGTAACAACCTTAACTCGGTGAGTTACATCTACGGCACAATACATATCATGCCCAAAAAAGATTTCGAAATTTCAAAATCCATACAGTCCTCTTTTAATGCATGTCAAGTGCTAGCCATGGAAGTAGATTTAAATATGGACTTCAAAACACAATTGGAAGCAGCACAACAATCTTTCCTTCCTGAAGGAAAGACTATTGCTGATCTTGCAAGTGCCGACGATGTGAATAAAGTAAAACAATTTTGTATCGACAGCATGCATTGGAAAGAATCGAAATACGAGAAAATGAGTCGGCTGAAACCCTTCTTTTTGTCGTCTGTTATTCTTCAAGAACTCATTGGAAAATCAAAAAGCTTTGAGAAAGAATTTAACAATCTTGCCAAGAAAAAGAAAATGACAACCATAGGTCTTGAAACGCTTCAATTCCAAATGAACATGGTGAACACCGTTTCAAATGAAGAACAAATGAAAATGTTGTTACAAGGACTTTCTACCAACAACAGCGAATTCAATAAAATGCTTGCTGCTTATTTACGTCAAGATCTCACAGGGCTTGGAAATCTCATGAACGATGCTGAGCTGTCGCCCGAATTCAATGAAAATTTGTTGTTACAAAGAAACCGAAATTGGATACCCATAATCTCTAAACTTATCTCCGAAAAACCAACTTTCATTGCTGTAGGTGCAGGTCATTTACCCGGCGAAAAAGGAGTGCTGAATCTGCTTCGCGAAGCCGGATACACAGTTACCTCTGTTAACTAGGGGTTACCCCTCAATCTCTTTCAGATCCCTCTTCACTCCTCTTTTTCTGAAAAAATACAGAATGATGAGTGGTGAATAAATCAACTCTGCGAAAAGTGCTATAAACAGGGTTAGACTCACTAACAAACCAATATAATACGTACCCAAGAACTGACTAAAAATAAGGGTTGTAAATCCCGCACTTAGAATGAGGGTAGTAACAATCATGGCTTTTCCTGTTGTAAGAAAGGTTCTCTTTACTGCGTATTGAACACTTAACCCTTCATTCAAAAAAGACTTCACCCGGGCCAAAAAGTGAATGGTGTCATCAACCGCGATTCCAAACGCAATATTGAAAATAATACTGGTACTTACTTTCAGTGGAATTCCGGTTAATCCCATAATTCCGGCAACTAATAGCAACGGAAATAAATTGGGTATAATGGTCAATGGTACCATGCGCCATGATTTATAAACTATACCCATAATGATTCCTATTACCAGCACACTAATAAGTAAGTCCCAGACCGTATTCTCAACCAATGACTTGTTGTTCACGTCTATTAAATGGGCTGTTCCAGTCAATTCATAATTCATTAAATCTGGACAATGTTGTTGCATGAAAGCATGCAATTTCTCATTCTCTTGCTCGAAATGAACACGTCCCACGTCACCCACTTTACCTGCAATGCGCAACATGTTGGTGGAATCATTGTAGGTTAATCGCGTAATCTCCTTCATTTCAGAATTGGCAAGTAAACGCTCCGTTTCCATCAAATCCTCTTTCTCTTGTGGCACCACATACGATGAAGCTTCACCGTAATTGAATATTTTATTTGTTTCCCGAATTAAATTGGAATAACTGAAAACATAGCCCACCCCATACTGCTGAATTAAATATTGCGATAACGTATCAAGCTGATGCATCACTTCAGGTTTGGCAATGGCTGAATCATTCGGAAGCTGAATCCCCATTTCAAAAGGTCTGCATCCCGCAAAATGCTTCTCCATAAAATTGAATTCTTGTTTCAGAATATGATCATCTTTCAAGTCTTCAAGCATTTTGTTGTCTACTACAATTTGTGAGGTGTAATAAGCACCAACGGCGATTAAAATTCCGCCTACAACCATAATTCGAAAACGAAAACGGAGTATCCAAGAGAAAAACCGATGCAACTTCAGTGTCCAAAAATCTTCACTTACAGCAAATGCAACCATGCGCTTGGGTTGTCCTAAAATAAGTATTGCAGGAAGAAGCGTAAAGGTTAATCCATAGGCCAGTAATACACCCACTGCGGTGTACACTCCAAAATCTGAAATGGGTTGAATATTTGAAAAATACAAGGTGAAAAACCCTATGCTTGTAGTCAGCGCTGTAAGGAAAGTGGCTAAGCGAATACTTTTGAATGCGTATTTAATCGCATCGATTTTATCTCTTCCCGCCCGTATTTCTTGTAAATATTTCGTTAACACGTGAACGCTATCGCTCATTCCAACAACAAATAAAATAGTAGGCAGAATGGTCAACATCAAGTCCACATCTTTCCCCATGATGCGAATAAATCCAAGAGTCCAAATAATAGCCAGCAAGACCACAAGCGTTGGAATGATTATCCCCCAACCGCTTCGGAATGCGATAAAAAGAAATAAGATGGTCAAGACCAAACTCAATGAAATAAAGAGTGCCAATTCCCGTACCATGAGCTCCACGTACAATTTTTGACCAAGGGCTCTACCAATGACGTGAGTTTTATGAAACTTATATTTCGCAACTACCGCCTCAATCTCATCACTGAGCTGATCGCATTCCAGTTTACTCAACTTTTGAGTATGCTTCATATTCACAGCTACAGACTTACCATCTTCAGAGAAGAATACACCCACCATTCCCGGGGTATTCCATATGGTTGCTGAATCTGACTTCAAATATGATGCACTGTCAATAGACAACATGGGAGTCTGAAACATGCCTCCAAAAAATGGATCGAAAGCCAGGGAATACAACTGCGTTGGCCCAATGGCCTCTTGCACATTTTTCAGCGATTTGAGATCGTTGTTGAGTGAGTCTATTTTTTTTAAGAAATCGAGATCAAACACCGACTTGTCGTTTTCAATGGCTACAAAAAAGAAGTCATTGTCTGTTTCAAACTGATCCCTGAATTTGAAAAAATAGGCAGTAGCAGGATCTTCTTTGGGAAAGAAATCTTCAAAATCATAACTTAACCGCAGACCCAGAGCGAGATAAATTGCGCCAGCACTTAAAAGCATCAAGGCGAGTATGGTAAAAATTGAACGGGATTTCACTGACATAGCAAGTAAACAAGGCTATTTCAGTATTGTTCTGAGGCGTTTCATTTCTTTTCCGAGCAACTTATAAACCTCGTCTTCTTTGCCTTCAAGCCAATATTGAATGCAAGCCGCTGAATCTAAGTATTCTCTGCTGTTCACTTCCGACGCGCATTCACACTGTTCACTGAGATGCTGAAGTAAGAAATCTTCAAAGCCTGTCAGAAAAACATGTAATGCATTCGCGTAATGAGTCACTGCATCAGGCACATGTGTTTGAAACGCCTGGGTTAAAAACGTGGCTAAGATTTTTTCATACTGTCTCATTTCAGCCAAGCCAATTTGCTGTATGGCGGGAATGAACTCGGTAAATTCAAATTGAGAGGAACCACAGACTGCAACATAATCATTGGACAATTCTTGCATTCGAGCAAGCTGTTTTATGCGAAGGGGACGAATATGCAATCGATCTTTCCACTTTTTTCGTTCTTCGAAAATCAAATCTTCCAACATTTCCAAAAGTTCATCTTTTGAATTCACATCATATTTTTCGAAGACAGATGGTGTCATACGAACAAAGCTATAAAAGTTGGTGTTATTTTTGGGAATTGCGTTGCGCTTATGAAAACATTAAAACTACTCATTTCCATTTTACTACTGCCCTTTGCGGCATTGAGCCAAACCCATGAGATTAGCGGAACCACTTCACTTGGCACAGGAACTTCCATTTATCTCTGGAAAACAGTGGGAAGAACGTTAAACCCAGTAGATACGTGTAAGGTAACAAACGGCAGCTTTAAGCTTTCGGGTAAATATGCTGAAGGTCTCTATGCCATTGGAGTTGCTCCAAACAACATGCTTATTTTTTCCATGGATCATACTGAATTGAAAACCACTCTTCAAGTTCAAGGCCCGAAATGGGATGTGAATACCACTTTCAAGGAAGGCGAGCGAAACAAAGATTGGTTGGAATACATGAAAAAAGAAGCTGATTACATCAAACAAAAACGTGAGTTAATGGTGAAGTCAAAAAAAGACAATGACACCAGTGCTACTAGAAAGCTCATGGAGTTAGAGAAATCTTTTCTCACCTACCAAAACTCAAAAATCGCGAAAGACGCCAAATCTTTCACCTACCAAGTCATCTCCTGGAAGCAAGAGCCCTCAGAAGACAAAGCACATTACTGGGATAACATTAATTTTAACGACACACGTATTCTTCATACAACTGTGCTCAATGATCGCATTCAAAATTTCATGAGAAAGTTTAGTAAAGGCAAGGAAAGTGGTTTCATTGATTGCATTGGATTATTGTCAGAGAAGTCGAGCGTTAATCACGACGTTTATGAGTATGTTTTGAATGAAATGCTTACCGGATTCTATGAAAGTGGAATGGAAAACATTACACTCTATTTGATGGATAATTTCATTAACGATGAATCATGCGGAGATGAAAACTTCAGCAATGTGATCAAGAAAAATGCAGAAAGCATTTCTCGTTTGGCCATTGGCAATGTGCCGCCAAACATCACTGGAACAACTTCGGAAGGCAAGGCATTTGACTTGAAAAAAACTTGTAGTCAAAATAAATATGTTGTCTTAATGTTCTGGAGCTCTTGGTGCACACATTGCAAAGACGAGGCTCCAAAAGTAAAACAAGCCTATGAAGGTTCGAAAGACAAAGGTGTACTATTCATTGGATACAGTGTAGATACGGATCAAAATTCATGGAAAACGGCTTTAACCGATCGGGCCTTTGCTTTCCCTAATTTATGCGGTGGGAAAGGATGGGAAAGTTCGGGAGCCAAGGATTATCGGGTAACAAAAACACCATGCTTCTTTATTTTAGATAAGAACATGCGCATTGTGGCTAAACCAAAAAGCACAGCAGAAATTGAAACATTTTTGAAAATCAATTCAAAATAACCCCCTCTCCGATTCGACCATAAGCTTGTCTTGAAAGCCAACCAAATAGACTTTTTCCTGTGCGCGAGTTAAGGCCGTATAGAACCAACGATTAAGCTCTAAACCTGCCATTTCATCTGTGAGATACCCCTGATCAATAAAAACACACGGCCATTGACCACCTTGCGCTTTGTGACATGTAATGGCATAGGCAAACTTCATGTGCAAGGCATTGTAATACGGATCTTTTTGCAATAATCTTCTCAGATGTCCGAGTGAAACGGCATCTGGATAATCTTGCGAACAAATTTCAAAGAGTTTTTTACTGAGGTCTTTCGCTAATTGAGCAGACTCTTCCATGATGGTGTTGCAAAGCATAATGACTTCCATTTCAGGAAGCTCCGGGTAATCTTCAAATACCACATCGGCTTTGCAGAATCGGAATGGTCCTCGATCTTCGAATTTCTTAATTCTTCGTACTCGTAAAATATCTCCATTTGCAATAAAACCCACTTCGTTTTTTTCTAACTGCTCAAGCCAATAGTAATTGTTCTTAATGACCATGAGGCGGTCATTGCTATTGATTTCCTCTTCATGCCAAAGTATTCTGTTGCGAATTTGTTGATTGAACAAATTCGCACGCTTGTTTGATCGGGTAATGACCACCATATCTTCCACCCCGTATCTATTGAGCGCGCCTTCAATGAGGGGCTGCATATCAGACATCACTCGCTCAACATCTGTAAACGTCTCGGTTGAAAATTGTGGTAAGCCTTCACCTCCCGAAACAATTAACTCCCTGAGATTTGTTGCATTTGTAAGAATTCCCGATCCGGCTTTCTGACGAATAACTTCGGTTAATTCTATTCCGGCAATATTCAAATGATATTCATCTCTGAGCCCTTCTAAATTCAACGAAGGACTCATGGAACTGCCAACAGGAGGCAGCTGAGCGGTGTCACCAATTATAACCAACTTACAACCTTCACCGCTAAAAACGTGTGTTATGAGGTCTTCCAATAAACTTCCTGCAAAAAACGCATCGTCATCTAAAACCAGCTGATCTGTTCCAATCATAGAGGCTTCGTCAATAAAAAAAACGGTGTTGACATGTTCATTTTCGCGCAGCTCAAACCACACCCTTCCACCAGAATCCATGCGCTTCATGTAAATCTCTTTGTGAATGGTACTTGCTTTATGTTGACTGTATAATCCCAAAACCTTTGCTGCTCTTCCTGTAGGAGCTAAGAGTACAGACTTAAATCCTACATGTGCTAGACTGTTAACCATGGTACGAACACAGGTTGTTTTTCCAGTACCTGCATATCCCTTGATCATGAGAGCCAGACGTTCTTTTGGGGAGAATATCATGCGGGAAAATGCATAGAAAAGCCGCTCCTGACCCAACGTTGGCTGCATGGCAAATTCTCTATTCAGAATCTCAAGAAATGCTGGTTGATCCATAATTCATTGCAAATAAAAGGTGAAGATGAATATGCCTTAAATTCGCTAGATAAAAGTTATTCTGAATTATACACCAATGCGAGCTTTGTTCATTCCTGAAGATATTGTTGCAACAAGTGTGCGGTATCAAGCCTCTATGCATATTGGTGCATATCAACTTCAACTTGCTATTGTGCATATTGAAAGCGGTGAAATAGCCTATTCGTATGAAGAGAAATTTTCAGAGCAACGCGGATTCGCTTTCGATGGGGCCATTCAGAAACTAACACAGGCTTGGCCGAATACGGTATTTCATTCCACAACTGTTGAGTTAGAACCTACTGAATTCACGCTCATTCCCGAGAATTTATTCGACAAGGAGAATGAAAGAATGTATTTCGGAAATTCATTAGGAGTAGATCAAGTGGTATTGAATGAAAAACAACATGCATTCGTACTTGTCTATGCTATTTCAAGCAAACTATTGGCTTTAAAATCACTCATACCTGGAATAAAATTCATTCCAACACCACTACTTATTGCTACTTCAACCACAACTCCACTGACAAATAAATCCATTGCTAGTGTATTGATTCGTGGGGGAAAGCATGGCATTCACTTGGTGAAAGAAGGCAAAATGCAGTTGTTGAATTTCTTTCCTGGCACGTCCATGACAGACACGCTTTATTTTTTATCGAACGCTTGCATTCAGCATCACATTACCATGTCTAATTTGGAAGTTACATTCTACGGAGTGGTTTGGACCGAAGATGAGTTAGCTCAACTTCGAACATACATTGGAAACGTACATGCTCCCGAGACTACAGAAGAAGCTTTGAAAGACATTTGGAAATTACATATGTTATGCGCATCATAGGCGGAAACTGGAGAGGTCGCACATGGCCCGTTGACCGCAACTTTGCTGGGCGTCCTACAACAGACTTTGCCAAAGAGGCCCTATTCAATATTCTTGAATCGCATTTCGAATTAGAGGAAATGACACATGTTTGGGACCTGTTTTCCGGAACAGGAGCATTAGCGGCCGAATTCTTGAGTAGAGGGGTACAACAAGTTACCAGCGTTGAGATGAATGCAAAAAATGCAAGAGCACTTTCTTTAAATAAGAGGCAATTTGAAATCAATCAATGGCATGTGGTTTTAGACGATGTGAAAAAATTTCTATCGAAACAATCCCATTTACCAAATCTGGTTTTTGCTGATCCACCCTTTGATTTGCCTTGGATAAAAGAATTACCTACTCTGTTGTTTGAGAAAAATAAGGGTGCTTGTCAATTGGTTATTATTGAGCATCCGAAGGAAGTTAAATTCGATGACAGTCCATTTTTTTGGCAAGCAAGAGCATATGGACACGTACATTTCACTTTATTTAAATTTGATTCATAATGAAGCGAGTTGCAGTATTCCCAGGTTCTTTCGACCCCATTACCAAAGGGCATGAAGATTTAATTCTTCGTGGTACAGTTCTTTTTGACGAAGTTATTGTTGCCTTAGGCACGAATACAACCAAAAATTATATGTTTTCGGTTGAACAACGCTTGCAGTGGATTACGGATGTATTCCAGTCAGTACCTTCCATTCGCGTGGTTGCGTATACAGGACTTACGGTAGATTTTTGTAAAAAAGAAAATGCAAACTTTATATTACGCGGCATTCGGAATACCATTGATATGGAGTACGAAAATTCCATTGCGCAAATGAATAAAACCATTGCACCCGAAATTGAAACGGTTCTGTTATTTGCAACACCTTCATGTGCTGCAGTGAATAGCACTACGGTTCGGGAATTGATAAAAAATAAAGCAGATGTTTCAGCGTTCCTTCCTCAAGGAGTTAACGTTTACCTATGAGAATACTGAGTATACTGTTTTTTATTCTTGCATCGCTTTTCGGTACGAGTCAAATTAGGCTAGACGCACAATCTACTCCCTTCCCGAACTCGAATCTCTATGTAGGTCAAATTGACTCTCCGTTAACAGAAAACATTGCGTTCATAGCCGAAACAAAAACTAATTCTACAGGTGGATTTCAGTTGGAAATAGATGCTGAATCCGTTTCAGAATTTACTACACTTTTTCTTTATGTTCAGAACACAACGGCGGTTCTCTATGCTTCGCCAAATGGTCAATATCACATCACCTATTCTGAACCCGACACACTAAGTACGCACAACGGATTTATAAAACATTGGAGCATATTGGTGCAAGAGGAAGCTGAAGTACCTTATAATTCGCTGTTTGCAGACTTCGAAATGGATTTAGCCAATTTCACAGACAGCATTTATTTTCCTTACATCACCCGCTATACTTCTGGGAATACTGCGGTAAAAAAACGTATTCAAGAAAACAGTGTCAACTTTGCAGGAACATTAGCGAATAACGATTCTCTGCTTCAACTTGAATCGAAAATTGAATTGGGCGCACTTACCGCAAAATTCCAGAATCAAATGCGAGAAAAATACAAGGTGTTCATGGACAGCTGTTCGTATTTATCAAGTCATATTGAATCTTCCATGATGGCCTTTCGATTTGATCAACGTGGTTTTGAATTTGGAAATTTACTGGCCCCCTATTTCAATTTTAAGTCGCAAGGATTCGGACAAATATTAAATGTTTGGTCCTCACATTTGATGGCTGAAATATTAAGTAATCCAGACAAAGCTGATCAATTCAACTACCTACTCGCATCGGAATCTGATTTGAAAACAATCTTAAAATTATTGAATCCAGAACAGAAAGGGAACTCAGAGTTGAGTGAATTGCGTGTTGCAAATATGTTGCGAATCAGCTATTTTTCAAACGCCTTCGATCGAAATAAAATTAAGCGTCTACTTGAAAACATTATCACAAATTCAAAGCATGAGCGCGTTCAAAAATTTGCTGTCATGTGTCTGAAAAATACAGATCAAGATGTAAAGGGAAAGCTGGTCACGGACATTGAACTCGATGACCTTCGTGGAAAAAATTGGAGCCTAAAAAAGAATTTGGACCGATATACATACATCTATTTTTTCGATGAATCAGTGCAGTGTAAAAAAGAGCTGAGCTTCCTAAATAAAATTCAAGATAAATACGCCGAGGCCATTGAAATATTCGCTGTCTATGTTGGAAACAAACCCACCTATTTGCAAGAGATTCATGACACGTATGGAAGCGAGTTGAATTTGCTCAATGCTAACTTCGATTTCAAAACATTGCATGCATTGCATATTACCTCTCTGCCTTGTGCATTGCAAATGAATGCCAAGGGAGAAATCATGTATTCATATACTTTTTTACCTTCAGAAAAAATCATTAAGGAGTGGAACGGAATAATGAGAAAATTATGAAAATAGAATCTGAATCAATGGGATTAAATGAATTGCAAGCGCAGGTTGATACTTGGATTCAAACGGTTGGGGTTCGTTATTTTTCTGAACTCACCAACATGGCCATACTTACGGAAGAGGTTGGTGAAGTAGCACGAATCATGTCAAGAAAATATGGTGATCAAAGTTTTAAAAAATCTGATGAGGGCAAGGAGTTGTCTGATGAGCTTGCAGATGTTTTATGGGTCTTGGTATGTATAGCAAATCAGACTGGAGTGAACCTCTCAGATGCGATGCGCAAAAACTTCGAAAAGAAGAATCTTCGCGATCAAACAAGGTATTTAGAAAATGAAAAATTGAAAAATAAATAAGGGCCGAAAGGCCCTTATTCACTTGCAGGTTTTCCTGTATGTTCTATGAACACACAGAAAGAAGATTAGGCATCGATTTTCGCATACTTCGCGTTAGCCTCAATAAATGCTCTTCTTGGAGGAACATCATCACCCATAAGCATGGAGAAGATTTGATCACATGCCGCGGCATTCTCTATGGTTACTCTACGTAGCGTTCTTGTTTCAATGTTCATGGTTGTTTCCCAAAGCTGCTCAGCATTCATCTCACCAAGACCCTTGTATCGTTGAACATTCACACTTGTTTCTGAACCTGCACCTCTCATATCGGCTATAAGTCTATCTCTCTGTTCTTCTGTCCAAGCATATTCCGATTTATTTCCTTTTTTAACTTGATATAGTGGTGGTGTTGCGATGTAGATTTTTCCTTGTTCAACCAATTCTTTCATGTGTCTGAAGAAGAAAGTTAAAATAAGTGTTTCAATGTGAGATCCATCAACGTCAGCATCGCACATGATTACAATTTTGTGGTAACGCAGTTTTGAAGTGTTGAGGGCTTTACTGTCTTCTTCTGTTCCTATGTATACACCAAGAGCAGTGTATATATTTTTTATCTCTTCGTTTTCAAGAATTTTGTGTTGCATGGCCTTCTCTACATTCAAGATCTTACCACGAAGTGGAAGAATGGCTTGAAACACGCGATCACGACCTTGTTTGGCAGTTCCACCTGCCGAGTCTCCCTCGACCAAGAACAATTCAGATTTGGTTGGGTCCTTTTCAGAGCAATCGGCTAGTTTTCCTGGCAAACTTCCTCCAGTACCCACACCTTTTCTTTGAATGGTTTCACGAGCCTTTTTCGCTGCGACCCTTGCTTGTGCGGCAAGAATTACTTTTTGCACAATGATTTTTGCCTCATTCGGATGCTCTTCTAAATAGGCTTCAAGCATTTCGCTTACTACCTGAGATACCGGAGCAACGGCTTCTTTGTTACCCAATTTGGTTTTTGTTTGACCTTCAAATTGCGGCTCGGCCACTTTTACTGAAACAACGGCCGTTAATCCTTCTCTAAAGTCATCACCCACAATTTCAACTTTCGCTTTTTCAAGTAGACCACTTTTATCTGCGTAGTCTTTCAAGGTGCTTGTTAACCCGCGCTTGAATCCTTGCAAGTGTGTACCACCCTCGTGCGTATTGATGTTGTTTACATAACTGAAAACATTCTCATTATACGTATCGTTGTATGTCATGGCCACTTCCACAGGAATTGCACCATCTGTTCTTTCCATGTGAATGACCCCACCTAAAATTGAAGGTCGGCTTTCGTCAAGAAACTTTACCATTTCAATTAATCCGGCACTGGAATAAAACTCTTCCGACTTTGGGGTTCCATCCTCGTTTTTAACGCGCGCATCGGTCAATGTTAAACGAATGCCCTTATTCAAAAAAGACAATTCACGTAAACGATTGGCTAACGTGTCGTAGTTGTATTCTGTAACATCGAAAATGGTAGCATCGGGTTGGAATGTTTGAACAGTACCTCGCTTTTCGGTTGTTCCCTCTTCACGCACAGCGAAGAGTGGTTTACCAATGCCATATTCTTGAACATACATCTTACCATCGCGATGCACCTCTGTTCTCATGTGCGTAGAAAGTGCATTCACACAACTTACACCCACACCGTGCAAACCTCCGGATACTTTGTACGATCCTTTATCAAATTTACCACCGGCTCCAATTTTGGTCATTACCACTTGAAGAGCAGAAACACCCTCTTTTTTGTGCATGTCAACCGGGATACCTCTACCGTTATCTTCTACCGTTATGCTATTTCCTTCATTGATGATCACCTTTACCGTATCGCAATAACCAGCCAACGCCTCGTCAATACTGTTGTCAACTACCTCATAAACCAAATGATGCAAACCACGTGTGCTTATATCGCCAATGTACATTGCTGGGCGCATGCGCACGTGCTCCATACCTTCCAGCGACTGAATATTGTCGGCGGTATATTCTCCTAATTGATTGGGATCCATTTCACTCATAATCTAACTATTTCTAAATTTTATAATTCAATTCTTTATTGCGAAAAAAAAGGGCTCAACGCCCATTTTTACAAGCCATACAAATTTAGCTTGAAGCCTCGACTGGTCAAAGAAAAAGGGGGTCTAACCCCCTCTCTTTTATGAACATTTCGTTAACAAAAAATGAAGTGTCCTAGAATGAGTAAGTTGCGCCCATGAATGCCTGTATTCTTTGAGCGGGAAACCCACCCCAAATGGCATATTTCTGAGCTATGGCATTGTTGGCTTGAACGTATGCGCTAAGTCTAGAGTTATACACGAAAGACACACGTGCGTTGACATCAACATATGCCTTTAATTTATAGGTGTATGTATTATCTGAATTGGCAGTTTGATTGAGCACAGGGGTGTACGATTTTACCCAACGTTCACCAATGTACTGCGCTCCCAATGAGAATTTCAATTTTTCATTTAAACGGTACGTCCCTTGGGTGTATATGTTCAAATTGGGCTGGTGCCATGCATGGTCTTGATCTGGGGTTTCAAAGTAGGTGTAACTCCCACCTAATTTCGCCTCCCATTTCGAGCCTCCGAGTACTTCAATCTCGCCCTTTCCTTTGATGCTGTTTAAGGTGCCGTATTCAACGCCCATTTGATTTCCAAAAGAGAAGACAGAATCATTTACGAAGAAAGCAAAATTCTGAACTCGATTCATTTCGAAACCGGTCACATAATTCACGTTACGAGCAATGGTCCCATTCACACCGGCATAAACTTGCAACTTATTGTTCTGATTCATAAGTTGTGGTTGGGTAATTACAAACGGATTTCTGTCTTGCAGACTCATGTAAGTTGTGTGGTCTAAAGAACCTTTAATACCAGCATATGGCACAATGAGACCGTCTAGCATATTGTAACTCAATTCGGCAATGGGATAAAAGAAAGCTCTTCTTTGACCATAGGATTGTACGTACAACCCCATACCCACTTTCGCGCGTAAATCTTTCCAAACGGTCTGTGCTGTGGGAACAAGTTTAATTACTGCATTGTCGAAATAACGGTCTTCCAGATCAAAATTTCCATCAATGGTTGTATTCGGAAGATCTCTTGACCAATTGGCCGAAAGAATATTAAATCGGTTGTATGACAATCCAAAATCTGCACTGAATATTTCTGTGTTTACTCGCTTGCTTGCCCCGGCGTTCACCTGAACGAAATGCTCTGAACCGCCAACCTGATTCATACCCAGTGCGTAGCCACCCTTTCCCCACCAATTCAAATCTGCACTGTCTTTATTAAAGGTGGCTAAACCAAAGTCGGCGTTATACTTACTCATGATTTGTTTCAGGGCGGAAAAATCTGCAAATGAATCTACAACCAACGAATCTATTCCGTACCAGTGATTCATGTTGCGATTCCAGTTGATTTGTCCGCTTGCCACCGTTGATTTAAAAAAGCGCTTACCCCACAACTTGGCTGCATTTTCACTGTAGGTGGTTGGGATATCTCTGTTCGGAATTAATGTGATATTCGAGTTGGAACTTTGATGATGTAACCAAATTCCATAATCGCCTTTCTTTGATCTACCGTCTGTGTAATATGCATTCACTTGCGGGGTCACATAGGAACCAAATGCTAAATCAAGAGACCCCTTTTGCAACTTCAACAGTTTTTTCTCTAGCGGAAAGGAACCTCCTTGAATTACCGTTGGATTGGTGGTTGCAATGGTTCTTGTGGGAAGCATTTTGTATTGCACAGTGAACGTACCCTCATCCATTGGATTAAGTATGAATGGTTGGGTTGAAATTTTATTTGCATCGCGAAGGAAGAGTTTTAGGTCTCCATAAAAGTTCGCACTTCCTTGCAAAGTATCTTGCGAAAAAGCTACTCCGGTGAACACAAGTAGCATCGCTAATGTGAGGCTGTACTTATTCATTTTCGTTAAATTCTTCGTTTGACTCATTTTCTGATGGATCTAAAGTATTTGGATCTGCCGATCTTGGATTTTCCAATTCTTCCAATTGCAGTTTCAATTGCCTTGCCCGCTCTACCACAGTCGGATCTTTCACCTTTGTTATGATATTGTCTAAGGTCTTTCTGCATTGCACCCAGTCCGGTTTTTTCATGTAAACCTCGGCCAGCAATAGAAATGATTCAAGTTTCCATTTCTCGAAAGAACTGAATTTCTCAATGGTTTTAAAAATTGATTTTTCCGCCTGAACATATTCACCTCGTTTGTATTCAACGAATGCATGATTGTATGCCGATTCTGCAGCACCGTCTCCACCGCCTTTCGCAACTTCTTTAAAATCTGCGAGCGCAGAATCAAATTCCTGCTCGGTCATTTTAATGCGTGCTCTGTACAAATAGGCCAATGATTGGTTATCGGCTTCAGCATTTACATCAGCTATCACCTTATCTGCATATTCTCTTGCCATTCCATATTCTGTAATAGCGTAATAGCTCGACATTAATGCTACTTGTGCATTTGCAATTGAACTTTTAGAAATTGCAGCCGATTCAATTTTCAATAAATGCCCTATGGCATTGGCAAACTCGCCTTGTTGAATGCGAATGCTAGCTGCCTTATTTAAACTTTCTTCGGTGTAGTTGGAAAACGGAAGTTCAATAACACGTTCGAAATAAGTAACAGCCTCATCCTTCGCGCCAGCATCAAATAAACATGTGGCAATAATGAAATTGGCTTCAGAGGCATTTACCGCTTGCGGATATTGGTGTAGGTAATTCAACAGACGTGTTTTCCCTTTTTCGCAATCACCAGCATAAGCAGGAGCAGCCGCTTTTTCGAACACTTCATTTTCAATTTGCAATTCTGACACATTCGCAATTTTCAATGATTTGATTTGATTCTGAAATTCAACATCGTCTATCAACACCGGTTTCACAATAGACAAAGCATCAATAATGATTTGATCGGTGCTATAGTCGGTATATAATTTATTCCAGGTCTCTCTCACTTTGTCTTCGTTGTTTAGTTCCCGGTAGATTAGACATAAATCAACCAATATACCTCTGGTGTATGAGCTTTGGGGTTGATCTACCAACACTTGTTTGTATAGGTCGCGCGCATCTGCAAACTTTTCTTCCGTAACGTAGGTTGAAGCCAACTCAACAGCTGCATCTACTTTGAATTTAGTCAGAGCACCTTGATTTGTTAACGACTTCAACAATTCAATTTTCTTACTGTTGTTGCCATCTAAACCATAACACAATGCTGATTGATAGGTGATATAATCTTTTTGGGAAGGTGTTCCTTTCTGGTATGCCTCTATGGCCTGCTTGTATGATTTATTCACATAAAAACAGTCGCCGATGCGCAAGTATGCATCGGCTCGCTTGGCTTCCTCAGCCTCCTTCACTTCAACAAATTTTCTAAAGGCAGAATTCGCATTCATGTAATACGGCAATGACTCATCGTAATCTTTTTGAGCAACTCCCATTTTGAAATTGCAATAACCTAGACCGTAATTACTTAATCCATAGTAAGCAGAATTAAATATTGCCGGCTCTTGAATTGCAGCAGCATACAACTCCTTCGCCTTGCTGTATTTGGCCAATTTGTAATTGGCTTCTGCCATCCAAAATTTAGCCTGACCCACCAATTCTGGATTTTGAGGATAGGTCATAGATTTTTGAAAAAACTCTTCCGATTTGGCGTAACTGTCTGCTTGAAACAATTCCACACCACGGTTAAACGCAATCCATTGATAGGTGGTTTTTATTTTAACATCCTTATTCTTGATTTTATCTAAACTTTGAAGTGCGCGTTCATAATTCTTCGATTTTAAATACACTTCCAACAAAAACTCATACGCTTCATCGTGAAGGGGTGAACTCGGATATTTCTCTAAGAATTCTTCGAAAGCAGTAATGGCCTCATGGAAGGGGTTATATGACAATTCAAATGACAATTTCGCGTAGGTAAACATGGCGTCTTCCTGAATGCTGGTATCAAAATTCATTTTAGAAGCCGTTTCGAAATATCCGCGTGCATAGTCTTTCTGATTCAATTTCAAATAGCAATCACCCATGTTGTAATTAGCCAATTGCGCCATCTTGTCTTGACCGTCTGCACATTTATTATAGGCAGTAATTGCCTCTTGAAACTGACCGTTTCGATAGAGTGTGAAACCATACTGATAAAAATCTTCTCGGGTAGGATTTGATTTCGGCGATTGATGGTATTTGTTGAAGTAGGGCAATGCTTCGGTATATTTCTCGAGAATGAAATAGGCATCACCTATCAAATGAGCAATTTCCTCATTTGCGTTGGGATAGTTGTTTTTTACATTTTCTTCTGCATTGATAATGGGCGGTGCATAAGCCAAAAGCTCTTCATATCTCTTTTGGACATAATAAATTTGAGCAATGAAATAAGGAACAACTGCTTTGAATTCTGTTGAATTCTGAATTTTCAGAAATCCATCTAAAGCCACTTGATAATCTTTTCCTAAATAAGCCAGATATGAATAATAATAATTCGCGGCATTTGCATATTCAGACTGACCATCTTTGATTTTCAAGAAGTGAATACGCGCTGACTTGTTGTAATCTTCAATTTTATCTTGCTTCTTCGTCTCTTTGGAAGCTTCCTTTTGTCCTAAAGTATAATAACTGAAACCAATTTTATAGTGATACGCATCTTTTTCTTCATCGCGTAGTTCGCGCTCTTCCAGTTTCGAAAACCACTCAATGCACTTGGCATATTGCTTTGCTTTGTAGTAGAATCCACCCAGTTCAAGATAGACATTGGGTTTCCAATGGCTGTCTGGGTGAACATGAACAAAAGTAGTTAACAAGTACTCCGCATCTGGGTGGGTTAAATACAGCGCACAAATTCCTTGATAATACTCCGCATCAATTCTTCGGGGTTCATTTAAGTTGGAAACAGCGATGTAATTTTCGAAGCCCGATTTTGCAGCGACATACTTTTCCGCTTCGAACAAAATCATAGCTTCTTGAAATAAACAATCGTCTGAAACTTCGTTCAACGTGCGCTGTGCCCAAGACAATTGAATCACCGGTAGCGCAATTAAAAGCAAAACTATTTTTCTCATATTCACAATTTGTCAAAGGTGAAATTAACCTCTTGTCCGAATCGGGAAATGTCCGATTCGTAAACTTGCGAACGATAGATTGTTTATGGTATTGCTTACAGATCGAAAGGTGCTTTTCCCTGACGAACGACTAAAGGTGTATTTCCTGTTAAATCCACAACTGTTGATTGATCATGTGTAGCTAACTCGTTTAAAAAGATTGCATTGACCTTCGTCTCCCAATTTTCAATGAGATCATCTTGAGAAAAATCCTCCATAGGAACGGTGGTTACTGCAAGCGGTTGGCCCAACATGGCAACTAATTCACGTAATAGCGCGTGATTTGGAACTCGTAATCCGATTGAGGTTCGTCGAGATAAAAAAATCTTTGGAATCAAAGGGCTTGCGTGCAACAGAAAAGTATAGGCTCCTGGTGTATGATTTTTCAGCAATCGAAAAAAAGGAGTCGGGATAGGTTTTGAAAAGGTCGCTAGATTTGAAAGGTCTGAACAAACAATGCTGAATCGTGCCTTATCCATTCGTATGCCCTTCAATTGCGCCATACGTTCTATGCCCGATTTGTTCGACATGGCGCATGCAAAGGCATAGGACGTATCTGTGGGAAGAATAACAACGCCGTTGCTATTCAAAAACTCAAGTGCAGTTTGAAGGTGACCCGCGTGTTCAAACCCGTGGATCATGAATTGGATTCAGCGGCTTTTTTATGGTCAGCTAAAAACTGAGCTAAGCCACTGTCTGTCAACGGATGTTTCAACAAAGCCATAATTGCACTCAAAGGACCCGTCATGACATCTGCGCCAATTTCGGCACATTGCACAATGTGCATCGGGTGCCTTACAGAAGCAGCAAGAATTTCAGTGTCAAATCCGTAGTTGTCATAAATGATTCGAATTTGTTCAATCAATTCTAAACCGTCAGTGGAGATATCGTCCAATCTTCCAATGAAAGGACTAACATAAGAAGCACCAGCTTTGGCGGCTAAAAGGGCCTGTCCTGCTGAAAAGACCAACGTACAATTCGTTCTAATTCCGTGATCTGTAAAATAGCGTATGGCTTTGATTCCATCCTTAATCATGGGAACCTTCACTACAATGTTCGGGTGCAAACTAGCTAAAAACTCCCCCTCCTTAATCATCTCGTCATAGTTGGTGCTAATGACCTCAGCACTCACATCGCCTTCTTGAACAATCTCACAGATATCTACATAATGTTTCATCACACGGTCGTGTCCAGATATCCCTTCTTTGGCCATTAGACTTGGATTTGTTGTTACTCCGTCGAGAACTCCTAAATCTTTTGCTTCACGAATTTGGTCTAGGTTTGCTGTGTCGATGAAAAATTTCATAATGTGTGTTTTTTTTTTGCAAAATTAGTCAGCTGAGTGAAACTCAAGAAAAGAACTTTCCACAAACGATTCACAAAATTTTTTACTCTTGAACGTCGTTCATGGATTTATCTTTGAACACATATGGCACGTTTCATTGCTCTCATTACTTTCACTTTATTGGTCCAACTTGCAGGGGCGAGTAAACTTTTGGTTCCTATGGATGACGCTCAAAGCAATCATCTGAAAGCATATGGCATTGCCTATTGGACCTTAGAACAACGATTGCCATTGGAGTGGCTGTTGAATTATCGCGGTGGAAGTTTTCTGTTTGAAAACATTCCCAGTATTCAAAAGGTATGTACTGAGCGCGGAGTCTCTTTTCAAGTAATTGCAGATGCGCAGGTCAATCAGATTTACCAAGAAATTACTGATCCTGAAGTTAACATGGAGCGTGTAAAACTTGAAGTAGCCCCTAAAATTGCTGTATACTCTCCGGCTGGAAAACTACCTTGGGACGACGCGGTAACAATGGTTCTCACTTATGCCGAGATTCCATATACTACCATTTACGATACGGAAGTGATACAAGGTAAATTACCTGAGTATGATTGGTTACATCTGCATCACGAAGATTTTACCGGACAATACGGAAAATTCTATGCTGCATACAACAACGCGCCTTGGTATAGAGAGGAGGTTCGTTCACAAGAGGCAACAGCCTCAAAGTTAGGATTCGCAAAAGTTTCAGAGATGAAGCGACAAGTTGCCATGAACATTAAAAACTTCGTTATTGGGGGTGGCTTTTTATTTACCATGTGTAGTGGAACCGATTCCTACGACATTGCATTGGCTGGACAAAATACAGACTTGGTTGAAAGTGTTTTTGATGGAGACCCAAGCGATGCTAACGCACAAAAGAAACTGGACTTTTCTCAAGGTTTTGCTTTCGAAAATTACACGTTAATTAAAGATCCCATGGTCTATGAATTTTCAAATATTGACGGCACTGAGGATCAGTTGAAAATGAAAGAAGAAAACGATTTCTTCACATTGTTTGACTTCAGTGCAAAATGGGATATTATTCCAACCATACTTACTCAAAACCACACCCAAGTTATTCGCGGGTTCATGGGACAGACAACCTCTTTCAGAGCTCAATATTTGAGAAAAGATGTAACCATCATGGGAGAAGCAAAAAGCATTGGATGTGCGCGTTATATTCACGGAGAGATGGGACAGGGCCAATGGACCTATTATGGTGGGCATGACCCGGAAGATTACCAGCATCGCGTGGGCGACCCTCCTACCGATTTAAATCTTCATCCAAATTCTCCCGGATACAGACTCATCTTGAACAACATTTTATTTCCCGCTGCCAAGCGAGAAAAACAAAAAACATAATTTTTTGTAACCTTTCTCATTCCTTAACGTTATGAGATAGCACATGCCTCAGGTCTAAGAGACAAATTGCATTGGTTAAGGTTAAGGTTAAGTACTAAAAAGCCCAGAAAACGTTCTGGGCTTTTTCGTTTTTTACATGTTTGAAATTCAATTTACTGCTTCGAATGGCGAATCATCTGATTCATTAGAATATATGCCGTCAAAAATACTTGACAAACACAAACCCCAATCATCAATTTATCAGGTGCGCTAATAGTTGCAATTAAAACCACCAATGTCATCAACACTATTGGAAAGGTATGTTTAATAAAATTTTCTCTATTGTAGTAATCATTGTTGTGTAGTTTGCTATTGAATTGGCTATATAAGTAATAAATATTTATACCACCTGTCATCCAAAGAAGCGCCACTTTTAAAGTCTCGGCATCCAAAGCCACAATCATTCCCATACAAATTACAATACCCATAATTGGAACAAAAGGAACCAACGGCGTTTTAAACGGACGCTTGAACTCGGGGTTCTTTACACGCATGATCCAAACACCTGCACTCACCAACACGAATGCGAAGAGTGTTCCAAATGATGTTAAGTCTCCTGCTACGGAACCAGGGACAAAGGCAGCGAATGCACCAACGAAAACAAATAAAATCCAATTGGCTTTGTAGGGAGTCTTAAACTTCGGATGCAATTCACCGAATGCTTTTGGCAATAGGCCGTCGTTCGACATGGAATAAAATACACGACTTTGTCCCATGAGCATGACCAAAATAACTGATGAGAATCCGGCCAAAATAGCTACTGTAACGCCTGTACTGAGCCATTCATATCCTTTCATGTACGTGCTAATTGCGTATGAAACTGATGCCTCTTTTCCAAGAGCAGGGTCACCAAAGTCAGACCACGGAGCAACTCCGGTTAGCACGTGTCCAAATAAAATATATAGAATGGTACAAACCACCAATGAACCTAAGATACCGATTGGCATGTCGCGCTTTGGGTTCTTCGCTTCTTGAGCCGCAGTTGATACTGCGTCAAAACCAATGAAGGCAAAAAACACAATGGCTGCGCCACCAACTACGCCACCCCAACCCCACTCGAAGAAACCTTCATGACCTTTTACTCCCTCTGGAATTAGAAATGGCTCGTAATGGCTTCCATCTATATACTGCCAGCCAATGACAATGAATACAAGTACAATGGCCACTTTCAAGAATACAATAATGGCATTCACGAAGGCCGATTCTTTTGTTCCCTTGATGAGGAG
>Ga0315905_10000689_pt1 | contig 36821 bp, 33 predicted proteins | sample LakEriMetagenome_5_FD_203522 | JGI IMG/M metagenome (GOLD analysis project Ga0315905, IMG submission 203522) | Freshwater fungal communities from buoy surface, Lake Erie, Ohio, United States - Buoy 4 MA121 | ecosystem: Environmental > Aquatic > Freshwater > Lake | place: USA: Lake Erie, Ohio... | reverse complement strand
ACTCTATTACCTTTTTTCTCAAATCTAAACTGTAAGGCATGGCTCAAGTTAAGTTATTTTTGCAAAAATTTTACCTCATTATCTAGTGGTATTCAAATGATTCAGTCTTAATTGAAATGACTATACCATTAAAATATCTAACCGATTGAGATAATCCTGGGTATCTTGATCAAGATTATTTAAGTCAATATATTTCTTGAAATAGGCATTAATTGTAGCAGGTGCATTACTATTAGGTTCTAGCTTTTTGAGGACAGACATGGCAATTTTCCAATCTTTCGTTTGCCAGCCATAACTTAAAATTACAGAACCGACTTCGACACGATAATCGATGGATAAACGCCGTGACTCTGACAACAATTGCTTAAATTCAAGCTTTTTACTCCATGAAAAGGGTGATTCCCCAAAGAGCAATTCTTTTGCAAACTTATTTGCTTCCTCTTCTTCAATGTCAGATTCTTGTTTCTCGAAAGATGTGTCGACTAAAATACCTTCTTTGACGTGATTACAAGCAATATGTCCTAATTCATGAGCTATGATAAAAGCCAGTCGAGCAGGACTTTTGTAGCTAGAACCTATGACAATTACGGGACGATCAGCACATACCGCAACCATTCCATCAAATTTAGAGCAATTAGAGTTAGGTTTTTTTTCAAAATGTACGACAGGAATTCCGTGTTCCCAACAAAAATTCAAGATTGCATCAAGATCGATGAATGATTTTTTTTGTAAAATATATTCTCGTAGTTTATTCGCATCAAGAGCGATAGGCTCATAACGATTCCTAACTCTTAAAGAAATCATATTAGCTAAAGCCATTGCTAGATGACTAAACAGATTGGAATTATTCTGCTTTGTTTGTAGTTTGAATTTTGGATTAGGAATAGGCTGAAATGCTACGAGAAAATTGTTTTTAGAGGAAAAATTTATATCGAGTAAAAGACATTCTGAAATTAAATCAATAAGCTTTAATAATGATTGATCATCTTTTTCTAATCGACTATTCCACCAACGAGGAAAAACAAATTTTTTCAAAAAACGACGCGGTATTCCTAATTTTTCTACACCTTCAAAAATAACGGGTAAAGACAAGGAAAGTGCTGATTTTGTGCAATCAGTTTCCAGAGCAACTGAATCAAATTCATCCAACCAGTTCCCTTCGACATCATCAAAATAAAGATGGACTCGATCAACACCATGATCTTTCCAATCTTGCTGATATTGCTGGACAGCACGAAACGCTTCCTTCGCTCGTTCGATAGGATCGCCACTAATACTGGGATTGATGATGTGATTCTGGCTCATAGTTGCTTCCTGTGGGACTGCATTTCAGCTACTCCCTACTTTCTACAGTGTAACAGGGAGTAGGTAAATTATCGCTACAGTTAAGAATCCTATCTGCTAAGATTGTTACATGATGGGGATGCATAGAATTGTAGCTAATTAACAGCCCTCGTTTAATATTCCAATAAATCAGTGTTTTCCTCCAGTTTTCATGTTTTGGGGTTAGATTGACTCCTGAAACCGTTGTAAGCTGAACACATAAAGATTTTTTTTGTATGCCCGTCGTAACTAGATCTGTTGCCATTGATAAGTCAAGAATGTGATTCCAGAGGCAACTTCCTCCCAATGCTTCGATCTTCTGAGAAATAGAACGAATTATGATTTCATCGTCTTTTTTGAAATTGCCTGCCATCACTTCTTGTTTCCAAATAGGTAATTTTGGATCTCTTTCATTTAGCCATTGGGGAAACAAAACGTCGAACCAGTATTCTTGGGCTGGGCTGCTATTCATTTCAGTATAAAAAATTTGCCTTTGTGTTGCATTCAAAGGGTTTAGAGCGAGCCAAAAAGTAGCATCTACAACAACCTCTGTCAGTAAATCAAGGACATAGGGTTTACTATTGAGACACCCATCTTTTTTCTCTTTTATCCATTTTCTTAAGTCTATGAGTCGTTTCGCGAGATTGGGTTCAATCTTATCTGCTTGAACAATTAATCCATCTAATCTGGCACGAATTTCTCTTGCGTTCAATTTTTGTGGTGTCACAGAACAATAAATACTGACTATATTTTCTAAATTTTCCTGATCTTGGGGTAAGATCCATCGTTAACTGTAACAAATAAACTGTCCTCAAACTTAGAAAGCCCTCTAGTAATTGTAATTAATACAATGTATATTATCGGTATTCATTGATGTCTTGATTTGTTTGTTACGTTTTGCTAGTATCCTCTAATCTGATATTGAAAGAAAGGGAGATGGAAAATTAGAATTTTAATTGAATTAAATAGCCGCAATTATGTTCGCCATCATTTAGCCAATGGGTACGTTCAATGGCGCAGTCGGGCAAAACCGTGGCAAACATTTCTAATTCGTGGCCACACACTGTCGGATAGGATTCCGCCACATCGGCGATCGCACAGTGATGTTCTGCCAGAATAAATTTATTGGGATCGTTCACCGAAAAAGCGTGTAACTCCGCCATATAACCTTCTTGTCGCCGTAATTCCACCAATTTCTCGACCCGTTTCGCTAATGATCCCCGGCCAATTTGTTGGCGATATTCCTCGGCTTTGCGTTGCCATTGTTTTTTGAAAACTTCCCCTAATTGTTCTTCCCCCACCGTTTCCACCAAGGAATCAATAAACGACAAGGCAAAGTCGCCATAGCGTTGGGGAAATTTTTCTCGCCCTTGTTTGCTTAGTTGATAGACAAATTGGGGACGACCTAATCCCCCTTGGCTGGCTTGATGTTCGATTAACTGGTCATTTTCTAAATCTTTTAAGTGCCGTCGGATCGCTTGGGGACTCACGGCCAATGCCTCCGCTAGGGCGATCGCCGATGCTTGGCCTTCGGTGAGTAAGTAGCGTAGGATATCTTCTTTTGTCGAAGTGGAATGGCTCATGGCAATAGCAAACAGATAGGCGACAGGGAAGACTAAAAAATCATATCGGATGTTAGGGGGAGTCCAGTAAACTGGAGGGGCAGAATGTAGGCATCCCGACCGAGACCTTTGCAAATTTGACCCATTTCACCCCCGACTTTGACAACATTACAGTTGCTAATCTATTCTAGAATAGAATTAAACAACACACTAATTGTTTAATTGCCCCCTGCCCTTGAGAATTATTTTTTTCCACTGCCATTTTCCTCTGTCCTTGGCAGTAGTCCCCTAACCGTCTTTCAGGAGAACACTGAATTCGATGAGTGCCACCACCGTCAAAACCCTTGTCAACCAACCCTATAAATATGGCTTTGTCACCGACATTGAAGCAGATGCTATTCCCCGTGGCCTGAGCGAAGACGTTGTCCGCTTAATTTCCGCCAAAAAGCATGAGCCAGAATTTATGCTGGAATTTCGCTTGCGGGCCTATCGCCATTGGTTGACCATGACCGAGCCAGAATGGGCGGCGGTGGACTATCCGGCGATCAATTACCAAAATATTATTTATTATTCAGCCCCCAAACAAAGCAAAGAAAAATTGGGTAGTTTGGATGAAGTCGATCCCGCTTTATTAGAAACCTTTGAAAAATTAGGCATTCCCCTTTCTGAACAAAAACGCTTAAGTAACGTTGCGGTAGATGCCATTTTTGACAGCGTTTCTATTGGTACAACCTTTAAGGAAAAACTCGCAGAAGACGGCGTTATTTTTTGCTCCATTTCCGAAGCTTTGCAAGAACACCCGGAACTGGTCAAACAATATTTAGGCAGTGTTGTCCCCTCAGCCGATAATTTTTTTGCTGCATTAAATGCTGCAGTCTTTAGTGACGGTTCCTTTGTGTTTATTCCCAAAGGGGTGAAATGCCCGATGGAATTGTCTACCTATTTCCGCATTAACAACGGGGATACAGGCCAGTTTGAAAGAACCTTAATCATTGCCGAGGAAGGGGCTTCCGTTAGCTACTTGGAAGGTTGCACAGCGCCGATGTATGACAGTAATCAACTCCACGCAGCAGTAGTGGAATTGGTTGCCTTAGACGATGCCGATATTAAATATTCCACGGTGCAAAACTGGTATGCAGGGGATGAAAACGGGAAAGGGGGCATTTACAATTTTGTGACCAAGCGGGGTCTGTGCAAAGGGGTTAACTCGAAAATTTCTTGGACTCAAGTGGAAACGGGTTCTGCCATTACTTGGAAATATCCCAGTTGTGTTTTAGTCGGCGATAATTCCGTCGGGGAATTTTATTCCATTGCTCTGACGAATAATAAGCAACAGGCCGACACGGGAACCAAGATGATTCACATCGGCAAAAATACCCGTAGCACGATTATTTCTAAAGGAATTTCGGCGGGGCATTCCTCCAACAGTTATCGCGGTTTGGTCAAAATCGGCCCGAAAGCCCAGGGGGCTCGCAATTATTCCCAGTGTGATTCGATGTTGATTGGGGACACGGCAGCGGCCAATACGTTTCCTTACATTCAGGTGGACAATAACACCGCCAAAGTAGAGCACGAAGCATCCACTTCCAAAATTGGCGAAGATCAACTCTTTTATTTTGCCCAACGGGGTATTTCTGAAGAGGATGCCGTTTCAATGTTGGTGAGTGGTTTCTGTAAAGATGTGCTCAATGAATTACCGATGGAATTTGCGGCGGAGGCTGACAAGCTTCTTAGTCTCAAGCTAGAAGGAACCGTCGGTTAAGGTTTCTCACGTTTCGTTATCACGGCCCTGAAAAGGGCTATTTTTAAGCCTTATTTTCTTTTTTATTCAGTTATGAGTCACGCAATTCTTTCGATCAAAAATTTGACGGCTTCCGTTGATGGTAACCCAATTCTCAAGGGCGTTAACTTAGAAATTAATGCAGGGGAAATCCATGCCATCATGGGGCGCAACGGCTCTGGAAAAAGCACGTTATCTAAGGTAATCACGGGGCATCCTGACTATGAAATTACCGGCGGCCAGATTGTTTATCAAGGTCAAGATTTATTGGCGTTAGAACCGAATGAACGGGCATTAGCCGGTATTTTTCTGGCGTTTCAATATCCGTTAGAGATTCCAGGGGTCAGTAATTTAGATTTTCTGCGGATTGCCTACAATGCTAAGCGTAAACATTTAGGCCTAGAAGAGATCGATACTTTCGATTTTGAAGATTTCATTCAAGAAAAATTGGATGTTGTGAAAATGAATCCTGCGTTCTTAGAACGGAGTTTAAACGAGGGATTTTCGGGGGGGGAGAAAAAACGTAATGAAATTTTGCAAATGGCGATTTTAGAGCCGACCTTATCGATTTTGGATGAGATTGATTCGGGCTTGGATATTGATGCGTTGCGAATTGTTTCTGAAGGGGTTAATTTTTTGAAAAATCCGAATAATGCGACGTTGGTGATTACCCATTATCAACGGTTATTGAATTATATTATTCCTGACCAGATTCATGTGATGTACGATGGCAAGATTGTGATGAGTGGTGGTAAGGAATTAGCGTTGGAATTGGAAGAGAAAGGCTATGATTTTTTAGATGAACAGGCTTTAGCACTGGTTTAGTGTTTTTCTGATTTTTGCAATAGCGAAGATTTTATTCTTAATCGCCCCCTTGTCAACAGAAAAATAAATCAGACTTCATTGTTACTGATGCTTTTTCTTTATTATTTGCCGATCGCCTAGGAATTATTTATGACTGCCACTGTGTTAGAGAAAAATTTCCATCAGACTGAATCTGATCGCCACTTACAAGCCTTAAAGGATCAAGCCCAGACCACCGTGGTCACCGATGAGATACTGGGCTTAAAACGCCAACAAGCAGATCAAGCCCTCGATGGCTTACGTTTGCCCCAAAAACGGGATGAAGAATGGCAATTTACTGATTTAAGTGAATTTAAACAAATTACTTTCACCGCTTCCACAACCCCAGCATTAGACCCGCTACAAGCAGCAACGTTTTATCTGTCAGAAGCAGCACATAGTCGGATTGTTTTTGTCAATGGTGTTTTTACTGAAAATTTGTCCGATATGGGTGCGATATCAGACAGTGTCGTTTGTGGACATTGGGCTAATCTAACGTTTATACAGCAGGAGAAATTAGCCGCCTACCTAGGACAGCAGACAGATTTAAAAGATGTGTTTAATGTTCTCAACACCAGTGGTTTACAGGATGTGGCAGTGGTCTGGATTCCCGCCAATGTAGAAGTGGAAACCCCCATTCATTGCCTATTTTTAAGTGTAGTTGATCCCGCTGCTGCCCTCATTCAGCCTCGTTTGTTGGTCGTTGCTGAAGCCCATGCCCGCGTTACCCTTGTTGAATCCTATGGGGCGATCGCAGTTAATTGTACCGACCGACCCCAACAGCAGCCCTATTGCAACAATATTGTTAGTGAAATTTACCTAGGAGAGAATGCCCAATTAACCCATATCCGTAACCAACGGGATTCCGGCGATAGTTTTCACTTTGCCCATACGGCGATCGCCCAAGCCCGCAACAGCCGCTATCGTTTATGTGACGTTAACCTAGGGGCAAAACTCTCCCGCCATACAGTGAAAATGGAACAACGGGGTGAACAAACCGAAACCGACTTTTTCGCCCTCACCATCCTAGCCGGACGACAAGTCAGCGATACCCACAGCAGCATTAATCTCCACCATCCCCACGGCACCACCAATCAACTTCATAAATGCATTGTGGATGAGTATGCCCAAGCCGTATTTAGCGGCAAAGTATTAGTGCCCCAAGCAGCCCAACTGACCAATGCTAATCAATTAAATCGTAATTTAGTCCTTTCTTCTAAAGCGCGAATTAATACCAAACCCGAACTACAAATTACCGCCGATAACGTGAAATGTTCCCACGGAGCCACCATTAGTCAATTAGAAGCAGACGAAGTATTTTACCTCCGTAGTCGTGGCTTAAATGATTACGATGCGCGACACTTATTAATTGATGCTTTTGCTGGAGAAATTTTGGATCAAATCCCCTTAATTTCTCTCCAACAACGCCTGCGTCAATGTATTGCTTGTCGAACAATTTAATCCAGAATATTCATCCGTTTGGGGGAGGAAAAATTGATTTAAAAATGTTATTCTACTGAAATTAATCACCTCATACAATTCCTTTCCATTCCTCCATAACGCTGAGCTTAATGATTAGGCTAATTCCTTTAAAGCAATGAAGGGTACACGACTTGTCAAAGTTCGAGAATCACAACGAAAGAATGAGCCTTTCAGTCATTGGAATAGAGACTCAAACTTCCATTTTTCGTTATCCAAGAGAGAAGATTGCCAAGTCGTGAAGGGTATTCTATTTGTTAAACTCAACGTTATATAGCGGTTTTCAGGCATACAAGGTATGTGTAAAGCCTTTTCAGTCAAGCCTTAAAAGGATATTAGACCGACCTCACTAGAGTGAAAACCGCTATAAAGAATAGGCATTAAAAGAATTGGTATTAATTTAAATGTTCTTTGCTACATAAACACAATATAAATCATGACTGTTCTTCAACTTTCTTCCCTTGCTACCATCGTCCGCACCGATTTTCCCTTATTAAACCAGACCATTAATGGGCATCCTTTAGTCTACTTAGATAATGCCGCCACCTCCCAAAAACCCCGAGCTGTCCTACAAGCGTTAATGCATTATTACGAAAACGATAATGCGAACGTCCACCGAGGAGCCCATCAACTTAGTATGCGAGCCACCGAATCCTATGAGGGATCACGGGATAAGGTTGCCGGCTTTATTAACGCTAAATCTCGCCAAGAAATTGTCTTTACCCGTAATGCTACAGAAGCGATCAATTTAGTCGCCTATAGCTGGGCTTTGAACAATCTCAAAGCAGGGGATGAAATTATTACCACTGTGATGGAACACCACAGCAATTTTGTTCCCTGGCAGCAGGTGGCGGCCAAAACGGGGGCGGTGTTGAAATTTGTGGAATTGAGTGAAGAAGAGGGGTTTGATTTAGAGTATTTTGAACGTCTGCTATCGGAAAAAACCAAGTTAGTGGCCGTTGTTCATATTTCTAATACGTTGGGCTGTGTTAATCCCGTCGCTGAAATTAGCCGTTTAGCCCATCAAGCCGGTGCCAAGGTGTTAATTGATGCCTGTCAAAGTGCGCCCCATTATCCGTTGGATGTGCAAGCCATTGATTGTGATTGGTTGGTGGCCAGTGGTCATAAAATGTGTGGGCCGACGGGCATTGGTTTTCTGTATGGCAAAGAAGCCGTGTTAGAAGCAATGCCTCCCTTTTTGGGCGGGGGAGAAATGATTGATGAGGTCACGTTTGAAGGGTTTACCTGGGGTGAATTGCCCCATAAGTTTGAAGCGGGAACCCCGGCCATTGCGGAGGCGATCGCCCTAGGGGCCGCAGTGGATTATCTAACGGCGATCGGCATGGATAAAATTCACGCCTATGAGCAGGAACTCACACAATATTTATTTAAACAATTGCGCCAAATTCCTAATCTCCGGCTTTATGGCCCCCTACCAGAGGAAATTGATGGCGATCGGGCAGCCTTAGCAGCGTTTAACGTTAAAGGACTCCATGCTAGTGATATTTCCGCATTACTCGATCAAGATGGGGTCGCAATCCGTTCAGGACATCACTGCACCCAACCCCTGCACAGTTTAATGGAGGCGTCGGGCAGTGCGCGGGCTAGTCTATCGTTCTACAACACCCGCGAAGAAATTGATCGCTTTATTGATTCCCTACAAGGGGCGATCGCCTTTTTTGGGGAATAGGGTTTAATGTTGCCGGGTCATAGCGATAACCTCGTTAACTGTCACTGTTAGTAGGTCATCCAAAGCCGGCAGCCGCTCTGAACCTTGATAAACCAAAGGCAAGGCTTTCCCCTGCCAAACCCAGATTTGTTGCCGTTGAATATCAATCAACCAGGCAATCTGGGTGCCATTGGTTAAACAATGTAAGATTTTAGTTTGTAGATTTAGGGTATTTTGATCCGGGGAAAGAATTTCAATTAACCAGTCCGGTGCTCCTGGCAATGGCCCATCTTCATCAGAGAGGCGATCGCCTTTGACGACGACAATATCGGGGACAGGGGAGAAAGGCGGCACAATACACCGCAGTTCTTGAATGGCTTCGTAGTCGGTCGTTTGGCGATTAATAGTATTAACCAGGTTCCGCTGAAGACGGGAATGAAATAACGTGGGCATTGGTTTTTGTTGAGCCTGCCCGTGGATAAATTCCCAAGCCGGCGAAGACTCGATCTCGGATTGTTGTAGAAAATCCGTTAAGGAAGGGGTAAGGGTCGGTGACTGCATTGTTACCTATCCAATCGGGTCAATGGCGATCGGCTTTTTTCTTGATTTACCGATGGAAACTGAGAAAATATTCCCAATTTGTCAACGGTTTGCAACGGCGATCGCCGCCCGATTTTTAACTATTTGGCATTTGGCAAGGGAAAATCAAACCGTTATTAAACTGTTAGCGAAACATACTACTCACCGAGCTTTCCTCGTGAATCCGCCAAATTGCTTCCCCAATCAAATTCGCCACGGATAAAACCGTTAACTGGGGAAATTGATGATCATCAGGGACAGGAATCGTATTGGTGACGATCACTTCTTCAAACAAACCACTAGAAAGCCGATTAATCGCCGGTTCGGAAAAAACCGCATGGGTGGCACAGGCATAAACCTGCCGTGCTCCTTCTTTACGGAGTAACCGTGACCCCTCAGAAATGGTGCCTGCCGTATCAATCATGTCATCGACAAGTACGGCGGTCTTGCCCTTCACGTCTCCCACTAAATTCAGCACTTCCGCAACGTTATGACTCTGACGGCGTTTGTCAATAATGGCCAAGGGAGCATCGTTTAATTTTTTGGCAAAAGCCCGGGCCCGAGCCACCCCGCCTACGTCAGGGGATACCACCACCAAATCAGTTAACCGTTTGTTGTTGAGGTAATCAATAATAACTGGCGATCCGTACATGTGATCACAAGGAATATCGAAGTACCCTTGAATTTGGGCCGAGTGTAAATCCATGGCTAATACCCGCTGAGCCCCGGCCCCCGTGATCAAATTAGCCACGAGCTTGGCAGAAATCGATTCTCGGCCAGCGGTTTTACGATCTGCCCTGGCATAGCCGTAATAGGGTAATACAGCAGTAATTTGACGGGCTGAAGCGCGACGGCAAGCGTCAATCATGATCAACAATTCCATCAAGTTATCGTTGACGGGATGGCAGCAGGGCTGAATCAAATAAACGTCCCCCCCTCGAATCGATTCTTGGATCTGGATGTAGAGTTCCCCATCGGCAAACCGCTTACGGAGCATGGGGCCAATATCCATGCAAAGATAACGAGCCACTTCCTGCGAAAGAGACGGGTTAGAAGAACCAGAAAAAAGACGAAGACGATTGTTGTCAGATAAGGCAGACAGCATCGATTGACGTGTTAAAGTAGCGGTATTGCTCACGGCAGACACTTTACCCCCATGTCATGGCAGATTACGGAAAAAATTAGTTGGCGTTATCGGCCTCAATTTCCATCCCATCATAGCGGATTGTTAGGTCGGAAATATGCCAAAAATAATGTTGATGGGGTAATGGTAGTGCAATCAGTAATTGGCAAAAACCCCAGCATTTATGACGAATTTCTTTAATCCCGTTGGTCAAAAAACCCTATTTATCGTGGGGTGTGATACGGAAGTTGGCAAAACGGTGGTGACTTCTGCCCTAGCAGCCTATTGGCAATACTATTTTTCGGATCAATCTTTAGGATTGATGAAGTTACTGCAAACAGGGATCGGGGACGATGAGCACTATCACCGCTTGTTTCAACCCATGGCGCATTGGGAGATTGTGACGCCCCTAAAATTTGCGACCCCTGTGGCCCCGCCGATCGCCGCTGAACGGGAAGGAAAGGCAATCGATTTGGCGGTGGTCTGGCAGACATTACAACGGCTACAGCAAAACCATCGGCGAGTATTGGTGGAAGGATTAGGCAGCTTGGGATCGCCGGTTACGGATGAATTAACGGTGGCGGATATTGCCGGATTGTGGCGTTTAGCGTGTGTGTTAGTCGTTCCCGTAAAGTTAGGGGCTATTGGTCAGGCGATCGCCCAGGTGGCCCTCGCTCGCCACACCAAAGTCACCATTAAAGGTCTGATTTTAAGCTGCGGTAGTCCCGACGCGGAAGCTCACCTTGAAGATTGGGCCGCACCGTCGATGTTAGAGCAATTTACAGGCTTACCCGTCTTGGGAACGATTCCCTATTTGCGGGAAGACGCTCGGACGGATTTGCCCCAATTAGCGAAAGTTGCAGCGGCATTAAACTTAGGGCAATTAGACTATTTTTCCTGATTTTGAACCCGATCAAGCTGGGCTGGTGATGTGATGTTAACTTTCTGGGTCTGGATTTTCGATTTCAATTGCTTGATCCGGGTCGAGGGGCGGCGATAACTGGCTCACCAAAACCTTATCAATGCGAATACTGTCCATGTCCACTACTTCCACCCGCAAACCATCGGAAATAAACGATTCCCCGGACTGGGGAATTTTGCCTAGGCTTTCAATGACAAAGCCTCCCAGGGTATGGTAGTTGCCTTCTTCTTCGTTGGAAAGGGTTTCAATGTCAAACAATTCTTTAAATTCATCAATGGATAAAAGACCATCGAGTAAATAAGACCCATCTTCCCGTTCAATAATTTGCGGTTCTTCAATTTCATCATCATTGGGAATATTGCCGACGATCGCCTCCATCAAATCATTGAGGGTGACTAGGCCCTCGATGCCGCCATATTCATCGGTGATTAACGCTAAGTGGGTTCCCGATTCCCGAAACATTTCTAGCACATTTAATGATCGAGTACTTTCCGCGACAAACAGGGGTGGCTGCACCAAGGTTTCTAGATTAATAGCCTGCCCTGACCACTGACAATTCAAAATATCTTTGACCCGCACAAAGCCCAAACATTCATCCAGACTATCGCGCCCCACCGGAAACCGAGAGTAGGGGGTTTCTAAAATTTCCTGTTGATTTTCTGGCCAATCTGACTCCACATCCAACCAGGCGATCGAAGTTCGGGGGGTCATCAAAGTCTTCACCGGGCGATCGCCTAACCGAAAAACCCGTTCCACCATTTCCTGCTCAGCTTCTTCGATCATGCCCGCCTGGGTTCCTTGGCGAATCAAAACCCGAATTTCTTCCTCGGTAATGGGGGATTCTTCTTGAGTCTTAATGCCTAAGAGTCGTAATAAACCATCGGTGGACACCCCCAACACATAGACAACGGGAGAGGTGATGCGGGCTAACCATTGCATAACAGGGGCCACATTACAGGCAATTAGCTCAGGATTGCTGAGGGCAATACGTTTAGGCACCAATTCCCCTACCACCAAAGATAAGTAGGTGATCAAACTGACCACCAGAAAAATTCCCAGGGGATTGGCATAGGCTTGCAGCAAAGGAACCGTTTGTAAAAATTCCCCCAACCGACGGGCAATGGTAGCGCCCCCCACCGCCCCACTCAAAATACCGATCAGCGTAATCCCAATTTGTACCGCCGACAAAAAGTTATTCGGGGAATTTGCCAATTTGAGGGCCAACTTCGCTTTGCGATTGCCGCGTTTAGCCAGTTGTTCTAACCGAATTTTACGGGCGGAAACAATGGCAATTTCCGAGCCAGAAAAGACCCCATTCGCTACTACCAAAACGAGAATGAGAAAAAGTTCCAGCGCAACAGGAGAGGAAGACATTCAATTTGTTGGGAATAATGACGAAGCAAATCAGCAAAAATTATTAACGCGAGTCACGTCAAGTGGGGGAGGGAAATGAAAAACCTTTAACCTTTGAAGTCATCAGGGGGCTAAGATTACCCATAATCATAGAAGAAAAGACCCCGGCTGTCGTTTTACTTTTGTCCCTTGGAGACAAGCCGTAGGAAAAAAGTCCGTTTTCCTCCGTTTCGTGGCTGCGACCCTGGGTTTTGGGCACTGCCCTCAGTACCGTCAAAACCTAAAATTTTTACACCAAGAAAATAGGCTAAAATGGTAAACGCCAATTTTTTCTAACGTCGCCAGCAAACAGTATGATTAAACTCCGCCTAAAACGCTTCGGTAAAAAGCACGAAGTCAGCTATCGGATTGTCGCTATGCACAGTACCACCCGTCGGGATGGTCGTCCCTTGCAAGAACTCGGTTTTTACAATCCCCGCACCGATGAAACTCGCCTAGATGTCCCGGCGATCGTCAAACGACTCAAAGAAGGGGCTCAGCCGACCGATACAGTGCGAGCTATCCTCAACAAAGCCCAGGTTTTTGAGCAACTGAAGGCTTAATTTTCAGCCATGATGTTTTCCTTTGGTTACAACTTGTGACTATTCCCAATTACGTTGAATTAGTAAAATTTCTCGTCCGCCCCTTTTTGGATAAACCCGACACATTGCGGGTGGATTGCGAAATCTTTCGGCAAAATAGCCGGGTCTGGATTCGTCTAGCGGTAGAAGATGAGGATAAAGAACGGATATTAGGGCGGGGCGGACGCAATTTACAAACCATCCGCACCGTCTTAAATACAGCCGCTTCCCCCATTAACCAGTCGGTGTTTCTGGAAATCTACGCATCAGAATCGGCCAACTCCCGATCCGCTCCTTTACGTCGGCGGCGTTCCTCGGCAGGGCCAGCCCCGGTGCGACGTACTCGTTCTGTTGGTGGCCCTGTGAGTCGATTTTGAGGGAAATTTTAGGGAAAAACCTTAAATTTGTAGTATCCCTTCTGGCATAACAGTTAGCAAATCTCGGCGTTGTAACCCTTCCTGATGACAAATGGTATTGGCGGCCAGAAGACCACTGCTGACAGCCCGTTCCATCAGTCCGCAGGGAAAGGGCGTTTTGACCCAGTCCCCGGCAAAAATTAGGTTATTGATTGCGGTTTTCGTTTCCGGGCGATCGCCGTAACTGTTGGGGGGAAAGCCGGAGAAATTCTTTTGGTTAACTAATTCCCGATGTAATAGCTGGGCGTTGGCTAACTCCGGCACAATTTCAAATAATTCTTCGGTGAAGGTTGCCAATAGATCCTCTTGGGTGGGAAAGTCTTTTTCTTTGTAGCAATAGGCGTGTAATTCCACCACACTGCCCCCGGTGCGTTCTGACCATTCAATAAATTGGGTTTGAATGCGGTGGTAAAGGGTAATGCTATCGGTGAGGCGATAACCCGACAGGGAGGCAAAGTTGCTATGGGGCCAATCAAAATCTTGATCAAACCAAAACCGGGCCACGGCGAAGGGATCGGCCACGGCTAATTGTTTCATCTGGGCAACTAATACGGGATTAATCTCCCCTACTAGGCGATCACCTAACTGCTTCATGCCCACCACATCCGCTGCCAGAACGTAATAATCCGCTTGCAAAGTTTGGCTCTGGGACTGATATTTGGTTTGGGAGATCAGGGTGATTTCTGTGGGATTAGCCCCTTTTTGAACCGTGAATTTGGCTAAATTACGTTTAGCAGGGCCCTGTAAAACTCGACCATCCGCATCGTAAACAGCCCCATGACAGGGACAGATAAATTTGCCGTCGGCTTGGGGGGCAACGGTACAACCCTGGTGACTACAGGTTAAGGACAGGGCCTGTTTGCCGGTGTTATCCACTAAATAAACCCGATCGCCAGCGCCGTAATAGTGTTTGTCTGCTTGGGACAACAGCTCATTGCGGGGGACGGTAAAGGGTACATCACTGCTGAGATCATCTCCCTGCACATAGTCCAAAGATTGAATGGTTTTCCCTTGGCAATGGATTTTGCTGACGGTGGCCTCGGTGATGATTTTGCCCCCCTTCGCGGCGATCGCCTGGATCATGGGCGTGACCAAACTGCTTACCATGTCGTCTTTTGTGCCATTAAAGGCTAGGCCTTCGGGGTTGCCAAAAAAGTAGAAGTGAAAAAATTGCATTAATTCCCCCGCACTCAACTGATCCGGGGCATTCAGACTGGATTTAGCAAAGGGCAAAAAGTACAGATCATATAACCCTTGGGGAAAGCCCTGGGCAACCCATTCATCAACGGAAATACTGTCCAGTTGGTCATAGCTTTTCGGGATTTTAAAACCAGTAATGGCACGAAAAACCTGCCAATGGGACTGCTTAGTCAAATTAATGCCCCAATGAAGTCGATTTGGGGAAGAAATGGTTAAATCAACAATATTCCAAGGGAAAGTGGAATGGCTGGGGCGAAACACTTCCGGCTGATACCCTTCCCGAAAGACCAAGGAATAAAACTCTAAAGAGCGAAAATTGTCGGCGATCGCCAATTCATTGACAATACTTTTCAGGTTGTAATATTGGGGGAAAAACCCGTGGAAACCATGCTCCATCTGAAAGCTTTCGTCCCCGACTTGAATTGTCCAACTGGCAATTTTACCGCCCAGATTCGGAGATTTTTCCAACAACGTCACTTGAAAGCCCCGTTGACTCAGTTCATAGGCCGTGGCTAAACCCGCTAAACCCGCCCCGACCACCACCACCGATTTCGACTCAGATAAATGCCGTGGTAAATCAAGGCTATCCGGCTGAAAATGGGCGGGCTGGGGTTTGATGAAACGGGAATAGCCCAACGCGCCCCCGACGATTCCTACCCCGAATAGTTTTAAGGCTGTGCGTCGAGAAAGCCTAGGGGAAGAAAAATGTGATGGCTCAGTCATACAAATAGTTAGCGCACAAAAAATTGATAGTGTGTTTTGGTGGACAATCACTAAGGACTGATTTTAAACACTATGTCAGCATTCTTGCTGCTGGGGTGACCCAGATTCAATCCCTAGGCCTAGACAATTTTCCGCTAAACTGGGTAGGCGTTCCTTTACGATTGTCTTGGGTGAAAGCCCCATGGTTGCCGTAAAAGCGTTTCATGTTTATCCCCAACCCCATGTTCAAACGCAATAACTTAGAGTCTTCCCACATCATTTGCCGTTCCGAGGAATTGCTCAACGCCGCCTCTAATCGCTATCACATCACGGTTCAGGTTGCTAAACGGGCCAAGCAAAATCGCTACGAAGAATTTGACAGCATTGACGACCCCAACATGAAACCCGCCATCCGCGCCATTATTGAAATGTCCGATGAGTTGACCCAACCGGAAATTATTAGAGATAAATAACCCCGCCAATGTTTAAATTGCCCTCAATTTTGCTGACTGTGCTGATCGGTATCCTGAGTTTTTTGCTCACGTTACTGATCCACCGGCCTGGGCAATTATGGGCTCCCTCCATGGCTCAGACCGTGCCAGCGGGGGGCTATACCCTGTTGGTAGAAGCGGTGGCCCAGCAGGTTTATGAGCAATTTCCAGAATTGCCGAAAGCCAATACTTACCGCCGCCAAGAGGGGGGAGAAGTGGAGGTTGATAATACCCTAATTAGTCGTTTCATTCGTTATCACCGCGATATTAAAAAGCGCCCAACCCGTTATCGGCTGGATTGGAAGTTGACCCTGGCAGATTATTTAGAGGTGAATGAACCCATGTCGGCGGATCGGTATCCGGGTTTTTCGACTCTACAGGAAAATCCCCTCGATGGCGATCGCCAATTAATCCAAGCGTTAAACCGTCAACAACGTCAAGATTTAGTCGATTTTTTAGCAGAAGTTTATCGTCCCCAAACCGCCCCCTCGACCCCGGAAGCCCCCAAGCCGGGGGAACCGAGTAGTCCTAAACCCGCCGTTGTGACCCCAGATCAGCCGACGCTATCTCAACCAGGGGATGCTCAGTTGTTGATACCCTAGGGAAAGGCAGTGCTGTGACAGAAAAAATTTTTAAGGAAGGGCCAGGGTGGCGATTAGGATTTGATCCGACTGCGCCGCTATATCCTTTTTTGATCGGGGGAAATGATTGGGCGGTGGAGTTGACCCAGACGGAATTTGATGATTTTCAGCGGTTGAGTCGGGAATTACGGCAAACGGTAACGGCGATCGCCCCGCAATTAATGGCGGAGGAAATGATTAGTTGCGAGGTGGAAAGCGAAGGGTTATGGATGGAAATTGAAGGTGATGTCCGGGCCTACGAACTGCGGTTTATTCTGCGCCAGGGCAGGCGAGCGGAAGGGCAATGGGCGGCGGCGGTGGTAGCTGAATTTTTCATCGCCCTCGATCAAATCACTTTGGTTTGAGTTGTTTTAACGGGTTTAATTTTGGAAAGCTATGACAACGGATTTTTTTCAGTTTGAGCAAGATTTTGTGGACTCGTTGCGCTGTATCCCGATGGTGGTGCGCTTCAAACTTGATACCTGTGGGGTCAAACTCAAACTCAGCCACTGGCACCAATTCACCGACGGCGATCGCCAAACACTGGTGACGTTACCTTGCCATTCCCCGGCGGCAATAGAAGCCTATCGTACCCATCTGCAAACCCTAGTTACGGCTATTCAAGGCAAACCGGCCAGTGAATTGGCGATCGCCCCCAATCCCCCTTGGTTAGACAGTGAAACCATTCCCGACACCGTATCGGAAAAAGCGGCAAGTTTTGGGGATTCCATAACCCTAGATCAATGGCAAACCCTCACCCCCCTGCAACGATTTGCCCTGATTAAGCTCAGTCGTCCCAGCCATGAAAACAAAAATTTTCAGCCCGCCTTACGGGAATTTGGACTGAAAACCTCCATTCTTGCTGAGAGTTCCCGATTGAGTTTCCATCCGCCGCAAGGGAACTAATCACAAAACAAGTAATAAGGGAGATACATCAAAAAGCCTCCCTTAATAAGTAATAAGGTAACAAGGAGGAATTTAAAACATTCTCATAAGACTCGTTACAGCGGTTACGGCATCCGAGGGGCACAGTAAACTCTTTATAGAATAAGCTTTTCAATCGCTTCCCGTGTATCAAGCTGATCCAAAATCCGCTGTAAAGAGTAGCCAAAGAATTATTAAGGATTAATTAAGGAGTAAGTACCTAGTTGTAATTAAATAGAAGATTATTTTGTGCCATCGATCCCCCCTGCCCCCCTTGATAAGGGGGGTGCCGATAGGCGGGGGGATCTTACGCTTTTTAACACCTGTCTACTTAGTCAAGGATCTGCCAAGAAATCATTAAAAAATTGTTAAGATTTTATGGCAAGTTTCAAGTATTAATACTCAAAATAGGAGAATTGATCTTTGAGCAGAGCTTTATATTTTACTAGCAATTTTTATCATGTAAATTTGAGCTAACTTTATCAAAAAAGTTGGCAATGAGGATCTCTAAAAGCCATATTTATCTCCTGAAAATAGAGTAAGAAAGTCAGAATTCAAGTCAAATAATAATTGCTGAAACTATTACTTTATAAGGGATTAAGGTTTAAACCTCTAATAAATAAAGGTGGTGAAAGTAAGTGCTTTGAGCAGAATACTTCGCTTTTCATTTTAAATTAGCTAGCTCTGTAATTTAGAAGCTTAAAAAATCTCCTTTTTTCTCCTCGGAAATAACGATGATGATTGAAACTATCGAGGGGGTAGTCCGACAATCTGTTCTTTCATGACTATTTTCTTCCCATGTCCTTCTACGTAATTCTACGGTAGTTTTAGTTTTAAGATTTGAGTATGATATCGTACTGAAACTGAAAGGGTTTCGACTCTCCTGTCTAAGGAGTAAGAGGCTGCTGGTTAGCCCTTACCGCAAGACTTTCACCGGTCGGCGCAACAACAAGGCTTATCTTCAAACCATAGGTTTTCCCGTCTAAAGCCAGGAGATGTATCCGCTTTACTGTTTCAGAACCTTAACTTCAGAGGAAGTAAAAATGAAAGGATCTAATTACCAAGAAATCGCTAAGGCAACAATCTTAGCCGGTGGTCTGGCTGCGGCTGGGGTGCTGTCCATGGGGGAAAGTGCCCAAGCTCAATTTATCGGTGACGCCGCTCAATCCCGAGTGTCCACTGCTGTCACTAGCATTCTCACCGATGGTAACGCTGCTGCTACTAATAGCTTTGCTGTTGAGCAGGTATTACCCTCCAGTGACTATGTCTTTAATGGTGCTGTCACTGTAACCCTAAGTTATGCTACCCAGAATATTAACGACCAAACCCTCGTTGCTATCACGTCAGCTCAACTTAGCGCCGTTAACGCAATCAACTCAGGTACTCAGCTAACGGCTGAACGTGCCACTGCCGATGCTATCTCGCAGGCTGCTGCCCTCAGTCAGTTTGGGGATGTATCTGGTATTGTCCGGGCTTGGAGCGCAGGGACTTCTGTCCTAGATTAATTCCAATTGTTTCCCCCCTGCCAGGGAATCAGCCCTCTGCTCCTTGGTCTTGGGGGGTCGCTTTTGTCGGTTCGGGGTTGGGGTTAGTCTCCCCTTCTCCTTTTGAGAGAATTTTGATCTTCCGTCATACCGTTGCGTAATTCACATTTTTTCGGGGGTTGAACATCTAACGTTGTGGGTGTCGTGATCTAATGATAATTTTTTGTAATCGTATTCCCTACTATCAAACTGCTTGCAGTTACCGAGTATTAAGTGAACTGTACACTCAATCGGGGTTTGATTTCCGAGCAGCGGTATTCCTAGATGCAGAGTCCCTTGACCGTTATTTAAGGTTACAGCAGGGAGACGCGACCCCCTTTTTATTGCAGTTTGAGGCATTAGGAAAAGATGCCCTCCAGAAGATTCAGCAGGAGGAGGCGTTAGTGGTCTATAGCCACGCCGATCCGCGCCAAGCTCTGGGCAACGCCATCACGGATAGTCAAGACACCATTACCCAAGCCGTGGCCGAACAATTGCAATGTCAGCCCCAGGTTTGGCTACCCTTAGCCCATCGAGTTATTGAGTTAAAAGAAAGGGACATCAGAGAAACCCCCCTTGTACAAATAGAGGCGTTAGCCCAAGCCGTTGGCTTAACGTTTAATGGCCAAGAGTATCCAATCGAGAAATTATTAGAGTTTCCAACGGAGTCGGCACCTTGGCAGGAATGTTTTACCAAAGAAGAGCAGCTATTAGTTCATGGTCTGTTTAAACCCTTATTACTATTCGGTGGGGATGAAACCGGCGAAACCTTTAGGGAAATATTTTTAAATTTGGTCAAAGAAATCCATTGGCAAACTTGGCTGGATTTATTAGCGACCTTACAACAAGACCTGTGGAAAATACTCCCCGATCAGCGGGAGTTGGTCTATCAGGAAATCAAAAATTCCTTGATTGGTTCTTTTGCTGATTATGGTTTAGCGAAACAAGGGGCGGAAATTGCCCATTACCTGGGGAATCAATTCACGCATCAGGGGCATTTTGCCTTGGCGGAGTCCTGGTATCTCAAGGCGATCGAACTAGATTCCCAGCGTGCCCAATCCTATTACAATTTGGGAGTTGCCAAGGAAAAACAACAGCAATGGGAAGCTGCTATTAGCTATTATCGTCAGGCGATCGCCTTCAATCTTCAATACGCAAAGGCCTACTATCGTTTAGGCTTAAATCTCAAACAGCAGTTGATTAACGACGGGGCAAATATCGAAGCTGAGAACAAGCAAAAAATCACCGAGGAAATAGACAAATGTTTCACTCAGGTTTTAAGTCTTGAACCCAACCATCCTAGCATTAAGTTTCAACTGGCTAAGTTTTGGCAAGATCAAGGGGAATCGACAAAAGCAAAAAGTCTTTTAACAGCTAAGGAATGGGACTTATTGCCGGATTTTGTCGCTTATTTAATTAACACAGGAAATCGGTGGGAGCGACGGAAAAAATTTACCCAGGCTCAAAACTGTTATGAAATGGCATTGGAGTTTGATCCTTTGGCCATTGAACCGTTATTTAATCTGGCTCTCATCTTTGAAAAACAGGAAAAACTCCCTGAGGCGATCGCCTATTATCGCCAGGTGTTAACCCTTGACCTTAATTACATTCCCGCGCTGCAAAATTGTGGCATGGTATTGGAAAAAATCGGGTATGTTCATGAGGCGATAGGCTACTATCAAAAAATTCTAACCATAGACAATGACCATCCTTCCGCCCTCACAAGTTTAGCTACTTGTGCCGAAAAACTCGGTAAAATAGCCAGTGCGGTGGAGTATAGTCATAAAATTCTGCAATTAGAGCCCCACAATTCTATTAACCACTCATTTTTGTTGTGGTGTTTTGGCGCATTGACCATTGTCTCTCCCCAGGATATTCTCGATAGTTCCTATCTCTGGCATATCTATCACGTTGTCAAACAGGGACTGCCCACCCTGAAATACCATCAGAGACAGCCAAATCCTGATCGCCCCTTGCGTATTGGTTATATTTCTCCTGATTTTCGTCGTCACTCCTGTAGTTTTTTTATTAAACCTTTATTAGAAAATCACCATCACGATCAATTCGAAATATATGCCTATGCTGAAGTGGCAAAGGGAGACCAGATTACTGAAAAGATCCAAGCGAGTTGTGATCATTGGCGTTGCACCGTCGGTTTATCGGATTTAGAAGTGGCGGCGTTAATCCAAGCAGATCAGATCGATATTTTGGTGGATCTGGCGGGTCACACTGCGGGGAATCGTCTCAAAGTATTGGGAATGAAACCCGCTCCCATTCAAGCGACCTATTTAGGGTATTTTGCCACCACGGGTTTACCCACCATTGATTATTGGATTACCGATGAGGCGTTACATCCCTCAGACACGCCCGAATTAACCAGTGAGACAATTTGGCGCTTGCCCCGTTGTTATCTCACCTATGAAAATTACCTCGACACCCCAACGGTTTCACCCCTGCCTTTTGAAAAAACGGGTTTAATTACCTTCGGGTCTTTCAACAACACCAGAAAAGTAACCCCGGAAACCCTGGATGTGTGGTGCGAAATCCTGAAAGCCGTTCCTAACTCCCGTCTTTTCCTGAAAGCAATTCATCAGGCAGGGGGCGATCCCAGAGTTCAGGAGAACATCATCAATGACTTTGCCCAACGGGGAATCAGTGCGGATCGATTGTTTATTCAGGGCAAGTTCCTAGACGATCAAGCACATTTTTTGTCCTATAACAACGTGGACATTCATCTTGATCCCTTTCCCTATGGTGGTTGTACTACTACCTGTGAAGCCCTGTGGATGGGAGTTCCTAGTCTGACCTTAGCCGGGGGGCGTAATCTGGAGCGTTTGAGTGTCACTGTCTTAAAAGCAGTGGGATTGGAAGAGTGGATTGCGGATACTCCCGCAGACTATGTACAAAAAGCCGTTCGATTTGCTCAGGATACCGGCTATTTAGCTAATTTACGAGCCACGATGCGCGATCGCCTGGCTCAATCAGAATTGTTAGACGCAAAAGGAATGGCAGTGGCAATGGAAGCGGCCTATCGGCAAATGTGGCACATTTATTTGGATAAACAAAATCAGGTTGAGTCTCTACCTCTTCCCGTAGTCCCAGAGGAGGACAGTGCGGCCTATTATCATCAACTGGGTCGGGAAAAAACCCTTACGGGAGAATTAGAGCTAGCCAAAAACTTCTATCTCCAGGCGATCAACATAGATCCGACCTATGCCAAGTCGTACCATAACTTGGGCTTTTTAGCCGCGCAACAAGGACAATTACAGGAGGCGATTAATTATTATCAACAGGCAATTCAATCTCAACCGGATTATCCCGTCGCTTTTTATAATCTCGGCTTAGTTTATGAGCGACTAGAAGAGACAGAAAAGGCAATTAATTGTTATTCCCATTCTGTGCAATTAGATTCTACTAAGGTGGAAGTCTATAAATCCCTGGCGCAACTGTATGATCGCCAAGAAAATCACCCCAAGGCGGAAAAATATTACCGTTGTGCTTTACTACTAGAGTCAAATAATTTGGAATTACGCTATAACTTGGGCGTTGTTCTCTACGAACAGAAAAAGTTTGACAAAGCAGAGAGTTGCTTCCAAAAAATCATTCAAGCCAAACCCCAAGATGCGATCGCCTATTTACATTTGGGCATTAGTTACAAAGAACAAAAACGGTTAACTAAAGCAAAAGATAGTTTTGAGAAGGCGATCGAACTAGATCCAGATTATGCTATGGCTCACTACAACTTAGGGGTGGTTTATAGCCGTCAACCTGATCAGAAAAAAGCGATTGATTGTTTTCGTCAGGCCCTCCGCTGTGATCCCGAAAACAAATTAGCCCATACAGCCCTTCTTTTTACGCTGAGTAGTGTGGAAGAAATCAGTTCAAAAGAAATTTACGAAGCGTCCTCTCGTTGGTATCGCAATAAAATCAAAACTTAAATATTGTCAATAATTACAATCACTTTATAATCATAAAATTTCCTACCATGACTATCTTCTTACAAACCCTTAAAGCCCAACATTTTTTAGATGATCTTCATATTACGATTGCCCAGATTGGTTCTCGAAAAAGTTCCGGTGCTGATGATTATAGCAGCCAATCCTGGGGAACTTTTGCCCCCAATTTAACTATCTACGGGTTTGAGGCCGATGCTGATGAATGTAAACGCATCAATCAGAATTTAAAGGAAAGAAATATTAGCCATCAAGAAAAACATATTCCCATTGCTCTGAGTAATGTTCAAGGACAATCAAAACTATACGTTACCAAAGAGAAAGCGTGCAGTTCCCTTTATGAACCCAATGGGAATTACGTTTCTCATTTTCGTAGTTCCTTGCCTGAGTTTCTTACCCTAGACTATGTATCAGACATAGAGACAACGACCCTGGACAGTTTTTGTGCTAGTGAATTGGTTAATACCATTGATTTTCTGCAAATAGATGTGCAAGGGGCAGAATTAAATGTTTTTCAGGGGGCGCAACAGATTCTCAAAAACAGCATCTTGGCTATTCAAACCGAAGTTGAGTTTGCGCCTCTGTATAAGGATCAGCCACTTTTTGCTGATGTAGATAATCATTTACGGCAGCAAGGGTTTTTTCTTCAAGAGTTGAAAGAGTTAGTTTGGATGTCAAAAAAATCTTTTCCAGGCCTTGGTTACAATAAAATCTCTCTTCCTCTAGAGCTTAAAACTGCTATTCCCCAGCATTTTTCAGGACAGTTGTTGTGGGCTGATGCTTTTTACTTTCAAGACTTACTTAGTCAATCTAGCCCCATACCTCTAGAAAAACTATTGAAGCAGGCTTGTATTGCAGATATATTAAACTTCCCTGACTATGCTTTGGAATTGCTCGAATATCTCACCCTCAATTATGGCTCTAATCCTCAATATAATTTTACAGAAGTAATTAATATTGGACTATCGATCCTCAGGGAAAATACAAGTAATAATATTGCAGAATTGACTATCCCCCAAGCAAATATTCATAACCAAGCGTCTACTTCCCATCACAAACTCAAAATTGGTTATGTATCCCCTGACTTTAAACGCCATCCCGTTGGCAAGTTTATTGCCCCAATTATTCAACATCATGATCGCCAACAATTTGAAGTTTATTGCTACGGAGAAATCCGCAAAGTTGACGAGGTGACCGAAGAAATTAAAGCTTCTTGCGATCATTGGCGATCAACCCTCGGACTTACTGATGCAGAAGTAATCGAGCAAATTCAACAGGATCAGATTGACATCCTAATTGATTTAGCGGGTCATACGGAAGATAATCGCTTGCCGATCTTTTTTGCCAAACCGGCTCCAATTCAAGCCTCATACTTGGGCTATTTTGCCACCACAGGCATCCCCACCATCGACTATTGGATTACCGATCATCATTTACATCCCGTAGAGACTGAGGAGAAAACCAGCGAGACGATTTGGCGACTCCCCAGATGTTATGTGGCCTATCAACCTTCCCCAGAAACCCCGGACGTTAATCCTCTTCCTGCTTTAAATTCAGAGTATATTACCTTTGGGTGTTTGAACAATTTTTCTAAACTGAATCCTTTCCTTTTATCATTGTGGGCAAAAATTCTTCAGGCTTTACCCCAGTCCCATCTCATCCTCAAGACCCATTATCATAATTTGGATGATTCCGAAGAAAAAGAAGGCGTTGAATTATTCCTACAAGAACAAGGTTTTAATCTTGAACAAGTTGAATTAATTGATTCACCAACGTCGGCTGAAGATTATTTCGCTCTGTATCATCGCATTGATATTCACCTTGATACCTTTCCTTACAATGGCTGCACGACTACCTGCGATGCTCTGTGGATGGGGGTTCCAGTTTTAACCCTTGCTGGCGATCGTAAAATTCAACGCATGGGTAATAGTCTCCTACAGGGGATCGGCTTAGGGGATTGGATCGCTAATACTCCTGAACAGTACGTTAACAAAGCCATTACTTTTGCTCGGGATTTAGAGGCGATCGCCTTGTTAAGAACTAGCTTAAGACAACGTTTTCAACAATCTCAGCTAGGAGACATAAAAGGTTTAACTTTAGCCTTAGAAAATACTTATCAACAGATGTGGAGCAAATTAAAGCAGGATAAAAAACAACTATTAAAACCAGATGATCGACAAATAAACGCAATCCGCTCACAAGCGGAGACCCAAAGTCCTCTCAGTTATTACAGTCAGTACCTGCAAAATAACTGCCCTCAAATATCCTCAGAAGAGTGTGACCAACTTCTAGCTTTTGCCCATAATATTAACTGGAATCAACCCACCACCCTTAGGGAATGGAACAATGTAGCAGTTGTTATGCTTATTGAGGCAGAAGAAACAAAAGATATCGCCTTTCGCAAACAACTATTAAACGATGCGATGGTGATCTTGGAGAAAGCCAAAGCTCATCCCCTAGCGACCGCTCATTTAGCGCTGATTTATAGTTTAATTGGCGATTACAGCAAAGCTTATGTTCTAGCTTATTCCGTTTTTGTCGGTATTCTTGATTCGGTTTTTAGGAAAACCGCTTCAAATAAAGGACTTGTTTATTTACCTTCTACCGCGCGTACTTTATTAAACAAAGCTGAATACTTAGAAAAAATTCTAGCAGCAGAAAACTGTTACGAACAAATATTACTCCTGTGTGCTGAAGTTCTCAATCTATCTCAACCCTACTTTTATACAGCTTCTGGGCAAGATACCCTACAATTAATTTCTCAATCCCTGGCAACATCATCCATAGTGCATTTACAACTAGGAATTGCTCGGTTTTGTGGGCAAAAATGGGATGGTATTTTTTACTTGATCCAAGCCCATCAGATTAATCCCACTTCTCCGTCCTCAATTCAAGCCCTTTATTTGGCTTATCGTAATTTACCAGAAGCAGAAACGGCAGAATATTGGCTTAAAAAAGGAGCAACTCATTTCAACCCCAACGCACCTAATGTAGGAGAGTGGATTTGGACTCAAGCCAGACCGGAAAATCCCTTTACTTACGTTCCCTATGACAATCTCATCCTGACAGTGGAAGCTAACCTCAAAAGTATAACCACTGCCGTTTTACTCGCCCAAGGAGATTGGTTTGAAGCGGAAATGGAATTATGGCGCACTCAAATCCGTCCCGGTATGACTGTTATTGATGTTGGAGCTAATGTAGGCGTTTATACCTTCAGTGCAGCTCAAAGAGTAGGAGAGACAGGAAAAGTTATTGCCATTGAGCCATTTAAAGCTTGTGTCAACTGCTTACAAGAAACAAGCCGCATCAACCAACTCCCCTGGGTTAGAATCCACGAGGCAGCGGCAAGTGATTATTGTGGCTCGGCGAAACTCTCCCTCCACAATGCCAGTGAGATGAATGAAGTTATTAGCGATAATTTCCCTAATTCTGATTCTGCTAATACTGTCACTATCCAATGTTTAACCCTTGATAGTTTAATTGAAACGGAAAATTTAACTAGGCTTGATTGGCTCAAAATTGATGCGGAGGGCCATGAAATGCAAGTTCTGCAAGGAGCAGAACATTTGTTGAAAAAATTCAAGCCTCATATCCTCTATGAAAATATTGCTGGAGTCCACCGTAGCAATGGTGACGTAACTGAATACCTCAAATCAAAAGGTTATCAGATTTACAGTTACCGGCCCTATATTCAAGAATTAGTTCCCATGACTAATTTAAATGAAATGAGCAGTCAGTTAAATTTAATTGCTGTTTACAATCCAAATAACTAACAATATGATTGACATTTTAACAAATTAATTACATCAACTAAAAATGAAATTAATCAGATGACAACTATCCACACAATAAATTTTGGGACTTCAGTATTAACTGTTTTGGTCGTTTTTTCACAAATTTTGGCAGTTAATAATCGTGCAATTGCCCAGTCAATTCCTCAAATTTCTATTCCCGGTATTTCTTCCCCTGTTATTCCTGTAACAATCCCCAGCGTAGTTGCTCCTACGGTAAATATAACAACTACCAACAATATTCCTTCTACCAGCCTTAAATCTCAACCCGCCATTCCCACTGCGATTACTCCTACGGTAAATATAACAACTACCAACAATATTCCTTCTACCAGCCTTAAATCTCAACCCATCATTCCTACTCCGATTACTCCCACACTCAATGTAACAACTATCAATAATATTCCTTCTACCAGTCTCGTCTCTCAACCTGTTATCCCGACAGTAAATGTAATAACAACAAATAACATTCCATCTACTTCCTTAATCAATTCTCCCACTCCAGTAATACCGACGGTAGATGTCACATTTAACAACAATGGTTTTCCTTCTACGACTGATTTAAAACCCCTAACTTTTTCCGTCACGGGAAATGAAAATAATACAGAACCTAGCTTTCTTTCTGTTATTGATAATAACGGAATGGCAAGCGAAACTACTGGAGTTGGTAGCACAAACATTACTATTCCACAACCGACCCCGATAGATGGTCAGCTTGTTACGGTATCCACAGGTAATGTAGTTTTTCCATCCAGTCAACCAGCGACAGGGATAACTTCCACTGCAACGGGTAATAGCTCGTCATTTAACCTGCAAGTTAATTTCACCTCCCCAGCCCTAGATTAGTGCCTTCGATCTCATAGTGATATTCAAGACCATTTTTATAGCGGTTTTCAGACAGAAAAATTAAATAAAAAGCTTTTTAACTCAATCCTAACAAGGTTTTTGAACTGACTTTAACCAAAGTGAAAATCGCTATAACCGTCAATGAAAGAACCAAGATTCTGTACGCCTTGAATAGTAATAAGCCAACAAAAAGTTATGGGTTCATTGCTTATTCACAAGGCTTCCTAGACTATTTTTATAGTGCCACTATAAATATGTTTAAACTATCTTGGGTGCCATGAATAAAAAAAACAAGTGGAATAACTTAAGTAAAATAGCTTTTTTGTTCTTTTGGGGAAATGAGACTTCAATTTATTCTCATGTAAATAACCTTTATGAATTAACCCTTTCCAATCCAGTATCCTCGTCAATGACAAACACGGTAAGTAAATTATCCGCTACTGATTCAGCCACCGATAAGAGCCAATATAAACTGAACATGTCAAAAACTGACGTGCTACTTGCACAAGAGATAGCCCCACAGGATTCAATAAATATAAACGAAATTAATCTTTTAAACCCTACAGATAGCCCCAACGTAGTCCCTCCAGAATTATTACAATCTGAATACGTGGTTTCTTCTGACAAAAAAGTTGATAAAGATATAATAATACAATTCAGTCTTTATGATAATATTGATATCAGAAATATCATAGAAAAATCAATATATCAATGGATAAATTCTTTAATTTACCCGGAATTAAATCAAAATAATATAAACATAACCCCTTTTAATATACTTATATTACAAGAGGTTGCTCAGGAAAATTTGGTGCAAATTGGGGAATCAAATTTTTTTATTCCCAAAGATGTGCCAATTATCCTTCCTCCGGAAATTATTGACCCAGCGGAAGCAGTTCCTTCTGAAGCACCATTAACCGAAGAACAATTAAAAATTAAAGATATTGCAGCAAAGAGTTTCTTGGAAAATGTAGCAATACGCTACCCTTTTATTGTTAACACGAGCGACTTGCTTTCCATAAGCCCCGGTAAATACAGACCAACTAAATTGAATTTTTATACTAATCTTAATTTAGATTTAGATCAATATTCTTTAGGTAATCAATTAAGTTTTGAGGAATTTAGTGATCCTTTACTTAAAAATTTTAATTTTTCTTACTATCCAGATGAACAGCAATTTTATTGGCTTTACGATAATAATGTCGTGATTGGAACGAAAGGTTTTCATGGTAACATTAATTACCAAGGAAACGTTATTACCCAAAAATTCAGGCAAACAGCTATATCAACTATTCCTTTTTTTGGGGTTCAAACTACCTTTTCTATTCCTCAGGCATTTCAGAGTACTACAGGTTTTGAAAAAAAAGATAACGATTTAAATATTACAAGTGGTGCTGTTGAGATCATTTCTCCTGAGGGAGTACAGACTATTCCTCAGGTAGTTTTTAATATTGGCGGAGATATCCAAGTTATTGATTTAGATGATGTCCGTAAAGCTTCAACTTTTACCAAGGAAGGTGGAGGATCATTTTTTGGCAACTTAGATGCAGAAAATGCGCCAAAATTTTTACAAGGATTTCCCACCGTCAATTTTCAAGGTTTATTAGACAATGGCGTCAAACTGCGACTCGGACAAGGTATTCCCCCAGAAAATCTCGCCAAAATTGGGGTTACGATAGGTGATTTTTTTACAACTGAAGGATTTCGGTTTAATCAGTCTTTAAGTTCTTTGCCGGGGGTAAAGACTTTACAGTTTAACAAGGGATTAGAAGATAAACTCTCTCGAATTTATGTCCAGTCATTAAATCTTGATAGCTCACAAATACAGAACAATGATATTGTTGCTTTGATGAGCAATCCTTTTTTAACTCAAGAGCAAAGAGATTTTCATTATCTCAATTCGCTTATCTGGTACAGTGGAGGTCAAAGAGCACCCGAAATTACAACTCGCTCTTTTGACCCCGAAAATCAGAATTGGTATCGTTATAGCTTTAATTACTCCCAAAATCGGACTCTTTTAAAATATCACCCTGACAACATTGAGTTAAATTACACTAATGTGTTTGCCAATCCTGGTTTTTCTTTGACGGTATCTTCCCCCTGGAATGAAGTAGATTACGACCAAATGGTGAATACTAGTCTAGGTTTGGCTTTGGGGGGATTATTTCATTTACTCAACCCGAATGACGTTAATGGTGCTCTGACCACAGCAAAACAAAAATATGAAAAGAACGAATCCCCTGAATCTTTTTCTACCCAATCTACCTCGTCCGAAAGAAGAGCAATGAACCTCAGGTTAAATAATAATCTTTATAATGCGAATCTTGTTAGTCGATTAAATCAAGTATCTGGTAGTTATACAGTAACGGATCATATTACTCCTAACAGTTCTCTACTTCTTCAGTTTCGTACTGGTGTTTATCAGAGAGCAGTTCAATTTTTAGAACGAGATGTTGGCGAATGGGGACCAGAAAGTCCTCTGATTTTCTCTCAAATAGCTCCAAACTCTTTTGGACCCTTAGCCTATAGTGGTGTTAATATTCCTATCGAATTTACAAAAATAGAACCGTTTAATCGTACAAACTTTTCTTTTACAAAAGTTACAAATAGCCAAGGGGATGTTTTGTTCGATCAAAAAGTGGCAGTAGCAACCCAAGCTTTTACCGCGATTCCGATTATCGGTCCAGGCAAGGCTGCAGATATAAATTTTGGACGCATAGAAATTAGTCGATTTCGTCAAAGAGATATTAACGATACGTCCTATATCGGTTATTTATATTTACCTGCTTTAGAGTTTATACTTTCTGGAACAAGCAACGGATTAAGCTATGATTTATCCTTGGGTGCTTGGACTAATTTGTTTCCCTCCTCTTCTCCTCAAATTGATCAAAATATTTCTAATCTTAACGAAAAAACAATAGGAATATTTTCTAGGATTAACTTAAAATTAGACTTCAATAATATATGGTACAAAGAAGACAATAAATGGCAAACAATTATTAGTAATTCGCCTTTTATAAATATTTCTTGGAATAGCAATCCTAATCAGTTGAATATTTCCAGTATGAATTTTGGCAATGTTTTTCAATTTGTTAGACCGAATTGGAATCTAACTTGGTTTAATAACTTTGGTTTTAGTCCTCAAGGATTAAATGCAGCAATACCAAATTCTACGCTGGGAAATATTTCTTATTTTAGTTCTCTTAATTTCTCCGAATCTTCGGGCTTAAATATTATTTTTCCGATTTCAATAGGTGATCAGGTTTTTTATTCTGTTGAAGCGACTTATCCTCTGATTCAAGATCAAGATTTTGGTATTTTTAGAACAGGATTCTATTATAGTAATTATTCTGTCACTACTCGAGGTTTTGACAACCAATTTGAAGATCCTAATTATGGTTTAGTGATCAAATATGCAAATCCTTCCTCTTTAATTTCTGTGGAGGCTTATCTAGGCCATAGTGATTCCGGTTTTAGAGGTCGAATCCAAACTGGAATCAATTTTAAGTTTTAACGCACTCATTTACAAACCTTGGTGACGGCCATTCAAGGCAAACCGGGCAGTGAATTGGCGATCACCCCCAATCCCCCTTGGTTAGACAGTGAAACCATTCCCGACACCGTATCGGAAAAAGCGGCGAGTTTTGGGGATTCCATAACCCTAGATCAATGGCAAACCCTCACCCCCCTGCGACGATTTGCCCTCATTAAACTCAGTCGTCCCAGCCATGAAAACAAAAATTTTCAGCCCGCCTTACGGGAATTTGGACTGAAAACCTCAAAAAATAGCTAATTTTTGCTTAAAGCGCGTTAAAAATGATTTTCGCTGACCAATTCACTTAACGGCACTTGCCCTGGTTTCGGCCAAGGTTCTTTGGTGCGTTTGCCGATCGCCACCATGGGGCCTAAAACATAATCAGCGGGTAATTTCACCAATTCTGCTACCTTTTCGCTGTCAAAACCAATCATGGGACAGGAATCATAGCCCATCGCCTTGGCCGCTAACATCAACGTTTGCATGGCCATACCAATGGAACGTTGCGCCTCATCCCGTTGTAACCATTCCCGCCCTTCATGGAATGGCCCCATCCAATTCACCAATAACTCGGCCACTTCCTGGGGCGCATTTTGCCAATAACGCTGGGGATCTTTTTGCCACGCCTTCACATCCGCCGCCATCAAAATCAATAAAGACGCATCGGTCATTTGGGATTGGTTATTGCCGTATTGTTCCCGAATGGTTTGTCGGAGTTGGCGATCGCGCAAAATCAAAAAACGCCAGTGTTGAATGTTAAAACTGGTGGGGGATTGAATGGCGGCTTCCAGTAATTTTTGCTCTTCAGCGGGGGTCAGGTGATGGTCTGGATCAAACTGCTTGATTGATCGCCGTTGGTAAATTGCATCAAAAGTATCCATAGAAAATCATCAAGGAAGAATGGTCTTAGCTTACCGCGAGAACCTGCGGAATTTTTGCAAAAATTGGAGCCCAGCAAACCCTCAAAATTACTGATTATGGCGATCGCAATTCAGCAGCAAATCGGCTCCTAATGGGAACTGCCTCCCTGCCAATCCAGTTTGATTTGTTCTTGTAATTGTCGTAATTCGTCCCGATGGGCGGTGATGGTAAGGGGATATTGTCCGGGGTGATCGGGTTGGTCGGGGTCGCCCACTTCTAGTTTGATCGACTCGACCCGTTGGGCTTTGCGCCAATAAAATACCCCGGCTAAGGGAGATAACCACAGCAAAAAGAAGTAAATAAAACCACCTGTGGGTAACAAAATTGATAACACCAACGCCAAACACAACAACCCCAACGCCGCCAATAGACTCAGAAATACCGCTAAAAAAGGACTGGCTTGGACATTGCCCTCAAAGGCGATCGCCTGTTGGACGGGATCAACATGGGTGATGCGATAGGCGCGACGATTAAAGTGGGTTTTCACCTCATCCAAAATGCCACTTTCGGGATTATCGATCCAAGCGCGAATTTGTTGGGTACGGTCTTTAACGGAAGAACGAATAAAAAAAACTAAGCCAATCAGCGAAAAAATCGTAAACAAGAGCGTGGAACCAAGAGCTGGAAAATCCATAGGGAAAATTGTGAGTGAAGAAACGGAAATTGGCTGAGAAATGAGCCTAGGGGGGAAGCAGCCCTTCCCTAATTTAGCTGGTTGACCCTAAGCCATTATCAACCCCAGTCCAAAGCATGATTACTGAATCTGAGAACAGCGTAAGATTTTAACGAGGGACTGTAAAGTAGTTTATGCCAGAGAAAGTTAGCAGAAGAAAACTGCTCTAAAATTTCTAAATGAGGATAAATCCATGTCCCTAAAAGAACTATTAGATGAACTACGAAAAGCCATAGAAGCTAGATGAACTACTGGGAGAAAGAGGGTATCATCAAAGAACTAACCAAAACCCTGGCAAGTAGGTGAGTGGATTTAAATGTAAGATAGATATTCTTGAAAGCCTTGCTGTGACTCAATTTCCTAGAAAATTAATTGTGCCTACCTACTTAGAACGATGTCTGAATGCTGAAATAGAAAACTATATGGGGGAATTGGTCGCCCAAGCCCAGGCAACGGATCAGGTGGAAACTGTTTACAAAATCGTCCGCTATTTGGCCGTGAATAATCGGGGAATCACATTAGACGGCGATCGCCAATTTCCCAGTCGTTTACAGGTGAGTTGGCAACAGTAACCTAAAAATCCCCTTAGAGGTTAGGGGGACAAATGCTACGATCCAAGTCAGAGGTGTGGTTAGCCCTTCAGCCCTCGGCCAGCCATACCCAAGATTGGTAGTGTTGTTTAATGATTGAATCCCGGAGCCAGTCTGATGAAACAGACAATTACCAAGCCCACCACTCTCTATGAGACGGATTATCTACTCTGGACTGAAGACACGATCGCCAAACTCAAAGCGAGAGCGTTTAATCAGGTGGATGTGGAAAACTTAATTGAGGAAATTGAGGACTTGGGGCGATCGCAAAAACGAGAATTAAGACAACGCTTGGCGACCTTGCTAGAGCATTTACTTAAACGGCTTTATGTCAATATGCCCCAGGAATATAATGGCTGGGAGCGCACCATCAGAGAACAACGTCGTCAAATTAAACTGGAAATCAAAGACTCTCCCAGCCTCAAATCTATCTGGGAGCAGTCCTTTGATTTAGCCTGGGAGTTTGCATTGGAAACTGTTCGTGATGATTATTCTCAGTTCGGTTTTCCTGATTTGTGGCCGTTTGGACGGGATATTGATAGCATCTTGACGGTTAACTTTTGGCACACAAATTGATAGGGAATTGATCACGCTTAAACCACAGACGCTTGGAGATATTTGAGAATTAACGCCTTTCTATGAAATTTTTGACGATGGTTGTACGGCGATCGCCCAGAAAGCCGGGGTTTGCAGTAGTGTGGAAAACCGGGAGCAGGCGATCGCCTAATTGAGCAATTGAAATAGGCTGACCATAGTTAATTGAGTGTTAACAATGATCGCACTGAAAGGTGATTGGACTAATAATGGCGAAATGATAGTATGAGCCGTAAAATAAAGATCGAATCAGGAGGTTCATTTGCCAAGTAATGCTCAAGCGCAAACTTGTCTGTGGATTTGTCAACTGCTTTCTAATTGTTATCGAGATATTCAAATATTCCGTTTTGATCCCCAAACTGAAGTGGTTTTCATTTTTGCGGGGGAAGAGTTACAAATTCTCGTTAATGCCCAAGGTCAATGGAGGTTTTTAGATGCAATCGAACTTTGAAGCGATGACTGTTGCTGAACTAAAAAGCTATGCTTTATCCCATCGGAATGAGGTTGAGCCATTACGAGAGCTTTATCGTCGTCGTACTCCTGATGCTGAAGCTATTTGGTTTCAAGCTCCTCAAACCCCAGAGGAAGAAGAACAGCAAGTTAAGGTTATTCAACAAGTTATTATGAATCAGGGGCTAACTAAAAATCTCTAATCTTTAACGAATCCTACGAAAGCGGCGATCGAACTACCAGAGCAGTGATCGCACCAATTTTAAGCAAGATTTTAATATTCTTTAAGCTCTCACTGATGCTTTGAAAGGGAATTTTTCTTGTCTTACTTGACATTCTCCCTATCTGGGCTGTTACCTGAATTTATGTGAATAATAAGCTTTCAAGAAATCATGGTAAGTATTTTGTCTATCTTGTTTTTTGCGGAACTAAAATCACTACTCAAAACGAATTCGCCATGTCCATAGGCAATTGCAAAATCACCTGTTTCTTTAAACTTCTGAACAACTGCCTCCGCTTCATTTAAGGTTCCATAGGAAGAATAGCTATCCGTTCGATAGTACTCAAGCCTGGGCGCACAGGTCATCGGTTTATAGTGAAAATGCAAGATTAGATTAGCTTCTGGAAACTGTTGAAAAGCTAAATATGACAACGCACTTTCAGATGATGGCGGAAAGTTCCCCACGAAATTAACTTGATTCTTTTCTGGTAGATAATTCTCAACATAGCAAATTCGCTTACTTTCAATTTGATATTTATCGGTATAGGATGCTGTGACAAGAATTCCTTGTGCAAAACGAATTGCAATTCCCCCAGCAAAACTATCGGCATGGTTTAACCCCATATCTCGAAAATACCATCCCATCTCTTTCATGTCAGCGATTGCTGAACGAGGATCCTGCTGAGTATGATTAGCAATCTCCCCATCTATTTTGATTGCATTAAATTTATTTCTGATAGTTCGTGCATAGATAGTATCAAAAACTTTTAAGTAACTAGGGTATATTAGCCCAGAAAGACTAAATTCATCAGGATATATCAAGCGAAATAAACGGGCTTTGAGCGGACGACGAAAACTAGGAATATTAACTTTATCAAATTCTATTTCTGTCAAAAAATATGCGACAATTTTAATCACTGATTCTGGACATTTAATCTTCTTCAAAACATCAAAATTAGAAATTTTTGTTACTAAAAGTAGTAAAACGAGCTTGGGTCGCTCTAGTTCTCCATGTTCATTATCCAGAGAATCAATTATTTGAAAGTTACACAATGTCGAAAAATCTTGCAAAAAAGAATCAATTTTTTGAGACTTCGCTAGATTATTGTCGGCAAAATGATAAACTAGAATTGTGTGGTCAGTAAGATTAGATACTACACTCATAAAAATACCTCTCAAATCAAACTACTCGTGAATACTAATACTTCTTTGCTTTAAATCTGTGAATAAAAACATCAGAACGAGAGGGCAGAGCCGCCCTAAACAGAAGCTAATCAATAGCATAGCTTTTTCTTCAGAACGGTCGTCCGTTCGTAACAAAAATTAATAATTGATAGGCTCACTAAACAAAATCCCCATACAAGCCTCCAGCACCTGCTCTGTTTGCGATGTCCAGTCAGTACTTTTGTCCGTTTGCTCGAATTTTCCGAAGGAGTCTCGATCAATAACCGCTCGACTGACGGCTCCTATCATCATGTGAAAAAGAGCCGCTTCTGGAATCTGGCGAACTGGATAATTTTGTTTTTTTAATTCTTGAATAACACCAACCATGAGAGTATAAATATTTTTCGTTTGTAAGCTTAAGTCTTTGTCTTCTTCCAAATCTTTTTGCCAATCGTATTGTCCTTTATCCATTCTTTCTTCCTGTGCTCGAATAATACGAAAAGCAAACTCACTGCGATGGTTCAGTCCCCAATGGATGTAAGCTCTCATCAGTTCAATAATTTGTAACTTGGGATTATTTAACCCCTCTTTATAAGAAGCAAAAATTTGTTGTTCAATCTCATTTAAAATTCTTGTTTTTAGATTTTCTGCAATCTCCTCTTTACTTCTAAAATGAGAATATATACCAGATTTCGATTTAAAACCGACGGCTTGCCGAATATCATCAATAGATGTTGCCTCATAACCAAATTTTGTAAATAACTCAAGAGCCACTTGTAAAATTTTTTCTCGTGGATGCACTATCATATTATTAATACTAAAAAATGTATTTATTGTCTCAAACACGCTAGTCAAAACTACCCACTTTAGTGGGAGGCTTTAGCTAGGATACTTCTAGGGCAATAAATTTAGCGATGACAGACCAATGTCAAACTATAGAAGAGGCAATCATACG
>Ga0315905_10000687_pt1 | contig 36868 bp, 35 predicted proteins | sample LakEriMetagenome_5_FD_203522 | JGI IMG/M metagenome (GOLD analysis project Ga0315905, IMG submission 203522) | Freshwater fungal communities from buoy surface, Lake Erie, Ohio, United States - Buoy 4 MA121 | ecosystem: Environmental > Aquatic > Freshwater > Lake | place: USA: Lake Erie, Ohio... | reverse complement strand
CGGATGCCATGGCGGACGGCGGGGGTGGGGAACGGGCTGGCGCCATTATCGGAGCCACCAGCCCCAACTGCCGCTTCCATCGATCCGACCAGCTCCGCAGCGAGCGGTTGGGCGCAGTTGCGATCGGGGTGGGTGCAGTTGCGATCGGACCTCCCGCCGCGTCCGCCGCCGGCGCGCTGCGCCCCCATCGTTGCGACCTGGTCGGCCTCCATCGAGGGGATGGCCCAGAATCGCAGCGCAGGCTGGCCGTTTGGGCGCCGAATCCAGGATCCGAAACCCAACGGTTGAATCCATGGGCGAGGGCTTGTGTTGGATCAACCCGCCTGGATCACCCGTCTGAATTAACCCCTCCGAAGCCGCCCCATGGCCGATCCCGCCTCACCCCAACCGGCTGCCGCCCCTGGTGTGGCCACGGCTGCGCCGCCCGAGCTGCTCGTGGTGGGTCGCCTGGTGGGCGCCCAGGGGCTGGGGGGTGAGCTGCGGGTGCTCCCCCTCTCCGACTTCCCCGAGCGCTTCACCCGCCGTGGCCCCCGCTGGTTGCAGGCCAAGGGCAGGCCTGCCCAGCCCGTGGAGCTCCGCAGCGGCCGCCAACTGCCCGGCAGGGAGCTGTTTGTGGTGCGCATCGCCGGCATCGACAGCCGCGACGCCGCCGAGGCCCTGGTGGGCCACGAGCTGCTGGTGCCTGCCGCCGATCGCCCCCCCCTGGAGCCGGGCGAATTCCACTTGCTTGATCTGGTGGGGCTGGAGGTGCGGCTGCTGGCGGGGGGCCGGCCGCCGGGGGTCATCGCCGCCCCGGCTGGGGCCAGCGCTGCCAGCGAAGCGCAGAAGTGGGAACAAGCGGAGAACAGCGGCACAGCCAACCTGGACCCCGAAGGCGGAGCGGACGCGGTGATCGGCCGGGTGCTCGATCTGATCCACGCCGGCAACGACCTGCTGGAGGTGGAACTCTGCGCCGCGACCCCGGGCGGAGCTGGCCGCCGCCTCTTGATCCCCTTCGTGGAGGCGATCGTGCCGGTGGTGAACCTGGCCGAGGGCTGGATCGGCATCACCCCACCGCCCGGGCTGCTGGAGCTCTGAGGTTCGCCGGGGACCGATCTCCCCGCCTGAGACCCGCCCTAAACCGCCGCTCAGGCGCCGCAGCCAAGCCGATCGAGCCTGATCCGGTGGGCCAAGGTGCCCGCTGCTGCCATCGGCCGTCTCCAGCTCAGGTTGAATGGGATCGCGATTCGTCCCTGAGCAAACGCCACGGCAGCCATGGCCCCCTCCCCCCTGGTTCCGGTGATCCTTTGCGGCGGCACCGGCACCCGCCTCTGGCCCCTCTCCCGGGCCAGTTATCCCAAGCAATACTGGCCCCTGGCCGGCCAGGGCGATGACACCCTGCTGCAACAGACCCAACTGCGGCTGGAGGGCCTGCCGGAGCTGGCGCCCCCCTTGCTGATCTGCAACGAGGATCACCGCTTCATCGTGGCCGAGCAGCTGCGCCAGATCGGCGTGGAGCCGGCCGGCATCCTCCTCGAACCCCTCGGCCGCAACACCGCCCCCGCCGTGGCGATCGCCGCCCTGCAGGCCACCGCCAGCGGCGCCGACCCCTTGCTGCTGATCCTGGCGGCCGACCATGTGATCAACAGCCCCGAGCGCTTCCGCGCCACCGTGGCCGCCGGTATCCCGGCCGCCGAGGCCGGTCGGCTGGTGACCTTCGGCATCGTGCCCACGGCGCCGGAAACGGGCTACGGCTACATCGAGGCCGCCCAGCCCCTCGATCCCGAAGCGCCGGTGCCGATCGCCCGCTTCGTGGAGAAGCCCGATCTGGCCACCGCCGAGGCCTTCCTCGCCACCGGCCGCTTCACCTGGAACAGCGGCATGTTCCTCTTCCGCGCCAGCGCCATCCTCTCGGAGCTGGAGCGCCTGGCACCGGAGGTGGTGAGCGCCTGCCGCGCCGCCCTCGACCAGGACAGCCCCGACCTCGAGTTCCTGCGGCTGGAGCGGGAGGCCTTCGCCAACTGTCCCAATGTGGCCCTCGATGTGGCCGTGATGGAAAAAACCGACCGCGGCGCCGTGCTCCCTCTCGATGCCGACTGGAGCGATGTGGGCAGCTGGGGCGCTCTCTGGGAAACCGGGGAACAGGATGCGGCGGGCAATGTACTGCGGGGCCGGGTGATCAGCGAAAACTCCCGCAACTGCTACCTCCGCAGTGAACACCGCCTCGTGGTGGGCCTCGGCGTGGAAGATCTGGTGGTGGTCGAAACCGACGACGTGGTGTTGGTGGCCCACCGCGACCGGGCCCAGGAGGTGAAGGCGATCGTGGGGCGCCTCGAACGGGAGGGGGCCCCGGAAAGCAAGGCCCACCGCCGCATCTACCGCCCCTGGGGGCATTACGACGGCGTGGTGGAAGGGGATCGCTGGCAGGTGAAGAAGATCGAGGTGAAGCCCGGAGCCAGCCTCTCGCTCCAGATGCACCACCATCGCGCCGAACACTGGGTGGTGGTGAAAGGCACCGCCCTGGTGGAGAAGAACGGCGTCGAGGAACTGGTGGGCGAGAACCAGAGCACCTACATCCCCCTGGGATCCCGCCACCGCCTGCGCAACCCCGGCAAGATTCCCGTGGAACTGATCGAGGTGCAAAGCGGCCCTTACCTCGGCGAGGACGACATCGTGCGCTTCGAAGACCGCTACGGCCGCACCGATGTGGCGGCCGTGAAGTAAGCCAGAACCGCGCCACCTCAGGAACCGTGGCAAACATGGACCCTCACCCCAAGAGCGAGCGGCACCGAACTTCCCTCTCCTCCCCACCCCCCAGCGGGTGAGCCGCAGCTGGCGGAGAGTGGCCTGGCGCGATGGCGACTGGCTCAGCCTCCTCTCGCTGCACCCCGACCACGACTCTGCCTACTGCTGAGAGATCCGCCGCACCGGCCACCGCGGGGAGCTCGGCCCTGTTGCGGGGGGCGGCGTGAGCGAACGAAGCGAGCATCACCCAAGAGCCTGCGCTTCTATCCCCCCCTTACCCCCTCAGTAGCTGGCCTGTTGCGGTGAACGGTGTGCGCGAGCGAAGCGAGCGTTGCCGCTCACCGCAACAGGCCAGCTACTCAACCGTGACGCTCTTGGCCAGATTGCGGGGCTGATCCACATCCAGGCCCCGGTGGGCGGCGATGTGATAGCTGAGCAGCTGCATCGGGATCACCGTGAGCAGGGGGCTGAGTAGTTCATCCACCTCCGGCAGCGGCAACAGCAGATCGAACAGCTCGGAATCGGGGCAGTCGGGGGCCACACCGATCAACTGGGCATCGCGAGCCTTGGCCTCCTGGGCGTTGGAGAGCACTTTGTCGAACACCGTGCCAGGCACCGCGATCGACACCACGGGCACCCGGGCATCCAGCAGGGCGATCGGGCCGTGCTTCATCTCGCCGGCCGGATAGCCCTCGGCGTGGATGTAGCTGATCTCCTTGAGCTTGAGGGCCCCCTCCATGGCGATCGGATAGTTGATGCCCCGGCCCAGAAAGATCACATCCTGGGTTTCCGCGAACAGGTGGGCCAGCTCGGCACAGCGCTGGTCGTGGTCCTCCACCAGGCGCTGCAACAGGGCCGGTATGGCCCGAAGGCCATCGGCCAGGGAATGCAGTTCGGCGGCACTGCGCAGCGGTGCTTCGGAACGACCGGGGGATCCGGCGGGGGCGGCCTCTCCAGCGGCATGCGCGGCGACGGCCAGGCTGCGACGTTCCGCAAAGGCAAGCGCCAGGCCATAGAAGGCCAGGAGCTGGCCCAGGAAGGTCTTGGTGGCCGCTACCCCCACCTCGATGCCGGCGCCGATATCGAGTAGGTGGGGCACCAGGCGACCCAAGGAGCTCTCGGGACGATTGGTGATCCCCAGCAGTCGGGGAGCAAAAGCAAGATCGCCGTGGGCCTGCCGGCGCTCCTGCTCCATCGCCAAGGCCGCCAGGGTGTCGGCCGTCTCCCCCGACTGGGTCACGCCGATCGTGAGGGTGTGGGCGCCCAGCGGCGGCGGCGCGTAGCGGAATTCACTGGCGTAGTACACGCTGGTGGGGATGCCGGCGAGTTGCTCGAGCAGGTAGGCCCCCACCTGGGCGGCATGGCGGCTGGTGCCGCAGGCCAGGATCTGGATCCGCTCCACGCCCTCGTACACCGCGTCGTCGAGGGGGAGCGCCACCAGGGCCTCGGGGGGCAGATGGCGGGCCACCCAGAGGGCGGCCGTTTCCGGCTGCTCATGGATCTCCTTGAGCATGAAGTGGCGGAAGCTGCGCTTATCCGCCACGTGCTCGGTGCCGCTCAACAGGCTCGGGGTGCGCTGCACCCGCTCGCCCGCCGCGTTGTAGAGCTCGATCCCGAGGGGGGTGAGCAGGGCCACCTCGCCGTCCTCCATGGGCAGGATCGTGCGGGTGAAGCCCGCCAGAGCGGGCGTGTCGCTGGCGCAGAGGAATTCGCCTTCCCCCAGTCCGATCAGCAGCGGGGCCTGGCGCCGCGCCACCACCAGCGCCCCCGGCACCGCCGCCCACACCACCGCCAGGGCATAGGCCCCGTGCAGCCGTGGCAGCACCTCCTGCACCGCCAGCAGCAACAGGGCGGCCGAGGGAACACCCCCGGCGGCCTCCAGGTCGGCCAGGCGCCGGGCCACCAGGTGGGGGATCACCTCGGTGTCGGTGTCGGAGAGGAACACCACACCGCTGGCCTGCAGCTCCTCCCGCAGGCTGCGGTAGTTCTCGATGATGCCGTTCTGCACCACCGCCAGCCGACCGCTGCCATCGAGGTGGGGGTGGGCGTTGCGCTCCTCGGGCTTGCCGTGGGTGGCCCAGCGGGTGTGGCCGATGCCGCACAGCCCCGGTGCCCCACTCTGCTCATAGCGGGCGGTGAGGTTCACCAGCTTGCCCTCGGCCTTGAGGCAGTGGAGGCTGCCGCCGGAGGCATCCGGTGCCACGGTGGCGATGCCGGCGGAGTCATAGCCGCGGTATTCGAGCTGCCGCAGGCCATCGAGCAGCTGGGGTGCCGCCTCTCGCGAACCGATCAGGGCAACGATGCCGCACATAGCTGGGGGGCTCGGGACGGGGAGCGGCGGGGAGCACGCCAGCTGAGCTTATGGGCAGATGGGCCGGGCCCCGCGCCCGGGTCCGGCGGGCAGCAAACGGCCGCTGCCAGCAAAAAAGCCAGGCGCGGGGCCTGGCGTGGAGGAAGGTGGGAAGCAGGGGCGAGGGCTGGCTGGACCGGGAGCATCCATGGCCAACCAACATCAAGGGCCAACCAACATCAATGGCCAGCCAAAGGGCCCAGAATGGTCGACAACGACCGGTTCCGGGACCTGCTTGGCATCGGCCTCAGTAGGCCAGACCCATGGAGCGGGAGGTCTCGTCGCCTAGGTAGACCCGGATCGAGAGGAAGTCGGTGGGGCAGGCGGTTTCACAGCGCTTGCAGCCCACGCAATCTTCGGTGCGGGGGGAGGAAGCGATCTGGCCGGCCTTGCAGCCGTCCCAGGGGACCATCTCGAGCACATCGAGGGGACAGGCCCGCACGCACTGGGTGCAACCGATGCAGGTGTCGTAGATCTTGACGGCGTGGGACATGAGCGCTCGAAAGGCCGGCGTGCAGCCAACGTACCGAGCGCCGCCCAGCAGCGGCTCCATGGGGTGCCAGGCCGTCACCCTTGTTCATACGCTGCGGGGACCCGCAAGGGGGTCGACCCGTAGGATGCGGCCTCCCACACAGCGGCCATGTCCCAGGAAGCGATCTTCGAGAAAGTCCGCTCGATCGTTGCCGAGCAGCTCAGCGTCGATGCGGCGGAGGTGAAGCCCGAGTCGAACTTCCAGAACGACCTCGGCGCCGACTCTCTCGACACCGTCGAGCTCGTGATGGCCCTAGAGGAAGCCTTCGACATCGAGATTCCCGACGAATCGGCCGAGGGCATCACCACCGTGGGTGATGCCGTGAAGTTCATCCAAGAGAAACAGGCCTGAGGCGCCCATGGTGGAGGGACTCCGCCGCGTCGTCGTCACGGGACTGGGCGCGGTCACACCGATCGGCAACGACGTTGCCGCCTACTGGGAGGGACTGCGCTCGGCCCGCAACGGAGTCGCGCCGATCACCCTGTTCGATGCCTCGCGGCATGCCTGCCGCTTTGCCGCTGAGGTGAAGGACTTTGATCCAGCTGGCTGGCTCGAACCGAAGGAGGCCAAGCGCTGGGACCGCTTCTGCAAGTTCGGGGTGGTTGCGGCCAAACAGGCCGTGGCCGATGCCCACCTGACCATTGATGACGGCAACCGGCACCGCATTGGGGTGTCGATCGGCTCCGGCGTGGGCGGTCTGCTGATGATGGAGACCCAGGCCCATGTGCTGGCCGACCGGGGACCTGACCGGGTGAGTCCGTTCTGCGTGCCGATGATGATCCCCAACATGGCCACCGGCCTGGCGGCCATCGCTCTCGGCGCCCGCGGCCCCAGCAGCGCTGTGGCCACCGCCTGCGCGGCCGGATCGAATGCCATCGGCGATGCCTTCCGCCAGATCCAGCTCGGCCTCGCCGACGCCATGGTGTGCGGTGGGGCCGAATCGGCCATCACCCCCCTCGGTGTGGCGGGCTTCGCCAGCGCCAAGGCCCTCTCCTTCCGCAACGACGATCCGGCCACCGCCAGCCGTCCCTTCGATCTGGAGCGCAACGGCTTCGTGATCGGGGAAGGGGCCGGCGTGGTGGTGCTGGAGAGCCTGGACCACGCCAACGCCCGGGGGGCCACCGTCCTGGCGGAGCTGGTGGGGTACGGGGTCACCTGTGATGCTTACCACTACACCCTCCCTTCCCCCGGGGGCGTCGGAGCCAGTGAAGCGATCCGACTGGCCCTGGCGGACGGACGCCTTGCCGCCGAAGAGGTGAGCTACGTGAATGCCCACGGCACCAGTACCCAGGCCAATGACAGCAACGAGACCGCAGCCATCAAGGCGGCCCTTGGCGAACACGCCCATCGGATCCCGGTGAGTTCAACCAAGTCGATGACCGGCCATCTCCTCGGGGGCAGCGGCGGCATCGAGGCCGTGGCAGCGGTGCTGGCGATTGGCCACAACCTCGTACCGCCTACGATCAACTACCGCACTCCCGATCCCGCCTGTGATCTGGATGTCGTGCCCAACCAGGCCAGGGAACACCCCGTTGATGTCGTGCTCTCCAACTCGTTCGGGTTCGGCGGCCACAACGTCTGTCTGGCGTTCCGCCGGATGACCTGAGCGCCGCGCCGCGGCGCGGCGCCTCCCATCCCCGGGAACCAAGCCCCCCACTTACCGCTTAGCCCCACACCCCCGAGCCCCCATGGTCGCCGCTCCCACCACCTCGGTCGAGACGCTCTGCATCAACAGCATCCGCTTCCTGGCGGTGGATGCGATCAACAAGTCGAATTCGGGCCACCCGGGCCTGCCGATGGGCACCGCCCCCATGGCCTACGCCCTCTGGGACAAGGTGCTGCGGCACAACCCCAAGAACCCCAAGTGGTTCAACCGCGACCGCTTCGTGCTTTCGGCCGGCCACGGCTGCATGCTGCTCTACGCGCTGCTGCACCTCAGCGGCTACGACTCGGTGACGATCGAGGACATCAAGCAGTTCCGCCAGTGGGGCTCCAAAACCCCCGGCCACCCGGAAACCTTCGAGACTCCCGGGGTTGAGGTGACCACCGGCCCCCTGGGTCAGGGCATCTCCAACGCCGTGGGTCTAGCGATCGCCGAAGCGCACCTGGCGGCCAGCTTCAACAAGCCCGGCCACACCCTGGTGGATCACTACACCTACGTGATCATGGGCGACGGCTGCAACCAGGAGGGCGTATCCGGTGAGGCGGCCTCCCTGGCCGGCCACCTGGGCCTGGGCAAGCTGATCGCCCTTTACGACGACAACCACATCACCATCGACGGTGACACGGCGGTGTCGTTCACCGAGGACGTGCTCAAGCGCTACGAGGCCTACGGCTGGCACGTGCAACACGTGGCCGATGGCAACCACGACGTGGAAGGGATCCGCAAGGCGATCGAGGCGGCCAAGGCGGTCACCGACAAGCCCAGCATGATCAAGATCACCACCACAATCGGCTACGGCTCCCCCAACAAGGCCAACACCGCCGGCGTCCACGGCGCCGCCCTCGGAGCCGAGGAGGCCGCCCTCACCCGCAAGGCCCTCGACTGGAACTACGGCGACTTCGAAGTGCCCGCCGAGGCCTACGACCAGTGGCGCCAGGCGATCGAGCGCGGAGCCACCGCCGAGGCCGAGTGGAATGGCGTCCTGGAGTCCTACCGCGCCGCCTATCCAGCAGAAGCCGCTGAGTTTGAGCGCCGCCTGCGAGGCGAGCTGCCCCAGGGCTGGGATGCCAAGCTCCCCAGCTTTAGCCCCGAAGACAAAGGTCTGGCGACGCGCCAGCACTCCTACAACGCCCTCAACGCCTTCGGCCCGAGCCTGCCCGAGCTGATCGGCGGTTCCGCCGACCTCACCCACTCCAACCTCACCGACATCAAGGGGGAGAAGAGCTTCCAGAAGGGCGCCGAGGCCAACCGCTACCTCCACTTCGGCGTGCGGGAACACGCTATGGCGGCGATTCTCAATGGCATCTCTTACCACGGCAGCGGCCTGATCCCCTACGGCGGCACCTTCCTGGTGTTCGCGGGCTACATGATCGGCGCCATGCGCCTCTCGGCCCTGAGTGAACTCGGGGTGATCTACGTGCTCACCCACGATTCGATCGGCCTCGGTGAAGACGGCCCCACCCACCAGCCAGTCGAAACCCTGGCCAACCTGCGTGCCATCCCCAACCTGCTGGTGATGCGTCCCGGTGACGGCAATGAAACCGTCGGCGCATACCAGGTGGCCGTGGCAAACCGCAAGCGCCCCACCGTTCTGGCCCTCAGCCGCCAGGCGATGGCCAACCAGGCCAATTCCTCCGCCGCGGCCGTGGCCAAGGGTGGCTACATCCTCGAAGACAGCAACGGCACCCCTGAGCTGATCCTGATCGGCACCGGCACCGAGCTGGAACTGGCCACCAAGGCCGCTGCCGTGCTTCGCACCGAAGGCCGCAACGTGCGGGTGGTGTCGATGCCCTGCGTCGAGCTGTTCGAGGAACAGAACGCCGCCTACCGCGAATCGGTGCTGCCGGCCGCCGTGCGCAAACGCCTGGTTGTGGAGGCCTCCAGCTCCTTCGGCTGGCACAAGTACACCGGCTTTGATGGCGACACCGTGTCGATCGACCGCTTCGGCGCTTCAGCACCTGGACCGGTGTGCCTGGAGAAATTCGGCTTCACCGTCGACAACGTGGTGGCGAAGGCGAAGGCGCTTGGGTAAAGCCGCTCAGGCCCTGAGTGTCGAATCAAGTGAGCACCAGCATCTTCACAGTTGTTACTTCTCGCCTACGCGACATTTTCCGGGTTAGCAGAACAACTCCTGAGGTCACCATCACACTCTTTGTGTTGGTGGTGATCTCCATGGGGGGATTCATGTTTCATCCAACGCATCGGATCGACGATGAGCCTGATCCAGTGACTGGTTCCTCAACCCGTCACACCTATGTTTCCTTATCTCCTGCTAGCCATTAGCTACGTGGCCAGCTTCACATGGTGAAGTGGCTCAAAGCTATGGACATCAGCGGCCTGGAGGCCGTTCACCTGCATTGGTGGCCGGCCAACAAACCGTGCTGATCCTCAGCAGGTCTGCTCAAGCAGCCGGCGATCGGAGCTTCTGCTGATTCAGCACCTCTTCGAGCCCTTCAAGATCCTTATCGGTGATCTTGGTCTGCATTGGGCAGTGCTTGGGGCCGCACATCGAGCAGAACTCAGCCTGTTTGTAGATGTCGGCCGGCAGGGTTTCGTCGTGGTACTCGCGAGCCCGCTCGGGGTCGAGGGACAGGTCGAACTGCTTGTTCCAATCGAAGGCGTAGCGGGCGCGGCTGAGCTCATCGTCGCGGTCGCGTGCGCCCGGGCGGTGGCGGGCGATGTCGGCGGCGTGGGCAGCGATCTTGTAGGCGATCAGGCCATTGCGCACGTCCTCCGGGTTCGGCAGGCCTAGGTGCTCCTTGGGGGTGACATAACAGAGCATGGCCGTGCCATACCAGCCGGCCATCGCCGCGCCGATGGCGCTGGTGATGTGGTCGTAGCCGGGGGCGATGTCGGTCACCAGGGGGCCGAGCACATAGAAGGGCGCCTCGCTGCACTCCTCCATCTGCTTGCGCACATTGAACTCGATCTGATCCATCGGCACATGGCCGGGGCCCTCCACCATCACCTGCACGTCGTGCTTCCAGGCGCGGCGGGTGAGTTCACCGAGGGTCTTGAGTTCGGCCAGCTGGGCCTCGTCAGAGGCATCGTGCAGGCAGCCGGGCCGCAACGAGTCACCCAAGGAGAAGGTGCAGTCGTAGCGCTTGAACATCTCGCAGATGTCGTCGAATCGGGTGTAGAGCGGGTTCTGCCGGTGGTGATAAAGCATCCACTGAGCCAGGATGCCGCCACCACGGCTCACGATGCCGGTGAGGCGGCCCTTCACCTTGGGCAGGTGCTCGATCAGCAGACCGGCGTGAATGGTCTGGTAATCAACGCCCTGCTGGCAGTGCTTCTCGATGATGTGGAGGAAATCATCTTCCGAAAGCCGCTCGATCGAGCCGTGCACGCTCTCGAGGGCCTGATAGACCGGCACCGTGCCGATCGGCACAGGCGAGGCCTGAATAATCGCCGTGCGCACCTCATCAAGATTGACGCCGCCGGTGGAAAGATCCATCACCGTATCGGCGCCATACTTGACGGCCAAATGTAACTTCTCCAGTTCTTCGTTGATGTCGCTGGCATTGGGGGAGGCGCCGATGTTGGCGTTCACCTTGCAACTGCTGGCGATGCCGATCGCCATCGGCTCGAGGTTGGCATGGTTGATGTTGGCCGGGATGATCATTCGGCCGCGGGCCACCTCCTCCATCACCAGGGACTCGGGCAACTTCTCCCGCCTCGCCACATGGGCCATCTCCTCGGTCAGCACCCCCGCTCGCGCATAATGCAATTGGGTGATATTGCCGCCGCTGGAGATTGTCTCGCGACGCTTCTCGATCCAGGCAGTGCGCATGACGATGACGGCGAAGGACAGACTGCGGAGAAGGGGACCGAACCGAACAATGGGATCGATCACCGAATGATTGGCCGCTTCCCGGAAGGAGCGACTGATCGGGATGGGGCGCAGCACTGAGTTCGACCGCACTTCCCTGCGCCGGCATGACCCGGATCAGGTTCGGAGGGTGTGATCTCAGCCCTTGAGCCCTCATTCGGTGGCTGACAAAGGCAGCCTGAGGACTGGGCACCCCTAGTGACACATCCAACCTAGCAAGGCCTTAATCGGGGGCGAGGCAGCCGTGTGGGATGGGTTTAGACCTGCAGACCATCGAGGGCCGCCGCCACGACCCGATGATCCGAATCAGCCTGGTGTGCCATTAGCAGCGACCTGGCCCGCTGCCAGGGCTGGGAAGGCCCGTCATCGGAGCTCGGGGTTAGGCCGCTGCCAGCCTCCCGCACCAGACGGCCGAGGATCTCGGCGCCCCCCACCCGCACGCTGCCATCGCCATCCCGGAGAGCCAGTTCAGCCAGATCCAGCAGTCGCTCGGGATCCATCTGGGGGTGTTCCGCCAGGGCGGAGAGGATGCTGCAGCGAACCAGCCAGTGGTCGTCGGCCACAAAGGCGGAGCGCAGAAGCGGCCACGCGCGCTCGACCCCATGGCTGGCGAGTGCATTGGCCGCCTCGGCGCGCACATTGGCATCAGCGTCGCTCCGCAGGAAACGCTCCAAGGCCTGCCGGCCGAGTTCGTTGCGTTTGACTCCGAGACCCGCGCAGGCCAGGGACCGCACCATGAAGGTGGTCTGCTCCAGCCCGAGCAGTAACAGAGGGATGGCCTGGTCCTCCGACACCTCTCTCAGACGCGCCAGAGCCGGCATGGCCCTGGCGGGGTCACCGGAGGCGATGGCAGCGCGCAAAGCGGCGATGTCCGGGCCCGGTTCTGAAGCGGCCTCAGGGTCGAAGGAATCCATGGCCAGAGCTGATTCGCAAGGGCGGCACATCCACTGTGGAGCATCGCCAATGCGGCCAATGCGAAGGTGGAAAGGCACATTGCCAGCCGATCGAGAGCTGCTGCAGAGGGTGCCGGAGGAGACCACCCGTGGATAGCCCATGCGATACTTCGAACAGGCATCAGACCTTTATCAGTGAAGCCGTGAAGAGAATTGACTTACTCATACCTTGCCACAACGAAGAAGAATCAGCCGCAGCACTCATCCACACTCTAGATAACACGATTCAAGGATTTGATCTCTATCAGAAAGGCGAACTTCAATTTCATATCGTGATCGTTGATGATGGCAGTAGCGACAAGACCTGTCAGGTCATGGAGCAGCTCATTCGCGGATCCAGCTGCTTATCGGGCGGATCAATCATCAGCCTCAGCCGCAACTTCGGCAAAGAAGCAGCCATGCTTGCCGGCCTCAGGAACTGCCAGGCCGATGCCTGCATCATCCTCGACGCCGACCTCCAAGACCCTCCCAGCCTGATTCCCACCATGGTGGAGGCCTGGCTGGAGGGCTATCAAGTGGTGAATGCCGTGCGCCATGACCGATCCAGTGACGGCCTGATGAAGCGGCTGAGCTCCGAGTGGTTTTATTCGCTCTTTCTGAAGCTCAGCAAACTTCAGATTCAGTTTAATGCCTCCGACTTCAGATTACTGGATCGCGATGCAATTGAAGCTATACTGGGCTGCGAAGAGAGGGTGAGATTTTCCAAGGGATTTTTTGCCTGGATCGGCTACCAACAGAAGAACATCCACTTCAAGCGACCTGCCCGCAGCTCGGGAACCACCAAGTGGGGAAGCTGGAAGCTGTGGAACTACGCCCTTGATGGAATCTTCAACTTTTCCACAGCACCGCTGCGCATCTGGAGCTACCTCGGCGTGATTGTGACGTCTGCCGCCTTCATCGTTGGCCTCTCGGCCGTGGTGCGGGTGCTCTTCTATGGCATTGACGTGCCGGGCTATGCCTCGCTCTTCTTCGCCGTTACATTCCTGGGGGGACTGCAACTGATTGGCATCGGCGTGCTGGGAGAATATGTGGGCAGATCCTATCTTGAGGCCAAACGAAGACCGCATTATGTGATCAAGACTGTAACGCGTACATGAAGCTATTCAAACACCGCTTCGCCCGCTTCGGCGCCGTGGGCATTGCTTCCACCGCCGTGCATGCAGCGATTCTGACCACGCTGAAAATCGGCCTTCAGATCGGCACAGGTCCGGCCAATCTGGTTGGCTTTCTGGCTGCTTTTGGAGTTTCTATGTATGGCCAACAGCGCTTCACCTTCAACGACCGGCTTCAGGGTCAACGCATCAACACCATTGGCCTTGCGATTCTTTTCCTGATCAATGCCCTTGCCGCCCTGCTGCTGGGCCAGATTGCCACAGCGGGATGGGTAGTAATACTACCGATCTTACCAGCCGTGATCAATTACCTATTGCTCTACCTGTTCACTGGAAGCGCCCCCTTTCGGAGCTAGTACAATGGGTAGTCTGCAACAACTATCCCTGTGGATTCTGCCGCAGCGAACGAAGCAATTCCTTCCTGCGCCGGCGGCGGCGGTGCAGGCTGGTGAGCAGCAGGCCCGACCCGATCAACAGGGCTGGTAGGACCTCCCAGCGGGACGCCCCAGAGCGGTGCAACAGGCCCACCAGGGCCAGAAGGATCAGCAGGGGGGAGGCGAGTGCCAACAGGGCAGCGCGGCGCTGGGAAGGTGGTGAAACCGCCGGGGGGAAGGGCGCCTTCAGCATGGTGTCGCCATCCAGCGCAGCAGGCTGAGGGTGAGGACCCGGATGCCGACGGCCAGACAGTCCTCATCGGGCGCGAAGGTGTTGCTGTGGAGCGGGGTGCAGCCGGCGGGCCCCGCCACCCCGAGCCGAAACATCGTGCCGCGGTGGCCCTCCAGAAGCGCAGCGAAATCCTCGGCCCCCAGCGATGGCTGCTCCAGCCATTCCACCCGGGAGTCGCCCAGCAGGTCGACCGCCGCCGCCGCCACGAGGCGGGTGAGGTCGGGATCGTTGTGCACCGGCGGGGAAATGCGACGGTAATGAACACGGGCCTCGCCGCCATGGCCCCGGCAGAGGGCATGGACCGTGTCCTCGATCCAGCCGGGCAGACGATCATGGACGGCTGCATCGAGGCATCGCACCGTGCCCAGCAACCGCACGTGATCCGCGATCACATTGAAGGCCTTCCCCCCCTCGATCCGGCCGAAGCTCACCACCACCGGATGGAGTGGATCCAGGCGGCGGCTGATCGCCTCCTGCAGGCCACTCACCACCCGCGCCGCGATCCAGATCGCATCGGTGCTCTGGTGCGGCCGGGCGCCATGGCCACTCTCGCCGAGCACCTCAATCTCCAGTTCCCCGGCGGCGGCGGTGAGGCTGCCGCAGCGCACACCCACGGTTCCCACCGCGATGCTCGGAAACACATGCACCCCAAACAGGGCCTCCACCCCCTCCATAGCCCCATCGGCACGCATCCAAGCAGCCCCCTGGGCCGTTTCCTCGGCGGGTTGAAACAGCAGCCTCACGCGGGCACTGAGGCTCTCGCACCGGGCGGCCAGAAGGGCCGCGACCCCCAGGCCCACCGTCGTATGGATGTCATGGCCGCAGGCGTGCATCAGGCCCTGGTGCACGGAGGCCCAGGGCAGGGAGGTGCGCTCCTCGATCGGCAGGGCATCCATATCCACCCGCAGAGCCACAACGGGAGCCCCCTCCGGACCCAGCTCCGCCACGACACCAGTACGGCCGACCGCTTCACGCACGTCCCAGCCCAGGCGGCGCAGCTCGCCGGACACCAGGGCCGCCGTCTGGTGTTCGTGGCCACTGAGCTCGGGATGGCGGTGGATATGGCGACGCAGCTGGATCAGGTCCGGAAGCAGGCCCTGCAAGGTGGCTTCCAGCCCAGAAATCGGCCATTGAGGGCAGCTGAGCAGGGCAGGTGAACGGGACAAGCCAATCAGGTGAGGTGAATTGAGTTTAGGGAGTCACACTGAAAAACGATGCCCAAATCGCAGGGGCGGCATGTCAATCGCATTGACCTGGCCATCCTGATTGCATCAATCCTTAGATCAGCCAGTTTCAGCCTCAAGGCCAGTGGAGTGGCGTTCTTCCCGCTTGGCTGGTCATCCAGTTCGAATTCGCGACGCAGTGTCAATCGTTACTCGCCCCTCAAATCGGCGACCAATCACGACAGCGTGAGCCACCTCCCAAGGGCAGCGCTGCAGAGGTCCACAGCGAGGCCATGCCGCGCAGCGGCGGCGGCAGTGGCGCTCCCTTGCTGCACCCCGATGAACAGCGCCCCCAGTTCGCTCCCAGGCAGCCCCTCACGCCCACGGCTCACGATCGGGGCATCGGCATCCAGGGAGCCCGTGATACGTTCGACTTCGATTGGCGCAGCACGATGACCCTGATTCAAATCGGCTGCGGGCAGAGCCCTATCGCCGGTTGGGTGAATTACGACAATTCTCCGAGCGTCCGACTGGCCAAGCTTCCCCCAGCCCTGATTCAGTTGGCGGGGAGATTAAAGCTGCTGGATAGGCAGTCGATCGCCTACGTAAGTTTCTGCCGCGCCAACAGCATCGGCCATTGCAACGCCACTCGACACATCCCATGGCCGGATGGTTCGGTAGAGGTGATCTACTCCAGCCACATGATCGAACACCTGGATCGCCAGGATGCCGACCTGTTCCTTCGCGAAGCCCGGCGGGTGCTTCGACCTGGAGGCGTCATCCGGCTCTCCACCCCGGGGCTGAAGCAGATGGTTTCAACCTATGCGGACCAGGGCGATGGTGACCGCTTCATCGCATCGCTGTTCACCTGCGTGGATCGCCCCCGCTCCATGCTGGCGCGGCTCCGAGACGCGTTCAACGGCCCGCGCCACCACCTATGGCTCTACGACGAAACCTCCCTCTGCGCGCTGCTCGAACGCCACGGCTTCCATGACGCCACTGCCCTTAAGCCCGGGAGCACCACCCTGAAGCAACCCGGGGCCCTGAATTTGTGGGAAAGGATGGCGGAATCGATCTATGTGGAGGCCAGCCGATAGGGGGCAGGCTCAGCTGGTTAACTTCAGAAAGCGCTCCAACGCCGCCACAGGCCCCGGTGGCCAGCGCCGTACTCCCAGGAGCCAGTCGGTTTCGCGGTAGCGGGGATCCAGGCCCGAGGCCGCGGCCCAGTGACTCTCCGCCTCTCCGGAAGCACCCCGTTGCCACAGCAGGGCGGTGAGGCCTGCCCGGGCGTCGGCGAAGAGCGGATAGCGGCGAATCAGAGAGCGCAACTCCCGCTCCGCAGTCGCCAGATCCCCGAGCTGAAACGCCGCCAAGGCGGCGCTGGAGCGGGCCATGGCAAAGCCCGGCCGGGCATCGGCGGCGGTCACAAAGCTGTCGCGGGCCGCCTGCCAATCGCCGCGAGAGCCCTGCACGTTGCCGAGGTTGTAGAGGGCCGAGGCCTCAAGGGGATTGCGCTCCAGGATCCAGGCGTAGTCGGCGGCAGCCGCATCCCAGCGGCCCAGGGCCTCCTCGGCGGTGCCGCGGTTGAGGTGGGGATCGGCGTTGTCGGGCTCCAACAGCAGGGAATGGTTCTGATCGGCGATGGCGGCGAGGGGATCGCCCAGGGCCAACTGGATGTTGCCGCGGTTGCTCCAGGCGGCCGCATCCTTCGGGGCCTGTTCGATCACGCGGTTCCAGAGGGGAAGGGCTAGATCGAAGCGGCCGGCCCGACTGGCCTCAAGGGCCCGCTGGAATAGCTCCGGTAGGGACGACGGGGAATCCGGGGGGGGGGTGTAGGGAGGAGTGACCTCGGGTGCAGCAGAAGGGCGGGAAGGCTGGACCGACGCTGCGGGGAAGGCGGGAATGGCTGAAGCGGGCAACATCAAGGCAGCCCCTGTTGGAACGAAAGCAACGACGCTGAGCCATCGGGCTGAAGAGGCGGGAGACATCCACGGACTCGCCAGCCACGCTGAGACAGGCGCAGCAGCGAGGCGATCCAGGGCGACAGCGGGCTCGAGACCCAGCAGCAGCGTCAGCAGCCAGACCAGCGATCCCAGCAGCACACCGCCGAAGCGCTGGCGACTGGCTGCCCCCAGACGAACGGCAGCCGATCTGAACACGGACCAGACCCTTGCCCGGTTATGGCCGACGGGCTGGCTCATGCCGCCGCCGCATCCGGCCCGGCGGCCAGATGGGCCTTGCCGGCCTCGGTGACGATGCGGCCCCGGGGGGTGCGCTGCAGGAAACCGAGCTGGAGCAGGTAGGGCTCTACCACCCCTTCGAGGGTGACCGGATCCTCCCCCAGGCCCGCCGCCAGAGTGTCCAAGCCCACCGGACCGCCCCCGTAACCCTCGAGGAGGAGGCGGAGCAACCGCCGGTCACTGGCATCGAGGCCGCGGGCGTCAACCCGGTGAAGGCGCAGGGCCCCATCCACCAGATCCGCGCTGATGCGGCCATGCCCTCCCACCACGGCTACATCCCGCACCCGGCGCAGCAGCCGATTGGCGATGCGGGGGGTGCCGCGGCAGCGGCGGGCCACCTCCAGGGAGGCGCCAGTATCCAGTTCCATGGCCAGCAGGCTGGCGGTGCGCTGCACGATGGCCTGGAGATCGTGCAGCTCATAGAACTCGAGCCGCTGGATCAGGCCGAAGCGATCCCGCAGGGGCGAGCTCAGGGCCCCGGCCCTGGTGGTGGCGCCCACCAGGGTGAAGGGGGCCAAGGGCAAGCTGCGGGTGCGGGCTGTGGTGCCCTTGCCCACGGTGAGATCGAGGCGGAAGTCTTCCATGGCGGGATAGAGGAGCTCCTCGGCCACGCGGTTGAGCCGGTGGATCTCATCGATGAACAGCACCTCCTGGGGCTGCAGGTTCACCAGCAAACCCACGATGTCGCGGGGGCGCTCCAGGGCCGGGGCACTGGTGATGCGGCAGCGCACCCCGAGCTCCTCGGCCAGCACCAGGGCCATGGTGGTCTTGCCCAGGCCGGGCGGACCGTGCAGCAACACATGATCGAGGGCCTCACCGCGACCCCGGGTGGCCTCCACGGCAATCCCCAGCACCTGCTTGAGTTCGCTTTGGCCGATGTAGTCGGCGAGACGGCGGGGGCGGAGGGAATCGTCGCGGGGGCGATCCTCGCCGGGATTCGGTGCGTCCTCTGGCCGAATCTGGGGATCGGTCAGCCCCGAACGCGAGGAAGAGCTCTCGCCGAAGGAGAGGGGGCGGTCGCGGGCGCCAGGCGAAACAGGGCCCGGCTGGGAGGAAACGATCGCCATGGACTGCAGGGTACCTGCCCCGCACGGGAGCGGTGGCTCAGGCCAAAACAGTCACAGCGAAACCACGGCGCGATCCGATCGTCCGCTCATGGTCCCGGAGTGCCGGCCGCTGTCTAGGGTCGGATGGCGATGGCAGATCCCGGGGAAGGGCGATGGCAAAGGGGCCCGGCAGGCAGGGAGGCAAAGCCAAGGGGGATCCCGCAAACCGGCTCCTGGCGGACAACCGCTTCGCCCGTCACCAGTACGAGATCCTTGAAACCCTCGAGACCGGCATCGAGCTGCTCGGCACCGAGGTGAAGTCGATCCGGGCGGGCCAATGCAACCTGCGCGATGGCTTCTGCCTGATCCGCAGCGGTGAGTTGCAGCTGCACAACGTGCACATCTCACCCCACAGCCATGCCGGCCGCTTCTTCAACCACGAACCGCTGCGGGTGCGCAAACTTCTGGCCCACCGCCGCGAGATCGACAAGTTCCGCACCGCCCTCGAACAGAAGGGCCTCACCCTGATCCCCCTGAATCTCCACCTCAAGGGTTCCTGGCTCAAGGTGACCCTCGGCTTGGGCAAGGGACGCAAGCTGCACGACAAACGGCACGAAGAAAAACGCAAGCAGGAGGCCAAGGAGGCCCGGGCCGCGATCGCCAGGATCTGACTCATCGAGATCCAGTCGCGGATTCGATGAACTGTGCCTGGTCGACGTGGGCGATCGATTCAGGGACTGGTCGGCTGGGTCGGAGCGGTCGCAGCGCCGCTGGGTGTGGCATTGGTGCCGGCTGGTGGTGATCCAGGCTCGGTCGTGGGTTCAGGCGGGGGGGGAGGTGCCGAAGAAGCACCGGGGGGCTCGGAGGGCACCACCGGGGTGAGCCGATCGGGCGGGGCAGGCACGGCCGGGGTTTCTGCTGGTGACGCAGGGGTCGGGGATGGCGCCGGCGGCGCTGGCGGGTCTGCCCGCAGCGACAGGCTGATCCGCGCCGGTGACACCCCCTCGTTGGTGACCAGGAGTTGCACCGGGGAGGCCTTCTGGTTGCCCAGACTCACCACCCGCAGCGCCCCCCTCGGCGACAGAACGGATCCATCGGCGGCGTACACCGCCATCTGCAGCAGGGGGGTGCCGTTCACCCCGAGGGCGAGGCTGTGGTCCACCGGCAGACGCACCGCGAAGAGGCGGGCGCCATTGGCCGGCACATCGGCGGCCATCACCTCAGTGACCTGGGTGCGCAGCTCAATGGGATCGATCCGCATCGCATCGAGGGTGAGCTCGGCCGCGGCATACCAGAGCTGGCGGAAGGGCTCCGGCGGCATTCGGTCACCGGACTGGCCGGGGAGCAGAGAGGTGGCACTGCCGGACACCAGCTGGGTCAGAACCGAGGAACTCAACCCCTGCGCCACCAGGGACTGCTGACGCTGCTCCCAGTCGGAGGCCCGGAAACTGCCGAGGCGGCGCCTGAGGGGGAGGGGCAACTGTTCCACCCGGGCCAGCCATTCCTGGGCCTGGTCATTCCAGACCTTCCGCAGCGGCGCATCCTCGAGCGCATCACCCGGTAGTCGCCCCTTCCGCTCTGGATACTGGGCCAGCAGGCTGGCGTCCGCCAGGCTGAGGAACCAGCCGCGATCGATCTGCAGGGCGCGCAGACGGTTGAGCAGCTGCTGCCGCTGATCCACCTCCGCCGGTGGCAGGCTCAGGGGCACCTCCCCCGCCGTCTCCGCGGGAGCGGTGGGGCGGCCCCACCCCAGCCACAGCCAGCCCAGGGCCGTTCCAACCACGGCCGAGAGCACAAGGGCAATCAGCACGGGCCAGAGGCCCCCCTCGGCGGCCGCCTCCTTCTCCTCCGGCCGGGGACGGGGCACCGGAGCCCGAAAGGCGGGTTCCGGTGCCGGAGCAGCGCTGGCCAGGCCCGGCAATTCCGGCCGCGGGACGGAAGCAGGGCGGACGTCCTGGAGCGCCGCTGCAGCGGCAGCCGCCGCCTCGGCGGGAACAGCGGATCGGGCCTGCGGATTCCCGGCAGCCCGATCCGACGGTACGACTGGCGCCACGGGGAGCGGCTCCTGGGCCTGGGGCACCAGCACCACGGTGCGGTCGGCCCGGGGTACAGGTCCGGTGCTTTCCGGCATCGGAACAGCCCGCAGGGCTGCGAGAGCCTCCGCGGCAGTGGTGAAGCGGCGGGAGGGATCGCGGCTGAGAAGCCGCTCGATCAGTTGACGCAGGGCCGGCTCGGCCTCCAGGGCAACGGGCATCCGCCACTCCAGGGTGACCGGATCGAGCAGGGCGGCAGGCTCCTCACCACTGACCAGCACCAGGGAAAGCACCCCCAAGGCATGGAGATCCATCCAGGGGGCGGGCGGTTCGCCGCGGATCAACTCCGGCGGGGCATAGCCTGGGGTGGCACCCGGGGGCGTGGCTCTTGGGGCGGCAGCTGCGCCACGGGCCAGGCCGAAATCGAGCAGCACCGGCAGTCCATCGCTGTCGCGGCGCAGGAGGTTGGCGGCACTGATGTCGCCATGGAGCAGGTCCTGGCCATGGAGAGCCACCAGCACCGGCAGCAGCTGCCGCAGCAACAGCAGCACCTCGCCGGCACCGAACACCAGCTGGCGCTCGCGGCGGGCCTCCAGCAGCTGGTCATAGGTGCGGCCGGCCTGCCAATCGCGCACCAGCCATTGCCTGCCGCCCTCCTCGATCACGGCGCCGAAACGGGGCACCTGGGGATGGAGCACCCCCTGCAGGCGGGAGGCCAGGCTGCGGACCATCGCCGGATCCCGCACCGCAGGCAACTGGCGCAGAGCCACGGATGCATCGGCCGCCAGCCCGTCGCTGCCGAGCCAGAGGACCCCCTGGTCAGGGGATTCGGAGAGGGCCCGCACGAGGCGGTAACGGCCGCCGATCGACTGGCCGGGAGCGGCCGAGGAGGAGGTCATCAGCCCTTCTGTTCGGCCGGGGCAGCGGCGATGGAGCAAGCATCCTGCTCGGGCTGCCGCAGCCCCCGGCCCTCCAGCCAGTCCCGGTCGTAGAGGCGGGAGCGGTAGCGGTCGCCGCTATCGCAAAGCACGGTCACGATGCGGTGGCCCGGACCGAGGCGGCGCGCGGTTTCCACTGCAGCGGCCACATTGATCCCCACCGAGCCCCCCAGAAACAGTCCCTCCTGCCAAAGCAGCCGGTAGATGGTGTCGAGGGCATCCTGGTCGCCGACGCGTACGGCATCATCGATCGGGGCTCCTTCCAGGTTGGCGGTCACGCGGCTGTTGCCGATCCCCTCGGTGATCGAGCTGCCCTCGGCGTGGAGTTCGCCGCTGCTGGCCCAGCTGTGCAGGGCGCTGCCGTGGGGATCGGCCAGCACGCAGCGCACCCTCGCGTCCCGCTCCTTGAGGTACAGGGCCACACCGGCATAGGTGCCGCCGGTGCCGGTGGCCGCCACCCAGGCATCCACCTTCCCGCCGCACTGCTGCCAGATCTCCGGACCGGTGCTCGCGTAATGGGCGCGGCGGTTGGCGAGGTTGTCGAACTGGTTGGCCCAAACGGCACCGGGAATCTCGGCGGCGATGCGGCCGGAGAGCCTCACGTAGTTGTTCGGGTTGGCGTAAGGCACGGCCGGCACGGTGCGCACCTCCGCCCCGAGGCTGCGCAGCAGGCCGATCTTCTCGGCCGACTGGGTGTCGGGGATCACGATCAGGCAGCGGTAACCGCGGGCATTGCAGAGATGGGCCAGGCCGATGCCGGTGTTGCCGGCGGTGCCCTCCACCACAATGCCGCCGGGCCGCAGCTCACCGCTTCGCTCCGCCTCCTGCAGGATGCCGAGGGCGGCGCGGTCTTTCACCGAACCGCCGGGATTCATGAATTCGGCCTTGCCGAGGATGTCGCAGCCGGTGAGATCACTGAGGGCCCGCAGGCGGATCAGGGGGGTGTGGCCCACGGCGGCGCTGAAGCCCTCACAGATGCCGGACGGGATGCTGCTGTCTGACGTGATGCCGCCCATGCCTGCTGGCCCGCCGGTTCGAAGTTGCGTGGCCGGATCGTAGGGAACCTTCCTAGGGTCGCAGCGCCTGAGGGACGGTTGGATGGGTTCCCCCGAGCCTCAGACTGGGATGGTCCGCCCTGTCCAATCACCCGCATCCACGACCAGCCTCGCAGAGCTGGAGAGCCGCTACCGGCGGGTGCGACGCCGCAGTGAGGCCCTGATCGCGCCGCTGGAACCGGAGGATCTGGCTCTGCAGGGCATGGCCGATGCCAGCCCGCCGAAGTGGCATCTCGGACACACCGCCTGGTTCTTCGAGGAGTTCCTGCTGCGGCCGGCCCTGGACGGGGATGGCGGAGGCAGCCACGCTGCCCAGCCGGCCTGCTCCGCCCCCAAGCGCTCGCCGCTGGCCTACGAACCGGCCGACCGCCGCTGGCGATTCCTGTTCAACAGTTACTACGACGCCGTCGGCGCCCGCCATCCCCGCCCGGAGCGGGGCCTGCTGAGCCGTCCGCCGATCGATGCGGTGCTCGTCTGGCGCCACCGCATCGATGCCGCCCTCGAGCAGCTGTTGGCCGACCTTGGCGATCCGCCTCCTGCCGCCGCGGCCGGGCTCCTGGAGTTGGTGGAGCTGGGCCTGCAGCACGAACAGCAACACCAGGAGCTGCTGCTGATGGACCTGCTCGATGGCTTCTCCCGCAACCCGCTCGAACCCATTTACGACGAGGGATCCGAAGGGCCGGAGGCGGCCTTCGAGCGGGCCTGGCGCCCCGTGCAAGGAAGCGGCAGCGAAGAGCGGCTTGGGGAGCAGCAGGCCCAGGGAAGTGCCGATAGCGTGGACCCCGGGGCTAGCTGGGAGTCCGGCCCAGCCGGCGGCGGCTGGCGCCACCATCACGGCGGACTCGTGGCGATCGGCCATGCCGGCGGCGGCTTCCACTTCGACAACGAAGCGCCCCGCCACCAAGTGTGGCTGGAACCCTTCGCCCTGGCCGAGCGACTGGTGACCAATACCGCCTACGCCGACTTCATCGCCGACGGGGGCTACCGCCGCCCCGAACTCTGGATGAGCGAGGGCTGGGCCGTGCTGCAGCAGCGCGGCTGGCAGGCGCCCCGCTACTGGCGCGGCGATGACCTCTTCACCCTGGCCGGCCGCCGCCGCCGCGATCCCCAGGCGCCGGTGCGGCACCTGAGCTGGTTCGAGGCGGACGCCTATGCCCGCTGGGCTGGAGCACGGCTACCAAACGAGGCGGAATGGGAAACCCTGGCCGCCGCCGGAGGCCTGGAGCAGGCCCATGGGGTGCTCTGGCAATGGACCGGCAGCCCCTACAGGCCCTATCCCGGCTTCCGGCCGGCCGCGGGGGCCGTGGGGGAATACAACGGCAAATTTATGACCTCCCAATTCGTGCTGCGGGGCGGCTGCTTCCTCACACCGGAGGGCCACGCCGGCGCCGAGCGTGTCACCTACCGCAACTTCTTCCCTCCGGCGAGCCGCTGGATGGCCAGTGGTTTGCGGCTGGCCCGGGAACTCCCCTGAGGGCTGGGCCCGACCTCGATACGATCGACATTGATCCTTGCTGCCGGCGGCTCGATGCTTCCCAGGCCCCCCGCCGACCGCACGGTTGCCGAGCCCGGCCGCCCCCCGAAACTGGCTCTGGAACCCACCGAACTGCCGGGATCTGGAACGGCGGCTTTGAAGTCGAACGCCGGGGCCTACCCCCCGCCAGGCGGCGTTGCTGCCGTGCCGGCTCCCCAATCTGCGGAACTGCTCGATCTCCATCCCGCCCCCGCCGATCTGGAGCGGCTGGTGCTCGAGGGAATGGCACGGCAACCGCGGCAGCTGCCCGCCTGGCTGCTCTACGACGCGGAGGGCTCCCGCCTCTTTGAGGCGATCGGCCAGCAACCCGAATACGGCCTCACGCGCCAGGAAACCGCCCTGCTGCGGCAGCGGGCCCCGGAGCTGGCCCGGTCGCTGGCGGAAGGCATCACCCCCACCCCCGTGCTGGTGGAATTCGGGGCCGGCAACCTGAGCAAGGTGGGGCCCCTGCTGGAGGCCCTGCAACCGGCGGCCTACGTGGCTCTCGACATCAGCCTCGACCAGCTGGGCCCCTCCTGCCGTGCCCTGCAGGAGCGCCATCCCGCCGTGCCGGTGCTCGGCATCTGCTGTGACTACGCCGACCTGGACCAGCTGCCGCCCCATCCCCTGCTGGAGGGCCGACCGCGGCTGGGCTTCTACCCCGGCAGCTCCCTGGGCAACTTCGATCTGCCCCAGGCCCAGGCGCTGCTCAGCCGTTTCGCCCGCCTGCTGGGGCCGGGCAGCCGGCTGCTGATCGGCATTGACCAGCCGAAGGCGCCAGAGCGGCTCGAAGCGGCCTACAACGATGCCGCCGGGGTGTCGGCCGCCTTCGCCTTCAACCTGCTGCGGCGCCTCAACCGGGAGCTGGCTGGCGACTTCGATCCCGCCGCTTTCACCTACCGCGCCCGCTGGGAAGCCGCCGCCAACCGCATCGCCATGGCCCTGGTGAGCTGCCATTCCCAGACCGTGACCCTGGCCGGTCGGCGCTGGAGCTTCGCCGCCGGCGAACCCCTGATCACCGAGTACAGCGCGAAGTACACCCCGGAGTCCTTTCAAACCCTGGCGGCCGCATCAGGCTGGCGGGCAATCCGCCGCTGGTGTGATGGCGCCGACGATCTCTCCCTGCATCTGCTGACCCAGGCAGACTCGGAAACGTCACGAGCCGGTGGCGAAACACCGACGCAGCACCATGCCGATCCAACCCCGATGCGGAATGCACCATGAGCCGTGAGGAGCAGCGTCAGGCGATGCGCGCCACGCGGGAAGGCCTGATCGAGGATCTCGAGGATCTCTACCGCCGGGCCTTCGACCGCATCTCCGAGCAGGACCTGGGCGAGGGGGCGATCGCCCGTCTCACCCAGTTGCTGCTGCGCTCCCGCGAGGCGGCGATCACCCCGCTGCAGCAGGAGATCGAGGCTCCTCTGATCACCCGCGCACCGGAAGCATGAGCCCAAGCAGCTGGCTGGAAGAACTGGAGGCCCGGCTGAATCAGCAGCTGGAATCGTTCCTGAGGGCTAATCCCCAGCAGGATGCCCTGCTGGCGGAACAGGCCCAGCGGGACAGGCAGCAGCGCCTGCTGCACGAGCGGCTGAAGCTGCGCCAGGAGGCGGAACTACAGCGCCAGGGGCTGCTGCGCCTGGCCGGCGAGATCCGCCAGTGGCAGGAGCGCAGCGAACGAGCCCGCGGCGCCGGCGCCGAGGAGCTGGCCGCCAGGGCCGAAGCCCACATCGCCACTTTGATGGAGCAGGGCCGCAACCGCTGGCAGACCCTCGCGGAACTGGGGGAGCGATTCGCCGCGGTGGAACGGGAGCTCGCCGAACTCACCGCAGCCCCAACACCGCCTGCGCCCGGCCGCTCAGGTGAGCGCGTGGCCGATGGGATGGCCGAGCTGGAGCAGGACTGGCGCCGCTTCGAAGCCCAGCAAGAGCTCGAAGCCCTGCGCCGCCGCAACCAGTCCTGAGCCACCGCCATGGGCTTTCTGCTCTCCAAGCTGCTGCCCCTGTTCGTCTACCCCCTGGGGGCTGGCCTGCTGCTGATGGGGCTGGGTCTGCTAGGCCGGCGGCGGCGCTGGGGCCCCGGCCTCTCCGCCGCAGGGATCGGCCTGGTCTGGCTGGCCTCGATGCCCTGGCTGAACCGCCAGCTGGTGCGGAGTCTGGAGGATCAGGCGGTGCGGCTCACCCCGGCCACCCTTCCCTACGCCGATGCGGTGCTGGTGCTGGGAGGTGGCCTGCTGCCACCCCTGTCCCCACGCCGGGGCGTGGAGGTGGCCGATGCCGGCGACCGCCTGCTCACCGGCGTGGATCTGATTCGGGAGGGCAAGGCGCCCTGGCTGGTGGTGTCGGGTGGGCGGGTGAGCTTCAACGCCGGCGACCCGACGCCACCGGAGGCCACCTACGCCGCCTCCCTGGCCCAGAAACTGGGGGTGCCCGCTGAGCGAATCGTGCGCAGCGAAGGTCCCCGCAACACCGCCGAAGAGGCGATCGCCCTACGGAGCATCGCGCGGGAACGGGGTTGGCATTCGCTGCTGCTGGTGACCAGCGCCACCCACCTGCCCCGGGCCACGGCCACCTTCCGCCGCCTCAGCGGCTTGAAGATCGTGCCGGTGGCCTGCGACTTCCAGCTGGCGGCGCGCAACCGATCGGGACAGACCACGGCGGAGAGCCTATTGCTGGATCTGATGCCCCAGGCCGGAGCACTGACCTCAACAACCAGCTCCCTCAAGGAACTTCTGGGACTCTTCGTGTATCGGCTGAAGGGATGGCTGTAGACCGGAAACGGCTCGGCGCCGCCCCGCTCACTTCTTGGGGGCAGCAGGCACCAGGCTCACACCCTCGGGCGGCGGGGTGGGATCAGGATCAGCGATCAGCATGTGCTGCAGCACGATCTCGGGACGTTCACTGTCGCGCCAACGGATGCGATAAGCCGGCATCTTGGTGCCACGGCTGGTGGTCTGCTCCACCGGCTCCATCACCCAGCCCCGGCGGGACCGCCCTTGGGGGTTGCGCTTCACCACCGCATCGGCGTGCTTGAAACGAAATCCGACGCGCTCGCCGCTCATGGAAAAGAGTGCCCCGCTGGGGGAGAATGCCTACACAAGTTCATTATCCCATTGCGCCTGCCCTCAGGTCCCGGCGCGCGGCGAGGGATACCCGCCCGAGCGTCTGAGCAGCCCTCAGCAACCAGCCTCATGGCCGGCCTCGCTGGCCCCGGAACGCCCCTCCGGCCGCAGCAGCGGGAAGGCGATCACATCGCGGATCGAGGGGCTGTCGGTGAGCAGCATCACCAACCGGTCGATGCCGATGCCCAGGCCGCCGGTGGGGGGCATGCCCACCTCCAGGGCGTGGATGAAGTCCTCGTCCACGGTCTGGGCCTCGGGGTCGCCGGCGCGGCGGCGCTCCTGCTGCATCTCGAGTCGGCTGCGTTGATCCACAGGATCAATCAGCTCGCTGAAGGCATTGGCGGTTTCACGGCCCACGATGAACAGCTCGAAGCGCTCCACCAGGCCGGGCTTGCTGCGGTGGGCCCGGGCCAGGGGCGAGTTCTCCACCGGGTAATCGAGCACAAACGTGGGCTGGATCAGGCTGGTTTCCACCGTCTGCTCGAAGGCCTCCACCAACAGCCGGCCAAGGCAATCGGCCGCATCGGGCACCTCCAGGCCCGCCGCGGCCATGGCGGCGGCAGCTCGGGCCCGACTCTCAAGCGGATCCGAAGCTTCGAAAGCGGTGAAATCGAGGCCCGTGGCCTCCCACACCAGATCGTGCATCGTGGCCCGCCGCCAGGGGGGCGTGAGATCCACCTCGCTGCCCTGATAGGTGATCTGCGTGCCGCCGCACACCTCGCGGGCCGCCGCCACGATCAGCTCTTGGGTGAGATCCATCATGGTGTGGTAATCGGCGTACGCCTGGTAGATCTCCACCGAGGTGAATTCAGGGTTGTGGCGTGTGCTCACCCCCTCATTGCGGAAGATGCGGCCCAGCTCATAGACCCGTTCGAAGCCGCCCACCACCAGCCGCTTGAGATGGAGCTCGGTGGCGATCCGCAGGGTGAGAGGCAGGTCGAGGGCGTTGTGATGGGTCTCGAAGGGGCGGGCGTCGGCGCCACCAGCTTCGGTCTGCAACACGGGGGTTTCGATCTCCAGGAAGCCGCGCTCATCGAGCCAGCGTCGCATCGTGCTCACGATCCGGGCACGGCGACGGAAGGTTTCGCGGGTGTGGGGCGAAACGATCAGATCGAGGTAGCGCTGGCGGTAGCGCTTCTCCACATCCGCCAGGCCATGCCATTTATCGGGCAAGGGTTGGAGCGCCTTGCTGAGCATCGTCCAATCCACGACCTTCACCGAGAGCTCGCCCCGGTCGGTGCGCTTGAGGCTGCCCCGCACGCCGATCCAGTCACCCGCATCCACCAGGGAGGTGAGCTGGGCGAACACCTCGGGGTTGTCGGGGTGGGCCGCCTGAAGGGTGGCCTTCTCGAGGTAGAGCTGGATCGGGCCGCTCTCATCGGCGAGGGTGAAGAAGGCCAGCTTGCCCATCACCCGCCGCGTCATCACCCGGCCGGCCACGGCCACATCGGCCTCGCGCTCCTCACCATTGGCCAGGTCGGCATGGGCCTGCTGCAGCGCGGCGGTGCGGTGGCTGGGGCTGAAGCCAAGGGCGTAGGGGGCCCGGCCGAGGGAGTCGAGCGTGCGGGCTTTCTCCAGGCGGGTCTCGCGCAGATCCGACAAGGCAGCTCAAGGAACAGAATCAGGTCCATCCTGCAGGAGCGCTGAACCCGTGCGGTGGCCCCATGGCCAGGGTGTCGCCAGGTTGTGGATCATGGGTCCGTCGGGCGATGAGCTCCGGGAGCGAACCTCAGCCCGCCGCAGCCATCGGCGTTTCCGTCATCCGCTGGGAGGCGTAGCCGGTGCCACGCACCGTGAGGATCAGCTCGGGGTTGCGAGGATCGGGCTCAAGTTTGCCGCGCAGGCGGGCCACGTAGACATCCACCACCCGCAGGTCGGCGGCGCGGCGGGGGGGATAGCCCCACAGCTGCTCGAGAATCTCGGCCCGTGGCACCACTCGGCCAGGTTCACGGAACAGGAGCTCGAGCAGGCTGAATTCGGTGTAGGTGAGGGCGATGCGTTGGCCATCGCGAGTCACCTGGCGGCGGTTGGTGTCCACCACCAGGTCCCCCACCCGCAGCACACCACTGCCGCTCGGAACATCCCGGGGCTCGGCAGTGGCCGACCCGCGGCCGACCCGCCGCAGGATGGTGGCGATGCGGGCTTCCAGCTCCTTGGGACTGAACGGCTTGGGCAGATAGTCGTCGGCCCCGAGATCCAGGCCGGCCACCCGCTCGCTGATGGCATCGAGAGCCGAAAGAAAGATGATCGGAACGCAGGATTCGGCCCGCAGGCGGCGACACACCGCGAAGCCATCCAGCTTGGGCAGCATCACGTCGAGCACCACCAGATCGGGCTGCTCCCGGTGATAGAGGCTCAGGGCCTCCTCACCATCCTCCGCGCAGATCACCCGGTAGCCGGCCAGCTGCAGGCGCATCGCCAGCACGCGGCGCACGGCGGATTCATCGTCGACCACCAGCAGGGTGGCGCGCTGGTCGCCACCGCCATCAGCGGGACTGGCGGAATCTCCGCCATCGGAAGCCAGACCATTGCTGTCCTCGGAGGCGTCCACCCCAAGCCCGTGATCGGGAGCCAGGCCCGTGGGCAGCGGCTGCGCGGGCTTGTCCTCCAGGGAAAGGGACATGGGTGGCGTGTCGAAGGACACAGCAATGAAGAATCGCAACCATACCCTCAGGCGGCGGTCCGGGTCACCCCCCCGGATCGGCGCCAGGGCAAGAGATCTGAGAGATTTAAGCTTTTCTACGGATTGCCTGCCGGGGTTTCCTGAGCCGCACTCAGGGCCAGCGGGCTTCGGCGTAACGGTTCCACTGCCGTTCCGCCTCGGCCAGGGCCGCATCGCTGCCAATCTGGCCCAGCATGGCGCGCTGCAGCTGGGTGTAGAGAATCGCCTGTAGCCGCTTGATGCCCGGGGTGGCCGGCACCAGAACGCGAGCCTGATCCAGGTTGCGCACGGATAGGGCGCGGGCCTGACTGACCAGCGCCTCCTGCCGTTCGGCGGCCGGATCATCCACCGCAACGGCGAGATCCTGCTCCAGCCCCTTCAGGGCCGCCCGCGAGGAGGGGAGCACCCGTGCTTCGCGGGCAAAGTCCAGTTGATTGGCGGAATTGGTGAGGAACAGGGCGAAGCTGGTGGCCTCGGGAGCCATGGTGCTCTGGCGCGGCACCACCAGGTTCATCACCGCCACGTTGGTCTGGCCGCCTGGGCCCACCAGGGGGGGGAAAGGGGCGGTCAGCGCCGCGATGCCGGGGGCGTTGGTCTGCAGGTTGCGCAGAAAATCGGGACCACTGGCCACCTGGGCCAGATCGCCCGCCTGGTAGAGCTCAATGGCGCGGCGATAGCCCTGGCTCACCACCTCGGGGGGCAATAGGCCACGGCGGTAGAGATCGGTCCAGAAGGCGAAGGCCCGCCGACCAGCGGGACTGTTGAAGGCCGCGCGATGGTTGGCGTCGAGCAGGCGCACCTCCATCTGCACGAGGGTCTCCAACAACTCGGCGGAGTCATCCGGCACCACGGTCACGAAGAGGGCATAGCGACCGGTGCGGCGCTTGATGGCCTCGGCGTAGGCGGGAATCTGGTCCCAGCGGCGGGGCGGTGCTGTGTAGCCGGCCTGCTGGAGCAGCTTCCGGTTCGCCAGGGTCACACGGGTGGTGAGGTACCAGGGAATAGCGAACTGCAGATCCCCCTGCCGGCCGGCCTGCCACACCTCGGGTAGGTAGAGCGCGCCGGCCTCGGGGGGCAGCACCGTGGCCAGATTGAGCAGGCCCCCCTTGCTGGCCAAGTTGGCCGCGAAGGGAGGGTTGAGATTCACCAGGTCGGGGGCGGTGCGGGCGAAGACCGCAGCCAGCAGCTTGCGCTCCACGGAACTCCAGGGAACATCGATCCAGCGCACCGACACCCCCGGGTGGGCCCGCTCCCAGGCCGCGATGACGCGGCCCATGTAGGGCGAGAACCGGGGAGCCAGATCGAGGGTCCAGACCGTGAGCTGACGGGGCCGGGGAGCGGCGGCGGGTGCCGTGCCCCGGCCACATCCCCCGCAGGCGAGCAGGAGCACCAGGGACACCCCCCCCAGGACCCGCACAACACCGGCGGCTGGACCAGGCCTGAGACCCTGCGGGGCCCGCCGAACGCCCAGGTGTGTCCGGCGGAGCTGGATCGGAAAGCGCCGCTGCATGGGGTCCTCCTCAGCGCCGCCCGACGCCGCCACCCTGCTGCCGCCACAGCAGGAGCTGGAGGGAGCAGAGCACCGGGGCCAGGAGGGCGGTGAGCAGGGTGCGGGCCAGCAGGACATGCAGACCGGCACCGGCCAGGTCGTCGAGATGCCAGCCGGTCTGGGCCAGCGTGGCCGGATCGATCGCTCCGCCGGGGAGGTGACTGCCGACCCCCAGGCTGCTACGCAGGGCCCACTGCAGCATCAGCGACAGATCGACCCCCAGGGTGCCCAGCAGGGCCAGCAGACCCAGGCTGAAGCTGCGTTCCACCGGCGCCCCCATTCGGCCGATCCGCCCCCACCACCAGCCCAGCAGCATCAGGGCCGGCATCTCACTCACGCCGCCGTGATGAAGGGAATCCAGCAGCAACCCCAGGATGGCACCGGCGATAATCGCCGAGAGGCGTCCCTCGGCCAGGGCCCAGGGCAGCAGCCAGAGGATGGCCCAGCAGGGCCCCACCCCGGCCAGCCGGGGCCAGCCAGGAGCAGCCAGGGTCAGCACGGGAACCAGCAGGAGCGAAGCGGCGAACCAGGGGTGGCGGGAGAACAGGGCCATCAGCGCGCCAGCAGCTGCACCCAGTCGACCGAACCGACCGGTGCCGCCAGCTGTACAACCGCCTCCGGCGCGGGATCGGCACCCGCATCGACCGACTGGACCACCCCCACCGGCAGATCCGGCGGCACCAGGGTGCTGGCGGGGGAGGTGGTGACCACATCACCGGGCACGACACCCGGTTCCTTCTCGAGGAAACGCACCACGGGCCGAGGCGTGCCCAGGCCCGTGAGCAGGCCATGGTGGCGAGTGCGGCCCACCCACACCCCCACCCGACTGGCCGGATCGGTGAGCAGGGTGACTCGGGCGGTGCTCGGGGTCACGGAGCTCACCAGGCCGATCAGCCCGCCAGGAGCCAGCACCGCCTGGCCCTCGGCCACCCCCTGTAGCGATCCGCGGCCCAGCAGCAGGGTCTGCCACCAGCCGGCCGGCTCACGGGCGATCACCGGTGCCGTGAGCCGCTTCGGGCTGGCCTGCTGCAGACCGATCAAGCCCCGCAGGCGGGCGTTCTCGGCCTCCAGGGCACCGATGCGGGCCGTGTCCTCGAAGCGGCGGGCCGAGCGAAGCCACTCGGCCTGGGCCGTGCCAGGCCAGAAGGGACGGCTGAGCAGGGCATAGGCATCGGCCAGGCCTGCCCCCTTGCTCAGGCGCACGCCAAGGAGGGCCAGCGCCACCAGCAGCCAGGGCGAGGCCTGGAGCAAGGAAGGCAGGGCCAGGGAACGGAGCCAGCGGGGCGCCGGCATCGGCTTCAGGTGTACTGACGGGCGAAGTCGGGAGTGTCGAGCACGCGCTCCAGACGCTTGTAGTCCTCCAGCACCATGCCGCAGCCATTCACCACGCAGAGCAGGGGATCCTCGGCCACGTGGGTGAGGATGCCGGTCTCGTGGCTGATGAGATCGCAGATGCCGCGCACCATGGCACCGCCGCCGGCGAGCATGATGCCGCGATCCACGATGTCCGCCGCCAGCTCGGGCGGGGTGCGCTCAAGGGTGCGCTTCACGGCCTCCACGATCACGTTGAGGGGTTCGGCCATGGCCTCGCGGATGTCACCGGCGCGCACATTGATCGTGCGGGGCAGACCGGAGAGGAGATGCAGACCCCTCACATCCAGGGAGGTCTCGTCGTGCTCGTTGTCGGGGAAGGCAGAGCCGATGCGGATCTTGATGTCCTCGGCGGTGCGCTCCCCCACCACGAGGTTGTGCACCTTCTTGAGGTAGACGCCGATCGCGTCGCTGAGCTCATCGCCCGCCACCCGCACCGACTCGCTCAGCACGGTGCCACCAAGGCTGAGCACGGCCACCTCGGTGGTGCCGCCGCCGATGTCCACCATCATGGTGCCCACAGGCTCGGTGACCGGCAGACCGGCGCCGATCGCCGCCGCCACCGGCTCATCGATCAGATGCACCTGCTTGGCGCCGGCCAGGCCGGCATCCCGCACGGCGCGGCGCTCGACGCCGGTGACACCGCTGGGGATACCGATCACCAGCCGGGGGGCGATCACGCCGCGGCCCTCGTTGCCCTTCTGGATAAAGGTCTTGATCATCTGCTCGGCGGCGTCGAAGTCGGCGATCACGCCATCGCGCAGGGGCCGCACGGCCCGAATGTTGCCTGGGGTGCGGCCGAGCATCAATTTGGCTTCATTACCCACGGCCATGGGAACGTTGCGCTCCAGGTCGATGGCCACCACCGAGGGCTCCTGAAGCACGATCCCCTTGCCCGAAACGTACATCAGGGTGTTCGCGGTGCCCAGATCGATGCCGATATCACGGGAGAACTGGAAGCGACGGAAGAACACGGGAACGGCTTGGGGCAGAAGGCGGATCATAGGGGGCGCCTCGGCGGCCTCCCCAGTGGCTGCCGGCAGCGGAGGGAGGGGTGAGACAGCCGGTGGAACGGATGAAGCGTGGCTCCTCCAGCCAGGGGGTGCCGCATCATTGATCCAACCGTTTCCATCCACTCCTATGGGCGTCAACTCCATCACCCTGGTCGGCCGGGCCGGCCGCGATCCCGAGGTCCGCTACTTCGAATCCGGCAGCATGGTGGCCAACCTCACCCTGGCGGTCAACCGCCGCAGCTCGGGCGACGAGCCCGACTGGTTCAACCTTGAGATCTGGGGCAAGCAGGCCCAGGTGGCGGCCGACTACGTCCGCAAGGGCTCCCTGCTGGGCATCATCGGCTCCTTCAAGCTCGACCGCTGGACCGACAAGAGCTCCGGCGAGGAGCGCAGCAAGCCCGTGATCCGGGTCGACCGGCTCGAGCTGCTGGGCAGCAAGCGTGATGCCGAAGCCGGCGGCAGCTTTGGCGGCGGCGGCTTCGGGGGCGGCGAGCCCAGCGACGAGGAGGTGCCGTTCTGAGCGATCGCCGGGCTTGTGCCAGTGGCGCAGCCGGGCTATCAAGTGGCACGAAGCCACCAGGGGCGTCCTTCGCGGGGCGCCCCTTTTGCTTTGGGGAGTGGCGGGACGCCCTACCAGCCGGGCCGGGCAGGAAGACCTCCCCGAGACCCAAGCGCCTCAGTGGCTGTCCTGCCGCTTCTTCCAGGTGCGCAGACCAAGCCAAACAGCGAAGCCGAGCACGGCCAGCACCAGCAGCACCTTGATCACCTTGGCCACCGGATCAAGCCACACCTCCACGTTGGTGTAGGCCTCACCAAGCCCGTAGCCCGCCAAGGTCAACAGCAGAGTCCAGATCAGACTACCGGCGGTGGTCCAGATCAGGAAAGGCACGAAGGGCATCATCTCGATGCCGGCCGGAACCGAAATCAGGGTGCGGATGCCCGGAATCAGCCGCCCCCAAAAAACCAGGGCGGTGCCATGGCGGTTGAACCAGGTGCGGCTGCGCTTCAGCTCCTGGGGACTGATGCCGATCCAGCGGCCATGGCGCTCCAACCAGCGCTCCAGCCGCTGCTCGTTCACCAGCCGCCCGATCCCATACCAAGGCAGGGCGCCGAGCACCGTGCCCATGAGCCCAGCCAACACCACCGGCACCATGGCGAGTTGGCCGCCGCGCACATAGAAGCCCCCCAAGGGCATGATCAGCTCAGAGGGAATCGGCGGAAACAGGTTCTCTAGGAACATCGCCGCGAAGATGGCGGCATAGCCAGACGCGGGATTCGCCTCCACCGCGGAGCCGATCAGCTCGGGGAGCTTCTGGACCAGTTCGAGGGCCAAGGCTGAGGGGCGAAAGATCGGCGCCAGTCTTCCATGGTCGGCGCTTAATCAGAACGATGCCGGGAGCATGCATCGGCTGCTCGCCACAAAAAAACCGACCCCCTCTCGGAGGTCGGCGTGGGCAAGAAAGGAGCGGAACAAGACAGAGACCGATGGGCGGTCCGAATCAACGCTGCTGGTCCGGACCGAATCGGCAAAGACTCAGTAGCGGTAATGCTCCAGCTTGTAAGGTCCCTGCACCGGCACGTTGATGTAGGCGGCCTGCTCGGGGCTGAGCTCGGTGAGCTTGGCGCCGATCTTGTCGAGGTGGAGGCGGGCCACCAATTCGTCGAGGTGCTTGGGCAGCACGTACACCTCCTTGCCGTAGTTGGAGCCCTTGGTGAAGAGCTCGATCTGGGCCAGCACCTGGTTGGTGAAGGAGTTGCTCATCACGAAGCTGGGGTGGCCGGTGGCGCAGCCCAGGTTCACCAGGCGGCCTTCGGCCAGCAGCAGGATGCGGTTGCCGCTGGGCAGCAGGATGTGATCCACCTGGGGCTTGATGTTGTCCCAGGTGTACTGCTTCAGGGAAACCACGTCGATCTCATTGTCGAAGTGGCCGATGTTGCACACGATCGCCTGATCCTTCATCTGGATCAGGTGCTCGTGGCGGATCACCTGGAAGTTGCCGGTGGCGGTCACGAAGATGTCCACATCCTTCACCACGTCGTCGAGACGCACGACGCGGTAGCCCTCCATCGCCGCCTGCAGAGCGCAGATCGGATCGATCTCGGCGATCATCACGGTGGCGCCGAGGCCGCGCAGCGATTGCGCCGAACCCTTGCCCACATCGCCGTAGCCCATCACCAAGGCCACCTTGCCGGCCACCATCACGTCGGTGGCGCGCTTGATGCTGTCCACAAGCGATTCGCGGCAACCGTAAAGGTTGTCGAACTTGCTCTTGGTCACCGAGTCGTTCACGTTGATCGCCGGGAAGGGCAGCTCACCGCTCTTCTGCAGCTGATACAGACGGGCCACACCGGTGGTGGTCTCCTCGGTGACGCCCTGGATGTTGGCGTGGATGCGCGAGTAGAAAGTGGAATCGCCGGCGAGCTTGGCCCGGATCGACTTGAACAGGGCGATCTCCTCTTCGCTGCCGGGGTTGTCGAGCACCGAGAGATCCTTCTCGGCCTTGGTGCCGAGGATCACCAGGCCGGTGGCGTCGCCGCCATCGTCGAGGATCATGTTGGGGGTACCGCCATCGCCCCACTCGAGAATGCGATGGGTGAAGGCCCAGTACTCATCCAGGGTTTCGCCCTTGTAGGCGAATACCGGAATGCCGGCAGCTGCGATCGCCGCGGCGGCGTGATCCTGGGTGGAGAAGATGTTGCAGCTGGCCCAGCGCACTTCGGCGCCGAGGGCCGCCAGGGTTTCGATCAGAACGGCGGTCTGGATCGTCATGTGCAGGGAACCCGCGATGCGGGCGCCCTTGAGGGGCTTCTCGGCGCCGTATTTGGAGCGCAGGGCCATCAGGCCGGGCATCTCGGTTTCGGCGATGTTCAGTTCCTTGCGCCCGAAGTCGGCTAAGCCGATGTCGGCGATCACATAGGAGTTTGTGGCCTGCAGGTGAGGGAAGGCCTCGACAGCCGCAGGGCTCGTGGGTGTTGCCACCATGGTTACGGACACTCCCGACTGGGAGGACGAATGGGTTGTCTGGGAAGTTCTGCGGAGACGCCGAGGCTTCGGGCTCGCTTGGTAGCAAATCTACAGGGATCATGAAGGTGGTTGTGCCGCCTCCAGTGCCAGTCTCAGAGGCGCGTCCCAGCCCGAGACCAGCGCCGGCCTGATCAGCCGCACGCCAAGAGCGCAGACCACAAGCGCTGATCCCACCCCTACACAGCTAGGAGTTCGCTGAAAAACCCGCCCACCCCTGCGAAAATGGGGCAACCGCCTATCCCGTGATGCGAGGTCAGCAGGAGCGCAGCGGCTCCCTGTTCTCCTACGTCTCGATCGAGGAGCGGATCCC
>Ga0315905_10000685_pt1 | contig 36909 bp, 31 predicted proteins | sample LakEriMetagenome_5_FD_203522 | JGI IMG/M metagenome (GOLD analysis project Ga0315905, IMG submission 203522) | Freshwater fungal communities from buoy surface, Lake Erie, Ohio, United States - Buoy 4 MA121 | ecosystem: Environmental > Aquatic > Freshwater > Lake | place: USA: Lake Erie, Ohio... | reverse complement strand
CTTCCTGGTCGACGGCGCGCCAAAGGTAATGCAGCTCCCCGCCAATCTTCACGTACATCTCGTCGAGATGCCAGTTCCAGTGCTTGAAGCCTCGCATCCGGGACACTCGTTGCAGGCGGCTACTCTGCCAGACGCCCAGACCGATGATAGGAGCTAACCTGGCCCATTCTTGCCTCTCACCGGATGTTGCCAAGCGGGAACACTTGAGCGATGGTTTGCGTCGTACGGCGATCCTGACGAGGGCGGCACATGAAAATCATCGGCCGAATAGCGCTCACTCTGGGGCTGATCGTGAGTGCGCTCCTCTACTTCTTCGTTGTCGATGGCAATCTTCCGAGAACCTCAGACTTCAACCCTTCACTTACGGAACTGCGCGCCTTGGCGAATGCACCGGCGGAGCAAAGACCGGTTGCAATCGAGATGGAAGTCTTTGCATCGGATCAGGTGCCAGCCCTCGGCTTGCAGGCGGGTCTTGATTTCGCCGACGCGACCCTGGTGCGCTCAGTGTTCAGACTCAGGTCCAACTGGGGCGACACGCTCATTGATGTAGGCATGGATCGGTATGTCGCCGAAGCGTTCGAGACGGGCGAGCGATTTGATAACGAGTCGCTCGCCCGGATTGCTTCGGCCATACGGACCGCCCGACGAATCGTGGTCACGCATGAACACCCAGACCATCTGGGCTATCTGCCGCGGTTTCCGAGTTTGGACGCAATTGCCCCCAATGTGCGGCTCACGCGCGAGCAAATAGAAGGCACGTCGCAATACATGGAGAGTGGGCGCGTCCCCGAGGCCTTGGCCCAGTTGGCGCCTGTACCGTCGCACGGATACACTGTGGTGGCGCCCGGCGTCGTCCTCGTTCCGTCTCCGGGGCACACGCCCGGCAGCGTAATGTACTTCGTCCTGATGGCGGATGGACGAGAGGTCCTGTTCATCGGCGATCTGGTCTGGAGCATGTCTAATGTCCGCGATGGAGCAGGGCGATCTAGGCTGGTGCAGGGTGTGCTGATGCAAACCAAGGAAGATCGAGAACTCGTCTACGACCAGCTCCGCTGGCTTGTTACCTTTGTGCGTCAGTATCCGGATATCATCGTCATCCCTTCGCACGACGGCGCCCACCTGCGCGAATTGGTGACATCAGGCAGAATCCTGGATCGCTTCAGGACTTCGCTGCCGGATGAATGACCGGAGTCGGCGAAGTCCGGCCTGGCGGCGGCTAGGATACCGGACGGCAGGATTGGATCGACCCTGCCGATAGCCCACGATCACCATCGGTGCCAAGCTGGCCCTATTGCGACATTCGCTCCTGTCCAAAAGTCGGACGGCAATCTATCGCTGGTCCGAAATTCCTGAGGCAGGTCACCATCCGAACGGCTGGTGCTGTCAGACGGTGCTGTCAGACCAATCGCGACAATTCTCCGTTTGTCGCAGTGAGGGCAGGGTGGTCCTGTGTCAGGCAGCAAGCGACTGCCACTCGGCCAGGGCGGCCGAGCGGTGGAGCTTGTAGGTCTGTCGGTCGAGGAGGTGGCGTTCGGAAGCGAAGTGGTTGTGAAGCGAGGCGTGGACTGAGGCGAACTTCTGTAGCGTCTTCATCTGCCTGAAGCGCGCCATGGCGCGTTCTCGTCGACGGAAGGGCAGGTGGCTGTTCTCCACCCGGTTGTTCGCCCAGCGGCCGATCTCCTGCTTCTCACGATTGCCCAGCTCGTCCATGGCTGCGCCGTAGGAGCGCAGGCCATCTGTGTTGATCGTCCCGGCGTTACCATGGCGCTTCAGCGCCTTCTTGATGAAGGCCAGAGCTGCTACCTTGTCGCGGGTCTTGGTGACATAGCTCTCGAGGACCTCGCCTTCCTGGTCTACCGCGCGCCATAGGTAGTGCATCTCCCCGCCAATCTTCACGTACATCTCATCGAGATGCCACTTCCAGTGTCGGAAGCCTTTCATTCTTGAGACACGCTGCCGGCGGATAGGATCTGAGCCCGTCGGTTACGATGGTTTCGACGTGGCCATGGCGTTTCAGGGCCTTACGAATGAAACGCAGCGCCGCGGTCTTGTCCCTGGTCTTGGTCACGTAGGATTCGAGCACTTCGCCTTCGTGATCAACAGATCGCCAAAGGTAATGCATCTCGCCGTTGATATTCACATAGACCTCGTCGAGGTGCCACTTCCAGTGACGGAAGCCCCGCATCCGGCTGACCCGCTGGCGGCGGATGTCGGCAGCGAACAACGGAGCGAACCTATTCCACCACAGCCGAACGGTTTCGTGACAGACGTCGATCCCTCGCTCGAACAGTAAGTCCTCAACGTTCCGCAGCGACAGCGGGAAGCGGATATACATCATCACCACGAGACGGATCACCTCGGGCGAAGAATGAAAATAGCGGTACGGACTGGCTGGCTTGCGAGGGCGAGGCATTGCTTCGCTCTAGATCACGTAACTACCGGTGCAATCCTTCTGACATTACCGTTGGCGAGGTCTCGGCATAGCCCCGCCCTACTCAAATCCAGTCATGTTTCCATGGGGTGCATTTGCTCTGACATGACCGCTCCGAGCAGTCGAGACTATGTTCCTCCGCCGCGTGCTTATCGAGTGACCTGAAATCGAGTGGACGGGTTCAGCTCGTTTTACGTTCTGGCTTGAGAACCTTGACCTTGGCCGGCAACGGGCTAGTCCGGGCTAAGGATTTCCGGATCGGATGAGAGATTTGCAATGGCCAGAACCCAGGCTGCCGACTACGAAGAGCGCAAAGACGCAATCCTCGATCATGCTGCTGCGCTTTTTGCCCGAAAGGGGTTCCTCGGAACCTCGGTATTGGACATTGCGCGCGCCTGTGGAGCATCGAAATCGCTGCTCTACCATTACTACCCATCCAAAGAAGATGTTCTCGCAGGAGTAATGTCATCCCACATTGACGTATTGCTCAACACTGTCTCTGAGGTCCTGGCAGACGCCACGCCGGCTGAAGCGAGACTGCGGCAAATGCTTCATCGTTTCTTGGAACATTATGCGGGAGCAGCTGATCGACAGAAGGTCCTGCTCCACGAACTCGACAACTTGCCTCCGGAGATTCGGAAGGAAATTGTTTCAAAACAAAGGAAGATTGTCGACGCAGTCCAGTCGCTGCTCGTTCGTGTATTTCCCGATAAGCTGGCCGATCCCGCAACCGCAAGGGTGAAGACGATGCTGATTTTCGGGATGATTAACTGGACAAGCAACTGGTTCGACCAGCGAGGAAAGCTCACCTACGCCGATCTGGCCGACATGGCCCTCGAAATGGCACTCGCTGGACGGGAAGTGAGCTAGCGGCCACGTATCTCAAGCATCGAAATCGATTTCGACATTATCCGAAATTGGAATGGCTTGGCAGGTCAGGATATAGCCCCGTTCAATCTCGTCCTGTGACAAGGCAAAATGGCGGATCATTTCGACCTCTCCCTTGATCACTCGCGCCCGGCATGTCGCGCAGACGCCTGCCTTGCACGCGAATGGGGCTGGCAGTCCGGCAGCCCTGGAGTTCTCCAAAATTGTTTCGAGCTTGGGATCGTACCGTACGGTTCGAGTCTTTCCGTTGACGGTAATCCGGATGGGCTTTCCTGCAGCTGCCTCTTCGAGCCGTTCCACGATGGCTCGGCGTTCGGCGGTAAGTTCACCCGCCCCAAAGCGCTCGGTCTTGATCAGCTTCTGATCAAGACCGGCAGATTTGAGCACAGTTTCGACAGCCTCCATCATCGCCTCAGGTCCGCAGATAAAAGCTGCATCGATCGCATCAATGGGGAGGAAATGCTCAATGATGGCCGCTGCTTTCTGCATGTCGATCCGGCCGTTCAGTAGGACGAATTCATCGTCCTCGCGCGAGAGGAAATGGTGCACCGCGAGCCGGTCCATATAGCGGTTCTTCAGTTGTGCCAATTCCTCAAGGAAGAGAATGCTGCTTACATCGCGGTTGCCATAGAATAACGAGAATTTGCTACTCTGCTCGCCCTCTAGCCCCGATCGCAGCAGGGACATTATGGGCGTGATGCCCGATCCGCTCGCGAACATCGCGTAATGGGCCTTGCGGGCACTGTCGAAAGCCCAGGTGAAGGCGCCAGTTGGAGCAAGAGCTTCGACCGAAATGCCGGCTACCAGATTGTCGTTCGCCCAGTTCGAAAATTTGCCGCCATTCATGCGCTTGATGGCAATGCGCAGCTCATTGTCTTGAGGTGCCGAGCAAATCGAATAGTTCCGCCTGACATCGTCTCCATCAATCATGGCTCGCAAGGTCAGGTGCTGACCGGGTTCGAATTCGAACTGGTCAGACAAGTCCGATGGCACGGCAAAGCGAACTGTGATCGCGTGTTCGGTTTCCTTAAGAACCTCAGCAATGGCAAGTTGATGGAACACTGACGACATAGCTAATTCCTAATGGCATTTAAAACGATCGAACGGCTCACGGCACTCTTTGCATTGCCACAGGGCCTTGCACGGTGTTGATCCGAAGCGGGATATCTCCATGGTGTTACGTGATCCGCACCGTGGACATGCCGCCTGTCCCGACGCTGGCTCGGGGGGCGCAATGCCATAGCGCAGCAGTTTCTCCCGCCCTTCAAGCGTGATCATTTCGGTTGACCAAGGCGGAGTAAGGACGGTCCGGATCTCGACAGCCTCAAGACCGGCTTGGTCGAGTGCCACACGGACATTTTGCCTGATCACGTCCGTTGCCGGGCATCCTGTATAGGTTGGCGTAATGCTGACCCACGATACGCCATCGTTCAAACCAATTTCTCGAACAATTCCGAGCTCAACGATTGAGACTGCCGGAATCTCCGGATCTGGCACCTGCGAAAGCGCCTCGGCAATCTGAGCGCCGACTTCATTCGCCGCGTTCACTGGCCTCACCAGGTCGCTGCAGGGTGGGCACGAGGCAGGACCTGCATGATCGCCAGCATCATTGAAAGGTGCTCGCTGTGGCGGCCGCCCCGACCACCTTCAATACCCCGGACCTTCGCCGGCATCGCTAGTCCTGCCTTCGCAAGCACGGCTCCAACGGCATGCTCGAAATCGGCTCGCAAGGCCTGCCTCAGCGGAACTATGCCCCTTTCGGCACAATCGATCCAGGATTCATCATCATGGAACAGATCGTCGATGAAACGCCAGTGCCACTCCAAACTATCCTGCATCCGGCTTCGACTGTCTGCAGTCCCGTCCCCAAGCCGAACGATCCAATCTGCCGAGTATTCGGCGTGGTAGCGCAGCTCTTTAACCGCCTTTGCAGCTATCTCGGCGAGTCGATCGTCACGCGAATGGGAGAGCTGCTCGAACAGGGCTTCGGCATAGGTCGCATAGAGGAAATGACGCGCGATCGTTTGTGCGAAGTCTCCGTTGGGTTGCTCCACTAGTAAGGCATTACGAAATTGCTCTGCATCGCGGTGAAACGCGAGGCGGTCTGCATTCTGGCCACTGCCTTCAACTTCACCTGCATAGTCAAGCAAGAGTGTCGCTTGACCAATCATGTCGAGTGCCAAATTCGACAGACTTAGATCAACTTCGATTGTCGGGGCACGCCCGCACCACTCGCACAATCGCTGACCCAGAACCAAGCAATCATCGCCGAGCTGGACAAGCGAGCGAAACAGGGAATTGTCCATCACAGGCCTCACATATGGTTCACGGATTCAGGAAGCACATAGAAGGATGGGTGGCGGTAAATCTTGCTTGCTGCGGGGTCGAACAACTGCTCACTCTTGGCTCCGTCAGAAGCAACTATGTCGGCTGATCGCGCGACCCAAACGCTGACTCCTTCTAGTCGACGAGTATATGTGTCGCGGGCATGACGCAGCGCCATTTCGGCGTCAGGTGCATGCACCGAGCCTGCGTGACGATGCTCCAATCCGCCGCGAGCCCGGACGAATACTTCCCAAAGTGGCCAGTCCTTCATTCTAACCTCTCTCTCAGATCATGCGGCTACGCGGGCAGCTCGCTTCGCCGCAAATGCATCGGCGGCCTCGCGCACCCATGCGCCCTCATCCCAGGCCTTTCGCCTTGCGTACATGCGCTCCTTCGCGACAGCCCCCTCGCCGCGCACGACCGCGTAGAACTCTTCCCATTCGATCGGGCCGAAATCATAATGGCCGCGTTCCTCGTTCCATTTCAGGACCGGATCCGGAATGGTCAGGCCGAGCAGCTCAGCTTGCGGCACGGTTGCGTCCACGAATTTCTGGCGTAGTTGGTCGTTTGTCTCGCGCTTGATCCGCCAGCGCATCGATTGCGCGCTGTTCGGCGAATTCTCATCTGGCGGGCCGAACATCATGAGCGCTGGCCACCACCAGCGGTCAAGTGCGTCTTGGGCCATGTTGCGCTGTTCTGCGGTTCCATTGACCATCGAGAGCAAGAGATCGTAGCCCTGTCGCTGATGGAAGCTCTCTTCCTTACATATGCGGACCATGGCTCTCGCATACGGACCGTATGATGCACGCTGCAGCGGCACCTGGTTCATGATCGCCGCGCCATCGACGAGCCATCCTATCGCTCCAATGTCCGCCCAGTTCAAAGTCGGATAGTTGAAGATCGTTGAATACTTGGCGCGGCCTGCATGGAGCGCCTCGATCATCTCTTGCCTGCTTGTTCCGAGCGTTTCTGCCGCGCAATACAAGTAGAGCCCGTGACCACCTTCATCCTGGATTTTGGCCAGAAGGATCGCCTTGCGCTTGAGGCTGGGCGCTCTAGTTACCCAATTTCCTTCTGGAAGCATGCCCACGATCTCACTGTGAGCGTGCTGCGAAATCTGGCGCACAAGAGTGCGTCGGTAGCCGTCAGGCATCCAGTCATTAGGCTCGATGAAGTCATCTGCCGCGACCCTAGCCTCGAACGCAGCCAGCAAACCAGGATCTTCGACAAGTGCGGGATGTTCTGCGGCGGATTTGCCGAGCTCCGTTGTGTACATGGCCTGTTTAGCTCCCGTTCCGATCGACCTGGGCCCTGTCGAACAGCAAATTGACATCATCCGCAGTCCAGTCAGCCTCAGCCTTGTCGACATGGGTCACGGCCACTTCGCGGATTGCACGCTGACGCCTAGCCTTTGACGGTTGCGCTTGGACTCTGTTGGTGACTTGGAATAGCTTTGATCGACCGAATGGTCAATTAATTTATGCTGTCGTGTCTCGGAATCGGGGACATGAGTGAGTGCATCTCACTTCGTCAGCGCAAATCGAGTAACTTGCGTATTGAAAAGCTCGTTTAGCGCACAGAACGCACTTGGCCCGGCAACGCCGCTAATTCCGCTTGCCATTCATTGTCCGTCCGGGCAGTTAATTCATAATGAGTCGAGCTATGATGGGAGCAGCTATGAGATACGAGACCATCGCGGTCGACTTCGACGAGGGCGTGACCAGGGTCATGCTCAATCGTCCGGAGCGCCTCAACAGCTTCACCGTCCAGATGCATGAGGAACTGGCAGATGCGCTGACCAACATCGAACGGTCAGATGAAGTGCGCGCGGTGCTGTTGACTGGCGCGGGCCGTGGATTCTGTGCAGGTCAGGATCTCTCAGATAGTTCCGTTGCGCCCGGCAGCGATAGGATCGACCTTGGGCATGCTGTCGAAACCTATTATTCGCCCTTGGTGAGGCGGCTGGCAGCGATGGCCCGCCCGGTAGTCTGTGCGGTCAATGGTGTGGCAGCCGGTGCAGGAGCAAACATCGCTTTCGCTTGCGATATCGTAATGGCTGCGCGCAGCGCGAAGTTCATTCAGTCATTTGCTCATATTGGCCTCATCCCGGACTCAGGAGGAACCTGGGTCCTTCCGCGGCTTGCAGGGCAAGCCCGCGCCCTCGGCCTTGCGCTCACTGGTGAACCACTCTCGGCAGAGCAGGCCGAGGCGTGGGGAATGATCTGGAAGTGCGTCGACGATGACGTCCTGGAAAGTGAAGCCACCAAGTTGGCCAAACGCCTTGCCGCCGGACCCACCCGTGGCCTGGTTGCGACCAAGAGGGCTTTGCGAAGCACTTTCGAACGCACACTCGACGACGCCCTTTCCATGGAACGCGATCTCATGCGCGAGCTGGGCTGTAGTTCCGACTACCAGGAGGGGGTTACTGCATTCATGGAAAAGCGCGCGCCACATTTCACCGGGCAATGACCCGCCCCTCACTTGCGAACGGATAATCAGGATGACCATCAGGCTGCAAAACTACAGTGCAGACACTTGGGTAAGCGGTGTCGGTGCGGAACAATCGGTCATCTCGGCCATCAACGGCGAGGTGGTGGCCCTCGCCAGTAGCGAGGGTCTGGACTTCGCGGCCATGCTTGACCACGCTCGCTCCGTGGGCGGCCCAGCACTTAGGGCGATGACCTTTCATCAGCGCGCGAATATCCTGAAGACGCTAGCGCAGGCGATCATTGAGCGAAAGGAAGAGCTTTACACGCTTTCGGCAGCGACCGGCGCAACGCGGGGCGACAGCTGGATCGACATTGAAGGTGGAGCTGGAACGCTCTTTTCCATGGCGGCGAAAGGCCGACGCGAACTACCTGACGAGGTTCTGATTATCGACGGGGAGCTGGAGCAAATTGGCAAGGAAGGCACTTTTGTCGGCCAGCATGTCTACACTTCACTTCAGGGCGCGGCACTGCACATCAATGCCTTCAACTTCCCGGTTTGGGGCATGCTTGAAAAATTGGGACCGGCGCTGCTTGCCGGGGTGCCGGCCATCGTCAAACCGGCCACAGCGACTGCCCAGGTCGCTGAACAGGCCATGCGGATCATGATCGAAACCGGCGTATTACCCAAAGGCGTGCTGCAGTTAATCGTCGGCCCCGTTGGCGACATATTCGATCACCTTGGTTGTCAGGATGTGGTCTCGTTTACGGGTTCGGCAGCAACCGCCGTGAAACTGCAATCCCACCCAGTGATAGCCAGAGAATCGGTGCGCTTCGTTGCGGAGCGCGATTCGATCAACGCCACCATCCTGGGGCCTGACGCCGATGCGGACAGCCCGGAATTCGCGCTTTTCGTCAAGGAGATCGTCCGAGAAATGACGGTCAAGGCCGGACAGAAGTGTACAGCGATCCGTCGAGCCTTTGTGCCTCTTGCCCTGCTGGATCGCACCCAGCAGGAGATCCAGGACCGCCTCGGCAAGGTTGTCATTGGCGACCCTGCAAATGATACCGTCACAATGGGGGCTCTCGTCGGGTTATCCCAACGGGACGACGTGCGCGCGAAGGCTCGTGAACTTGCCACCGAGTGCGAGCTTGTCTTCGGCTCGATTGACACAGTCGAGGCCCTCGGCGACGCAGAGCTTGGCGCCTATCAATCCCCTCTTCTGTTCCGAAAAGACGATCCATGGGCTGCGAGGGTCGTACACGATCTGGAGGTCTTTGGCCCTGTCTGTACACTGATGCCGTATGATGATGCGGGGGACGCTCTTGCCCTCGCCAATCGTGGCAATGGATCGCTTGCCCTTTCGGTCTTCTCCTATTCGCCAGACGTGGTTCGCGCATTTGCATTGGGCTCCGGGGCTTTTCATGGACGCATCGCCTTCATCGATCGTGATTGCTCGAAAGAGTCGACTGGGCACGGATCCCCGCTGCCGATGTTGGTCCATGGCGGCCCTGGACGAGCCGGGGGAGGCGAGGAAATGGGGGGAATCCGCGCCGTCAAACATTACATGCAGCGCAGCGCCCTGCAGGGAAGCCCGCGGAGCCTGAGCAATGTGGTGCGGCAATGGCTGCCTGGAGCTCCGCAACCCGAAGCAATTGCGCATCCATTTAGGAAGCGTTTCGGCGAGCTCGATCTTGGGTATACCCTGAGGACAGGATCGCGGACGATCACCCTTGATGATGTCGAGCATTTTGCGCACTTCACGGGAGACACCTTTTATGCCCACATGGACGAGGTCGCGGCCGCCGCAAGTCCGATTTTCGGGGGACGGGTGGCCCACGGCTACCTCATCCTGTCTTTCGCTGCAGGCTTGTTTGTCGACCCGGCACCGGGTCCGGTCCTCGCTAACTTCGGACTTGAAAATCTTCGCTTCATTAAGCCGGTCAAACCGGGAGAGAGCATCAAGGTTGCCCTTACAGCGAAGGCAAAGTCCTTGCGGAGTCCAAAAATGGGAGAGGTCCGCTGGTCGGTAGCAGTAACCAACCAAGACAATGAGTTGGTGGCCGCATACGATCTGCTTACGATGAATGCTGTCTGACGATCCAAGCCAGAAGTAGCGGCATTGCTTGCAGAGATTGCCCTCGCGCAGGCGGATGATGGATAGAACTATGACGACCGCAAAGGCCCGCCAAGTCACCATTGAGCTTTCCGCCGGCAAGCTTGTCTAAACACACGAGACGTCGTCAGACTCGTGAGTTGAGTAGCCCCTAGATTTCTGGACGCCATCGATCCTAATTTTGAGGACAGGAGGCGACGATGGGGAAGGCAAATTTCAGTGATGAGTTCAAACGGTCCGCCGTATGGCCCTCACCCGACATCAACGGTTTGGATGCCCCCAAGGACGAAATCGCGCACAAGATCGGCAAGTTGCTCGAGCTTCAATTTTCCGTCTGGATTATACCAAGTGTAGGTCCAGTTGATTGTCCCGTATATGAGCAAGGTTATCGGCGTCCGAAAGGCTGCGGCCTGGGCGATCTCAGGTCTGATCATGGCCACGATTGCTGTAAGCAGCTTAACTGGTGCGTCCTCGATCGCGCGCAACTCCTCTTGCTGCTCGCTTGTCAGAACCGTCATTTCGTTGAACAAAATCGGATAATTGATGCGGTAATCGTCATAGATCCGCAGGCATTCGAGGATAAATTTGTGCAGCGAGACCTCGGGGGCGAGCCCCTCGATATCGATCGCTCCAAGGCGTGCTCGAACAACCACTAGAAAGTCACGCAGCAGTGTGAAGAGAATGTCCTCTTTGGTCGGAAAATAATGATAGATCCAAGCCTTGGAGGCTCTACAGGCTGAAGAGAGCTCAGAGATCGAGGTTTTCGCAAAGCCCTGCCGTGCGAAGAGCGCCGAGGCGGTATCGAGAATCAACCGCTTCTTATCTTCATGGTCTTTAGCCCGCACCCCGACCATAGACTGTCATCTCCGCCCCTGCGTTGCACAGACCTTAAGCCGGGTCGATCGGAGATCAAGCGCGGATCTCAGCCTTATCCCCGGTACCGGGGGTGAGATCCGCGCCTTTGACAATCAGAAACGGCCAGCAAGCCTCAGACCCCAGGTACGCCCCAGTTGCCTGGTAACGAGCGTGTTCAGTCCGACGCCAAGTGGAGCCGGGAAGCCACCATCGGAGATCAGGATGACGTCCTGCTTGTCGCCGAGGTTGTTGACAAAGCCGACCAGGTCGAAATGCTTCCCATAGATGCCAGCCGAGAGGTTGATTGAAGCATATGACGGCCTTGTACGAGCCGCCGAGTTCTCGCGATCCCCGAAAGTGCTCGAGCGATAGAGATATTCCCCGCGCGCGCCCAGCGACCAGTCGTCGCTAACCGGGACTCGCAAGGTCGCCGAGAGGTTGCCAGTCCACTTGGGAGCCCCGGGCAGTCGGTTTCCGGAAAAGTTCAGCGCCCCGTCGGTGTACTTGGTATACTTTGCATCGGTGTAGCCAAGGACCCCGTTTAGCGTCAGAATGCCGGTCGGCCGCACGGTCAGTTCGGCTTCCACCCCTTGCAACCGGGCCGATGCGGCATTGGTAACGATAGCTACGACAGCGCCGCCACCGCCGAGGACCTGGGTAAGCTGTGGCGTCTGAATGTCAGAATAATCTTGCCGGAATACGTCGGCGTTAAACGTGACGCGGTTATCCAGGAACTGCGCCTTGATACCCAGTTCATAGTTCCACAGGCTCTCGTCACCAAAACGAAGGGCTTTGAAAGTCGTAATGCGCGGCGACGTGATATTGTCGACGTTCCAGCCGCCCGACTTGAAACCCTTCGAAGCCGTGCCGTATACCATGATGGCACGTGACGGCTGGTAGCGCAGGGTAAAGGTGGGCGAGACATCCGTTGCGCTGATCCTGTCGAACTCCTGCGGGAGGTTCGGAGCACCGATCAGCGGGAAGCCTTTCTGCTGGTAATTGAGGCGCTTGGCTTCGTCAGTGTAGCGAATGCCAACAGTCGCAGTTAGCTTATCGACAAGCTCCCAATCTACGCTTGCGAACGCAGCCACTGCTTCGGTGTCGGCCTCGCCAAACGTACTGCCGACCTGCCCCCTGAGCGGCGCAAATCTGCTGTCGGGACCGAATGTACTTTGTGCGAAGTTATCGGTGTCCTGGCGGAAGAGGTATCCGCCGACCAAATAGCTGATCCTATCTCCTAGCTTGCCGGACAAACGCAACTCTTGCGAGAACTGAGTCTGTTTGGACGCAGACTCGCTAACGACGATCGAGAGCGGCCCAACGTCGGAATCGTTGGTTCGTTGGTTTTCGGCCCATCGGTAAGCGGTAATCGAAGTCAGCGTCGCGCCAAAGCCAGTCTCGATGTCGGCTGTAAGCGAAATCCCCTTGGACTTGCGCCGGGCGAGCGTTGGAGTGTTGACATTGCTTTCGTAGCGACCGGTCGGTCCGCCATAGCCGGCCGAAATCTCATCGACGTACCCGTAATTGTCCTCATTCAGGTAGTCAGCCGAGAAGACGAGCTTGACCAGATCCGAGGGCTTCCAAAGGATCTTTGCACGGCCTCCGTAGCTATCGTCATTCGCGAAGCGCCGATTGTCGAGCAGGTTACGGACGTAGCCATCCCGTTTGACCCGAAATCCGCCCACACTTACCGCAAGGCTGCTGGAGAGCGGCGCTGACACAAACCCCTGTGCTTCAAAACGATTGAAGCTGCCGGTCGAAAGTTCGAATTGGCCGGTCGGCGTAAAGCTCGGGTTGCGCGTTACGATACTGATCGCGCCGCCAATCGCATTCTTGCCGAAGAGTGTACCTTGCGGTCCGCGAAGGAACTCGACCCGCTCGACATCATAGAGCGGGGAGTCAAACGTGTAGCTTTTACCTTGTACCACCCCGTCGATGTAGACCCCAATTCCGCTGTCGAAGCCTGGATTGTATCGTGACTGGCTCGAGACGCCGCGCACGGTGATAGTGGCCAGCGGACCACCGGTAAATGTGACGTTCGGAACAGCAGCAGCCAATTCCGAGACCCGGACATTGTCGCGTTCCGCAATCTTGTCGGCCGAGACTGCCGACATCGCGATCGGCACGTCCTGGAGGCGCTCAGTGATCTTCCGAGCGGTAACCACGATCTCACCAGGTACCTTGTCGTCTTGCGCATCATCCGCTGCTGCGGGCGCAGTCTGCGCGAACGCGGCAGGCGCAGCTGAGGCCATCAAAGTGACTAGGGTCGCACAAGCAATCGATCGACGAATCATTTCGTTCCTCCCCCACATTAGTTCGGTGAAATTGTCATTAACCGGCCAGCCGGTCAATATATGATTGTAACCTGGCTTCGGCGGGATATAAGCAGGGGCATGTGTCCGGTGCGGTGGAGAAGCAAGAATGGGGATCGATTTGGGCGGGTCGCTGGGATCCCTGATCGTGAGAGCCTGTCAACGCTGGCATCCTCGCATTGCGCTCGAATGGCCGGGAGGTGCGCTCACTTACGCCGAACTAGGCGATCGCATTTCTCAGTTCATCGCGGCCTTTGGCTCGCTCGGGCTCGCCCGTGGCGGGGCGCTGGCAATCATGGCACCAAACCTTCCCGAGACCGCTATTGCCAATGCTGCTGCCATGGTTGCCGCTATCCGCGTGACGCCGGTTTCGCTGTTCATGTCCGACGAGGATCTGGCCTATGTGCTTGGCGATGCCGAGATTGACGTCATCCTGGTCGCACCTGAGCAGGCTGAACGAGTAGCATTGCTGGTGATAAACCTGGGCCGCAGTGTCCAGGTTGCGACTCTCGGTGCAGCCCAACAAGGCATCGACCTTGTGGCGCGTGCTAATTCAGCCGCGCCGTCCACACTGGAGTCAGTCGCTCAATGCGGTGATATCGCGGTGATTGCTTACACTGGGGGGACCACCGGCCGGCCAAAGGGCGTCGTCCATACCCACAGTTCGACCCTGGCAACGGTTTTGATGGCCACAAGTGAATGGGAATGGCCGAGCCCCACGAATGTCGTCGCCGTCACTCCGGTGTCACATGCAGCGGGAATGCTATGTTACCCTGCATGGCTGAAAGGCGGAACCTTTCACCTATTACCTTCATTCGATCCGGCGGGCTTGGCGGACTATGCGCGCAAGCACAACGTCACCGCTACGTTCCTTGTCCCGACGATGATCTACCGGCTCATCGACCAAGCAAAGGAAACTGGGCTCGATCTTGGGCCGCTCGAGACGATCATATATGGCGGCGCGCCAATTGCCATTCCGCGTCTTGTTGAAGCCATCGAGCTATTCGGACCATTGTTCATGCAACTCTATGGTCAGACCGAGGCACCAACCTGCATTGCTTATCTGGCCCGGGACCAGCATATGCTGGATCGGCCCGATCGGTTGGGCTCCTGTGGAGTGCCGCTGGCCAGTGTGGATATCCAACTTGTTGATGCAGATGGCGCGCCCGTCCCTACAGGCGAATGCGGGGAGATATGTGTCCGCGGCGCCTTTGTCATGCAGGGTTACTGGCGGCGTGAAGGAGACACTGCCGAAGCGATGCGTGATGGCTGGCTTCGAACCGGCGACGTAGGTCGTTTTGATGAAGACGGCTACCTAAGCATCGTCGATCGCACCAAGGACATGATCATCACGGGCGGCTTCAATGTCTACCCGAACGAGATTGAGCAGGTCATCGCCAATATCCCGGGTGTTCTGGCCTGCGGCGTGGTAGGCATCGACGATCCGCATTGGGGCGAGGCCGTTACGGCATTCATTGTCCCCAATGACCCAACCAATCCGCCTGATCCAGCCCAGATCATGCGTGTTGTCAGGGAGCGCCGAGGTCCAGCCGCCGTTCCCAAGCGCATTAAATTCATCGATGCCCTGCCGGTCACGCCGATCGGCAAGATCGACAAGAAGGTGCTGCGGCGATTGCCTCTGGCAACCGTGGAGGAGCATTCGTGACGACCTCGCCAAAAACCGGATTGACCGTCTCCACTCGAGCAGGCTGGTGGGCGGCGGCGCTGTTCACCGTCGCCGCAATGGTCTCCTATACTGACCGCTTCATACTTTCGCTGCTCGTTGACCCGATCGAACGTGAACTTGGCATTAGCGATGCTCAGTTCAGCATCATTGTGGGTGCAGCGTTCGCAGTCTTTTATACCGGCATGGGTGTTGCCGCGGGTTGGCTGGCAGACCGCCACAACCGCAAACGCATGATCATTATCGGAATACTGATCTGGAGTGTCGCCACGATTGCAACTGGCTTCGCCGAAAATTTCAACACAATGGTCATATTGCGCATTGTTGTCGGCACAGGCGAGGCAATGCTTATGCCGGCCGCGGTGTCGATACTCGCCGATATGTTCCCGCCGGAGCGACGGAGCATGCCGCTGGCGCTGCTAATGCTGGGCATGATCGCCGGCAATGGATTTGCGTTCCTGTTAGGTGGAGCACTGGTAGAACTGGTCAGTCACCAGGCATTCAGCGGACTGCCTGTGCTTGGTGACCTTTCTGGGTGGCGCGTCGTCATGGTGATTGCTGGCACGCCAGGAATCTTCCTTGCCGCAGCGATGGTTTCCATCCGAGAACCCCTGCGTACTGTTAGCCGACCACCGAACTCGCTGGCAGAGCCGCTGGCGTGGCTTTGGCAGCATCGCAGGCAGCTGGCCCCTATCTATCTGGGATGCGCGGCCCTCTCGCTCGGCGATTTCGCGTTGGTCAGCTGGGCGCCTTCGCTGATGATCCGCAGCTATGGTGTCTCGACCTCCTCTACCGGCTTCATCTTTGGTATGCTTGCCATCCTTGCCGGATCGCTAAGCGCTCTAGCCGGGGGGGCTGTCGCCGGTCGACTGAGAGCAACAGCCAAGGGAGACCGCCGACCTGCCGCGATTATCGCCGCAACGATCGTGGGATTGGCCGGTACCGGTCTGCTACTTGTTCCAAGCGCTTTCGGTGTCATCGGCGCGATCTCGGTCTGGGGTTTCTCGAGTGCCTTTGCCCAAACTGTTTCATTGCCTCTGTTTCAGGAACGTCTGATCGACGAGGTACGGGGAATTGGCTCATCATTAGGCGGTGTGTTCAATATCATGCTGGGGCTCAGCATCGGCCCAATCCTGGTTCCCGTTTTCAAGGACACGGGCATGGCACTAGCCCCGGCCTTACTCATGGCAATGGCAATCGCCGGCATGCTTGCGGTGGCTCTGTTTGCAATGCTTTTGGTCCGCCTCCCGGTCACAACCGCCAAACCGATCTCATAATGGATCCGCGCATGTCACACGAAAAGTCGATCCCGCTTCTGGACCCGGTCATTCGCCAGCTGGAGCGATTCAACGCCCATGATGCCGAAGGCTTTGCTGCCTGTTACACAAGCGATGCGCGTTTCGAACAATTGACCGGCCCCCCGGTGGCCGTGGGCCGTACCGAGATTGTGCAGGTCTATACTCAGTTGTTTGCCAGGGTCCCCAATCTAAGGATGGAGCTCATCGGGCGGATGATCCGCGACAACTATGTCGTTGATCATGAACTTGGTGAAGGTGATCCAACGCGTGGTCCGGATGGTCGCTTTGAAACCATAGTTGCCTATCGTGTCGCAGGGGATTGCATCGATCGGGTCTGGTTCATCCGTTAGGTTGGTAAATCGACAGGCTCGAAGGGCCACATCGGCCGGGAGCGCTTGTGATATTGTCGGTTGGACGGCTGCTGGCTCGAAGCGACGTAAATAACACTGCGCCCCATTTCACCGAAACCGATCCTCCACTGCTCGGACGACTTTACGGCAACATAGCGCTTTTCGGCAGGTTCGACACCGACCGCCCGGAACATCTCGGGGCCATAGCACTGGTCGCGAATTTCGCTAACGATGATGTCGAGACCGGCAGCACTGATGCAAGCGACGCGCCCCAGAGGCGGCCGAGAGCCTAGAAGGTTTTGCGTGACGTTTTCGGCAAGCCCTGTGATTTTGCCGCGAACGTCGAGGGGCGGCCCGGATGCCTCGCCGACCTTGCCGCCAACGCGAAGCGAAAAATCGGCACCAAGGCCCGCTTCAAAGCCCAAACGTACTGCGAGGGGATCCCATATCGGACCAATGCATGCGGGGGTAAGTCCATTGTCCAGCATCGCCCGGGCCAATGCCATATTGTCACCGGAAGCCCCTCCCCCGGGGTTGTCGGAACTATCGACCAGAATTACGGGAAAAGCAGTCGCAGCCTTGGCGAGCTTGATGTCATCCGCAAAGGTTCGCCCTGTCCCATTGCCTTTCATGACCTCGGCCATGGCTTGATAGCGTCGACCGAAATCTTGCGCGATCGACGCAGCGGCTGTCTGGTCATTATTGGTATATATGAGCACTTTCGACCCCATTCGCGCTACATCACCGGCGCGGAAACCTTGGATCAGTGAGCCGGAGAGGACTTCCCCTTGCCGCTCGCGCTCGATCAGGTCTGCGACCAATTCCTTCATCGGTGACGACTGCGTCGTCAATCCGCCGACCATCCGACAATCAAACAGGCTCGGAGTCGGTCTGATCTCGCCCTCGCGGATTCTCTCGAGCAAATTTAGAAGATCGCGCGCGCGCTCGACGTAGTCGATGTGCGGATAGTATTTGAACGCAACAAGGACATCGGCAGCGCTGACCATTCGCTGCGATAAGTGAGCGTGAAGATCAAGCTCGGCTCCAAGCGGAACATCGGGGCCAACAATCGCCCGGGCACGTTCGAGAAGGTCCGCCTCGCACTCGTCCTCACCGAAGGCAAGCATCGCACCATGGAAACCGAAGGCGACGATGTCGACCGGCATTGCACGCTGAAGCTGATCGAGAATCTCGTCGCGCAGCATCTGGTAGGCCCGCGCGGTGACCGGCCCACCCGGCATGGCGAACGCACAGGTTCCCTCGATGACTTCGTAACGTCCATCGCGGCCTCGCTCTCGGGCAGCCCAGAGCGGTCCGGTCGCTTCGGTTGCAAAATCCGGGTGCTCTCCGGGGCGCCAGAGCATCGTTGCCCTGAATGCATCAAGGCCAGTCGGCAGTGGCGAGAATGAATTCGTCTCGGTGCCGAAGGTCGCCACAAACACGCGCAACCGTCGGCCCAGCAAGGTTGCACCTGTCGCCTTCGATCCAGCCATCGACAAAATGCCTCCCATCAATGTTCGACGATCAAACATAACACCAGTCTTTGGTTTGCTGTTGTCCCCACCAAGCCGCTGCATCTCCATCCCATAGATCAACCGAACGGACAGTCAATTCTTGTTGACCGTCTCGGATCGATCTGAAATGTTCTGCTGACGGAACGGGAGAATTGAACCATGCGGGAGTTTGTCAAACAGCGACCTTTGCTCTGCTTCTATGTGTTGGCGATCCTGATCGCTCTCGCGGCCCATGCGCTACGCGCAATGAGCCCGACTCCGCTCGGCCCGATGTTCAAGATGCTGCAGGAGACGCACGCTCACCTCAACATTATTACCGCTGTCAGGTCTACGTTCGAGTATCCGGGGGCCTATACGCTTTTGCTGTTTCCGGCCGCCCCAATGTTCGCGGCTCTGATCGTAACAGGTATCGGCTATGGGCGCGCAGGATTTCGTGAACTGCTCAGCCGCTGCGCACCGTGGCGATCGCCTGTTTCCTGGCGTCAGGGCGTTACTGTCATAGCCGTATGTTTCCTTGCGTTCTTCGCGCTCACAGGAATTATGTGGGTTCAGACATACCTCTACGCTCCGTCTGGTACGCTTGATCGCACCTTCCTGCGCTATGGGTCAGATCCGCTCACCATTTATGCGATGCTGGCAGCATCGCTGCTACTAAGCCCTGGCCCGCTGCTCGAAGAACTGGGCTGGCGCGGCTTTGCGCTGCCGCAACTCCTCAAGAAGTTTGACCCCCTGACCGCAGCGGTGATCCTCGGCATAATGTGGTGGGCTTGGCATTTGCCGCGCGACCTGCCGACACTGTTCTCCGGCGATCCTGGCGCGGCCTGGGGCGTTATTGTCAAGCAATTCGTTATCGCTCCGGGGTTCATTGCCGGCACCATCATCGCTGTCTTCGTGTGCAACAAGCTCGGTGGATCGATGTGGGGTGGCGTGCTCATTCACGCGATCCATAACGAACTGGGCGTAAACGTCACTGCCGAATGGGCCCCAACGGTTGCAGGGCTCGGGTGGCGCCCTTGGGATTTCATCGAATTCGCCGTGGCCATTGGGCTCGTCCTTATTTGTGGAAGGAGCCTTGGTGCCGCGTCTCCTGACAACGCGCGATTGGCCTGGGGCAACGTGCCGCCAAAGCTGTCGGGCGGAGCGGCTGACAAGTCCGGCGCGAACGCGTGAGCGTCATGTCCCGGTGGCTTCCGAAAACATTTCGGGATCACCCAGCGGTCTTACTGCTGGCTGCGACGGAAATGTGGGAGGCCTTCTCCTATGTCGGGCTCAGAACCGTACTGGTCTACTACCTTACGCAGGACCTGGGCTATTCGACCGAGGACGCCTCACTTATCTATGGGACGTTCCTCGGCGTAGCCTATGTAACACCAATCCTGGGTGGGTGGATCGCCGATAGGTTTATTGGCCGATCCGCGGCAATTGTCGGTGGCGCATTGCTGAAGATGGCCGGGTACATCGGCCTTATGTTTGGCGCGAACGTCACGGGCTGCCTCGCCGCAATTGTCATCGGCAATGGCCTGTTTCTTCCAACTCTGCCCGCAACTCTGGGTGCTCTCTTCTCGCCGAACGACCCCGATCGCCAGCGCAGTTTCAGCTTCTACTATCTCGCAGTGAGCGCTGGTGCGCTGCTGGCACCGCTGATTTGCGGCACGCTTGGAGAGAATTTCGGCTGGCGCTACAGCTTCCTCGCTTCCGCTACCGGGCTTGCGGCTGCCATCGTTATCTTTCTCGCCGGACGCCATCTGCTGCCACCAGACCGACCTGCAGCAGCGTCCCATCCGGTCGACGAAACGCCGGTCGCGGCGACGAGCCAGTCCGTCATCCCACTTCTGGCAGGTGTCCTCGCAGCAGTCATCGTCTTGCGGGTCGCTTATGAGCAGCTCGGCAACACTGTCGCGCTTTTTGCCGCCAGCCAGGTCGATCGTTCATTGGGGGCAGATATCACCATCCCCTATACCTGGTTTCAGTCGCTCAATCCCCTGGGGGTCATTCTGTTCACCCCTCTGCTCGTCTGGGGCTGGCGTAAGGCCGCCGCGAGAGGCGGCTCGCAGAACGACTATTTTAGGATGGCCATTGGTAGCAGCATCATGGCCGCGGCCTTTGTTGGGCTCGCACTGATCATCCAGCTAGGGCAACCTGGTCAGATTTCCTGGCCTGTTCTTGCAGCATTCTTCTTGATGGTAACCTTTGGCGAGTTGTGGGTGCTTCCGGTTGGCCTCAGTCTGTTTGCGCGCTTGGCACCCGCAGGGCGAGGTGCAATCACCATCGCGTTCTGGTACAGCGCGCGTGCGGCGGGCAATTTTCTTGCTGGATTGATGGGCCGCGCCGAACCTGCACTCGGTTATGGTAACTTCTTCCTGCTTTGCGCAGTCTTTCCGCTGCTCGCAGCAGCGATCTTCGTCGCGATAGGCAGGCGCTCCCGGCGAGTTACGGAAGCCGCCTGAACACTATCCCACTCAGATTGACGGTGTGAAATGTAAAGATTTGAGGACCAACAGCATGTAACGAAAATGCAGCGTTCGGGCCCACAAGGTCATCTGCCAGCGCAGCAGCTAACGGCACCGCACCTGCCGGAGTATCGAGCGACCATCCCTTCTGATCCCGTGACAGGGTTACGGTAATACCAAGCTCATCGCTGCGATATTGTCCGGGCCAAAACAACTTGGTTTCAGGTGCGCCAGTTCCGACATATTCGTACGATATTGGTCCACTCTCAGTCCACTGAACGACACGCTTGATTCCACCCTGTGTGACTGCATAGCTCAGCAGAACACCTCGGCGCGCGCGGTAGATGCCGTCCTGGCGGCGCGTCACTTTCTCAGCTCGCATATTGTAGCTGACAATCGGCTCACCGTCACGGTGAGCGACGATGAGATACTGTCCGTACAAGGGATCGCGATAATAGCCATCAGGCGCGGAGCGCAGGTCGCCAACTTTTCCCAGGCGTTTCATTTCGGCCGGATCAATTGCGCGATCAAAAGCTGGATCGGGTGCCCCGGGGTTCACGAGCAAAGCAATTTTGCGCGAACGCTCAGCTGGCGCGATATCGTCGCGATTACACATCACGCTGATACCAATCCCGCTGTCCGGATATAGCACGTCCATGGCGCGATTGCCCACAACCAAGCCCGAATGCGACACAACACGCTCGCTTTGCCGATCATCCACGAACAACCCACCGGCATAATCGACAGGTCTGCCAGAACGCAGCTTCCCGTTCGCGAGGCGCGCCACTTCGAGTGCCTGACCGCCGGTTGTCGCCGCGAGCGATGCGCCATGCCAAAGAGCAAGATCGCCAACAGTAGTCCGCACGCCGCGGTCGCCATAGCCTTGCCAGGTCCACGCTGCGGAGACAAAGCTACCACTCTTGGCGATTTGATAGCCGCGCGCGTCACCTGCAATCAGACCGGTCGTATCAAGCGTTGCGCGGGTTTCCGTCATGCCCGCTGGCGTGAAAAGCCGCTCACGCGCAGCGGCCGGAAATGGCTTTCCGGTTAGGCGCTCGACGATTTCTGCGAGCAGGAAGTAATTGGTGTTAACGTAGGAAAAACGACGGCCAGGTGGGCCGTCGAGTCCGCGTTGCGCTTTGACGAAGGCAAGCACTTCCTCACGGGAATGCGGTTTGCTCTCATCGTCACCGCGCGCCCTGAACGCATCGAAATACTCGCGGATGCCACTGGTGTGGTGCAACAAGTCCGCGACCGTGACCGGATCGTAGACCTTAGGGAGGCCAGGCAGATAGGTGCGGATCGGTGCCGTCAGTTTAAGTCGGCGTTCCTGTGCCAGCATGAGGATAAGAGCGGCCGTGAACTGCTTCGATGTTGACGCCAGTTCGAAGCGTGTTGTGGGTGTGATCGGCTCGCGGGTGGCTAGATCAGCAAGTCCAAAGCCGCCCTGATAGAGAACCTTGCCGCGCAGATCCACGGCATAGGCGCAGCCCGGCTGGTCCGGCCTGATATCAGCAAATACCGCATCGAGTTCCTTCGGATCGACATGGGGCGTCACCATTGGAGTTGCGGCCGTCAGCGCCAGGAGAAGCTTTGTTGCAGTCATCAGATCGTGCCTCGCTCAATCAGCCAATCGAACCGCTGGATTTCCAGTGCATTTGATGGCAAAGCGATGTTCCATATTCCGCCCGGTCGGTCAATCAAAGAGAGGCATTTCCTGATGCAGAAGAGTGCAATCATCCTTGGTGCAATTGCTCTGGTCGCATCCTCTGGTGTGGTCGCGCGCAATGGAGCGTCGATGCCGTCGGTACACCGCGACGCAATCGTGCTCGACACCCACATCGACACCCCTGCGGTGCTGAATGTTGCCGGTTGGTCAATCATCAATCGCCACTCGCTTTCGGTCGACGGAACACAGGTTGATCTTCCGCGAATGCAAGATGGTGGGCTAGATGGTGGTTTTTTCGTCGTCTTCACCGAGCAGGGCCCCAGAACGCCGGCCGGCTACGGCATGGCGCGCGACGCAGCACTGATCCGCGCCCTTGAAATTCGGGACATGGTCGCGCGACACAAGCAGGCCTTTGAACTTGCGACACGGGCAGACGACGCCGAAGCGATCGTCAAATCGGGCAAGCGCGTCGTCTTCATGAGCATGGAGAACAGTTACCCAATTGGCCGGGACTTGTCGTTGATGCGCACGTTCCGGGCACTCGGCGTGACGATGATGGGCCCGGTTCACGTCGGCAATAACGATCTGGCAGACAGCTCAAACCCCGACAATGAGCCCGAATGGCACGGCCTGTCGCCGCTTGGGCGTCAGTGGGTAGCCGAGGCCAATCGACTCGGTATCCTGATCGACGCTTCACACGCTTCTCCGGAAGCGCTGGATGATATTCTTGCCCTGTCCAACGCCCCGGTCATCTTGTCCCATAGCAGCCTCAAGAGCCTTGCGGACAATCCCCGCAACATTGATGATGGGAGGCTGCGGGCGCTTGCAGCCAAGGGCGGTGTCATTCAGATCAATGCCGTGTCCAGCCATCTCGGGGTACCAAATAGTCCGGGCCGCGCACCGGCCCGCGCTTTGCTCGGACAACCCGTCGCCAACATCGCCGAGCTTCAGGCGCAGCGCGCCGCAGTGCTCAAGATCGAACGTGAAAATCCGGCCCCACGCGCCAACCTGGATCTTCTGGTCGCTCAGATTCGCTACGCAGTGGCCCTTGTCGGCATCGATCATGTCGGCTTGTCGGGTGATTTCGATGGTGGTGGCGGTATCGATGGCTTCGATGAAGCGAGCGACTATCCAAAGGTCACCCAGCGCTTGCTGGCGGCCGGCTTCACCGCTGAAGACCTCCGCAAGTTCTGGGGAGGAAACGTTCTGCGCGTCCTGCGCGAAGCGCAGGCCCGGGCCGAGCCTTCTGCAGTCACTGGAATGCCATGATGCGATCGCCGGAGTGCAGTCTACTGTTCCGCGGCGGGCTTGTGATCGACGGGACTGGAACGCGCGGCGTAATTGAGGATGTAGCCATCGAAAACGGGACAATCGTTGCGACCGGAGACCTCTCTCGATGGCGTTCACGCGAGACCATCGACATAACAGGCCGAGCGCTTTGTCCTGGCTTTATTGACGTTCACACCCATGACGATCACTTTGTGTTCGCCGATCCTTCCGCGTTTCCTCGGGTTAGCCAAGGGGTGACCACGGTTGTTGTGGGGAATTGCGGCGTCAGTCTTGCTCCGTTCGTCGCCTCCGGAGACCTCCCTCCCCCCTTCGCGGAGGTCGCCGCCAAGGCTGATTTCCGCTTTGCGCGCTTTCGCGATTACTTCGACGCACTGGAAGCCGCACCACCCGCCGTCAACGTTGCCGCGCTTGTCGGTCATACCACGCTTCGCGCCGCGACGATGGACAGGCTCGATCGTCCTGCAACCGCCAGTGAGCGCATGGCGATGCGCTCACTGGCCGCTGAGGCCATGGCCGCCGGGGCGATTGGTATGTCTTCAGGGCTCTTCTATCCGCCTGCCAAGGCTGCGCCAATGGAAGAGGTGATGGCAATTGCGGAGGTTGTCTCCGAGTACGGCGGTATCTATGCGACCCACTTGCGCGATGAGGCTGGTGCCATCGATGCCGCAATTGATGAGGCGCTCCTTATCGCCGAACGTGCGGCAATGCCGCTGATCATCTCGCATCACAAGCTCATGGGCGAGGCTAATTTCGGCCGTGCGCCTGAAACGCTGCGCAGGATTGTCCAGGCGTCAACTCGGCAGGAGGTTGGGTTTGATGTCTACCCTTACGTTGCAGCTGCGAGTTCGTTCAATCTTGACCTCTACCGCCTTTCGAAGCGTGTCTTGATAACCTGGAGTGCGGTCATGCCTGATGCTGCAGGTCGAGAACTTGACGAGGTCGCAGCCGAACTAGGCATGAGCGCCGAGGCGGCACTGACAGCGCTGGCACCGGGCGGCGCGGTTTACTTCTGCATGGACGAGAATGATCTCCGCCACATCCTTGCCTCTCCTGATGCGATGATCGGTTCGGATGGGACGACCACCAGTATCCGCCCTCACCCTCGCCTATGGGGTACATTTACCCGCGTTCTTGGCCGGTACGCGCGCGATGAGGGTCTATTCCCCTTCGAGGAAGCGATCCGCCGGATGACTAGCTTGCCAGCGAGGCGATTTCGCATGGCCGGGCGCGGAGTTATTGCCGCGGGGGCCGCAGCAGATCTGGTTGTCCTTGATCCGGCTAATGTTGCCGACGCAGCCGACTTCGAAAACCCGGTCCAACCAAGCAAAGGGGTGGAGAGCGTCTATGTCAGCGGATTGCCCGTCTATCGCGACGGGGCAACTACAGGTGTGCGCCCGGGTTGCATTCTAAAAGGGCAACAGAAGCGCCTCAAGTAGGTCCGGCCCTTAATGCTCTTCGATCGTACGCGCTGAACTCAGCCGATCAGTTGTAGCAAGTGTAGCAAGCCGGGCAACTCTCCTGTTGGAACGTCATGGTCGGTCTCTGCAAGTCCATGCCCGCCCCTGAACGCCTCGCCGTAGAGCAAGGCGGATGACAGATCATCCATTGACCGACCGTTCGATTAATGAGATAACCCGACTCATGGAGAAGGATATCGCTTCAGCGCTTGACTGCAGTGAGGACAGCTAGGTGGAGTTCGATTTTTCCGAAGATTACCGGCTCCTTGCCGACCAGTTGCGGCGCGCTCTCGAAGTAGCTGCGCCACTGGAGGCAGCGCGGAAAACTGTCGACAGCGGCCAAGTCAACCAGTCTGCCTGGGGACTGCTCGGCGAGATGGGAATCCTGGCCAGCGGCATATCGTGGGATTTTGGTGGCAACGACCTTGGGCCGGTCCCGGTTTGCCTGGCTGCAGAAGCCATTGGATGGTCGGTGGCTGCAGTGCCCACCGCGTCATTGTATCATGCCACCCCGTTGATCCAGTCGTGCGGGTCGCCCGAGCAACAGGCTCGCTGGCTGCCTGTACTCGCTAGCGGAGCAGCGACAGCCTGCGTAGCGCCAGATACAACGCTTTCTACCCAGGGCGATCGCATTTCGGGCGCTATTTCGCCTGTCTCAGGCGGCAGCGATGCATCAGTCGCCATTGTCCAGGCCGACAATCAGCTGTGGCTTGTCGACCTGGGCGCAAACTCCGTCGAGCGGGAGGCATTAGAGAGCCTGGATCCTGGTCGCCCCCTCTGCCGCATCACATTCCGGAATACTCCAGCCACTCCCATGGCTGACGACACTTCCGATTTCGCGCTCAACCACGCAGTTGTCTGCGTTGCCTTCGAACAGATTGGTGGAGCCTCCCGAGCTCTCGATGGGGCGATTGCTTATGCGCGCGAACGCCAGGCTTTCGGCCAAAGCATTGGTTCATACCAGGCCATCAAGCACAAGCTGGCCGACATCTGGACCAAGATTGAGATCGCACGCGCGCATGCAATGTATGCTGCGTGGTCGCTCGGTGCCCGGGCAAGCGACTTGCCGCTCGCTGCTGCCGCGGCTCGTGCTGCTGCAACCGAAGCCTATCTGTTTGCCGCGCAAGAAACATTACAGGTCCATGGCGGCTACGGCTTCACTTTCGAAGCAGACTCACACCTATTCTACCGTCGGGCCCGAGCGCTTGCGGCCAGCTTCGGACCTGCCATCGAGTGGCGGTCGCGTTTGGCCGCTCGGCTGATCGCCGGCGAGATCGCGCTGCATTGAAAGGCCAGCAGATGGACTTCGCCGATTCTCCCGCCGATGCCCAGTTCCGCGCTCATGCGCGGGAGTGGCTTGCCGTTCATGCACCGGTAACGCGCGGTCGGGGGCGGGTTTCCTGGTCTGATGACGCAACACTCTTGGCTGCAGCTCGGGAATGGCAAAGTAAGAAGGCCGCTGCCGGTTACGCCGCTGTCGCACTGCCAGGCGAGTATGGCGGAGGTGGCGGAACAACCACTCAGCAGGTGATCTTCCGGCAGGAAGAAGAGCGATACGATGTCCCATTTGGCGTCTACGAAATTGGACTCGGTATGTGCGTGCCGACCTTGCTCGCACTTGGTAGCGATCAGGTCAAAGAGCGGTTCATTGCCCGCGCGATCAATGGTGAAGAGATTTGGTGTCAGCTATTCTCGGAACCAGCCGCCGGCTCTGACCTTGCTGCCTTGCGGACGAAGGCCGTGAAGGCTGGAGACAACTGGGTTGTCGACGGTCAGAAGGCCTGGACCACCGGAGCACAGTTCTCTGACTATGGCCTTTTGCTTGCAAGGACCGATCCTAGCGCGACCAAACATGCCGGGCTGACGCTCTTCATTGTCGACATGCGCGCGCCCGGCGTCGAGGTGCGACCGATCCGGCAGCTCGATGGTGGCGCCGAGTTCAACGAAGTTTTCCTGTCCGGTGTTGTAATCCCGGACGAGTTTCGTTTGACCGCGCCAGGCGGCGGTTGGGCAGGAGCAATGACGACGCTCATGTTCGAGCGGCTCAATGTCGGTGCGAACATCGGGCTGATCGATTCATCGACATTGATCGATTTCAGCGGGCGCCTCGAAACATCAACAGGACGCGCAAGCGACGACCCCCTTGTTCGCGACATGATTGCCCAGGCGTACTTGAATGATCGCGGGCTTAAGCTGCTCACTTACCGAACCTTGACTAACCTAGGTCGCGGCCAACTCCCGGGGCCAGAGCAGTCAATCACCAAGCTAGTGATAGCCAGCCAGGCGCAGTTGATTGCCAACTTGCTGCTTGACCTGCGCGGAAAGGAAGGAGCGCTCGCCGGGAGCGCCCTAGGCGAAGGCTGGGAGGCTGTTGAGAGGTCCTGGAGTTTTGGCGCGGCGATGCGGATTGCGGGCGGTACGGACGAGATCCTCCGTAACGTGATTGCAGAGCGTGTACTGGGTCTCCCGGCGGCCAAGCGCGACGATACCGCGCGCCCGTTCAATGAGGATCCGGCGTGATCACGCACATCGAAGGAACACAAGGTAGAGCGGCGGATTGCTATGGCGAACCAGGACCCCGCCAATCCGTGCCCCGTCATAGTTCCAATCCCGAAGCTCTCGCCGCTGTTGGTCGCTGCCGCCTCCTGCAACGGGGCGGTCTTGTCGGACTGATTACGGCTGACCCCATCTGGAAGCAGTTGCCAGCTACATTCGGCTGCGGGCCTTACGCGGCGAGGGCCAAGTGGTGCGAGATACCTGATCATTTCTGCAGACGCCCCGGCGCCTGCACCGTTCGTTGCACGGACTCAAGCGGGGCAAAGGAGCGGCCTTTCAAAATCGCCACGGTGTCTAAAAATTCTTTATCCGAAGGGAAGACTGATGACTGATACACTTCGCTATGATGGACGGGTTGCCATTGTCACTGGTGCTGGCGGCGGCCTGGGGCGGGCACATGCCCTAATGCTCGCTAGCAGAGGCGCGCGCGTGCTTGTCAACGACCTCGGATCGTCGGCGGCCGGCGCCGGGGCTGACGCTGGCCCAGCGGCAAAGGTTGTCGAGGAGATTCGCGCGGCCGGAGGCGAAGCGGTAGCCAACACGGACTCGGTCATCGATGGTTCCAGGCTGGTCGAAGCAGCGCTCGATCATTTCGGGCAGATCGACATCATCATCAACAACGCCGGGTTCCTGCGTGACGTTGGCTTTCACAAGATGACCGAGCAGGACTGGAGCGATCTCTATGACGTCCATTTGCTGGGAGCATTCCGGATTGTTCGTGCCGCCTGGCCGCGGCTGCGCGACCAGAGCTACGGCCGGATCATCAATACTTCTTCGGCCGCCGGGATCTATGGCAACTTCGGCCAGGTGAACTATGGCACTTTCAAGCTTGCGCTCCACGGTTTCACCCAGGCCCTTGCGGTTGAAGGGCGCGCACGCAACATTCATGTCAACTCGATCGCACCGGCAGCGGATTCGCGCCTGACCCGAACAGTCATGACACCTGAACAGCTCGCTCCAATGCGCGCAGAACTTGTCAGCCCGCTTGTGGGGTGGCTTACCCACGAGACATGCGCCGAGACTGGAGGCTTGTTCGAAGTCGGCGGCGGCTGGGTGAGCAAACTGCGCTGGCAACGTACGCGTGGCGAACGGATCGGAGGCGGTAATGATTTCACCCCGGAACAGGTGCGTGATGCATGGCCCGCGGTTATTGATTTCGCTGGCGCCGAAGCACCAGCTGACTTCGCAGCGGGGATGGCACCCTTCCAGAAGATCATGGAAGGCGCATGAGCAAAGGTTATGCGATTGCGATCGAGGTCGACCGCAACGGCCCGATCGCGATCGCACGCTTCGCATCGCCAGAGCGGGGAAATGCGCTTGGGCCAGCTGACCTAGGTCGCATCGCCGACCTGATCAACGATCTGGCCGCAACCGAGGGTGTCGGGGTCATTTTTCTGACCGGGAAAGATGGAATCTTTTCGGCTGGAGCTGCGCTCGATGTTCTGGCCGACAGCCCTGCCGATGAACTGGCCGCGATCGTCGCAGACCAAACCGGACGGCTAGCGGCGGCAATTGCCGGATCTCCGATCGCCATCGTCGCTGTTGTTGACGGTGCTGCTGCAGGTTCGGGCGCGGGCATCGCATTGCTCGCGGATATCATGGTCATGTCTTCCAGCGCACGGCTGCTCTTCCCGTTCGCTCGTCTGGGTCTGGTTCCTGACACGGGCATCAACCGCAGCCTGATCGCGGCAGTGGGTGCGGCGCGCGCACGCGCCCTGCTGATGACTGGAGGCTCGCTGTCCGCTGAGCAATGCCTTAGCCTGGGTCTGGCGGAAACTGTCGTACCCGCGGATGGACTTGCCGATGCCGTGCAGAAACTGGCGATCAAGCTGGCGGGAGTTCCGCGCGGAACGCATGGCACCATCAGAGCCTTGCTGGCTTCCAGCGAGGCGGAAGCAGGATTAATAGCCGAGGCCCAGGCTCAAGCTGAGAGGATGCGCGATCCGATCACCCAAGCAGCTCTGACCTCGGCACTCGCCCTCCTCAGGGGCTCCTGAGCTCGGTGCTGCAATCTATCGGGCAGCCGCTGCAGCGACGAATGCGTTAAACAGGCAGCGATCAGCTTCCGAAATGTGAAACTCCGGGTGCCACTGGGTAGCCATCCAGAAATATCGATCCCGTCGCTCGATCGCTTCGACAATGCCGTCCGGAGCAAGTGCGGCTGCACTCGCTTCGACCCCTGCCTCGATAACCCCCTGCGAATGCAGACTGTTGACCGGCAGACGGTCGCGACCAACGATTTCGCGAAAACGGCTCCCCGGCGTGACGATAACTTCATGCGCCGCCTCCTCATAGGGCGCCGCGTCGCGATGCATGTGCCATTCGGGACGCACCGACGTGAGTGAAGGAACGATTGTGCCGCCCGCGGCGACATTCATGACCTGGAAGCCGCCGCAGATACCGAGCAGAGGTAGATCGCGCTCCGTCACACGCTGCACTAGAGCCAATTCAAACCGAGTCCGCGCGACTTTCTCCGCTGGTTCCTGATCAACAGTTGCGGGATCGATAAGCTGGGGGTGGGGAAACTGATACCCACCGCCTGAAATGAGCACGCCGTCCAACACGCCGAGATAGTCATCGATGAGCTCGACTTCGTGCGGGAGCATCACCGGCAAGGCGCCAGCGCTCGACAGGGCTGCCATCATGGCCTGGTTGGCGAAATAATGAAGTTGCCGCGCATCACTTCGCAATTCGACATCAGCCGTGACACCGATGAGTGGTCTGCGCATCAGGCCGTACCCGCAATTGCTCGGTCGATCGCCGACGCAAGCTTGTCAACGATTTCGCCCACTTGCGCTTCGGTGATGATGAACGGGGGAGCAAGCAAGATGTGGTCACCCTGAGTGCCATCCACTGTCCCGAACCCCGGATAGCACAGCAGACCGCTGTCCATCGCCGCGGTCTGGATAGCGTTCCAAACCATTCGCTCAGGGGCGAATGGCTCCTTGCTCTCCCGATCGGCGACAAGTTCAATTCCGAATAGCAGCCCACGCCCGCGCACATCGCCGATATGGGGATGCTGGTTGAACTTATCGGTCAAGGAATCCCGCAGGAGTTCGCCCTGGCGGCGCACATTGGCGAGAAGGTCCTGCTCTTCGATTTCCTGCAGTACAGCAAGGCCTGCTGCGGCGGCGGTCGCGTGACAGTTATAGGTATGGCCATGGAAAAAGAATCCTCGACCTCCAGCCAAGGTTGCCACGATCCGGTCGCTGACGAGGATTGCGCTAAGCGGCTGATAGCCGGCACCAAGGCCTTTCGCGACAACGGCGATGTCAGGGACCACCCCATCCTGTTCGCATGCAAGGTAGGTTCCGCAGCGTCCAGCGCCTGCCAGGATTTCGTCGAGGATGAGAAGGACACCATACTTTTGGCAGACCGCCTGGATCGCCTGGAAATAACCCGGAACTGGCGGAATACATCCCGCAGTGGCGCCGACGACAGTTTCCGCAACGAATCCGGCGACGTTCTCCGGACCAAGTTGAATGATGGCGTCTTCCAACTCGTCTGCGAGCCTGCGGACATATTCGGCTTCAGTTTCCCCGCTGCTCTGCTCACGGTAGGCATAGCAAGGCGAGACAAAATGATGCGGGGGTAGAAAGCCCTCGAAGAGCGATCTGCGGATCAGGTTCCCGCTCACGCCCAATGCTCCAATCGTACATCCATGATAGCTCTGACGCCGGGAAATGAAGCGGGTTCGACCGGGTTCACCGTTTTCATTATGAAACTGCAGCGCAAGCTTGAGCGCGCCATCCATCGATTCTGATCCGCCTGAACCGGGATATACCCAGTCGAGCCCGGCCGGCGTCGCGGCAACCAGCGCTTCGGCGAAACGTTCGACCGCATCCGTCGTGAAGTAGGCGTTATAGAGATAGGGCATGGTATGCGCCTGGGCGGCGATAGCATCCGCAACCCGGGTGGCGCTGTGGCCTAGGCACGAGACCCCAGCCCCCGACGCGGCATCGAGATAGCGCCGGCCGGCAGCATCGATGACATAGGGCCCATCACCCCCAACGGCGACAGGGTATTCACGGCCAAGCAGTCGGCGCATTACATTGGTCATACCGAGACCTCCCTACCCACCAGTCGATCCGGCAGGACCTGATCCGGTGTCAAACCAAAAGCTGCAAGGCCTTCCGGCCATGACCCTCCCGTTACGAGCGCAGACACAATCGCTGCCATTGCCGGCGCTGTCTGCAAGCCGTATCCGCCTTGCCCCGCCAGCCAGAAGAACCCATCGGCGTCGGGCGCGAACCCGGCCGTTGGGACACGGTCAGGGACGAAAGAGCGCAGCCCTGCCCAGCGATGCTGGATCCGCGGCACTGTCATCGTCGTATATTCCTCGACCTTCCACGCTGCCAGCGCCAGGTCATATTCCTCAGGCTGAGCGTCGGTGGGAGGACTATCGACTTCGTCTACTGGCGACGCCAGAATCCGCCCGGATTCCGGGATCATGTAGAAGTCGTCGACTGCGGCCTTGACGAATGGCCACTCGCTGGCGTCGATCCCGTTGGGGGGGTCGAACATAATCACCGTCCGCCGCTTTGGCTCAAGACCAAGGGGCCGCACGCCTGCCAGTCCAGCCACATGATCGGCCCAAGCTCCGGCTGCATTAATCAGCACTGGCGCAGCGAATTGCTGACCGCGTTCGGTGGTCACCTGCCACAGCCCTGCCTTGTAATCGATGCCCGCGACACGGGCTCCGATAACGGTGTCTCCTTTGCCATACTTGACCCTTCGGGCATAGGCTTGCAGCAATCGATCGGCATCGAGCCGGCGACCGCCGTAATCGACCACACCTTTGACTATGTCGTCTCCGCCGGTCTTCAGCACTGGCACCATTGCCAGCATGCCTTTTTCGTCGATCCGCTCGATCGTGTCGGTGAACAGCTGCATCTCGGCCTCAAGCGCGGCCAACGCCTCCACCATGGACGGGCGAGCTACGAACAGGGCTGGTGTCGGCCTGCAAAATGGTTGGTCCGCAAAGTCGACTGGCGGCTGCTCGAAAAACTCCCGGCTAAATGCGGTCATCGCGCGCACTGCACGGTTGCCAATGCCAAAATGGTAGTAGGTCGCGCTGCGTCCGGAAGAATGATAGCCGACGGCCTGTTCAGCTTCGAGCACCACCACGCGGGCGTGACCTGCCAGTGCAGCGGCAGCTGACATGCCGGCGATCCCGCCCCCGATTACTAGCACATCCGCACAGTTCATGTCGCACTCGCAGGCCCGCGGCCATACCGTTGCATCACTTCGACAAGCTTGTCGTTCGGCAGTGCATGCACAGTTGTTCCATCGACGCCTGTCATCGAGTCTGATGTGGTCATGGAATTGATGATTGCCTCTTCGACCGCTTCTGAGGCAGCGCGAAAGAGCGGGTTCATGGCCTCATTCGGCAGCATGCGAAGGCCTTCTGCGATCGCGACATCATTGAAGGGCACGCGATTACCGGTCGAAAAGGCGATTATGAAATCGCCCGACCTGTTTGAACCAAAACCACCGACGCGCCCCAGGCCGATGCCGCCGCGCCGTGCCAATCTCGCGCATTGCGGTGGCAGCAGTGGCGCATCTGTTGCGAGCACGATCACGATCGAGCCTTGGTCGCGTCGCTGGGGACTATCCACGACTTCATAGCCGAGATGCCGACCAACTGGGACACCATCAACGGTAAGCTCAGACCGGTTACCAAAATTGGATTGGACAAGAGCGCCGACGGTAAAGCTACCGCATGCGGTGGCAGCTACTCTTGATGAAGTCCCGATCCCGCTCTTGAATTCGAAGCTCATCATGCCGGTGCCGCCACCAATTGAACCTTCGGCGACCGGCCCGCCAACAGCAGAATCGAGCGCTGAAGTGACGTCTGCCCGGGTAATCGGCCCGTCCCAGCCGTCATTGAGTACGCCGTCGAAGGTTTCGCCGGCCATCGGCTGGTGCCAGCGGTCATCAATCCCGTTCTGCTTGGGATGAGCCAACAGCGTGTCACGCAGGACCCCGATCGAAAAGGCCGAGCTCATGCAGATCGGCGAGGTGAGAACGCCGGTTTCAGCAATCCAATGGCTGCCGGTAACTTCACCGAAGCCATTGAAAGAATGGAAGCCGGCAAAGACCGATTCCTGCCAATAGGGCACGTTCAGCGGCTGGATGGCAGTGACGCCGGTTCGCAAGATGCGCGGAGCGTCCGCAATCCGCGTCACGTGCCCAACCCGGACACCGGCCACATCGGTAATTGCATTCAACGGGCCCGTCGGCAGTTGGCCGATCGTCAACCCAAGGTCGCGATATCTGCATTGCATCATTTGGCTTGCCATTTGGTACCTAGAGAACTGATTGATCAGTGCATGAGCCATTGATTAACCGTCCGGACGGATAATGCAACCGGAATCGCGGATCCCTGGCTACCGACTCCGCCCTCTCACCCGATCGCACTTGACCGGCGCAATAGACTGCAGTGCCTGCTCGGCTGATTGTCGATTTCCCCAGCGATCTAAAAGAAAGACCCATCTTGCGCACGGCAAAGGCCCGGCCAAGCTCACCGGTATATAGCGACCCAACGAGGCTCGAATTGAGCTCTTGTGCGACAGCTAGCCGTGGTGATCGTGGATTCCACGCCCCATAGATCATTGATCAGCCGGTCGGCTGTTTATGAATTGACCGACCGGTCGATCAATGGTACGCCCTCCCCAATGAGGTATTCAAGGGAGAAGGATCGATGCGTAAATTCCCGTTTTTTCTCGGTGCTATGCTGGTCAGCACGCCATCCTTCGCGCAGGAGGTCGATTCGCCTTCTGCCGAGGTGGAGGTCAATGACAACGCCATCGTCGTAACCGCCCGCAAGCGAGATGAGCGAATTATCGATGTGCCGCTGTCGATCAGTGCCATCGGAGCGGACGATATCGATGCAAAAGCATCCCTGCGACTGCTCGACCTGGCCAACTCTGTCCCGAATCTTGTCAACATCAGCAACGGCAATGACTCTCTCTCGCTGATCGTCGTCCGCGGGGTCGCGAGTCAGTCGCGTGTGAACGCGGGTTTCGATTCCGGTGTCGGCGTCTATGTCGACGGCGTGGTTCAAGGTAAGCTCTACAGCTTCAACCAGGAATTGTTTGACACCGAGCGCGTAGAGTTCCTCAGGGGTCCCCAGGGGACACTTTTCGGACGCAACTCGATCGCTGGCGCGATCAGCATTACCACCCGCAAGCCTGAGTTCGAATTTGGCGGCGATGCAACGGTGCAACTTGGCAGCTTTGACGAACGTCGGGTTTCTGCTTTCCTGACCGGACCCGTTGCCGAAGACAAGCTCGCTGTCAGCGTAGGTGGCTTCCGAACCACTCGGCGCGGCTATATCATCAATGTCTTCGACGGGCAGGATATCGGGAATATCGATTCCGTCGGCGGGCGGATTAAGGCCCTCTGGCGGCCAAACAGCGATATATCGCTCTTGCTCTCGGCGGACTACACGAACGAAGACCAGCTTGCTCCCGCACCGCAGCCAATTAGCGGATATGGCGCCGTCACTGGTACCTACAAGACCAATACCAACCTACCCCTTATTGCCAAGCGAGAGTTGTTCGGTGTTTCGGGCCAGATCGACTGGTCGACCTCAACTGACCTGACTCTGACTTCGATTACCGCCTACCGAACCGCATCCTCGTTGCGCAACAACGATCCCGACTTCGGCCCATTGGCAGTCGTGGATAGTCAGAAGAGCCAGGATCAATGGCAATTCTCCCAAGAATTGCGCCTTGCAGGCAGGCTAGGACCTCAGTTTTCCTTTGTCAGCGGGCTTTACTATTTCAAACAGGAAGTTGACGGCTACGCCTCTAGCACTTTTGGCAACATTACCAACGTCCCGGCATTCCTGAGAGGGCTGACTGGTTCTACGAGCGGGGTCGTTGGATCGGAATCCTTCGCGGGCTTCGTAAATGCCGATTGGGAGGCTCTACCTCGTCTGACGCTAACACTCGGTGCGCGACTGACCTATGAGAAGCAGTCCCTCGACTTCCGTCAGCAAGGCTTCCCGTTCGTTGCGCCTAGCCTGCCGCGTGAAACGGATGCAGGTTCCGATACCGATTTCTCGCCCCTAGTTACCTTGCGCTACAAGCTCGCGCCGAACGTATCGATCTATGGGACGGTGTCGCGCGGTTACAAGAGCGGGGGCTGGAACCTCGACAACGTCACGAGCTTCTCGATCACCTCTTTCAAACAACTGCGGTTCAATCGCGAGCAACTGACCAACTATGAAGTTGGTTTGAAGGGTGACGTTCTAAACGGTGACCTCGGCTTCGCATTCTCTGGCTTCCAACAGAACTATGGCGATATCCAGACTGCGAAGCTTGTGCCCGTCCTAGGCGGCGGCGGGGCGCTTATCGCGATCGTCTCGAATGCTGCCAGTGCCAGAATCCGTGGCTTCGAAGGGGAAGTTAAGGTTCGGCCCTTCAAGCCGTTCACGGTTGTCGGAACGCTCGGCTACGCTGACGCGCGGTTCAGGGACTACCGCGATACCACGGCAGGTGGCGTCCCGTTGATCTTCGACGGCAACCGCATCCCGAATTCTCCCGAACTGACTGCCAGTCTTACTGCAACATTGCGGGTGCCGGTGAGTGACAGGCTCACGTTGGGCGGGCGGGCGCAATACAGCTATGTTGATGGCTTCTTCCAGGATCGTGATAACAGCGCAGCGCTGCGGATCCCGTCTCGCGACACCGTTGACATGTCGATCGAAGCCGAGATCGACGAAAAATTCCGGCTCGCGTTCAATGTAAGCAACCTGTTTAACAACCAAGTGCCGGTCTCTGTCGGTCCGGGCGGTTTCGGCTTTCCGGGTGTCGGGGCAAATCAAAACGTGCAGTTGTCCCTGCCGCGGATGTGGAATGTTCGTGCGAGCATGAAGTTCTAGTCGTCCTTGATCCCTGGCTAGAAATTCTGGGCGAAAGTCCCGATGGAACCAGATAGAGGCGGTGCGGCTTTCACACCCACCGAGGCCGCCCGCCTCTTCAACTCTACTTCCCTGGTTATCCCGCTCGCTTTTTTTTAACATACTTGACTCCGCATCGCCCAAACCAAGGACCGCTTGAAGAGGGAATGCCATGATGCATAGTCCCTCAACCGAGGGCGCATTCCCAGTTTCAATGGCAATGCAAAGCGTTGACGTTGAACATCCCGGCAACTTTGGATACCAGGCAAGTCGCTTCAAGTGCCCTGAACCAAGATCACGAGCGCTATCCCAAAACCATGTCATGGCCATCGGGGTGTTGGGATTCAAATAATCCAGCGATGGTTGTATCTTGATCTTG
>Ga0315905_10000684_pt1 | contig 36937 bp, 61 predicted proteins | sample LakEriMetagenome_5_FD_203522 | JGI IMG/M metagenome (GOLD analysis project Ga0315905, IMG submission 203522) | Freshwater fungal communities from buoy surface, Lake Erie, Ohio, United States - Buoy 4 MA121 | ecosystem: Environmental > Aquatic > Freshwater > Lake | place: USA: Lake Erie, Ohio... | reverse complement strand
TTGTGACCTTGTATACGGCCTCAGCCCGTGGCATTCACATCGCAGGGCATCGGTTACAGAGCACGGGCATTGAGCGAGAAACCCTATCGGCCAACCCTACCAACGCCAACCCTAATCGCCAACCCTAACTCGCAACCCTAATTTACAACCCTAACAAAACTGACCAAATTTCGATTTAGGGTTTAGGGTTTCTCACTTAGGGTTTAGGGTTTCTCAATCAGTGTTTAGGGTTTCTCACTTAGGGTTTAGGGTTTTCCACTTAGGGTTAATTTTTATCTGGTAATTCCTTGCGTCAATATTGCTGACATCAAAACTTTTTTGGCCCTACTTGGGCCTAGGCCCCGATCGAATGCCCGGTTGCATCACATGCAATACAAAATTTAGTCCCTGGTTGGGCCTAGGCCCTGATCGAATGCCCGGTTGCATCACATGCAATACAAAATTTAGTCCCTGGTTGGGCCTAGGCCCCGATCGAATGCCCGGTTGCATCACATGCAATACAAAATTTAGTCCCTGGTTGGGCCTAGGCCCCGATCGAATGCCCGGTTGCATCACATGCAGTACAAAATTTAGTCCCTGGTTGGGCCTAGGCCTCAATTGAATGCCCGGTTGCAGTACATGCAATACAAAATGTAGTGCCTGGTCGGGCCTATACCTCAATTGAATGCCCGGTTGCAGAACATGCAATACAACCTAATTTGATCCCTTATTTGGAATAGGCCCTGTCTATGGCCCAATGGCAGTACGGGGGGCACAACCTGTACATGCAGCACATAAGTCACAACCATTGATCTTGGATTTTCCTTGCATTGTCTCATGCGGCGCCCAGATGCCACTTGGAATCCGTGCAACATATTGTTGTCAACAATAGCATGGCATGTCGTCCAAGGTTATATGCATCCCTAGCTTTCGAGTACGGTCGCCGGTCGCCGATCGTGTAGCGGCACTGTTGCCTAAACTGCACATAACCCGAAAAAACGTCAGAACGATCTTAATAGTTTATCACATCACAAGCTGATGTGTTACTGACTACGCAACATGCATGACAAAAACTCTGGTAATTATCGGGGTCATCTTGGACTTTTTACGCATTGTTTGGCACTGCACCCGCATCAACCATTCCAAGTCAGTGCACCTGCATGTTGTCTGCAATCCATAAACATGCCTGATAGCGTTGTCTGTGTCCATAGTGATTGAGCGCTATTGCCAATGCCGCAGCAACATCGTTGCTGAAAACGACAACAATTACAGAAAATGTCAAAATGACCTTGGTATTTTACCACATCACTGCATCACGTGCAGCTGATCATGCAACGTATGTGGCCGAAATTCTGGTAATTGTCGGAGTCTTCTTGGAGTTTTCAGGCATTGTTTGGCACGACAACCGCATGCTGCTTTGGGTGCGGCTGAATGTTGTCACCAACCAGCCTAGTCTCGCTAGCCCAGCCTGGGGACTTCCAGTGATCGATGTTCCTGAGTGTACCTCGCTCAGGCTTTTTCATCCGCCTGAACAGCCCAGTAGTCCTATCCCCCCCTTCGTTGCACGTTGTGCTGCTGCGTTGATTAGCAGCGCGTTTACAACAGTAGTGATACGGCAGGGCAGGGTCGTGGTCGTCATTGCAGACCAGGCAAGGAAGTCGAGCGGGCTGCTAGGAACCTGAACAAGACAGAGCTGATCATTAGCTGAATGCACCAGACCGCAGCATCATGCCAGCTTGCCCCTCATGAGGTCTGCAAACTGCTGCACATCGATGACAGTGATGCGTGAGCTGTCGCCCGCCCGTTCCCGCTCAGCCGCTGTGTTGTAGCCCCAGTCCACAAGGTAGAGCTGCCAGCTCTCAAACCCGGGGGCTGCGGCCACCTGCAGGGCGCATGGTGCGCAAGGATGCAAGGTGTGCGCGCTGCCAAACAGCGTGCAGCCAAACAGCGGCGGCAGCACGCAAAGCAAGCGCGCCGCCCAGTGTGTCATGTGCACAGACGCAGCAGCTCGCCGCCGCCCACCTTCTCCAGGGTGCTGAATTTGTCCTCCACGAATACCAGGCCCGTTGCATCGCTGTGCTTGGCTGCCAGCTGCGCCAACACCTCCGTCTTGGGGCGCCCTGACACCGTTTGGCTGAAGATGCGGTCTGGTGCAAAGGGCACGCCCGCCATGTCCCGCATCAGCAGCTCGGTGTAGTGGGCCTGCGGGGGCGGGCAGGCGGGCGGGCGGCCGAGCGGGCGGGCGTCGCACCACAGCTGCCACGATGAGCAGCAGCTGGCGGGAGCGCGAGCCAATCACACAGCAGGCGCGAGGCGCCCCCTGCATGCGCGCGCCCTGTGTTGTGCGCGCCCACAGGCAGGCCAGGCCTGCCCACGCCGCCCACGCACCTGCTTGGTGGTGACGATGTACGTCTCGTCGTGTTGGACTGCCGCTGCCACTGCTGTTGCGACGCCGTCGTAGATGGCGTTGGGGGCCAGCCAGCCTGCCAGGTCCGCTGCTATCCAGTCGTCCCGCACCTTGGCAAAGGTGGTCACCATCTGCGCACAAGGTGTCCGCCCCGGTGGGCAAAGCCAGGCGCGGGCGCGTTCCCGGCCTGCCGCCCACCAGCACCCTGCACGTCATTGCTGTGCGCTGCCGGCCTGCTGCACGCCGGACCAGGGTGTCGCCCGCGCACGCTCACCTCTGCCCTGTCCAGCCCCCAGTCACGCATGCACTGCGGCAAGATGGTGCCCCAGTGCTCCAGCATGTGGTGCGGGTCCATGCCCTCCAGCAGGCAACGGATCTGGATGATGTTCTCGTACCTGGGGGCGCAGGAGGGAGCACGCGCACGTGAGAGGTGAAGGGTCGCATGCACAGGCACTGCTGTGTGACGGCATCGCTGTGTGCTGGCGCATGCCCATTGCAGCTTGGCCCGTGCAGGCCTTGCCTGCTGCTGGGCGGGGGGCCCTCACGCACCCTGTCTCCACCACTGGGCGGACCACCTTCATGCCAGCCAGCAGCTCCTCGCGCCGGGCATCAACCTCCTTGGAGCTGAACAGCTCGGGCCACACGGCCTTGGCGGCCTGCGGGCACACGTGCGGCAACAGCAGGCGTCACCACCGGCAGAGCAGCTGTGCCGCCGAGCCCAGGGCGCGTGTGCGCGCCCAGCATGCTGGGCGACTGTCCTGGCTCCAGCCCGCCTGCATTATGCCAGCCCATGCTCGCAGTGCTGCCACGCGACTGTGCTGCCCGCATGCTGGCGCCTCACCTTCAGGCCGGACAGACTGCTCTCGCCCACAGAGTCGCAGATCACGCCATCAAAGTCGAGCTGCGGGCGACAGGCACTTTGCAGCGTGGGCGCGGCGCCGTCGGCGCCGGCAGCAGCAGCGCCGGCGGCGGCGGACCATGCACACCCGGCACAAAGCAGCACTCACTGCGATGACACGCTTGCCCGTGGCACCTGCAGGCAGAGCGCAGCACAGCGGGGCTGCTGGTTCTGGACACCTTGGGCCCCGTGGCAGCGAGGGCGCATGGGGCGCGATGCACAGCCTGCTGCGGGGCACGCACCCGCTCGCCACTTTGCGCTCCTCGATCGCCCAAGCCCACTGACATGCGTCGTGAGCTTCCATTGCGCAGGGCTGCCAGCGTGCTGGAGGCCGGCGTGAGCTGCGGAGTGCATGATCGCAGCAGCCAGCGGGGCGAGCGAGCAATGACGTGGCCTGAGGGACTGCGCGAGTAAAACTGTGGTGCTCTCACCGCGGCAGCCTGCGATCAGGTGCCTGCCAGCGCCAAAGTTACCCCGGGCACTCGCCGCTCTGCCTTCCAGCGGTCAATCAGCAGGCGCAAGTTTACGAGTTGCTGAATTGTTCCATTCCACACCAGCAGTCGATTGCGTTCAGGCGCTGGGCATGTTGGCGCGGATCCGTTCGCAGCCGCCCCTCCTCCGACACAGGCAGGGTCCAGCACATGCCTTCCCAGCTGTGTTGCACATGCGGCTAGGCTAGGGGCGACAGGCGCGGCGCCTGCGTGGCGCCCCTCTCGCTGGGCGATCTCACCTGCGTTCGCATGGCTCGCGATCCGCAGGCGGCGATGCGGCAGCCACCAGCCCAGGACAACCGATGCAGCCCTACGCCAGCGCCACACACATGCATGCTCTGCGTATCGGGCGTCTGACATGGAGTACCAGGCAGCCATGCAGGTAGGGAGGGGACGCGCGGCTGCAGGCACAGCCCAGCTTTGCCTGGGGAACCTGCACTCACCCGGGGCGCGCCGGCACGCAATGCACGCTCCCCTGCAGCAATTCCAGGCCATGATGGCGAGGATGCGCGCCGACCCTCAGCTGGCCAAGGTGCTCGACAACCCGCGCATCAAAGCAGCACTGCAGGCCGTGCAGCAGGACCCCAGGGCCCTGGCACAGTTCCAGCAGGACGGCGAAGTCATGGCCGTGCTGGGGCGGCTGCTGGAGTCGGAGGTGGGCCCAGCAGAGGTGGAGCAGTTCAGGGACCTGGACACGACACCCAGCGAGCTGGTGACTGCAATAGCCAGGGAGGATGTCATGCAGCTGCTTGCAGCGCCGAAAGTGCGCCAGGCTCTGGCTGACATCAGGGCAGACCCCGTCAGCGGCATGAGCAGGTGGCAGCACGACGCCCAGGTCATGGCTGCATTAGACAAGCTGCAAGCAGTGCTGCATGCGCCTGGCAGCGATGAGCACCCGCCTGCAATGTAACGCTGTGCGTGCGCAGGGGGCGCACGTTGTGTCTCCGCTGCATGCTGCTGGTGAGGCCCACAGGCTCGAGGGAAGCGTGCGTGGACTGCGTGGGGAAGCTCGAGGGAAGCGTGCGAGGGGAAGCGCCAACCCCGAATGCATGCACAATTGCCCGCGGGCGTGCAGCGTAGGCGTGCAGGTCCCGCAAAAACTACCAGTTACATGGTGTCCCAACAGCCAGATGGCGAGCAATACTGCAGTGCGTTGCGGTGCAGCACGCCGGCGGCGGGTGCTGTCAACGCCCAGCAATCACCCGACAACCAGCCTCCGCCAGGAGCGATGAGCGCCCTCTTGATGAGGATCAGAGGTGACACCCTCAATGGCGAGCTTTGTGAGTCCCTGACATCAACAGTGCAGTGCTGGGGTCTGGAATACACACGCGAACAAGCAGCATGGGCTGGCAGCCGACCGCTGGGCTGGATTCGAATGCTGCAGCTCCACGCAAATAGGGCAGCCGCTGACATGAGGCACGCTATGAACATCACACACACAAACACACACTGGGGCAGGGGGGTTGCCCCGGCACTAACAACGTGCAACCGCTCAGGAGAGCACCAGGCGCCAGCATATACAGGCAGTGCACTGTCCCCCGCCTCAGCATGAGCATGCGGCGAGCAGAGATGCAGCAACTGAGACGCATGCCTGCGCGCTGCAGGAGTAGCAAAACCAGAAAGCTGCGGTGAATGGCCGCTGCCATAACGCATTGAGACGCGACCACACAGCGGTCAACACGCCTCCCACACCATCAAATGAACACCAGCGCGCCGGCTACACCGGGCCGCCGCCTCCCTCCGCTGTGCCACAGGGACAGCCTGCAGGACAGCATCACGGGTGCTAACATGCGGCCTGCCAGCCACCTGCCGCTCAACGGCGCGTGGCAGATGGCAGGGTGCTGCCCTGCTGCTGCTGCGTGGGCAGCGCCACGTCGGTCACATCATAGATGCCGCCTGCCAGTGCCTCGCCGTGCTCGCGCGTGGGCGTGTGGCCCAGGTAGTTGCAGACCGCGCTGGCGGCATCCCGGCCCTGCACGCACAGCAGGGGGACACGCAGCTTGCCGTCAGCACATGGACATGGCGGCAGACCAGCGGACGCCTGGCAGGCCGCATCCAGGCGCAGGTGGCCTGTGCAGCAGGCACCTACCTCGCGGATGGCCCAGACCACCAGGGACTGGCCGCGCCTGCAGTCGCCGGCTGCGAACACTCCAGGCACAGATGTGGCAAAGTCGCCCCACGTAGCCTGCAGGTCCAGCACACGCACGCTCAGTCCCAACATGCGTGGCAGCCAAGCATCGGGGCAGTCCCATGGGCACACGCACATGAGGAGGTGAGCAGCCTAACCAAAATAGGCACGGCGCCCAGGTTGTGTGCTGCACAACTAGTTGGGACTTGCTGTCATGCATGCCAGGCAGCCAGCCAGCTGCCCCTGCCCCAACCCCTGGCTTGCCTTGAAGTTGGAGCGAGGGTCCAGCTCCAGGCCCAGCTCCTGGGCCAGCGTGGCCTCAGGCCCGACGAAGCCCAGGGCCAGCAGCACCAGGTCGGCCTCCAGCACACGGGCGCTGCCAGGGATCTCCACCATGCGCTGCCTGCAGGGGCATCAAGGCCAGGACATCCGTTGCCGGCCCGACACTGGCCCAGAGCATGGGCAACGACGACCCGGTGCACGGTAGCCCGCAGCCGGGGCAGAGAGATGCTGTGCCAGGTGGCCGGGGGGCCGCACCTGCCAGGCGCTGCCGGGTCCGGCTGCCACTCCAGGCTCACAATCTCCACGCCCTTAACGCTGCCGTCTTCACCCTTGATGAAGCGCTTGGTGCTGACAGCGTACTCACGGGGGTCTGCACAGCAGCAGCACCAGGCAGGAGCAGCCAAGATGTCCAAAGGCTGCGAGAGTCTCGGCATGCCTAGCACGCGAAAACAGGATTCCTAATATGCATGCAGTCCTGTGCCAGCGCAGCCTGTCAGCTGACCGATGATGCAACCGGCCTGGCGACTCACCCTTGCCATACTTGTAGGCTGCCTCTGCGTGTCCATAGTCCACACGGTACACGCGGGGCCACTGGGGCCAGGGGTTGTTGCCAGCCCTGCAGGCGGCGGGAGGACAGCACCAGATCGGGCGCTGCATGACGCCGTGGGGGCCACAGCAGCGGGCACAGCTGGCAAGCAGCACGCGCCTGCCGGGGCCCACAGCAGCAAAGACATGCGCTGCTGACAGCCCACCTGGTCGGCGGTGGCTTGGGCATGAGCTCCAGGTTGATGATGTTGGTTGCGCCGTGGCGCGCAGCAGTGCCGATGCAGTCGGTGCCCGTGTCGCCGCCACCAATGACCACCACGTTCTTGCCGGCCGCGCTGATGAACGCCTGGTCCTGCAGAGACCCAGCAAACCACGATGGTGGGCCATGGACGTGGCGGCCTGCCATCCAGGCCAATCAGGCGCCCACACCAGTGCAACCACCGCATGCTCCATCTGCCCTTGCTGCCTGTGCTCTCAGCTGCCCCCCCCCCCACCTTGAGCCCCGAGTCCAGCAGAGACTTGGTGTTGGCAGTCAGGAACTCCATGGCAAAGTGGACGCCAGCAGCATCACGACCCTCCACCGGCAGGTCGCGCGGCTTGGTGGCGCCAGCAGCCAGCACCACAGCGTCAGCGCCTGCCATCACTTGCGAGGCTGGCACCTGCAGAGGAGGTGAGCAGCTGCAGGGCATCAGCAAGCGCACAGCTGGCGCAGCCCCACACCCAGCAGCCAAGCACATGTGCAGCCACGCATGTGCATGTCAGGCATTGACAGCTCACATTGTCGCCCACTGCTGCATTCTTCACGAAGGCCACGCCCTCCTCAGCCATGAGGTCCACACGCCGCTGCACCACCTGCATCTTGTCCGTCTTCATGTTGGGCACGCCTGCACCGCCACAATCCCCCAGATTCCACCGGCCTGAGCAGTGCATCATCGTGCTGACGCGCCGTCAGCTTTAGGACAGATCAGCCCCCTACATGCGCGCCACCCTGGGTGGGGCCTGGGTGATGCCTGGGCCTGGCCCGACAAGCGCCGCTCAGCGGCCCGCTCACCGTACATCATGAGGCCACCCATCCTGTCAGCCCTCTCGTACACGGTGACGCTGTGCCCCGCCTTGTTCAGCTGGTCGGCAGCAGCCAGGCCAGCTGGGCCGCTCCCGATGACTGCCACCCGCCTGCCAGTGCGGACCTGCGCAGCATCGGGCAGGCATCCCAGGCTCAGCAGGCAGCGAGCGGTTGTGGTTGCCAGGCAACCACAACCGTTGCCAGGGCCAGCAGGCGTACAAGCAGGCAGACCAGAGGCTGGGCTGCAGCCGCCCGAACGCTGGGCTGGCGCGTGCGCACCTTGGGCGGCCTGGGCACCATCCAGCCCTCCTCCCAGGCCTTGTCAATGATGGTCACCTGTGGTGGGCAGACACAGCCAGGGATTGAGGGCCAAGCACTCGCAAGAAGGGTCACCAATGGTGACGGGACGGGGCCTGTGGCAGTCATGGACTGACTGAACAAGCAGCTGCGCACCTCCATGGTCTTGATGGAGACGGGGTCCTGGTTGATGCCCAGGGTGCAAGCCCCCTCACAGGGAGCCGGGCACACGCGGCCAGTGAACTCGGGGCTGCACAGTGCGCAGCAAGGCAGATGATTAGCGAGCACATCTCCTGGAAGAACAGGCTGGGGGGATGCACAGCCATGCTGCTGGCTTGGGTGTGAGCATTCCTGTGCGAGAACTGCCAGCAAGCACACCACAAAGCCGCCCCCTGGCGGACTCACAAGTTGTTGGTCTCCAGCAGCCTGTCCAGAGCATCCTTCCAGCGCCCCTTGTGCACCAGGTCGTTGAACTCAGGGATCTTGTTGCCTGCAGCAGGGCGAGAGCCAACATGTTCACGCTGTCATGCCATCACTGCTGCCTCTGCCAGAAGATCATGCTTCAGCCAATGCCCCAACTACAATCACGATGCAGCACGATGCCACCAGCACAAAGGCATGGTCACGTACCCAGTGGGCAGCCGCTGTCAATCTGGTGGCAGTAGGGGGTGCCGCACTCCATGCAGCGAGCTGCCTGAGTGTGCAGCTGGTCGGCGCGGGCTGCAGGGTGAAGGATGGCAGGACGATTCAGATGACATGAGATGACATGTCAGGCTCACCAAAATTGCCGCAAGGATGCTGGCGCAGCAGGGTTACCAAATGCGCGCTATGGCAGCAGGCAGTGTGCGTGCGTACGGCAGTATGTTCACCTGGAGTTGGCAGGTTCTCATTGACCTCCTTCCAGTCCTTCAGGCGCTCAGCAGGCGGGCGGTAGCCCAGGGGCTTGCGGTTGTACGCGATGAACCCGCGGGTCTGCATTGGCCACGTGCACAGCGTGTCAGCAAGCTGTGGCGGCTGCGGCTGCAGTCGTCACGCAACATTGCTCAGTGCTGCAGGCTGCAGGCAACAACCGGCGCCCACCTTGTTGGCATTGCCCTCGGGCACCACATCCGGGCGGTCAGACTCCCAGGTGGCGGGGAAGGCGGACACGGGCAGGCCCTTCAGCGCGGCAGTGACCAGCGCAGACTTGTCTGCCACGCCATTGCCTGATGCCGTGACCGGCAGGCGCAGGGCCTTGGGCGGATTCTTGATGTCGGCGCTTGCAGCCGCCTTCTTCAGCATCTCGAATGCATCCAGTCCACTGTCCTTGCCAGTCCCTGCAGAGGAGCAGGCGGCCCTGTTGTGCCTTCCAAGACTCAAATGTTGCGCGGCATAGCCGGCATCAGAGCTGCTGCACAGAAGGCACAGGAGCTCACCGTTGACTGACAGCGCTGCTGCCACCGCCTCCGCCTCGGCCTGTGACTGCTGGTTAATGTCAGCCACGGCAGCTGCCTGCTGCAGGGCGCGCTTGTACTCGTGAGGGAACACTTTGACAAAGTGGCGCTGCTCGCGAGACCAGTTGAGCAGCAGGCGGCGCGCCAGCTGGCTGCCTGTGCGCTTGAGGTGGCGCTGAATCAGCGACTTGAGCTGAGCCACATCCTGCAGACAGGTACGCGGCGGGCACAGCATCATGCGCCAGCCCCTGCACATATGACACTGACAAGGCACTGCATCATCCCACAAGCCCCCTGATGGAGCTGCGGGCAAGCAGCATGGAGCAGGCATGTGCCAGTCTGCACACGGCCACATCAACTGGCGTGCTGCGGCACCCGCCACCGCACCTTGCCGTCCTCAACGGGCAGCAGGTCGCCCTCCACGTCGGGGTTGCAGCGCTTGGGCAGCTCGCTGCGAGGGTCGTACACGTATGCGACGCCGCCAGACATGCCTGCAGCGGGGGGCAGGAGTGCGAATGCAGCGTGTCTGCACATGCATCCAGCTTGAGGGCACCCCTGGCTGGACAAGCAGCGCGCCCTGCACCAGTCAGCAGCCTGCGGCCTGGCCCACCTGCGCCAAAGTTCTTGCCAGTGGGGCCCAGGATGACAGCGGTGCCACCAGTCATGTACTCGCCTGCGCGGCACAGGGCAGGCGCCACCCAATGGTCAGCCTGGGTGACACGAGTCATCCAGCGCACCGTGCAAGCAGCTCCGCGGCAGCTGGCAGGGTTGTTTTCACAACACACGGCAGGCAGGCAGGCACACCCCAGCCAGTGGGCAACTCACAGCAATGGTCTCCTGCGCCCTCAACCACGGCGCTGGCACCACTGTTGCGCACGCAGAAGCGCTCCGCGGCCACACCAGCGAAGTACGCCTCACCAGCAGTGGCGCCATACAGCGCAACCTGCGGGGGTTGGGCATGGGGCGTGTTGTACACCAATGCTGGCCCCATTGCCATGCCAGCGTCACCAGCCAGCTGGCCAGTGGGATTCGAGCGCTCACTCACGTTGCCAATGATGATGTTGTTCTCCGCGCGGAACGAGGAGGCTGCGGGCGGGTAGATGGCGATGATACCGCCGCTCAGACCCTGCAGCACAGTCGCGCAGCCAGCTGGGGTTACATGCCACCGCTTTGAGCATATATGCAGGATGACTGCCAGGCACTAGGCAGCAGGGGTGTGGACTGGAGCGGCATACAGAAGATGCCCCACCTTGCCCACGTAGTCGTTGGAGTCTCCCTCCAGGTCCAGGAACACGCCACGCGCCAGCCAGGCACCCAGCGACTGGCCAGCATGGCCTGCACGGCGGCAACACGCTTGCTCAATACAGGACCGCATGCTGGGGACCTCATCACACCAAGGCGGCTCCTGGGCGCACCTGTGAGCTTGATGTGGATGGTGTCATCCGGCAGGCCGTTGGCACCCCACTTCTTGGACAGCTCGTGCGAGACAGTGGTGCCAACCTGCAAGAAAGCGGCCGAAGAGATGTTGACACTGAAGCCGCAGGTGACCGCAAGCAGGCGGCATTGTCGCCACTGCACAGCTGCACAGGCAGCATGCAGCTTCCAGCTTGCAGCAGCAGCAGCAGCAGCAGCAGCAGCAGCACCAGTACCCACCGCTCTGTGTGTGTTCTGCACCGCCATCTCCACATACACAGGCTGCGGAGGGTCGTCCAGGGCCGGGCGGCAGTGGGGCAGCAGGTGCACGTCCAGGCCAGAGTCCAGGCCGTGATCTGCACGGCATGGCAGGAGAAGCAGGGTCGGGGTGCGGTCAGGCCCGCCTGTTGGCCCAATGCCCAGGGCGACCTCCCTTCCCCTCAGCTGCAGCGCTGCTGCTGTGCACCAAGGGCAGGTCCGCAGCATCACAGCCGGGCTTGCCTTGCTTCTCCACGCAGATCTGCGCTGCTCCAGGCCGCAGCGTCGCGGCTGGGGTGAGCAGCAGGCTGAGGTCGATGCCCGACAGCTTGGGGTTGGACTGCATGAACTCCTTGTTGGGCTGCAGCATGTCGGCGCGGCCCACCATGTCGCTCACGGTCCTGCAGCACAGGGATTGATGAGGTCAGCAGACGCAGCGGCAGGAGAGGTGAGACAGAGGTGAGTGTGTGTGCATGCCAAGCAGAGCGTTGATTCTGACATGCACTCACAGGGCGGACTGGCGGCAAGAAAGCGGCCCTGCCAGCTGCACCAGGGCAAGCCGCGGCTGCTGCAGGGGGGAGCGGGTGGCGGCGCACCTGAAGCCCACGGAGGCCATGATGCCGCGCATCTCCTCCGCCACCATGAAGAAGTAGTTGATCACGCTCTCCGGCTCCCCAGCAAACTTGGCACGCAGCACCGGGTCCTGGGTGGCAATGCCCACGGGGCCTGCACAAATGCAGCCACCAGCAGTGGGTGAGCGCTGCAGGTAGCACAAGTTGGTCGCAGGCATGTGCAAAAAACACCAGCGGCCACAAAAACACTGCACGCCCACACAATTCGCGCGTCCGGCCAGCTTGGATCCCTCACATGTGTTCTTGTGGCAGGCGCGCATCATGATGCAGCCCAGGGTGATGAGCGGGGCAGTGGAGAAGCCGTACTCCTCTGCGCCCAGCAGGGTGGCCACTGCGATGTCACGGCCGGTGCGCATCTGGCCATCCGCCTGCACACAGCGCACAGCCACAGGCGTGCATGAGCGCGGTTCACCCATGTCACAGCCACTGTGGCAGCAGGTGAGCTCACCACCCACCAAGGGCAGCTGCTGCGTGCAAGATGAGTGGATGAATGCAGCCACCGAGCAGTTGCCGCCCCACCCCAGCACCCAGCAACATGGAAGTGTGTTGTCGCGCACCTGCAGCACTGTCCTGCCGCGCAGACCGTTGGCCACCAGTGTCTGGTGCGTCTCAGCCAGGCCCAGCTCCCATGGCAGCCTGCGCGCAGGCAGGAGGCGGCACTCAGAAAGATGGCAGGGGGGAGGCCGCACTCAACTCAGGCCCTGCCATCCTCGGCCGCAGCCCAGCCCACAAGCCGGCTGCTACTGCTGCTGCGGCTGCTGTCATGCGCTCCTCACCCTGCGCTCTTGATGCTGCTCCACTTGGCTGCACCGGTGCCGCCATCGTGGCCGCTGATGAGCACGTGGTCGGCATGGCCCTTGACCACGCCGCTGGCCACCACGCCCACACCCGCCTCGGACACCAGCTTGACGCTCACCCTGCAGGCAGCAAGGCGGAAGGGTGCTCCTTTGCTGCTGCGCAGCATGCAGGCCATCCAGGGGCAATCCAAGGCCCTGCTGCAGCCATGCTGCCACCACGTGGTCCTGGCAGCCTGAACCCACCGAGCAGCCGGGTTGGCGCTCTTCAGGTCGTAGATCAGCTCGGCCAGGTCCTCAATGGAGTAGATGTCGTGGTGGGGGGGAGGGCTGCACGTGCAGCAGCCGGGCACGTGCGCTCAGACAGTGCTGATGCTCGCACTCGACAGCAGTGCTGGGAACAGCCAGCACTGTGGCCAAGCACAGTCGTGGCCGGGCGCTGCTGCGGAGGCCGGGCTTAGGGTTTAGGGCGGCTGCGGCAGCAAACCTGATGAGCCCGACACCAGGTGTGGACAGGCGCGTGGCAGCGATGTCTCCCTCCACCTTGGACCCCGGCAGCTCACCGCCCTCGCCGGGCTTGGCACCCTGCACGCGTGATGGGGAGCAGGGAGTGGGCGCCCGCAGCAGCTCCACCTGGTGGCAATCAACCTCACCCAAACGCTCACGACATGCCCACTACAAGGCGCCTGGCATTGCCCAGCCGCACCTGTGCAATCTTGATCTGCAGCTCGTCGGCGTTGGTCAGGTAGTAGGCGCTGACTCCAAAGCGGCCGCTAGCCACCTGCTTGATGGCGGACCGCAGCGGGTTCTTGCCACCATCCGGCAGCGGCTCCAGACGGCGAGCGTTCTCACCTGCAGCAGCCGAGCATAATGCTGTGACGTGGATGCTGCCAAGGTGGGGAGTGCGTTCATGCCCCAGAGGAGCCGCATGCCAAAACTGGCTGGGTGGTTCCAAGGCAATGGGCAGCAAACCTGCTGCCGCAGCTGCCGCCACGAGCTCAGGCATGGTTGTGCGCACACTGCGCTGGAATGCCATGTGCCAGCTGCTGCAGGCCTACCTCCCTCTCCACTGTTGCTCTTGCCCCCCATGGTGTTCATGGCCAGGGCCAGCGTGGTGTGAGCCTCCAGGCTGATGCTGCCGTACGACATGGCACCTGCGCACAGCACCAGACGCCGTTGGCAGCGTCCCCACCAGCTAGCCAGCCACTACAAGCAGGCATCAGCTGGCTGCAACCGGCAGCAGCAAGCACGACCTGCAGCAGCAGCTGGCCGAGCCTGCACCTGTCACAAAGCGCTTCACGATGCTCTCTGCCGGCTCGACCTCCTCGATGGGGATGGGGCCCTCAGGCAGCTGGCCAAAGCTGAGCATGCCGCGCAGGGTGCAGGCCTTGGACAGCTCGTAGTTCAGGCGGGAGAACTCCTTGTACTTGTCCCTGCACCGCGGCGGTGGCACTGGTGTGAGTGCCCAGGCGTCCATGGTGGGCGTGCAGTGCGCCGCCTGACTGCACGCAGCACTCGTCGCAGCAGGGGGTGCGCTGGATGTGCCATTAAATGCCACCCACTGCAATTGGCTGCATGTTTGGCAACTGCTCACTTGTCGTTCTGCTGGGCAGCCGCCTGCAGAGCCGCGATGGCTGCCGGGTCGTTCATGTGCTTCTCGCTGCCAGCGTTGGCACGGAAGGCGTACTCGCCAGGGTTGGGCAGGCTGCGCGCCTCGGCGCTGTCAGCGTTGAATGGCGTGTCCTGCAACGGGCAGGCGCGCAGGTGTCAGCCCTGGGACCACTGGGACTACACAGCACGTCACACGCTGCATCGCACGCCCCAGAGGCCGGCGCGCGCGAGTTGGCAGCCGGCACCGCACCCCCACCTGGTACGCGATCGCGTGCAGGGCCAGGGTGTCAGCACCCAGCTGCGCGAAGCTGCTGCCGCCGATGCGGGAGCGCGTGCCGGGGAAGCAGGCGTCCACCACGTCATTGGCCAGGCCCAGCGCCTCGAAGATTTGAGCACCCTGCAGGCAGAAGAGCCATCCGTTTGTTGCTGCCAGCAGTGCTGGGATGTGCTGCGGGCTGCATGTGCGGGCACACAGCTGGCGCCGTTGCCGGGCACATGCGATCAGTCCAGGCAGCAAAGGAGCTCCCAGGGAGGGCAGGAAGCTGGCCAGCCTCTCACTTTGTAGCTGGCCAGGGTGGAGATGCCCATCTTGGACATGACCTTGAGGATGCCAAAGCCCAGGCCCGCCTGGAAGCGCTGCACCAGGTCGGCCCTGCAGGAAGGGTGCACCCAGCGGCGTGTGGGTGCCACTGCCACTGGTAGAGGCATGCGCCATCGCATGGCACCGTGTCAGGTGCAGCCTCAGCACGGCTGTGTCATGGGCAGGCTGGAGTGCACCAGCCGCCAGGCCGCCCACGCTGTGCACGCACCTGCTGTACTTGGCGGGCAGCTTGCCGTCCTCCTGCATGGCCCACAGCACCTCGTACGCCAGGTAGGGGCAGATGGCGTCAGCACCATAGCCCACCAGCGTGCACACCTGGTGCACCTCGCGGATCTGAAGGGCGCCGGCAGGGGAAAGGGGTGTGTGAGCGCAGCTGCTGGTGCAGGGTTGAGGTGCCACCCACATTGGCAGGGTTTGGGCGCGTGACAATGCTGGCATGCAGCTCAGTACAATGCTAGCATGAGCGACACCCTGCAAGGAGCTGTGTCAGCGCAAGGCCCACCTCAGCACTCTCGATGGCCAGGCCCACACGGGAGCGCTTCTTGGAGCCAACCAGGGCGGCGTGCACAGCACCTGCGGGCGGGCAGGCGGGGAACCTCAGACCACAGTGTGGCCCAGACTGTGTGGTGCTGCGGCAAACCGCGCAGTGCGCGCAGAAGGCAAGCAGCACTGGCACATGTAGCCAGAATGGCGCAGCAGGCCGCCTCACCCAGGGCCAGCAGCGCGGGGACGGCTGCGCGGTCAGCGCTGGTGGCGCGGTCACTGATCATCAGGAAGGCGGCACCAGCGTCCACGGCCGCCTCAGCAGCCTCCTGCAAGCCATGAAGGCAACTTGGGCGTGAGGCTGTGCATGCTGGGGACCCGCCTGGTGCACGCAGCCCTTGAAACTGCCTCACACGCGCTGATGATATGCACCGCACCAGCAGCTGCAGCGCTCAGCTCACCCGCAGGCGCGCCACTGCAGCCTCCAGTCCCTCCGGCCCCTCGGTGGTGGGGAAGGTAGCGTCCAGCACCTCCGTGCGCCAGCCCCACTGGCTGATGTTCTTGAGCGCCTCAGTCTCCTGCCAGGCAGGGACGTGGCAGGTGCACAGGAATGGGGCAGGCGCACAGCAGCAGCTGGGGAGTGCGGCTGCGGCTGGGGGCAGTGCTCGCAGTAGCGGGTACAAGCTGATCCATGCAGCCAGCACAGCAGCCACCCCGCCCCCCCCCCACCCACCTCCATGGTGAGGATGGGGTGCTCCAGCTCCAGGCGGTGAGCCGCCTCGGGCCCGGGCGCGGCACTGATGTCCGTCTGGGGGCCGACAAAGGTCCGCAGGGACGTCACCACCGCCTCGCGCACGGGGTCGATGGGCGGGTTGGTCACCTGTGTGCATCACCAGCAGAGCGGGGTGCATTTGTGAGGCGCACATGCAGTACATAATAGCTTTACTGCGCATGCAAGTGTTGCTGCCACTGGCTCGCCCTGGTCTCCATCAATCTGGCTAGAGAGGGGGGAGGGGGGGGGCATCCATGCGGGCCTTGCCTGAGCAAACAGCTGCTTGAAGTACTCGTGCACCAGGCGCGGGCGAGCACTCATGCAGGCCAGGGCAGCGTCTGCACGACAACAGGAGACAGGTGGTGAGCACCTCAAGGTCGGCCATGGCTTGCGCAGACTGCCAGGCTGCCATGCAGGCTGGTGCGCACGTCAGCGGTGAGTGAGCGAGCAGGCCAGCCCCTCACCATTGCCCATGGACCCCAGCGGCTCCTGCCCCTTCTCCGCCATGGGGCCCATCAGCAGGTCCAGGGACTCGCGCGTGTACCTACACACAGCCAGGAAGGGGGCAGGGGTGGGTCAGATCTGGTGGTGGGGCCAGCAGCCAGCACGGGTGCGCACAGGCTCAAAGCAGGATGAATTGCAAGGCAGCCACCCACCCAAAGGCCTTCAGGGGCTGCAGGATGCGGCCCATGCTGTCCTCCTCGCAGCCAGCCGGCGTCGGCGAGGCTGAGCGTGCTCCGTTGCCTGAACCATTGCCTGCAAACATCAGCAGCGACCTTGCCTGAACCAATGCCTGCAATCATGGTGAACGTGCTGCCTGGCGAAGCAAGCCCCAGCTGAAGCAGAGTAGCAGGCAACAGTGAACACCCAGCGCACCAGCGCGCGCACCATTGCCATTGGAGGAGGTCGCGGCCTTGGGCAGCGCTGCCGGGCTGGAAGGGGGCTCCACAATGCAGCTGCGAGCAAGAGGCAGCACCAGATGTTGGCCACTTGCAGCTGGCAGAGGCAGCGGGGTAAACACAGCAGGTAGCGCAGCGAGCACAGCAGCATTGCATTGCAGCATGTGGTTGCAGCAGGCGTCGCTCCTAGCCGCCCCACCTGATGGGTGACAGGCCCAGCAGCTGTGGCGTGCGCTGGTCCTCAGACACGGAGGCCACCACATGCTCCATGGTGACCGCCTTGTCCGCCAGCCACTGGCCGTAGGGGCGGGCCTTGGCGATGCTGGCCTTGAGCTGCAGCGGGAGGGCAGCAGGTGGCGCGTGCTTGAGCCGGATGTTCACCCCCAGCAGGTGACAAGACGCAGCGTGCAGGCAGCAGCGGATGTGGCCGCCTGCGCTGATCTGTTGCCATGGTGTCGTGCGCGCACGTGCGCTTGCGCCCCACCTCAGCATCCTCCACCAGGCGGCCCTCCTCAAAGTCGATGAGCAGCAGGTTGCCGGGGCGCAGGCGGCCCTTGCGCGCCACAGCGTCCACAGCCACATCCACCACGCCCACCTGCAGGCAGGGACAAGCGGGACACCTTGCAGGCGAGTGCTGGGGCAGGCATGGCCAGGCTGTGCGAGATGGTGCAGCCAAGCGCGCCACCCCCATTCTTTGGACCCAGCTGGCACGCTGGAGGCCGGGCCGAGTTGCTTGCCCCGCACCTCGCTGGCCATGATGACGCGCCCGCCGTGGGTGGCGTACCAGCGCCCGGGGCGCAGGCCGTTGCGGTCCAGCGTTGCCCCCAGGTAGCGGCCGTCCGTGAAGGTCACCAGGGCAGGGCCGTCCCAGGGCTCCATCACTGCATGGGTGCACAGGAAGGCAGGGGCAGTGTGTTGGCTCTGTGCAGGTCGCCACAACATGCATGCGCGCAACCCGGTGTGCAGTCATGTGGCTGGCGCCATGGTGCGCGGGTGCGCACCCGCGCTGTGGTAGCGGTAGAAGTCCTTGCGGTCCTGGTCCATCTGAGGGTCGTTCTGCCAGGCCTCGGGGATGAGCATCATCATCACCTCGGGCAGGGGCCGCCCGCACCTGCAGCCCAGCAGTGCCGTGTCACGACCACGCCAGCGCCATGGCAGGAACCCCGAGGTGCTGCTGCTGTGAGCTGCACGGTGCACCCCCACAGGCCAGTGCCCCACCTGGTGAGCAGCTCCAGCATGCCGTCAAAGGCGCCGCTGTCGCTCTGCCAGGGCGCCACCACCGGCGTCAGCGCCTCCAGGCCAGCTGCAGCAAAACAATAGTGCGCGCCTTGAGCAGCTGGGCTGGGCAGCACTGCAGGCGTGTGTGCTGCCGGGCACGGGCAGGAGACATGTCAGCCATGCCCACCACCCCCGCTGCCAGCGCGCAGCTGCTGGCGCCTTGCCTGCATCCAGCCCCAGCTGCTGGCACGCCATGACGCCCTCCCTGGACGTCATCCAGTTGCGGTTGCCCATCAGCGTGTTGATCTCGCCGTTGTGTGCCATCAGGCGCATGGGCTGGGCGCGCGGCCACGAGGGGAAGGTGTTGGCTGCAGGCAGGCACACCAGCACAGTTGTGGGTGGCAGGCACTCACGAGCTCGGGTGCAATGGCGTGCATGATGGCTGCAGCGGGCGCACTGCGCGGTGGTCAGGGCGGCGGCCCCTGCTGAGCTGTTGTGCCAGGCCAGCAGCAGGTGCGCCGCGGTTGCTGCTGCCGCCGCCGCCGCCGCTCGAGTGTGCTGCATCACTCACTGGAGAAGCGCGAGTGCACGATGGCCATGTAGGAGATGAAGCGCGGGTCGGTCAGGTCGATGAAGTACTCTGACACCTGTAGGGGCGAAGAGGGGGGGGGGGCACGACCAGGGTGAGCTACCCTGCAGTCCCCGTGAGAGCGCGTGCCCAGAAGCTGCCACTGGCGGCACCAGACTCGCTGCAGGCAGCCACGTCCCTGCCCTGGCGTGCTCCCACCTGCTCGGGTGTGAGCTGCCCCTTGTAGACCACGGTGGTGGACGACAGGCTGCACACGTAGGCGTCGTCGTCGCCCAGCCCGCTGGCGCGCAGGTCCGCCTCCACGAACTTGCGCAGCAGGTACAGCTGCGGGGTGGCAGGGAGGGGTGGGGTGAGGTGGGCGAGATGAGATAGCAAACACACACAGCAGCCAACATGGGCGGAGTAGCGCCGCCAAACTAGGTGGCTGGGCGTGTCCAGCAGCAGCATGACAGAGACCCATGTGTGCGCAGCCGGCGGCGCCCCCACCTGCTGCTCCGGGTCCAGCTGGGCGGCCAGGGAGGTGCCGCGGGACGACACAAACCATTGCATCACCACGGGCTCCGTCGCCACGGCACTGGCGCCTAGCGTGCTGTTGTTGGTGGGGACCTACAGGTCCAGGGCAGGTGCGCCTACGCCTGAGGAGGGATGGCTTGTTTGCAGCTGGGGCATGCAGCAGCTGGCCCAGCCGGGCGGCATGTGTGGGCTGCCCACGTGGGCAGCAGACCGACAGCAGCGCTCCCCGGCAGCACTGCCGCACCTTGCGCCACGCCAGGCTCTCAAAGCCCATCTTGCCGGCAGTCGCCTCGATGGTGGCGCACGCGGCGGCACGCTGGGCCTCGTCGCGCGGCAGGAACAGCATGCCCACTGCACACAGCAGGCAGGGCAGGGGTGAGCAGGCGGGTGAGCTGCACCAGTGCCGCTATCATGGCCTGTGAGGAGCACGGCACAGGTTAGGCGCGTGCAGCCAAGCAAGCTGTGCTCACCTGCATAGTCGCCCTGCTGCGGCAGGCGCAGGCCCTGCTCCTCCTCCAGGGCGTGGGCAAAGAACGTGTCGGGCATGGCGGCCAGCAGCCCGGCGCCGTCTCCTGTGGGGCGACAGCGCATGCAATGCCTATGAGGTGAGGACGGGGGTGTGCACAGACGGCAGAGCTTGGCTGAGCGAGTGTTGGCGGCTGCGGCTGCCCACTCCCCGGCGGCGCTGCTGGTGGTGCACGGGTCACCCACGGGCCCGCAGCAGGCGTGTGCAACCAAGACACCCACCGCTGGCCTCCTCGCAGCCGCAGGCTCCGCGGTGGGTCATCCGCACCAGCATCTTGACGGCGTCCGTGATCACAGCACGGTTGGCCTGCTTGCTGAGCTCGCACACAAAGCCCACACCTGCATGCGGCGGCATGCGGCGGCATGCGGCGCATGACACACCCGCGGCGGCGCAGGCCGGCGGTGCACACGCCGCCGTCGCTGCGAGCGCCCAGAATACCAGCAACTGCAGACGCTGCAGCACGGGCTGTCGCCTGGCGAACGCAGGGGCGTGGCTGGCCCGGGGAACACTGGTGCTGGGGTTTAGCCAGGCTGGCGCAAAAGTGATCCCGCCTCCATCCCCGCCGCCGCCGCGCGCGGGTGGCCTGGATCGCTCACCGCAGGAGTCCACATCGTACGCCGGGTCGTAGAGGCCGCGCGCCTCAGGGACGGCGGAGTGATTGCCAGCTTCGACAGGCGACAGCCGGGACCTGCGCTCCGCGCCGCGGCCGCGCAGGACACTAGAACGCGCGGCGCGCGCGTGAGCCAGCACCGGACGCTTGCATTGCAGGGCGAGGCGCGGCGGGGCGCAGCGCGCCCGCCACCCCACGGCAGGGGCCTGCCGGAGCAACATGTTGGGAGAGGGAAGGGACACTCGCGCGCCCTCACAAGAGTGGTTGCGCTACGGCGGCGCGGGCTGATCAGGTTCGGGCCGCCCCGGGGGGGAATTGCCCGCGGTGTCACTCCGCCGCCGCCGCCGCGGCCAGCACAGGCGGCAGCAGGAATGGCCGAGGCGGCATGACAGTGACAGGAACACGCAGGTTTACACGGCGCAGGAATAAAATGGATCACTAGCAGTCCTCAGCCAGACCACTCATTTCCTGTGCACGTGGCTGCCGCCTGCTCGAGTGGGCGAGCGAGCCCGGTCGCCCGCAAACAGCACGCCGCCGCGCTCGCTGGAGTCTTCCAGATCCGCCAACTCCAGCTCTGCGCCTGCCAAGAAGCCGCCACCGACCCCCAGGGGGCTGTAGGCGACGCCGTTGTGACTGCCATTGGCCGCTGCATGGCCGCGCTTGCCATCCAGCGGCGCGCCCAGCACTGCGTTGGCGAGCGCCTGGGCCAGCAGGTACACTGCAAGCCAGCCAGCACACACAGGGCACCGCCGCTCGGGGTTGACAGCAATCCAGGAGCGGCCATCATGCTCGCACCAGCATGCAACAGCTGTGACCATGGCACAGCAGCCCCCAGGAGCAGCTCTGCTGGCGGCAGCCGCCAGGCGCGCCGCAGCAGCATCGTCCCCGCACCTGCCAGGAACAGCAGGGCAAACCCCAGGATGTGCAGTGTGAAGATCACGGGAGCTGCCATGACGGCTGCATGGTCCCTCATGTCCCAAGCATACACGCCTGCACACAGCAGCGCAGCTGGTGTGGGTGTGCCCTGGCGTTTGCGGCCAGCAGCAGCGGAGCACGTGCGTGTGAAGCCAGGGCGCGTGCCATGCTCCGTGCACGCCGCATGATGCCACCCCGCCCGCCATGATGCACGGCCCGCACCTTGGAACAGCATGTGCCCAACCTCAATGAACCAGCTGCCCTGCAGCATGACGAACAGCGGGCGCGCAAGCGCCAGCAGCAGCGAGCGGGGGAAGGCCGCCTCCGCCAGGCAGACGACCGCGCAGCAGACCATGAGGCTCGTCAGCAGCAGATGCAGCAACTGGTCCAGGGGGTTGTGCTGCAGGCGGAGCGCGGAGCAGGCAGCCATCAGGGGCCACTCGTGCCTGGGTCGGGACTGCACCTGGTGCCCACGCCACATGGGCCGCAGGTGGTGATCATGTCCACAGCAAGGCATGCGTAGCAGGCACTGCGCGACACGGCCGCCCCCCCCAGCTGCGCTGTGGCCGGACGCTCCTCCGGTCCCTGTGCTGACCTTCATGTGCAAGCCCATCAGCAGCGTCTCGCCCACGAAAGCCAGGGCGAGGAACACCTGCACCCAGCATGGCAGCGCACTGGCAGGCTGCTGCGCGTCCATGTGGTGGGGCGAGCATGGCGGGCGTCCCAAGGTCCTGCTCAGCATGCACCAGCTTGGCAGGCCACTGACCTGCTCAGTGCCGGCTGGCAAGTCGCCGTAGTGGCCGATCAAGTCCACCACGCCACTGATGGCCACGCCGCCATACCTGCATCACACACCAAGCAGCCGCCACCCGCAGCGTCATGCTGCGGGCAGCAGTGCATGCAGTGCTGCGGCTGCAGCATGCTTCCATGCATGGCTGCCGCGTCAAGCAGCCTGCTGCAGCGGCTGCGCTCACATGAGGGCATGCTGGAAGTTGTTGATGTGGTTGCCCTCCAGGTGCCCGCTGCCATCCCGCTTGTACCAGGGCCTGCAAACAGACCATCCGCCCCCCAGCCACTGGGGTGGGCAAGGCTGCCATGGCATGCTTGCACTTCCACACTGCCGGCTGGGTCGGGGTGAGTCAGTTGCACACTGTTGAGCGGGGGCGGTCGCTGGGGGCGGGCGTGGGCACTTCCGGGTGTGGTGCAGCCCACCCGCTGCGCGCCTGGGTGGGTGGGCTGCCCAAGCAGCCAGGCAGCCCACAGAGGGGTGCCGCACCTCCACTCCCCATGCCCCAGGGGACTGAGCTCCACGAAGACGCCCAGTGTGGGCAGCAGGATTTTCACCAGCGGCTCCAGCGGCACGTTGGCCCACAGCGGGAAGGGGTACCAGGGGCGGGACACGGCGCTGCCGGCGCCTCTGCTGCCCCGGCTGCGCTGCTGCGTCAGGTGGACCCGCAGGATGCTGAGCAACCAGTAGGCGCCCCAGAACAGGAACAGCAGCCCTGCATGCACGGGGCGGAGCAGGGTGGGCGTGCGAGTGCTGGTGCGAGTGCCACGACCGCGCGATGTCGCGCCATGCACCTGGGATGAGGTGGCCCTCAAAGCTCCCGCCATCCGGCCGCGGCGGGGGCCCATCTAAGCTTTGTGCGTGATCGTGGGTGTGATCCATGTGATCCATCCGCCTGGCTGGCCCCGAGCCAGGACAAACAAAACCAGGGCAGCCGTTCTGTCGCGCCCCCGGTCACAAGGTGGTGCTGCTCGCAACCCACAATGCGATATCAGCGCCTGTCGGGCGCGCAAAGCTGAACCGAGCCAGCTCGCCAGCTGGGTAGACCGCAGGTCCCAGCGTTCCAGCACATCAGCCGAACGAGATGCAGCTGCGCACGTATCGCCGACCGACCAATTGCTGATCAGGTCAGGGCGCTGCGCCTGCCCGTTGTTGATCAAGGCACGGACGATCTGGTGCAAACGGCGCACAGCGGACTACAATGGAAGCCTGCTGGCATGTGGCCAGCGTCATGGGTGCCGCCATCCAGGTGGGGGGGGGGGGGGGGTGGACGCAATGCGCGCGCGGCTGGCGGCGATGGTGGCCCACCTCTTGGTGGCCGATGCACCTGCAGGCGTGGGCGGCGGCGCCGCTCGCCCTGGACAGTGCCATGTCCGTAGCCCTGTCGCTGTGTGCGGCCGTGTCTCTGGGCTGCTGGGCTCTGTGAGTAGCCGGGGCTGGCATGCGTTGTACGGCGTGCCTGTCCCGCAGCTGCATGGCAGGACCGCAGCAGCAGCCATCGAGACACGGCCGATCTTGATGCGCAGGTTCTACCCGACCGACAACATGTCCCACGTTGACAGGTGGTGGAGTGTAGGTGCGGCAACCTGGCTTGACATGGCATGCTGCGCTGTGCTGGCATGGCCTGCCCAGCTGCCCAGCCCTGGCGCCGCGCCCGCAGGACCGGCCGCCTATGTCTGGGTGTTTGCGTGGAAGGACATCACCGCGTTCCTGGCCGGCGACCTGGACAATGTGCAGCCCCGCATGCTGGTCATGACGTTCCTGACCACATTGTGGGGCGCCCGGCTGACCTTCAACGTGAGTGCCGCTTGGCAGGGACAGCTCTGCCGCCGGTCCCCGTTGCGCGGCGGCACCCCGTGACCGCGCGACTCAGTGTGCGCGTGCCGCCCTGCTGCTGTGTCCAGTTTTGGCGGCGCGACGGCTACAGCAGCATCTCTGGTCGTGCGGCGGAAGACTACAGATGGGTGTGAGTTGGCAAACCGCGGGCTAGCGTTGCTGCGGTGTACGCCCCCGTGATGCCTGCAACAGAGGGCGTCAGCTCCTGTCCCGGCCTGCAGGTGGCATGGCCATGGCAGCACCCCCCTTGCCCCGCCCTTGCCGCTGATGCAGGTATGTGCGCAAGCTGTGGTGGCTGCAGAATCGTGTGGCGTTCGAGCTGTTCCACTTTGTGAGTGGCGGATGATCATGGCAGCGACTGCTCTCGTCCGCCAGGCCCGGCGCCAGCGCCTGCCCCTTGTGTGCTCCATGCCTGCAGCTCGTCAGCAGGTTGTGATGCCCCTTGATGCCCATGCCCGTGCGCCCCATCCTGCGTCCTGCAGTTTGCGGTGGCGATCTGGCAGAACCTGCTGCTGCTGGCCATCGCCTTCCCCGCCTTTGTGGCCTCCCAGGCTGGGCGTGGGCAGCCGATGGGCCCGCTGGACGCGGTGGCAGCCGCCCTCTTCACCACCTTCCTGTGCATAGAGACCACGGCAGACAACCAGCAGTACGCCTTCCAGAGTAGGGCACGCGCTGTGGCGGCCTGCGGGCCCGCTGCATGTGCTGGCCTGCTGCCCCCCAGGCGCAGCCACCGCGCGCAGGTTGTGAGCATGACCTCACCCACTGAACTTGCGCGGCCTGCAGCTGAGAAGTACCGTCGCATTGCTGCCAAGGAGCCATTGAGCGGCATGTACAAGGACGGCTTCAACTCGGGCGGGCTTTTTGCCTTCTCACGGCACCCCAACTTCTTCTCAGAGCAGGCAAGCCCTGGCACACATGCGTGCAGAGGTGCCTGGAGTCGGCGGCGTTCGCGGCTGGCCATGCAGTCGCCGTGCCGGTGCTGCACATTGCTTGCTGGGCTTCATGTCTGACAGACGACTGTGTGCTGCCTGCAGTGCATTTGGTGGGTGTTTGCCCTGTTTGCGGTCAGCACCACTGGCTGCTGGGCCAACCCGGTGTTCCTGGGCCCCCTGTTCCTCAGCCTGCTGTTCCTGGGGTCCACGTGGATCACCGAGAAGATCACCACCGCCAAGTACCCGGCATACAAGGTGCGCACAGCCAACAAGGAGGGTCAGGGTGGGGCGTGAGGGGGGAGCAGGGCTGGGCAGGCAACTGTGACTGCAGGGTGATGGCGCACCATCCCTGTTGCAGCCACCCACCCTGCCCTGCTGCTGGTGACCGCAGCGCTACCAAGCCACTACTTCGTGCTGGGCTCTGTGGCTGCCGGGCTACAAGGCTGGCGCTTGATCCAGGAAGGCAGGAGCTGCCCAACTGGCCCAGGAGGGCGGAGGCAGCCAGCCAGTGATGAGCACATTACAAAACGGTTTCTGGACGCCATGGAAGCGCAGCAAATGTCGCCCTGCTCGCTTCAGGTGTATTAAGGTTCAGCATACCCCAGCATCTGCTGTAACACAGCGCAAGAAATACAGCTGCCGCCAAAAAACAACAAGCCTAACCACCCATGTGCTTGAGGTGCAAATGCGCTGCGCGCTGCTTCCCGGGCACAACTTTCAGCACCAATTGCTTCGCTGGGGACAAGCCACGCCCTGGTACTATTATGCTTTCTAGACCAGCAGGGTGTTCGGGGCCCATCAGAAATTCGCCGTTCAAGAGCCTTTTGGTGTGTGCCTCCATGGTTCCGTTCAGTCACTTGCTGCCCGTGTGAGATGACTGGTATGATCAGCAATCATGTGTTGGGTTGATGGACAAGCAAAATGGGTTGTACTGCAGTCAAGAGTTGCCGCGGCTGCGAGCCGCCACACATATGTATGAAGATGCCATGTGCATTGCTTTCAAAACCTTGGGTGTCAGGCCTTGAAGCCAACATGTGCAGGACTCTCAGGCGCAGCCCCCAGCCAGGCTGCAGCTGGAGCGGGGTCGCCTGAGATCCACCCTTGACCTTTGGGTTGCATCAGACAGCAGCCCAGCCAGTGCTAGCCTGTGGCGAGGCGCCGGCCATGTTCGCCATGGTGTTCGACTTGGTAACCACGGTGGGCATGGCGTTGGTGGTCAGCACGCCATAGCGCGTGGCGTCCAGGCCAGCCACCTCCTGCTCCAAGGGCACACGGATCAGGCGCAGGCGCCGCGCCGCCCAGAAGAACCTGCACAGCCAGCAATGGGTGCAGGGTCGTGGGTGCAGCAGACTTCTGCAGTGCGCATGTGACCAGGCAAGGACCTCCTCTGCCTGCCCTGGGCAGGTGGCGCCACGCAGCATGACCGCCGCTCAAGCCCAGCTGCAAGGCAGGGGGTGTGCCCCTGTGCATGGAGGCGGGAGCCTACCCGCCCATGAACACAGTCGTCCAGGCCGCCAGGACCAGCACTTCAATCACTTGGCAGGCCAGCAGCCGGCCGTCGCCACCGTAAAACCTGCAATGCAGGGTTGCGCAGGTGGACGCGCTGCAGGCGCCCGGCCACGCAGTCCCGGGTCGCCGGCTGGCGGCCAGAGCAGGCGCCAGCAGATGGCATGCATGCACCAGCAGCCACTCACACTCCCGCATCTCCGCTGAAGGGATACAGCTGCTCCACCAGTTCGCGGCGCGCAAAAAAGCCCACCAGCAGCACGCCCAGCATGCCGCAGCCGGCGTGCATGGGCACAGCGGAGACCACGTCGTCGATCTGCAGCGTCACCAGAGGCGCCCGGGGAGTCAGGCTGCTGGCCGCCGTGCGCTCTGCTGCTGCATGCACCTGGGATGGATCTGCAGCCTTGTCCGCAACACAGCCGGCAGGCATCACCGCGGCAGCTGCGCACGCCACAGCCTGGCTGTGGCGCAGGCGCACCTTCAGGCGCAGGCATGCCACGTCGATGCCCAGGAATACCAGCGCCCCCAGCGCGCCCGCCACCAGCCCCACCCAGGGCTCCACCACGCCGCAGCAGGCGGTGACGGCCACGATGCCGGCCAGCGAGCCGTTGCACAGCTCCAGGACATTGGGGATGCACCTGCAAGGGCACGCCGGTGGGGGTGAGCACGTGCACAGAACACAGCCTCGCACCCCATGCCAAAGCAGCCTGCACCCACCCCCGGCAGCCACACCGGGGCTCCAAGCCACCAGCCCGGGCTCGACAGCCGTCAGGTGCTTCACCTGGTGTGGAACCACACCACTGTCATGAGCAGCAGGCTGCCAGCTGCGCCCGCCAGCGTGGTGGTGACCGCAGCTCGAGCTGCAGCTGCCGCCCCGCTGGCGCTGCTGATCATCAGGGCCGAGCCAGGGTTAAAGCCATACCACCCAAACATCTGCAGGATTGGGCGGCAGGGAAAGTTGGCTCGCCGCATGTTGGGGTTCACATGTGGGCAGGGCAAGCAGGCACCACCTTCACCCAAGCCCTGGGCAGCCGCAGCTGGCCGGGCTGCACTCGACGGCAGTTGGTGTCATGCTGCGCGCCGTCACCCACCAGCAGGAAGCTGCCCAGGACCACCAACGTGGGGTTGTTGTTGCGGAAGCTGATGTCGGTGCAGAAGCGACCGATGCGAGGCCCCACCATCAAAGCACCTGCAGCAGGCATGGCCCAGCGCGGGTGTGGCGCTGGCGGCATGCACGCGGCCTGCACGCGCTGCCCAGCCAGCAGGCGGCACTCGCAGGACAGGCTGACAACAGGGGTGTGGCTGACCGCTGGTGACACCCATCTTCACGCTGGTGGTGGTGCGCACTCACCCCACAGGGCCGCCCATCCGCCAACCACTGCAGGGCGGACAAGTGCAGACCACCGCCGTCAGGGTTGCGCGCCGGGCTGGGGCGCGCACACGAGCGCTTCCACGTGCCGCTGGAGGCACAGGCGGCAGGCTGAGTGCAGGCTTGCTCATGCACGGCGCCCATGCCATTCGCACGGTGATGTGGGGGGGGTGGAGGGCAGCCTCCGATGCGGGCACGCACCGTGCACGGGGCCGCCGCCGGCAAAGTCGATGGCGCCGCTGCCAAACAGGGGAGCCGGGCTGCACAGCAGCAACACAGGCCGGTCAGGACGTGCAGGCAGCATGGTGCTTGACAGATGCAAGGCGGCATTGCAGTAAGGTGTGCGTGGCTGCATCCAGCCCGCCACCTGCTGCATTGCAGGCGGTTGTCAGCGGTACCACAGCCGGGCCGCCTTACTTGTGAGCGGACAGCCAGCCCTGCTGCGTCCACAGCCAGTGCGCTGCGACGGGGTAGGTCCAGCTGGTCATGAGGGCGGTACCGGCCAGGTACACGCCAAAGGACATGCGCTCCGCCACGGCTCCGGCAACAATGGTGGCGGCGGCAGCAGAAAAAGCCCCTGCAGGGGCAATGCCCCGGTACGGGCCCCGGAACACGTGAGATTGGGCGCCTGGCGCCATGTCATGCATCCCCTGCCCCCTGGCCCGCGCCCCCCTGCAGCAGCGTGTGCTGCCCTCCCGGCATGGCGCGGGCACCCGGCCACGCGGCTGAGCAGCCAAGCCCCACGAGCGCATTCTGGTGGCGTGGGGGAGGGGGGCGCAGGCGCCCGGCACGCTGCGCTCACAGTGGAAGAAGAACACGTGGTACGAGTTGTCGCCCACGGTGGCGCCGTTGGTGCTGGACAGCGCCCAGTCCCCAACGCCGATGAATCCGTTGCTGCCCTCGCCGTTGCCGAACGCCAGGGCCGTGCCGATGGTGTAGAAGGCCAGGGTGCCGATGGCGCAGTCGGCCATGTTCTTGCTCAGGATGTTCTGCATGTTCTTGCCGCGCGCGTGGCCGGCGCACAGCATGGCAAAGCCGGCCTGCATGATAAACACCTGCAGGGCCCGGGCAAGGCGACGCATGCCTGCCGTCAGCACATGCCTGCCGCCACCGCCACCCAGCGCCACCGCCGCCACGCACCCAGCGCTCCGCCGCCGGCGGACGTCGGGGAGACGGGGGTCAGCAGCAGCTGGCAGCTCACCAGGTAGCCGCTGAACAGTGTGAACATGACGTTCATGGAGCGGCTCAACCTTGCGTCAGCATCCGCCTGCTCCTTGAAGATGTAGCGCAGCATGGCGGCCTGGGCGCCGCCGTCGGGGCTGCGGGTTGTCGATGTGTTCACGGGGTTCGATGTGAGCACCAAAAGCGCACGGCCCGCCGCCCCCAGGGCAGGGCGCGCCCGCAAACCCCCTGGGCTTGGCGTCCATGCTCACCTACTGCACACGGCAGCCGCATGCTGTTGCCCGAGCGCGGCTGCCACCTCCGCGAGGCAGGAGGAGGCAGCGTCGGCCAGAGAGTCGCCCATCCCGCTCCAACAGCGCCAGGACCGAGTGTTCAAGCACTAGCGTCTGACTGGTGTGCCATGCGCAGCAGATGGGGCTGGCAGATCAGCTTGGCGGTGCGGACCTCCGCGACGACGGCGGCCTTTACACGCCAGCGGCAGAACAGCTGGTCACTTCCGACCTTCTTAACAGTGGTGCTGCCGGGCCACGGTGATTCGTTCACGACGTTCACGACGGGTGCCCGCCCCCCGCCGCCGGTTTGCGGTACGGCCGAGGAGGGCGTGGCTGGCTGTCGCCTCACCGCCGCCTGCTCTGCACCAGGCGAGCCAGCATGCTCTCCAGCTCCTGGGCTGGCAGCATCTCAGCTTTGGGGGCCAGCGACTGCAGGCAGGGGGGTTGCATCTCAGCTTTGGGGGCGGCATCAGGAACCCAGCCGCCCCGGCTGACCTGGCAGGGCGCACAGCCCCCCGGGCGGCACCGGTGATGCAAGGGGGTGCTGTGCAGCAGGAGCGCACCTGCAGGCCCGCGGCGGCCGTGTTGTCGACGTCCGCAGGGACGTCCGCGTCGTCGTTGGCAGCTGCGCCAGCAGCCTCGGCCTGCGCAGGCGGGTGACAGCGCACACGTGCAAGCACTGGTACGGAACCTGCTGCTGCATGCCTCACCGGAGCAGGCTGCAGGCAGCTGCACCAGCCGCCAGCCGCCAGCTGTGCCGCGCCGCCAGCGCCGCCTACCTGGGCGTGCAGCAGCAGGGCCTGCTTGCGCTCCAGCGCCGCCAGCACCTCCTCCTCGACGGTGGCCGTGACCAGCAGGCGTGTGATGGTCACCGGGCGCGTCTGCAGGGCAGCACAGCCGGGCCGGGGTGGGAGCGAAGAGCAGACACACCTGCCTGGCACAGCCTGGGCAGGCGCGAGAGAGCTGGCAGCAGGCTGCACAGCTGCAGGGGATGGCCGCCGGTCGTGGGACCTGCCCACCCACCTGGCCGATGCGGTGCACTCGCGCGACCGCCTGCTGCTCGATGGCGGGGTCGATGGCCGGCTCCAGCAGGAACACGTGGCTGGCGCGGGTCAGCGTCAGCCCCGCAGCACCTGCGCCCAGAGCAAGCAGCCCAGGTGGAGTGCCGACCGACCCCCAGCCGCGCAAGCAAGCGGGGCAGCAGCAGCTGCAGCCCACCACTGCGCAGGGCCAGCAGGAACACGCGCGCGCCGTCGTCCCGCTCAAACGCGGTGATGGCCTTGCGCGCCTCCTCCCGGCTGCGGCTCAGCAGGGACACGTGCTGCAGGCCGTTCACGTCCAGCGCCTTGCCGACCTGCACGCACGCAGCCACTCCCAGCCAGTGCGTGAGGCGGGGGCTGGCAGGCCACGCATGCACGGGCACCTGCGCCGTCCTTGCGGCTGGGCTGCGGCCCGCGGGTGATGCTGCGCCCCCTCACCAGCTTCAGTGCCTCTGGCCATTGACTGAAAACCAGCGACTTCTCGTCCGGCGCGGTGCGCTTCAGCAGGAGCAGCCTGCGCACCAGGGCCTCCAGCTTGGTCATCCAGGCGCCCGCCACCTGCGGTGCAGGGCAGCAGCAGGGGGCAGCCGCCTGGGTGCCAGCCGCGCCTGCAGCAGCGGCAGCTGCAGGCTGCACGGCAAAGAGCATGTGTGGCAGAGCAGCTGGACGTACCTGGTGGCGCCTGCTGGCAACTGCTACACCGCGCGCGCACCCACCCGCACGCTGGTGACCGCCAGTCCCTCTGGCGGCGCCACCTCAGCCTGGTGGCCGCCCGCAAACGCTCTGCCCGCAACCAAGGCGACTCGGAACACGCTGGCTGCCGTCACCTGCAACAAGCAGAAGTATGCGCAATGAGTCAGACGCTAACTCCAGGCAGTTGTGGAAGTGCCTGCCGGTGGATGGTGGGCGGGTGGCATTTCTGCGTGCCCCTCACCTTGCTGCGACACATGGGGCAGGTGGGCTGGGGCGCCGACAGCACGGTGCTGGTGCAGTCGCTGCAGAAGAAGTGTGCACAGGGCAGCACTGTCGTCTCGCCGGTCATCACCGTCCTGCACAGCATTGCGGTGGGGGAAGGTACCAGTGGTGGGTGCAGAGGGCCACAGGGAACAGGGCCAGGCTGCGTAAGCCACCACAGACCACGCCATGCAACCAACGCCCAACGCAGCCACCCCGGAGGGCAGTGGACGCGGCGAGCCTCACCTGCAGATCAGGCACTCCAGGCCGCTGTCGTCGTCCTGCTCCCCCTGTGGCTGCTGCTGCAGTGGTGGCTGCTGCTCTGGCTGCTGCGGTGGCGGCTGCTGTGTCGGCTGCTGCTGGTCGCTCAGCCCTGCGCTGGCCTCTGCTATTTGATGGGCCAGGAAGCGCTTGTGGGCGGCCAGGTCTTCACACTTGTGCCGCAGCTCGGACACCGCACGCCGCAGCTCGATCACTGGCTTGTCGGCCATGCTGGCCGCACCTGCGCGGTGAGGGGCAGCAAGCCTGACGAGCTGTGGCTAGCAAAGAACTGCGCACATGGAGTGCAGATTGACACAATAAGAGGCAGCCGCGCAGGTTTCGGGCTGCAATGCTACCCACCTGGCACATTGCCAGCCGCTGCTGCTGCCACCTGCGCCGCCACTGCATCTTGCTCACTGAGAGCCACCTCAACAGCCAGCCCTGAACGTGGAACAGGGTGATGTTGAGGCCAGCGCGGGCTATGGAGCAGGGAAGCAACGCTTCGCGGGCCCAGAGCTGGGGCAGCCCTGGGGGGAGCGGGGGCTCTGTGCCACCGCGGCTGCAATGCACCATCAAGCAACCTGCAGGCGTGCAGCTGCGCAGTCGTGGCAGCAGCTGACTCACCCGCAATGTGGGCCTCCCTGTGCAGGCGCAGCAGGTCCACCCTCGTGCGCGCCGCCTCCACTCCGGCAGACAGGGCGTCCCAGGGCAGTCGCGTCAGGTGTGTCCAGCCTTCCGCCTGCCGCTTGGCGGGCTGGTCCTTCTTGCCCAGCAGAAGGGTGATGCGGCGCAGCGTTTTGTCAGCGCCCACCACAGCCAGGGCGTCGCCGCTGAGGGCGGCGTAGCTGCGCAGGGCTGCTGCATGATGGCCGGCGTCCGCACTGCTGCCGCGCATTAGCAGCCGCAGCAGCATGGCCCGCTCTGGCAGGCACGTCAGGAACAGATGGCTTGTGGCGCGCGCATCCGTGGCGGCTGAGGAGCTCCCGCCAGGGTCTCCCTGCGCCTGATGGTGCGGCCCACCAAGCGCGGATTGAGCCGCCTTGACGCGAGCAGCCAGCGTGGCAGCTTGCACCAAGTGGGTCACCCCCTGCACATACAGCAAGGCAGTCAGCAGGCAAAGAACGTTCTGGGTGAAACCTGAAGCTTGGACATGTGATCAAGGCAATTGGCAGCAGGACACGCGTGTGGACCACAGGGATGCCATGCAGCGTGAACATAGGATGGCCATGCCCGTGAGCGGGCCCACACCCACCTCCAGCACGCCCCTGCTGTGTGTTGCTGTCTCCTCCAGCTGTGATAGCAGCCCCGTGACCTGCAGTCGGCAGCGCGGCACGGCATGTCTGCACCTCCCCACGTCCCGGCCGCCAGCAGCTTGCAGCGTTGCTGCATGCGTGCTTCAGCTCGAATATACCGCCAAGCCCAGCCCGCACCCTTTACCTACCGGTAGTATGCCTGCGCCCCCTGCACCCACCTGCGTGCCCAGCAGCACCGTCTGCCCGTAGCGATTGCGAGCAGCCTCCCGGGAGGCCGCCTCCTGCTGCGCAGCCTCCGCCAGCTGGCTGGTGACGTCAGCCAGCCAGGCGCCCGGGTCATCACAGCCCTCAAACAGCTCCATGGGCACATCCTGCACCACACAGGGTGCGCACTTTGCGGCGTCTGCACCGCCTTGCCCCCTGCTGCCGGTCGATAACTCTCAGCCCTGCCTCTGAGCGATCAGCTGCGCCAGCCACAATGTGCAGGCGCACAGAGCAACGGCAAACCAGCAGCATGCAAGCCCAAACCCATGCAGATTGTCAGTGGCGGTAGAGGTGACGGCTGCCGGCCAGTCACCTGTTGCATAGCTTGCTGCCAGCTGGTCTGCAGGTCCGAGCTGCGCTGCAGGATCGAGTCCTGCAGGCTGCTCACGCGCGCCTTGGCCTTGGCCACATCATCCTGCGGTGCAGATGGGGGGGGGGCGGCATCCGCAGCCAGGCTCAGAGCAGAACAGCAGACATGGCTTGGCTCCTGCGCTACGGCGGACACGCGGCGCTGTGTTCACTGTCAGCTTCAGCACAGCCCAGGAGGCATGTAGACTGCCCATTCAGCACCCCAGCAGCCTGCTGATGGTCAGGGGTCGGCGCAGCAGCAACCGCACCTGCGTGGTGTCCAGCAGGCTGTCTCCCCTGCGCTTGGACATGGCCATCAGGCTGTCCCCCTCCAGGCTGCGGCCCAGAAGGGCGTAGGCATCCGCCAGGGCCTGGCACGTGTTGACCTGCGGGCGCGCCACATGCAGCGGCAGGCTGGGCACGAGTAGAGCGGAGCGGACGCTGCCGCGCAGCTGGGCCCACAGCTGGCGCAGGACGTGCAGGCACACGTGGGCTGTGCAAAGGTCGCCGCACACCCAGCAGGTGTTGCCCCACCTGAACAAACATCCAGTTGCGCCAAGATGCATCCGCCGAGGCAATGTCCTGGGGCACCTCGTCCTCCGGATCTGAAGGCCCGTGGAGGAGCGCTGAGTGCAGCCTTACTGGCAGGCAGCAACTAGCTGGCAGCAGCGAGGCAGCAACCACAGGCAGGCCACCTGCCAGGGCCTGTAGCAGGCACTCACCTGGGACAGCTGCAGGTGCCACATTGGCGCTGCCGGCTGCTCGGTCAACGGTCTCACCGCCGCCACGACCAGCCTGGCTCCAGGCGCCGATGCCGTGCTCCCCAACCCTGCGCGCATGTGCGCAGGTCGAGGTTTGGGTGCTGTGCCGCTGCGGGTGCTCCCTAATCTGCCCCCAAACCCGCACCCAGCATGCCACCTCCGATGCCTGAGCATCCGTGGCCCCCCATGCCCCTGAGCGGCCCCACCTGAAAGACGCCTCCAGCGCCAGCAGCGCCTCTGCCCGCAGCTCCGCCGGGTCCACCGGCGCGGCCGCCTGGCTGCCGCCACCAGGTGTGGCGGCCGCCTCATCGCCATCGCCAGCACCAGCAGCACTCGTGCCGGCGCCGTCTGCAAAGCGCACGCGCTTGCGCGCAGACCCAGCTGCAGCGCCGCCTGCCGCGGGCGCTGCGGCAGGTGCGGCCCGCTTCTTGCCCTTGCCCTTGGCCTTGGCATCCCGGCTGCTGCTGGCCGCAGCTGGCGGCTCAGCCGCGGCGCTGGCCGCACTTTCCAGCGCAGCTGCCGCGGCTGTGAGCTGCGCTGCCAGCGCATTCAGTGCGATGCACAGGTCGCGCTCCGTGGCCTGCAGCTTGACCTGGGTGCTGTCGCGCATGCGCCCCAGGATCTCGCCCATGCTCAGCGCCCCGCCGCGCCCCAGCTGCATCTCGCTGCTCAGCTGCTGCCAGTAGGAGGTAAGCTGCGGGTGGATGCAGGCCAGGCGCAGCTGAAGCAGCTCGCCAGCGGCGGTCCTGCAGCCAAGCAGCAGCCACCCCGAGGTGACCAGCTGCCTGCACCTGCATGTGCCCGCCACACGCACGAAGCCCTGCCAACGTATTGCATGCCGCAGCGTCAAACAGTCAAACACAGCGGCTACTGAAAGGAGGAGCACCATGATGCGCTCAACCACGCCACCCACTTATGCAGCTGGGCCAGTGAGGGCCTGCCTTTGGCCTTGGCACGCCTGCCCCCCCGGCGCCCGCCGGCCCGCTTCTCGCCGATGATGACCACATCCTCCTCCTCAGCCGCCGGATGCTGCTGGTCGCTGTCGGGTGCGGGCGGCGCTGCCTCCTCGGCAACCGCCTGCTCCTCCTGCTGCTCGCCTGAGGCGGCAGGCTCGCTGCCGCCCGCGCCGGGAGCGCGGCCGGAGTGGTGGTCCGCCAGCGCCTTGTGCGCGTCCACGCCCCGGTCCAGCACATACTGGTAGAAGCTGTTCTCAGCAGGGCTCAGGCGCAGCTGGGCCACCTGTGGGTGCGCAGGCGCCGCGGGCGCTGGTGTCAGTCAGGCGCTGCGCCGCCAGCAGGGGCTACCTAGCTGATGACCGGGGAGGCCCAGGACTTGCCAGAGCCGGGGAGAAAGTACCCTGCTGCTGCCCACCTGCAGCTTGCGCTCGGGCAAGGGGTGGTCCCGGGCTGCGGAGCGCTTGTCCATGCGCCACATGATGGGGCACAGCAGGGCCGCCAACCTGCGCCGGCCGTTGCCGTTGCCCGCGTCGCCGCCCTCAGCCTCCCACGGTACCTGCAGGCACAAGCGACCCGTGTTGCTCTGCAAGCACGCCACTTCGCCACATGGGAGTATGCGGGTGTGTGCTGGCGTGTGCCATCACGCTCGACCAGCACGGACTGGATGCCCGCCACCATGTCCAGATCACCTGGATGGAGTCTTTGAACACGCTTGCCACGTCCAGCGGCCGCATCTTCAGCAAGTGCATGAGAGCGGCCATGTCATGCAGCCCACCGCCCCCGATGGGTGTGCCTGCGCCAGGCGGCGGATGCAAGGGGGAGGCATTGCGTGCGGGGTCAAAGACCTGCTGGCGCATTGACATGGCAGGCAACAGGCAGGCGCTGCTGTGGCTGGGTCAACGGGCGCAGTGATGGCGCATGAACAGGCTCCCACCAGTCACTGCCCAAGTGTGGCGCGCGCTGATGCGCTCCGCCATGATGGCGATGGCGGTCACCGCGCCCCCCGCCATCTGAGCTTCGTCGTAGCACACGCGCCACCAGTGCACCTGCGGGCCGGGTGGCAGGCGGAAGTGGCAGGGTGCAGCTGGGCCCAAGTAGCTGCGACACAATAGATGTGCACACTGCTGCTGCTGCGATAGTTTTGGCTGCTGGGAGCAGCTGGGAGCCCTGCACCTGAAGCAGGGGCGACTCGGGGATCTTGTAGCGCTTGGGTCGCCGCAGCGCCACGTTCATGCCGTTCTCCTTGTGAAGGTGCACCTCCTGCAGCAGGGCATGGCACGGCACCCTGATCAGCCCGACTGACACAGCAGCGCCGCCCTGGAGGTGGGACGTGCACCTGGCAGCTGACCATCACACCTGCTGCATGACGGTGTAGCTGGTGAGCACCACGTCCGCCCCCAGCAGCTCGTCCACAGCCACGGCCGCCTCCTCCTCCGAGTTGAACAGCGGCTCCTCGGGCGGGCCATTGACTGCAGGCGGGTGGGCGCAGGCCGTCAGCTGCCGAGGCTGCCCAAGCACCGGGCATCGACTGATGAAGCAGGCACCCCAGGTGCCCCGAGCATAAATATGCATCACCTGCGTAGTCCCACAGCTCTGCCGCCTCCACCGCCTGGCGCACCGCCTTGTTGCGGTAGCTGCGCTTGCCCTCTGAGGACACCATCTGCTGGTGCACAGCGCGCAGCCCTGCATCAGGCAGCCAGGATCCCCGAGGTGTTGCAGAGGGCGCAACGGCGCACCTTTGGCCGTGGTTCAGAGGGGACGGTGTCAGACAACTGCACACGCCACCACAAGCATGCTCGCCACGTCTGCATGATCCTTGCTGCTGGTCGGGGGGGGGGGGGGGGGGCGGGGGGGGGGC